>Ga0116145_1000675_pt1 | contig 38330 bp, 28 predicted proteins | sample AD_JPNHG1_MetaG_FD_89747 | JGI IMG/M metagenome (GOLD analysis project Ga0116145, IMG submission 89747) | Active sludge microbial communities of municipal wastewater-treating anaerobic digesters from Japan - AD_JPNHG1_MetaG | ecosystem: Engineered > Bioreactor > Anaerobic > Digestate | place... | reverse complement strand
GAGTGCTGTCTGAAAATCAGGCAAAGCTCAACAAGCTGAACAGTTCTATTCAGGCAGCCTATGAGCGCCGCCGTAAGATTATCACGGACAGCAAGCTCTACACCTACGATAAGCTCTCACAGCTTTACGGCGGTGCTGAGGGGCAGGCACTTCTCGATGCGGTGACTGCGGAGCATACGCTGATCGGTAAGCTGACCGACAGCGGAATGTCCTACGCTGACATTGAGGGGCTGGTCGATAGCTCCGACGATGCAGACAGCAAGTTGGACGATAGCTCTGCCGATGATGAATTTGTCGGGCAGACTTCTTTCTTCGGAGATAATTCCTACAAGGATTAACATATTTCCGACAACAAAACGATAGCTGTAAGGGGCGGCAGCAATGCCGTTCCTCACGGCTATAATCACAAACAACAACCATGAGGGTAAGAGATATAAAGCGATGCCCTCAGACCTATAAGCGTAGATATAGATAAGCTAAGGAGATAAATTCGCTATGAACGAAACAACAACTGCCGCCGTTGCGGTAACAGATAACGTGTCCGAATACCATATAGGGCATACGATTTACAGAGTTAAAACCGTCTTTAACCCAGCTTTTCGGCAAAGCCTGAGCGACATTCTTGCAAGGCTCATCACGGCTGACTGTGAGAAAATGCTCGGTGAAACCGGACAAGAACAGGACAAGCAGGCTGTTTGATTTTGGAATATCGGCGCATTGAAAAAAGAAATAAGGTGCGCTATAATGATAATAGCTTGCTGTATCCTGTCGGAAAGTGAGGTTAAAATGACAGACAAGATAACAGCTTTATACTGCCGTCTTTCGCAGGACGATATGTTGGACGGCGAGAGCAACAGTATCACCAACCAGAAAGCGATCCTCCAGAAATTCGCAGAGGATAACGGCTTTCCAAACCCGACTTTCTACGTCGATGACGGAGTGAGAGGTACGACTTGGGAGCGTGACGGCTTCAAAGCGATGATGGCTGACATTGAGGACGGCAAGGTCGCTACGGTCATTACAAAGGATTTGAGCCGTTTAGGTCGTGATTATCTGAAAACAGGTGAGCTGATCGAAATGGTGTTCCCCGACTATGATGTCCGCTACATTGCCGTCAACGATAATGTTGACACGGCAAAGTCCGAGAATGAACTGCTTGCTTTCAAAAATATCTTTAATGACTGGTACGCCCGTGATTGCAGTAAGAAGATTCGTGCGGTGTTCAGGGCAAAGGGACAGTCGGGCAAGCACCTGTGTCCGCCCGTGTACGGCTACAAGAAGTCGGATACTGACAAGAACCTGTGGGTAATTGATGAGCCTGCCGCTGAGGTGGTACGCAAGATTTTCAAGCTCTGCATTGACGGCTACGGTCCGGTGCAAATTGCCCGTATCTTGACCGAACAGGGTATCCCTACGCCGACTGCCTACGCATTGTTGCAAGGTCGTGACAACGGCAGACACAATGCTAAAACATACCGTTGGGGAGCGCAGACAATTGCCCATATTCTTGAACGATACGAATACTGCGGTCATACGGTCAACTTCCGCACAAAGATGAAGTCCTACAAGGTTCACAAGATCGTCTACAATCCGCAGGACGAGTGGCAGATCTTCGAGAATACGCAAGAGCCTATCATCACACAGCAAACCTTTGACTTGGTGCAGGAACTTCGCAAGCACAAGCGTAGACCGCAGAAAATGCAGACGGTCAACCCGTTCGCAGGAATGGTGTACTGTGCTGACTGCGGAGAGAAGATGTATCTGAGCCGCCGCAAGAATGAGCGTCCCGAACAGGAGCATATGCGTTGTTCTACATACGCAAAGGAACAGGACAAATGCTCGGTGCATTATATCCGCACTTGCGTATTGAATGAGATCGTCCTCGGTGAGCTGAACAAGCTCCTGACGATGGTGAGGGAGAATGAGGACGAATTTATCCAGACGGCTATGAGTAATTCCGTTCAGCGTAAGTCCTCGGAGCTTACAAAAGCAAAGAAAGCGCTGAAACAGGCTGAAAAGCGTATCGCTGAACTGGACAAGCTCTTTACAAGGCTCTATGAGGATAATGTCCTCGGCAGGCTCTCAGACGAGCGTTTCACGATGATGTCGGCAGGATATGAGGACGAACAGAAACAGCTCAAAGCAACAGTTACGGAGCTTACCGCCTTTGTCGAAACGGCTGAACAGAAGTCCTCCGATGTAACGGCGTTCCTCAAAGTTGTGCATAGATATGAGCATATCGAAACGCTCACGCCTGAGATCATGCACGAACTGGTTGACAAGATCATCGTCCACGAACCCGACAAATCCAGCGGAAAGCGTGTGCAGGATATTGAGATACACTTCCGCTTTGGTGTGGCGGTATCGACTATATCCGTTGAAACAGGTAAATATGGAAAAAAGGTCGCATAACCGACGGTGTTATGCGACTACACTAAGGGAGAAAAAACTTCTATATCACTACTGTGCTTTCAACTAAGAGTTATCACATTTCATCTGCGCTTATGTGCAGCAATGAATAAATGTCAAATGTCCGATTCAGAGGGAACCCCTGTCAGCAGGGGTTCCTTTTTATATCAGCATATCCTCTGCCGGAATCATGGCATAAAATTACCGAGTCCGTATCTTCGGGCTCGGTAGCTCACTTTTATTATAAGATGTGCTGCCTATCTGCCGGAGAAGCTCTGCTCTCTGTCCGCCTTATTTGCAGATCCAGCATTTTTTATAGCAAAATACAGCTTCTTTTTATGCGGCGAAAAATTGTATAGCTTCTGTGAGCCGTATGCGATGATACGTCCGTTCTTGTCAGAAGCCGGCGACACAGTAAACAATCCGTCCCTCCTGTGTGCGAGCCTGAAAACATTGCAGGGTATCCCGTCCACGAACACTTCATACGCCGTATCCTTCCCAAGAAGGCTTATCCCGTCCTTGGTTATGTGTACCGAATAGGGCGGAAAGTCATCATCAAGCTGCAAAACAGCTCCCTCAGGTACGGAATGCACCTCTTCTGCCGGCAGCGAAATGTCGTTATAGAAGCGGTATATCAGCGCACATATCGCCTTCTCGGCAGTGTGCAGACGATGAGTTATGGCCGCCACAGGATCTGCCAGCAGGAATTTATACTCGCCGATCTGATTTTCTACAATAGAGTTCAGCGCCTTCGTGAAGGAGGAGCGGTCGCTGAACAGCTCAAGTTCTTCGGCAGTGATGTCCTGTTCAGGGATAGCGTCCGGGTACATGGCTCTTGCCATATCCTCGTAGGCCTGGTGGACCTTCTTTTTCGGAGAATAGTAGGTCATGCCTGTTCCGTGCGGAAGACAGCACATATCCGCCAGCATATGTATAGCCCGGGTAAGATGCTCCAGTCCTTTCTCCGCATAGCCTGCCTTGTAGAAGGTCAGCGCCATGGTGTAGTCCTCCTCCATCATGGTGCGTGCGCTTTTATGGAAGCGGTGAACGCCGTTCTTGTAATAGCCTCCCGAGCAGATCATTCTCTGGCCGAAGGAGTTAACTGCGGAGTAATAATGCCAGCCCACACCCTTTTCATAGTCTGCGGAGTTGTCCGGCCGGCAGGCCAGATCCACCATAAATTTGCGGTAGGGGCCGAAAAGCTCCTCAGCCTCCGGAATGTGCTTGTACAGCATAGGCAGTGTGCGGTATATAAATGTTCTGTGGACTGAAATAGATTCGCTGACTCTTACATCTATGTAGTGCTTTCTCAGCTCCATCATCTTAAGCGTTACTGCTTTCCATTTTCCGAATAAGAACACGTTCACGCCTCCTTTGCTTTTACGATGTGTTACAACACTATTATACCATGGCTTTCACGAAATTGCAATAATGTTCAGCACGGACAGTTGATAATATTGCTGCACTGCAATATATCTTTTTCAATTTTCTGATTTGCTATTGAAAAATGGAAATGACTGTGCTATAATAATACCATACCATAAATACTGGAGGTAAAAACAATGGGAATGTTCGACAAACTCATCGCAAATTTAAAGGCAAGCAAGAAGACTATCGTCTTCACTGAAGGAAGCGATAACCGTATCCTTTCCGCAGCAGACAGACTCCTCAAGGAAGGCCTCATGGGCGTTATCCTCTGCGGAGCACCTGACGAAGTAAAGGCTGCTGCTGCAAACGGCGGTTTCAATATCGACGGCGCAGAGATCATCGATCCTGCTACATATCCTGAAATGGAGGCTCTCGTTGCTCAGATGGTCGAGCTCAGAAAGGGCAAGATGACTGAGGAAGAGTGCCGTGCAGCTCTTTCAAAGTCCAACTACTTCGGAACAATGCTGGTCAAGGCAGGCAAGGCAGACGCTCTCCTCGGCGGCGCAACATATTCAACTGCTGATACAGTCCGCCCTGCTCTTCAGATCATCAAGACAAAGAAGGGTTCAAACCTTGTAAGCTCATCATTCATCCTCTTCCGTGAGAAGGACGGTCAGGAAGAAAAGATCGCTATGGGCGACTGCGCTATAAACCTCGGCTACACCGACAGACTCGACAAGGACGGCAATGTTGTTCTCAGCGCTGCAAGACAGCTTGCAGAGGTAGCTGTTGAGACAGCAAGAACTGCTGACTTCTTCGGCATCGATCCTAAGGTAGCTGTTCTCAGCTTCTCCACATACGGCTCAGGCAAGGGCGGCACTGTTCAGCTCAGCCACGATGCTGTTATCGAAGCACGCCAGCTCGATCCTAACCTCGTTATCGACGGCGAATTCCAGTTCGATGCTGCTGTTTCCGCAGAAGTTGCTAAGACAAAGTGCCCTGACTCAAAGGTTGCCGGACAGGCTAACACATTTATCTTCCCTCTCATCGAGGCTGGTAATATCGGCTACAAGATCGCTCAGAGACTTGGCGGATTTGAGGCTTACGGTCCTATCCTCCAGGGCCTTAATGCACCTATCAATGACCTTTCAAGAGGCTGCACAGCTGACGAGGTCTACAAAATGGCTATCATCACAGCAGGTATGGCTTGATCGGCGGACAATATTCTGCTTTCCATTAAAGCTGCGTGACAATAAAGGATCGGGACTGCCTTGGCAGTCCCGTTTTTTTGTGCATCATCGCTCATCCGTGTTTTTATTTATGGATGAAAAAGCCCTGCCGTTTCCGGCAGGGCTCGTTGTATTATTTCTTACCAAGGCCAAAAAAATTCTTGAAATTTGTAACAAAGCGCTGTTTTAATGCAGCACTGCCCTGCCAATCTGTTGTTACTATGAGATTAGAGGGGCACTTTGCAAATGCATCTGTCTCACTGTTATCAGAAATATCACGATTGTTGATTATCTTTTTGAGTGAAGGGCACTGCTGGAATGCGCCGGTATCAAGTGTGAGAGGAGCATAAGGTCCATCTATACCCTGACCATTCTCAACAAAACGAACCCACTCGAGGTTATCGCAGCCTGCGAATGCGAACATACCGATCTCTGTTACATCGCCTGAGATCTGAATATCAGTAAGTCTGTCAGCATTAAAGAAAGCGTGGTCTCCGATATATGTGAAGTGATCGTGGAGCTTTATGCTCTTGATAGAGCTGGAACAGAAAGTCCACTCCGGGATCTCTGTGATCTGTACAGCCTTTGTGAAATCGAGGCTTCTAAGAAGATTATTTGGCTGGTACTTGAATGCCCAGTCGCAAATACCTGTAACATTGTAAACAATGCCGTTTATATTGATCTTGTTATCAACTACAGCTGAAGTCTGCTGGTGATCAGTTCCGCAGAACTGAACCTCATGCTTGTTGCGTGTGTTAGCTGTTATCTGGTAGATATAGCCGTTGTTGTTGGTAATATAGCAGGCGGCCTCACCAGAAATGTTGTATGGGATTGCTGTTGGATTGCCCTGTGCATCATAGTAGCTGCTTGCAGCAGAAGCAGTGATAGCTGTTGTGGAAACGTTTGCGATCGGTGTTACTGCCGGAGCAGCACACATGATTGATGCAGCTGTAGCTGCAACGATAGCTTTAATAGACTTTTTCATAACTTTTAAATCTCCCAATAAAATGTTATATTATTTTTTTGCTGATAGATAGAACGACTAAGTATTACAATAAGTAATCAAGTGTACAGTGGTACCTTCCTGTATCATGATCGGATATAGAGCTTTCCGGACAGCCGATTTATACCCCGAATCGGAGATCCGAACTTACTGTGATTTTTTATTCATCCCTCTACAAGTGAGATTATAGCACACTCTTTTTGGATTGTCAATAACTCCCTGATCGGATTTAAGAAACACTTAATAATTGCCGCCGGTCTCTTCAGAACGTAACCGCACGTTATACAAGCTATGATGTATTTAGATAAAATATTAAAATTTCTCTCTCCACTTGCAATCCACTGCCCTATATGGTATAATATATATGTTGTGTCCCAATAGCTCAGTAGGATAGAGCGACTGCCTCCTAAGCAGTAGGCCGGAGGTTCGACTCCTCTTTGGGACGCCATCACAGAGCCTGCGCCCCCTTTCACGGGGGCGCTCGTTTTTTCGCTCACTCTGTACGGAAACGTTACTCTGCTTTCGCTAATGACAGCCGAAGGCTGCGCTCTTCACGTTGCCACTCGCAAGCTCGTTCACTCTGTACAGAAGACATACTCTGCTTTCGCTTATGGCACTTTCATCAATTATTATATGTCTATACAACAACGGCCCCACTGAATAAATCAGCGGGGCTAAAATAATATATAAGAAAATATACGATCAATCAGCGAAATGACAGCAAATAATACTTGACTTAACGGTGCAGAAAGTATATAATACACTTGCAAGTTACTAACTCATGATGCACATGATCGGAAGACTCCTGACTATATCAGCAAGCCTTGCAGTTATGAAAAGTGCTTTCGGTTTATCTATGCTTCGTTTCCTGTTGCGTTGAATTTATATAATCCCTTAATCGCAGCGAGTAAGTCAGACTAATTTACAATTGAAAGGAATCATTATGAAAAAAGCAACACTTTTTTTACTGGTTTTATCAGCTATTGTATCATTATATAGCTGCGGAAATAATAAAGCAGCTTCTTCGACCGAAGAAACAAAGCCTTCTATAACAGAAGAGTCTGCCACAGAGCCTTCAACCGTTGAGATCGAGACGGCCAATTCCGCACCTAAAAACTACGTTCACGGCGAGGACGGATACTTCAACCTGCTTGAAGAATACCCTGAGATCAAGTTGAAGGAACAGGTAGGCGGTACCTGCTGGCTTTTCTCGGCTGCAAACTGTATGGAAACAAATTACGTCATGAAAAACGGATCATACATCACCATAGATCCGATGGAGCTGCTTGACCACATTTATCTCGACGAGAAAGAAGAAGGCTTTTTTGTCAAAGACGGCATTGATGTCAAAGAAGTAGGCGGCTGGCAGTGGATGGTGACAGAGACTCTGACAAATGGATTCGGAGACCTGACTATAGACAGCAGCGTGATACTTGATACAGACAACCAAATAAAGGAAAATCTTCATACCCGTGGTTCTGTATCCATAGGAATTAACGACACAGACGAAAAATACAAAGGCTTGCACGTTGGTTATTATACGATCAACTATTCAGAAGAGGTTTTTGACCACGACATAACAATCGTCGGTTATGACGACCATTTCCCCAAGGAGTACTTCAATATCCCTGCCGCTAAGGACGGAGCCTGGATAGCCTATAACAGCCAGTACCCATCTGGATATCAGTATCTCTCCTATTGCGCTCCGATCAAATCTGCCATAAGCCACTCGGTCACTGATGAGTATTCTGAAGTTATCGGCTACGACGCAGGAAACGAACAGGATCTGTTTATCAAAACAGGCGATTCCACCAAAGTCGCAAATGTATTTCCCAAGGCAGGCAAGCTTGCGGCTGTGGGCACATACAACGACTTTGACAAACAGGATATAAAGATAGAAGTTTACGACACCAGCTTCACAAACCTCCTGTATTCTCAGGATGCAGTTCTTGATTATCACGGCTATCATACCGTAATTCTGGATACGCCTGTTGATGTGAACGGCTGCGCTGTTGCGATAACCTATTCAAAGGGAGCTCCCGTCGAGGGCGAGACCATTGATACCGGTATGGGCAGCTATAAGACGTCGATAGAAACAGATCAGTCATATGTGCATATCAGCTGTATTGACGACCAGATCGACGACTGGAAGGACTTGGCCTCCAGCGGCGTCAAGCAATTTCTGAATATTGATTTTGAGCCGGGGAATTGCTGCATAAAGGCTCTGTATAAATAATCATTGATATTTATCACTAATAATATGAAAGTAAGGTGAATGAATTGATAATAAAGCAGGATATACATGAATTATTAAAAAATGCCGGGATCAAACATGATGACAAGGTGACTATTCATTGTTCATTGCGCTCCATAGGCAAGATCGAAAATGGAGCGGATGGCCTTATCGATGCATTTTGCGAATACCTCAATAATGGGCTGTTTATTGTACCAACACATACGTGGGATAAGGTATGGAGAGAGTCACCATATTACGATGTCAGAACGACTGTACCGGATATCGGAACTCTTGCTGAGGTAGCTGCCTTCCGAAAAGATGGAGTACGTTCTCTGCATCCGACACATTCTGTAGCAGTATTTGGCAAGGGTGCAGCTGAATTCATCAGAGGAGAAGAAAAGTGTAGTTCTCCTGCACCTCTTGGAAGTTGTATCAGCAAACTTTACGAAGAGAATGGAAAGGTTCTTTTGATAGGTGTCGGACACGAGCGAAACACATATCTTCATTCGGTGGATGAACGTTTACAGATCCCGGACAGATTAAATCCGGACACTTTCGAGATCACTATCGTAGATCATGACGGAAACACTCTGAAATCTCCGCCGTTTCACACGCATTTTACAGCTGCAGCTGATACGTGTGTTTCAGAATATTATCCGAATTACAAAGAGGCATTTGAGTATACCGGAGCTGTGACTTATTCAAAACTCGGAAATGCGCTGGTGTATATTTGTGATTGCAGAAAAATGACTGATACCTGCCGAATAATGTGGGAGCGTACAGACCACGATCTTTGTGTTTCTGCAAAACCTATTTCAAAGGAAATGTACGAGGATAAATAATGAGGTGAAGTGACTCAGAGATTACTGATAAAAACAGGTGATAATATGTTTGATTATAATAAAATAACTGGAATTGAGATACTTAAGAAGAAGATACCGCCAGAACTTCAATTTTGGCATCTTTTCGGAAATGTATTGGAACTAAATTATAGTTCAAAAACCATTGATGAGTTTTACTGTGATTTTACCAATATAATTACTGTACTTCTTACAGATAGCAATCAACGATACAAAATCGAACTCAAACTATATAACATAAGAGGCAATCTGAATTTTGATATGGCGAACGGATTTTTCAGCGGATTTTCAATAGAAGAATATTCAAATCCAGGAAGCGACAATCATTTTCATCTCTATTCGGATGAACAGGACATTGAGTTTGATTTGTATTGTGAAAAAATAAAGGTCAAGCTGTTGTAAATAAAAACCTCTGATAACAAGATATCAAGCAGACAAAAATGGATACAGTTGGGAGCAAAGAGACTATGTCTAAAACTAAAGCTTATTTTCATCTTCCTGGGCTGTTTGAGTTCTATGACCTGTACAGTGCATTTCTGCCGCTGTACCGTGAACACCGGGAATATTTCTACGACTGGTGCGAAATAGCATCTGTCTATGGTGCTCCTGCCGACTGTATCTGGGGCGGAGGACGTGCAGGATTCGGCGAATGTGAAGCTGAAGATGTACTCGCACTTATGAATGGATACGGTATTTCTTCAAGGCTCACTTTCAGCAATTCGCTTTTAAAACCGGAACACCTCACCGACAGGAAATGCAATGCCCTGTGCGAGCTTTTCGCAGGAAGCAAAGGTGTACAGAACGGTGTGATAATCCACTCGGATCTTTTGCTTGAACATATTAAAAATAATTATCCCGGTCTTTATTTCGTTTCCTCGACTACAAAGGTCCAGACTGATTTTTATCAGTTTTTAAAGGAAACATATCGGAGCGATTTCAGATATGTTGTTCCTGATTTCAGGCTGAATAAGCTGTACGATAAACTGGATATACTCTCACATCTCCAGAAAGATAAAGTCGAATTCCTGTGCAATGAATGCTGCTCGTTTAACTGTAAAGAAAGAAAAGCGTGCTACGAAAATGTTAGCCGGAAAAATCTCGGTGAAGACTGTCCCGAGCACATCTGTACTGCACCTGATTCAGGAGATGGATACCGTTTTTCAAGGGCAATGAAAAATCCGGGATTTATCAGTATCGACGACATCATCAGCACCTATCTCCCCCTCGGTTTTTCTAATTTCAAAATAGAAGGCAGAGGACTCGGAAGTGCTGTCAACCTCGAATTTCTGCTCTATTATCTCACAAAGCCGGAATACCAGCTTACTGTCCGTGAAGAGATCTATCTTGACAGTATGCTGGATCTGTTCTGAATATCATGCTATGATCGGCCACAAAATAGTATAAAAAGTTTCGGACTCTGTCTTAGCGCTTTTCACGAAATGTGAAATGCTGAGACAGAGTCCTTTTTTCTATAAGCAGATATTATCGATATGGATGAAGTCAAGAGCCTTGTCAAGAATGCTTCAACGAAGCCGATTGGCTATCCAACTATGAAGCTCCAGAATACAGGTGTAGATCAAAGTTTGAAAAATGTTGAGCCGACATAGTCAATGAATTCATTGATATTTGTACAGTTGATCAGGTCAGTTGGCTGAAGATTGATCCCCAAACTTTTATTAATGATAACAATAGTTTCAAATTCATTTATAGAATCCAGGCCTATATCAAACAGATCCATTTCTTTATCAAAATTATCCTCGGAAATACCAAGAACTTCCGCAATTGCATTAACAGTTATCTTTTCTATATCTGCAATTGAAATAATGCTGACATCAGTTACATTAGCAGTTTCATTTGAAACTGTTTCCTTATTTACAGGTAAAAGATCAACAAGTCCGTCAGTTCCATTAAAGAGAACCATCTGAGAATACGGAGCAGCAAATGCTGTTTCAAGCATCTTCATACCTTCTTCATTTGTTATCGGCCATAACCCGATACTTCCGAATTGGTCGTAATACCTCTGAGAAGATGCAACACCAACTTCGCCCCAGAAGCCCCAATTTATTGTTCTGACATCATAAGTTCTATTTCTGTTAAGATAGTCAGAATAGCTATCCTGGAAACAACAGCCTGATATATAATTCCCCTGACCTGCAAGACTGAGGTAGGATTCAATTGATGAGTAGAACAGGATAAAGTCATCCACAATATCAGAGAAGACTTCACACATATTTATAGTTCCATCGATCTTAGGAGCAGTCCCCTTCCTGAAATCTGCTTCATCTGTATTGATAAGCAAATGATCAGAAAGATCAATAGCGGAATGAATAACGCCATTTATCCTGCCATACTTTTCTTTTATTATCAGCTTAGCAGATTCAAGTGAAGCTATATCGTTCATATCTGCCGAAATATATATAGAATCCCCGCCATATGAATTCAGTTCAGTTATCTTGTCTGCTTGTTTCAGAGAATACTCTGAACGTCCGATTATAACTATCGAAGCATTATATCTCTTGGCAAGATGCGTAGCTGTAAGATAACCTACACCGCCGGCACCGCCTAATATAACATAAACACCTCTGTCCTTGAAAAGAGATTTATTCGTATCAGCAACTTCTGCTTTTTCAAGAAGCTTCTTGTAGGATATACCTCCATGTATAGCATTTTCACAGCCGTAAGCAAGGCTTTTATGATTTTCAAGGAAATACTCAATATTCCCTCTAAAAGTCATTTCATTCCAATTTTCGCCATTCCATGAAGAATCCAGGTCACAGCTTATTACATCCCAGTTCTTAAATTCCTTTGAAATGCTTTTGCAGATTCCGTGAAGAGCAGCTTCTGAGGGGACATAAGGCTCATCATGGATGATGAAATTGCCAAAGGTGATAAAGCTTATCTCCAGTTTTCGTGAAACACATCCAGCTTCTGCAAGGCACTTTACCAACTTGTGTACACTATATACTGCGCTTTCTTGTGCATTTTTTAATTCTTCTATGCTGACACCAGAGCTCTTATCAATATCATCGGTAAAATAGAATATCTTATTAATATTTGTATTCTCTTTTAGCATACAAATGATTTCTTCAGGAGAATCATTTATTTTGTGTATGTCTGCATAACTAACAGCAGAAGAAGGATATTTGCACTTTATAATATCGCAGATCAGCTTCGCATTGCTGTCACTGAATACAAAAATATCACTGTTCAAATCAAGGGAAGCAGCTGATGTTTCAAAGCTCTTCCATACCGGTATGTACTTTCTAAATTTATCTGAATCAGCTTTTCCGGAAATACTTTCAGCAGATGTTTCCTCAGCTACACTTTCACTTGGGAAAGTTTTATGATCAAAACAATATAGCGGAATATCGGCTTTATTGTATTCACAGTCTCCGAAAAATTTTTCCCAGTTGATATTATGGCCGTCTTTCCATAACTGACCAGCTATATCAAGTGTATCATCAACGGAATAAGTATCTTCGCCCTTAAAAGAAACTGTTTTTCCGCTTATCTCGATCACAGTCATGCTATCCGGGGTGTGTTCCATAGAATCTGATTTGGCACTTGATACAGATATATCAACATTTCCGCTTCTTACAACCTCATTATCAAAAATGCTATCAGAATTGTTTAGTGCTGTGTTGATGTTATCAGCTATCTTTGCATAATCATTCAATGAAATATTTGAAATGGCAAGATTTACAAAGTCCTCTTTTGTCAGAACACCGCTTGTAAGCATATCGGAAATGAAATAAAGATCATCACTGCTGAAAGTCCTCTCATCTTCGAGCATCCATTTCTTGTTCACTCTCGTAAGAGAGCTGATTATCATAAGAATAAGTATTGCCTGTGCGGGATTAGCTTTGAATTCGTCTTTCTTCGACAAACGAACTTTTTCCATCATCTTAACAGGACCGCCCCAGGCCTCAGTAACATTTTCCCACTCATTTATGTATTTTTTATAAGTATACTGATATTGGTATAATGTTTTGGATTTCTCTATCAATTCCTCACAAGCGGTCTTCTCAAGTATAATATTGTGTATCATATCTTCAAGACCTCTTATGTCAACACTGTAAGGATAAACAATACTTCCAGAGCTGCTGTTATACCATCTGATATTTGGTCTTGTTAATGAAGTGACCTCAGACTTGTCTGAAAGTGCGCTCAGTGCCTCTGTCAGCATTATGATTCCTGAAGCTGCAAGAGAGGTATAGAATCCGCTTCCGTAACCAGTAACAGTATTAACGGATATTCCGATCTCTTTCAAAGTATAGAATAGTATAAGCTCAGCAATAAAGTTATTGATCTTTATTTCAATTTCTTCATTGTTACCGGATATAACCTTATCGAGGAGCTCTAAGTCTGACTCGCTTCCTTCAAGCTGATCCCTGACTTGTTCACAAGCCTGTATAAAAGCAGGAGAACGCTTGATGTTTTCAGAAAGAACGATCTTGTCCGTTCCTTCTGAAAAACAGAGGCAGTAATCCTTTTTCTCCGATGAGTTTTCGTTGTCAAGCACATTGTATATATCACTGATGGATGAGACTACTGCACCGAATCTATACTTGAAATGCTCCCTGCCTTTTAACAGAGTATAGGAAATATCCTTCAGACTATCTTCACTTAGTTTATCATTATCGATAAGTTCTTTCCACTTATGCTTTATCTGCTCAAGACTCTTCTCAGTTTTTGCTGAAAGAACAAACAGGCGTTTCTTTTTATCCAAGGCAGTTCCGACCTTGCTGCCGACATATTCTTCTATAAGCACATGAGCGTTTGTGCCGCCAAGTCCGAACGAGCTTATACCCGCCCTTAAAGGAATATCCTCGTTCTTTCTGTTCCATGGAGTGTTCTCCCTACAGAGTTCAAAAGGAGAATCCTTGATATTGAGCACGGGATTGACATTGTTGAGATGTATCGAAGCAGGTATCGTCTTATATTTCATCATCATAATGATCTTTATAAGACTTCCAAGAGCTGCACAGCCTTCAAGGTGACCAACATTTGTCTTTACTGAGCCGATCTTACAGTATCCAATATCCTTAGTATAAGGGCGAAAAGCCTGTTTAAGAGCTTCTACTTCGATAGGATCTCCAAGAGAGGTTCCTGTACCATGAGTTTCGATATACGTTACTGTATCCGGAGTGAAATCAGTTTTGCGGTACGCCTCTCTGATAACCTCAGCCTGAGCAGCAACATTAGGTGCAGTGATCGTATGAGCATGGCCGCCATGATTTATCGCACAGGACTTTATTACGCAATAGATCTTATTATTTGCTTTTATAGCCTTTTCAAGCGGCTGGATCAGAATAAAAGCTGCACCTTCTCCTGAAACGAAGCCATCACCGGCTGCATCAAAAGTATGACATTTTCCAGTGGGACTGAGCATCTTGCTCTTAGAATATGAAGCATATGTCCTGTATGAACGGTGAACATTAACGCCACCGACAAGGGCATAGTCGCTGCTGTCTGTAATAATTGAGTTATAAGCAGCATTAAGAGCAGCAAACGAAGAAGAACAACCGGTATCTACTGTAAAACTCTCTCCGTGCAATCCAAGAAAATATGACACTCTGTTTGCAAGCAGGAAGTAATAATCTTCAATTCCCGGAATAACAGTCGGATCATTCTTCCAAAACGTATTATATGCCAAAGAACCAACACATACTGAAGTTCTTTCATCTCTGAGTTCACTCAGGGCTATACCTGAATCCTCAATGCATTTCCAGCTTTCTTCAAGAAGAAGTCTCTGATGAGGATCCATTTTTTCGGCTTCTTTAGGAGAAATATCAAAAAAATCGTTATCAAACTTATCAATATTATCCAGTACTCCAAGCCACTTACTGTAAGTTTTTCCATTGGTCTCAAATCTATTCTCGGTAAAACGCTTCTCATAATTCAATCTTGATTCCGGTATCTCAACTACGCTGTCTACACCACTGACGAGATTACTCCAAAACGCCTCTTTATCTGATGCCATCGGAAAATTACACGAAATTCCAACTACCGCAATCTCACCGCTGTAAATCTTATCATTCATTAAATATTCCTTTCCTTGATAAGTTTTAATATCATTTATCAATTTTGTAATATTCAAATCATTAATTTTGTGGTTAGATTTTTGGTAGAACGGAGAACTGAAACATTTATTGCTTATTTTATTGTATTTAACATAATTAGAACACGTACTTGCTGGACTGCAGTCAATAAAAAAATGTCAGGATCTGATATTTCTTTCAGTTTTTCTGAAAAACATATGCGTTGACATATAACATTCCAGAAGTATTCTGCAGATGGCTGTATTTTATCATGATCAGCCAAAGTTGAAATGACAGGTATCTTCCCTTTTTGCATCCTCAGTTTCTCAAAAAGGGGGAATAAGCTGTCATACAGGTCAGCAATCCCTGTCGTATGAAATGGTATGTTTATAGGCATTTTATAGCTTATTATGCCTTCTTCTTTAAGTGAGCGGATAAAGAATAACTCTTTATCTTTCGGGATGGAAATTATGGAATGTGAAGATGAATAATTGCATATCACCTGTGAATTCTCAAAGAGTTCAGGATGATCATCAATGAATTCGCTGCTCTTGTACACAAAAAGTGTTTCTGTTTCAAAAGAATAATGGCTCAATACTTGTGCCTCTGAGAAAAATAATGAGATAATATCAGAAGGATCAAGTATCATTGAGACAGAAGCAGCGACTGTTTCTCCAAGGCTGAAGCCCATAAGGCAGTCTGGCTCAACACCTTTTTCAATGTACATCTCAGCAAGCGAATACTGTACCATATAGAGCATTGTCAATGTAGAGAACAGATCATGTTTGATATTTGAAGATTTTTTATCAAAAAAATCTTCAATAACTGATTTTCCTGAAATATCAATAGCTATCACATCAAGCTGATCCATATAATTCTTGAATACTTCATCAGATGAATATAGATTTTCCCCCATTGAATCAAACTGTGTACCGAATCCTGAAAACAAGAATACGCTTTTTTTCAACCCCATCACCTTTTAGTTTGTAATATCTGCTCTCTTGTATCCGATAAATCCAGCAGCTGAAAGCACTGCAAATATCACTGTTATGCAGATAATGCTTGTATAGTTGGAGCCATCGATATTAACATTCGGAATATTGCCGTAAGCTGTAAGCTTTGATGCAGCTTCAGGCAGCTTGAGCATGGAACCAAAATAGATAACAAATACCGAGTATCCATAATACAGCCATGCAAGCATGATCCCTTTACGGAATATGCCTATCATAAGCGTGAAAAGTCCGATAGTCAGCCATATGGCCGGAAGATATGAAACAGCAGACTTTATGAAATACGAAAGCTTTATCGGATCTTTAAGTACTGTCATACCGCCGATCCACATACTTACAGCAAAAACCAGCTGCAAAATAATGGAAATGATAATTGCAATAAAGAAATAGCTTCCTATTATGCTTACTCTGGAGACTTTATGAGACATAATGATATCCAGTCTGCCGCTTGATTCTTCTGATCTTATCCTAAGAATTGCAAGCACACTCGGTACTGTTGCAATTATTGCAGTAATCGATGTCATTACCGAGATAAACTGGTCGAGGATAGCTGTATTATCATCAGTAATAAATATCTGCTTCATCATATCATTTTTTTCAAGCTGGGACTTAATTTCTTCAAGCATTCCGCCAAAGGAGAATCCCATTATCAAAAATCCAACGATCCAGGCAACCGTGCTCACAAACAGGAGTCTGACAGCTAAAGTCAACGGGCTTCTCAAGAATTCTGACGTTGTCTTTTTATTTGTCTTGTTCACAAAGATACCTGAACCATAATCCCTCTTAGTATTTAGCCACACAGCTGCGGCTGCAAACACTAAGGCTTCGGCCAGGACTATCAAAATCGGGGCAAAACCATTTTTTACATAAACTTGTGATCTCATAAGAGCCCCTAATGGTGAAATGCAGGCTATGACTTCACTTCCTATATCACCTATTGCTCTTACAAAATATGAAATACCAAGTATACCAAAGGATAATCCCATAGAATTTGATGGAGAAATTTGTGCGAAGGCTGCTGAAACAGCTGCAAAAAATACACCCGCAGCACACATAACCGCTCCGAATGCGAGAGAGCCTTTAGTGTCGATTCCGTCTATCTTCAGTGAACAGAGACCTATACTGATAACAGCTGTAAATACAACATTAACAGCAAAGCTCACTACAAGAGAAGCTGCGATCTGAAACTGTTTGCCTACCGGAAATGCCAACAGAGTATCTGATATCCCTTTTTCTTCATCAGCAGCAGTATTTCTGATAATAAAAATAATGTTCATTATAGCCAGTGCTACCGCTGCAAACAACAATGTCTGCTGAGACAAAAGAGCTCCCATATTATAATCATTTTTGCCATACGGCAATCCCATAAGAGCTATGATCGCTGGATTATCCATTGATCTTGCAACTTCAGACCGGTCTTCAGCGGTCGGATACATATCGGCAAGTGACTGTGCTTGTCCAACCGTCAGCAGAAGCAGAGATACGAACCAAATGATGAAGTATTTCTTTTCTCTTTTCAGAATAAATTTTGCATAAGTTAAGGTATTATAAAATGAATTCTTCATAGTTATTGTTCCTCATTGTAAAAGTGCATGAAGAGCTCTTCCAGTGACAATGGTGTTATCTCAATATTTTTTATTTCATACCCATTCAGCAGCTTTAAGATATTATTGGTTTCTGATGCATCTATCTGGAAATTATAAACACCATTTTCAAATTTAAGATCATATACTCCTGTTATGCCATTGAATCTTTCTTTAGGGATGTCAGAAACAAGACGTATATTGTTTCTTGTAAGGTGACGCATACTATCTAAAGAACCTGTTTCGATGATCTTACCTTTTCTTATTATAGAGATACGATCACAAAGGGACTCAACCTCTGAAAGGATATGGCTCGATAAGAGGATCGTCTTACCCTTTGCTTTCTCCTCTGCAACACATTCCTGAAACGTTTTTTCCATTAAAGGATCAAGACCTGATGTCGGCTCATCCAGGATATAAAGATCAGCATCAAGTGAAAATGCGGATACCAATGCAACTTTCTGTCGATTTCCCTTTGAATATTTTTTGCACTTCTTAGACACATCAAGATCAAAACGCTTGATATATTCCTCTCGTCTCTTCCTGTCATTTGCACCGTTGAGATGCATAAGGAAGTCGATCACTTCTCCTCCGGTAAGCCCTGGCCACAGATTAACATCTCCGGGTACAAATGCGATGTTTTTATGTATCTCTACCGAATCCTCCCAGCAGTCCTTACCAAATATCTCAGCTTTTCCATCTGTTGCCCTGTACATACCTAACATTACTCTTGTAGTTGTAGTCTTTCCAGCGCCGTTAGGACCAATAAAACCATATACTTCGCCTTTTTCAATGTTCATAGATATACCATCAAGTGCAGTGAAGTCTCCGAATTTCTTTTTAAGATTTTCTATTTTTATTATTGACATTTATTACCACTTCCTTTACTTATTTACTTCAAGTATTACATATTAAAGGCTCAAGCCGCCGTTTATGTCAAGCACAGCCCCGTTGCAGTACGCAGCTTCATCGCTTGCAAGATACAAGAATGCTGCTGCCATTTCCTCTGGTGTACCAAATCTCTTAACCGGAATAACTTTGTTAGCACGCTCCATTATCTTTTCCGGAAGATTGCTTGTCATATCAGTTGCAACATATCCGGGCGCAACAGCGTTGACCGTTATATTATACTTTCCAAGTTCCTGTGCAAGACTTAAAGTCATGCCAATGATACCTGCCTTTGAAGCAGCATAATTTGATTGAGCAACTGCTCCTTTTCTTGCTGCAACTGAAGATGTATTGATTATTCTTCCGTACCCATTTTCTATCATATAAGGGACTGCCTCTCTGATACAATAGAAAGTTCCGGTCAGATTTGTAGCAATTACTTTATCCCATTGTTCAAGAGTCATCTTGTTTATAAAAGAATCGGCAATTATACCGGCATTGTTTATCAGGATGTCTATTTTCCCAAACATTTCGACAGTTCTTGATATCATATTCTTGACCTGTTCGTGGTCAGAAACATCAGTTGCGATCGCCGCAGCTTTTCCGCCTTCAGAAATGATCTGTTCAACTATCCTGTTTGAATCGCTCATATTCCTTGCTGCAATTACAACATTTGCACCTTCACGGCTGAATGCCAGAGCACAGGCTGCACCAATGCCCTTATTTCCGCCTGTAATAACAGCCGTTTTACCAGTTAATTTCATATATTACCTCTCTGATCAAATAAAATCATCTTCGTCACACCAGTTTACCAGAACTCCGCCCCATGAAAAACCTGCTCCAAAAGATACAAGGGTAACATATTCCTCTGACTGGATCAGTCCTTTATTAACAGCTTCAGCAAGTGCGATCATTACCGAACCGGCACCAGTATTTGCGTATTTATGCATATTCGTATAAGCTTTTGATTCTGGTATGCCAAGCTCTTCCATGCCAAAACGAACCATGTTGATATTAGCCTGATGAGGTATGATCCAGTCAAGCTCATCAAGCTGCTTATCGGATTTTTCAGCAAGACTGCGAATGACATATGGAAGTATGTATGTACCGAATTTCCATACAGCTTTTCCGTTCATAGTGACTTTGAGCTTCTTCTCCTCAACATTCTCCTTTGTGTAGGGCACTTTTGAGCCTCCCTCAACGCTTATCTCATCAGCACCCCATTTTCCATCAGCACCTAAAAGAGAAGTGATGATACCCTTTCCATCACAGCAAGGTCTGAGAACTGCTGCTCCAACTCCGTCACCAAAATAACCTGATGTCATCTTATCAGTAATATCAATAATTCTTGAATATATCTCGCCGCATACAACAAGAACATTATCATAAGTACCGTTTTCGATAAACTGCTGTGCAATAACAAGGGAGTAACAGCTTCCAGGGCATCCTCCCACATTCACATCAAAGGCAGCACATCTCTTGGCATTAAGTTTTGCCTGAAGGATCGCAGCAGTTGAAGGTGCTCTTTTATCAGTATTTATGGCACATACGATAATGAGATCAATATCCTGTGGAGTTATTCCTGCATTTTCAATAGCCTGAAGGGCAGCAGGATAAGCAAGATCAGAAAAAGCCTGATCCGGTTCAGCGATCCTTCTCTCCTGTATTCCTAATTTTGTCTGTATCCATTCATCTGTATTATCAACATACTGAACAAGTTCAGCATTTGTCATTACTCTTTCCGGCAGGTAATACCCCATGCCTGCAATTCCAGCATTTCTTTTCATTATCATTCCCTCACTTTTTCTTATAAGTGTAAAAGCCTTCTCCGCTTTTCTTTCCGGTCTTTCCGCTTTCTACCATAGTCTTCAGCAGCTCGCAGGGAGTATATCTTTTATCGATATTCTCGGAAAGATTTTCCATAACTTTGAGTACAACATCAACACCTAAAGCATCAGCAAGCCTTAGCGGACCAATTGGAAATCCAAGCCCTTCCTTAGCAATATAGTCAATGTCTTCAGCTGAACCTACTCCTTCTTCGTACATACGAAAAGCTTCATGCATATAAACTGCTATAAGTCTGCTTGTGATAAAGCACGGCGAATCCTTGACCGCTACGCCATCCTTATCTATTTTTTTGTAATGTCTGAAACAATATCAAATGTCTCCTGAGAGGTATATTCGCTTCTTATTATCTCAACAAGTCTCATAACCGGAACAGGAGACATAAAATGCATACCTATCACCTTTTCTTTACGTTCGGTAGACTCAGCAAGACTCTTTATTGAAAGACCTGATGTATTTGAAGCAAGAATAGCTTCAGGCTTACAGATCTTATCAAGTTTTTCAAGAAGTTCTCTCTTTTTTTCGAGATCCTCAACAATAGTTTCGATAACGATGTCACAATCTGCTGTTTCTTTAATATCAGCAGTGAAAACAACATTTCCGAGAACAGTATCATAGTCCTCTTCGTTTATCCTTTTTTATCTAATTCATTGCGAAGATAGGGCTCAAAGCTGTTGTCATTCTCTCTATGTTTAACAGCGATCACTTTATAGCCATTTACTGCAAATGACTGAATAATGCCTTTCCCCATAAGTCCGCATCCAATAACTGCTATCTTCAATTAAGTCCCTCCTTAAATTTCTAACAGAACAGCTCCCCAGCAGAGTCCTGCACCGAATGAGACGAGTACGACCTTGTCGCCCTTCTTTATTACTCCACGTTCAATTGCTTCTCCAAGTGCAACCCCAACAGAAGCTCCGCCTGTATTACCATATTTATCAACATTTGTATATGTTCTTTCCATAGGCAGACCAAGCTTCGACATAGATTCTTTAATAATGTTTATATTTGCCTGATGTGGGATAATAAAGTCGATATCATCAAGTGTCATATTATTTTTAGCAACTATAGATCTGACGGTGTCCGGAAATACAGTTGTTGCAAATTGAAAGATCGCACGTCCATCCATCTTGAAATACTGTCTTCTTTCCTTGAGAGACTGTTCTGTGATAGGCTCAACTGTGCCGCCGGCCGGAATATAGGCACCATAGTATCCGGAAGGATCGGTATGAAGTTCAGTATCAATGATTCCGGGTTTATCAGAAGCCTGAAGAAGAACTGCTGAAGCACCGTCGCCGAGAATGACAGCAGTAAGACGATCATCCCAGTCGATAGCCCTTGAATTCATATCGGATGCCGTTACAAGAACGTTCTTGCAGCTGCCATCAGCAATGAACTTTGAACCAAGACATATATGAAGATGACAGTTTTGACCTCTATATTCTGCCTGATTACAGGATGCTTGTCACACGCTTTTCATTATAACATTTCAGAAGAGGATTGTCAAGCGTGCAGTCAGAAAAAACAAAGAATTTGGTTCTAAGTTTTTCACCGCTCTGCCATATGTCCCGACAAACTGTTAATAAATGTAATAAAATAGTAATTGACTTCAAAATTCCGGTATGATAAAATTTGAATATATTAAGCAGAGATTTTTTTATTCGTGAACAAGTAACTACTCATCTTTATTTTAGTAAACAGTATTGTCTCAAAATTGTATACGAATCATTTTTTTACATTGCTATGTTATAGTCTTAATACATTATTTATTTCGGTGGTGATTGGAATATGGTGGTAAAAAAGAAGAAAAGAGTATTAATAATTATCCTTGCAATTGTGCTTATAATCCCAACTTTTATGATGATGCTTTTATTATTTAAAGGACCTACACTTATTATCAATAATTGTAATGAGAATTGTATCACCAACTCAAGAATATGTAATAATGGAAATGATTATTATTATGTTGACAATAAAGGGCGAATTCATCATTTATATAATGATAATGAAATAATAAATGATGGGGATGATTTTAAATTTATTACCTGTAATTCGCATTATATATATGCCGGAACAGAGAACAAACTTTATAAATTAAGTTTTGAAGGTGAAATAGTAAACGAGATTTCTACTGATATGATTGACCGTTTTTATAATGTAATTACGGGAATACAAGCAAATGAGGACTGCATTATCTGTGCCCTTGGAGGTGATTCATATATATTCCTTGATTTAAATACGCTTAATTCCATAAACTTAAATGCATTTATGAAAAACAACAAAAATATACAGTCAGGGAATGTCAATATATACACTAACAGTAATATTAGCCTTGTTCATTTGTTAGGAACTATAGATTTATTCAAACCGAATTATAGTGGAGGTATTATTATTAATAATAATACAATTCTTCTCGGTTCATTAGGTACAGACAGAATAATCGGCTTATCAGATAAGATAGGATTAGAATCATGTTCAGCTTTAAACGGTACAACATTGATTGACTTTGTTAACGAAAAGGAATACCAGGTTGATAAAACAGATATCAGACATCTTTCATTATCAAACGACAAAATTGTAACCTTTAGAAGTAATTATTCTAACGGATTGGGACAAGCATTATCGTTTCCATACTATGAATTTTCAAACTTAGATGAAGGTTTTATAAATGAAGCGCCATTACGTTTCCACAAATACGATACAATTACCGTTTTAGATCCTTTAAGCGGAGAAGAAAAAAACATAGAAACAAGATCTGGCGAAAAAGTGATATACCTGGATGATAAGAAAGCGATCACTTATTATAAGGGTGAATATCTTTACTATCACATTGATACCTGGGAAAAATATCGTTCAGAAAAAGCAAATGAAATAAACCATCACAGTGTATATCGCTTTGAATCCTGCGGAGACTATATTTTTGTTTTTGATAAGAATTATAGCAAATTGCTGAATAGGATTGAGATATAAGTACCACAGTTCCGGAGCCTTAGCCCTCGTTTTTCATATACAAAAAGTTTATTTGCCACCCATTATTATAAATATGTTATGATTATGTTAATTTTTGTGTAAGATTATTGTTGGAAATTGACAAAATGCAATTTATGGTGTAAAATTATGATAAAGCCATTGTTGCAATGACTTTTTTACAAATAATTCAAGCAAAATGGAGTATGATCATGTCAGGATCTATCAAAAAAAGAATAGGCTTCTCATCAGCCATAGTTCTTGTGATCTTTGTTGTCATAGTATTCTCTGTTTCTTGTCTTTTGGTCAGAATGACAGGCTTGAAATACCAGAGAACGATAGCCTCCGAGGCACTGGATATGGCAGAGCTCACTATCAATGCCGATCTCGCAAAGGAGGCCTTCAATACAAGGACAGTATCGGATGAGTATTCTTCTGTCCAGAATAAACTCATAGCCTATCAGGAACGTAACAGCTCGGAGATAAGACGTATCTCCCTTGTCAGCTTCAGCAATACCTCGGGCAGCTATATTTATGATACGGGCGGCGCACTCCTCGGCTCAAAGCTAGAGTACGACGGCTATACCTCCTCCATAAAGGCGGAGCTGATAAACGGAAGGAAAGCACTAAATCACTCCGAAAAAGGTATCAGTACCTACTATCGCCCTGTAAGAACTGTAGACGACAGCCTCTGCGGCTATATGATCGTTGAGCTTGAAAAGCCGTATGAATACAGATTCATCCCCGCCACTTTAGGAGTTCTGGCAGGACTGCTGATCCTTTGCGGAATATTCGTTACCATACTTATAACCACACTCAACAGAAGGATATTCCGCCCCATAAAGCAGATAACCAGCTCTGCCGTATACCTCTCCGGAGACGACAACGCCTCTGAAGGAAAGGATGCGTCTGTATTCTTCGATACCAACCGCAGCGATGAGATAGGTCATCTCAGCAAGGCTCTCCAGAAGATACTCTTTGAAATGAACAGCAGCAACGAGAACCTTTCCCAGGCTCTCTTTGACGCCAATCATGACGGTATGACACATATGCTGAACAAGCGCTGCTACCACAGTATGGAGGAGATGTTCCGCAGCGGCGAGAACATCTGCCTTATCTATTTCGATGTCAATAACCTCAAGCTTATGAACGATACTCTCGGCCATGAGTGCGGAGACTATGTCATAACCTCCGCCGCCGATTACATAAGGAACTTCCTCGGCCCAAACGATCACTGCTTCAGAATGGGCGGAGATGAATTTCTCATGGTGATGACCGAATGCACATACCGCAGGATCGACTCTATCGTTGACAAGCTTGAAAATGATTCCCCCATAATACTCAGCAAACCGGAGGAACCTATAAAATGTGCCCTTTCATACGGCTGTGCCTACGCAAAGGGCAAGTATTCATACGATGAACTGCTGGCAGAAGCTGAAGAGAATATGTATGAAAAGAAAACAGCTCTGAAAAAGCTTATGAATATGCCAGACAGATAACGGGGGGTGTTTTATTGAGCAGTACCAAGAAAAAAAGAAATGCTCCGTTTTCAGGATCATCTTTCAGAGTTAAGTTCATCCTTCTCGATATCCTTTTTATGCTCGCACTGGCCTTGTCATGGCACATAATGGCTGACACAATAGAAAAGGCCGCCTCAGAAAAATATGACCGGATGGAAAAAACTGCTGTGACTGCTACTGAGCAGATGACCAGCACGGGTATCGACAGCGCTGTATCCATCGCCAAGAATATCTATACCAATAAGCCGGTGTACGATTTCCTGAATAAGTCCTATTCTTCATCTTCCGAATACTTTGAGGCCTATCAGCCTCTTCTCAAAAACACGGCGCTGAATACTGCGGACACCAATATCGTAAAGAAATGTACCATTTATACCTCCAATCCAACTATACTTCCCGGCGGCACTCTGGGCTCATTGGATCAGGTCAGGGATGAGGAATGGTACAAGTCCATGAAGAAGTTCAACAAGCCTACAGTGCTGAGCATCGATCACAGCGATCAGTCCATTATGCTGGTAAGAAAGCTGGACTATATCCCGGCGGAATCAGTGGAAAGCTATCTCTGCCTTAAAATAAGCAGCGACTTTATCAGGAATTTTGCCGAAAGTCTCGATTTCGACGGCAGTATCTTTATTATGAGCGGCAGCGACCTGCTCTACAGCAGTGATGAAAGTGTGAAGGCCGTTTCAGATATCACGATCACTCCGCAGTTCAAATGCGTAAAGCGCAATTACTATACCGTTGACATCGAATTCTATTCATGCGCCGACAGGACAAGTACGGCTTCTGTCCTTATGAATGGCTGGTTCCTGCCATGCGTTATAGGCATAGTGGTGCTGTTCAATATCGCTGTTGCTGCTATGGCATTCGGAATAACAAGGCGCATCAGGCCTGTGCTTGAGGAGTTCAGGCGTGAGGGCAGCATCCATTCCCTCAGCAATGGAAACAACGGCCGGGACGAGGTGGGAAAGCTGCTGGACGTATGCTCGGAAATGGCAGAGCGCCTTACCCAGAAGGGCAGTGAATATAAAGAGAGCAGTGATTCGCTGATGAAGAAGAGCTCGGAATACAATTCCCTCTTTACAACAGCCATGAGAATGGATGCGGAGCTGACAGTCATCAACAAGCTGCCGTACCTCCACACGACCTTTATCAGCAACGATATCACCCTCACCGAAGAGGCAGAAATGATAGAAGAGGCTTCCGGAAGACTTGGCGGACTTTACAGATTTACCGGCAAGGACAGCGGCAAGATAAGGATACCGGCATATTCTCTGGTGCTCCTTACCGAAAATATCTTCACCGAACTGGGCGGAGATTCAGTTGAAATAACTGCCTCGGAAAAGGGTGCGGTCATAACCTTTGAGGGCAGCAGAAAGCTGCGCTCAACAGACACACTTAAACTGCTGGCCATATTCGAGGATGAAAGTGTTACCAGCGAATACTCCTTCGATAAAAATTACAGGTACAATCCTTATCTGCGTATAAGACACTGTCTCGGCGGCCGTATCGATATGGATATAAGCACCAGCAGCGGCATGAGGATAACTTTCAGGATAAAACCGGAAAAATAACAGCCGGTGTTTATCCTGCCTGCATTTCTTATGGCGGTCAGACCTGGGAATAATTATCTGCGGCCGGATCCGCTCCGTCACGGTCTCACAAGCACACTAACCATCTATCAGACTACACAGGAAAAGGGTGAACAGGTATGACAGGAAAACGGTTGTTATCAGCATTGTCCGCAGCAGCTATTGCACTCTCAGCAACAGGCTGCTCCTCCAAAAAAGAGGAAAAAAAGCAGGAGATCAAGGAGTTCACCGGCTTCTACTGCGCCCGCAACGACAGTATCGCAGAGGATAACGATATCCAGAAGATCATCGCTGAAAAAACAGGATGCCTCCTTAAAGAGGAATGGATCGAGGATCAGGCCGATATGGATAAGGTCTTCAGCGATATGATGATCTCTGGAAAATATCCGGATTTCATCTCCCCTGACGCAGGTAACTGTCAGCGCCTTATAAAAGAAAACGCCTTCATCCCACTGGATAATTACTGGGACGACTACCCTGAGATAAAAGCCCTATACACCGACGCACAGTGGGATATCGTCCGCTCTGAGGACGGCCATATCTACTATATACCGCTCTTCTCAGCCGTCTACAAGGAGGACAGCAGCACTGTCCATGACGGCGAGGCCTTCTGGATACAGATACGTGTGCTGGAATGGGCTAATTACCCTGAGCTAAAAACATTGGACGATTATTTCGGACTTATTGAGGACTATATCGCTGCTCATCCCACCGACGAGAACGGTCAGCCCTTCATCGGCTATGAGATACAGGCAAATGATACCCGCTTCTTCGCTCTGGATAATCCCCCTATGTTCCTTGAGGGCTATCCCAATGACGGCTGCTGCATAGTGGATCCGGATACCCTTGAAGCAAAGGACTACAATCTGCTGCCCACCGCCAGAACATGGTTCAAAAAGCTGAACGAGGAGTACGGCAAGGGCATAATCGATCCGGAGTGCTTCGTTATGGAAACTGCGGATTATTATGATAAGATACTTACCGGAAGAGTGCTGGGAATGGTGGATCAGCACTGGAATTTCGCCAGCTCAGAGCGTGAGCTGCCGCCGGAATGCAGATATATCCCCTTCGGACTTACTATCGACGGCAAGATCCAGGAGAGATACCATGACCGCATTGCGTTCAACGCCTCCACCGGTGTCGGCATAAGCACCAGCTGCTCGGATCCGGAGGGCGCTGTGAAGTTCATCAGCAGCCTTCTTGATCCGGAGATACAGAACCTCCGCTTCTGGGGAGTGGAGGGCGTCGATTACTTCGTAAACGATGAGGGACTCTTCGACCAGACCGAGGAGCAGTACAAGCAATGGCGCAGCAAGGACTATATAGCAAAGCACATATGCGAATACAGCTATATGCCACGCTACTTAGGAATGGCTCCCGACGGCATAAACGCCTATACCTCCACCAATCAGCCGATTATTTTCTACGACCGCCTCGATCCTGTCATAAAGAAGTGCTTTGACGCTTACGGCGCAAAGACATACACCGATTTCCTGAACCCTGCTCCGGAAAATCCGCCCTGGTATCCAATGTGGTCCTTTGACAATGCAGTTACAGAAGCCACTGACTACGGCAAGGTAATGAAGCAGATGCAGGAGGTCAAGCATAAGTATATGCCTCTCATGGTCATGAGCGATGACTTCGATAAGACCTGGAATGAGTACGAACAGGCATATAATGCCACTGATCCCCAGGTGTATTTCGATGAGCTCACTGCGGAAGTACACAGAAGATGCAGCCATCAGACTGCCGGATAGCAGGAAACCTGTCATCCGCCACGGCTCTGCCGGAAAAAATTATATGCGAACAACATATTGCCTCCAATAGCCGGAAAGAAGCTGCTATTCTTCTTTCCGGCATTTTTCTTTCCACATAAAAACAGCCCCGTCCTAAATTCTCAGCTCCTGCTCCCGGATTTATTCTGTCAGCCGCTACTGAAGACACTTTTACTTGACATTTTTTTATATAATGTATAATTATATTATCAATATATTAAGGAGTACAGACTATGGATCTGATCTTTTCGGCAGGCTTCCCCCTGCTTTTCTTCATCGTCACATTCCTGCTGTCAGACAAGATAATGACCGCAAGAAAAACTGATAAAAAGGACAAACGCAGCTGCCTTAAAACGCTGCTGATGATATTCATAAGTGAGATCGCTATGTTTTCCGGACTATGTACAGTCACCGGACTGTTCATGTTCCACGACGGGAGCACTCTTCCTCCGGCAGCCATAATACCAACGAGCGCTCTCCCCTACGGAGCCTTCCTGCTGAGGAATTTCACCGACCGGAAACGGACTGCCGCCTTCCTGAAGAGATCGGCTATTGCCCTTTCAGCTATATTCGCCGCAGAAGTGCTGCTGTTCAACTTCAAAAGCTTCGACAAAAAGCCTGACAGCACCTATATCAACCTCGAAACTGTTGCTGCCTCAGAGGGAGCTGCGCTTTATGAGGGAGATCTGCTCATAACCGGCAATACCAGTCTGACATTCGGCAGGCTTCCTGATTATACCCGTGCCCTCATAATCGAACAGGAACGTGAGGACAAGGAGAATTCCACTCCCTTCATGACGCTGATCGGCATAAAGGACGACAATATCTCCGCCGATTTCGAGACCATGAGGCAGAAGATGATAACCTCTAAAGAGTCAAAATTCGCCATGAATTTCACCCCCTATGGAGAGCTCCATGAAACAAAGCTCTCCTTCAGCGACGTGAACTCTCCCATAAAGATACACTCGATACGTGCCGTGAGCTCCATACCTTTCCACTTCTCACTCATAAGATTCTTCGTGATCTCAGTCATAGCTGTACTGATAATGCTGATACTCTCGTTCAGGCTCTGGACTGTGACCTATCAGCCGAGAAAAGCCCTCCACAGAATGCTCGTTTTCGGAATGGTATTCTTCTGTACGGCCTCTACTTTCCTGTTCATGCGTCCATATCAGGAGGCGTATGAATTTGACACGGAAAACGTTTCCATAACAGATCCATATGCTGCCACCGCCGATGCCTTCAAGAAAAAGCAGGTCTACCTGGATGTTGAGGTCGATCCGGCTCTTGAAGCAATGAAGAACCCCTACAACCGCTCCGAACGTGATACTCAGGGCATCCCCTATAACTGGGATTCCGCATACTACAAAGGACATTACTACTCCTACTTCGGAGTAGTACCGGTTATACTCTACTATTACCCCTACTACACCATAACTGGCAAAATGCCTACCACTGCAATGGCTCAGCCTATTTTCGGAGCTATTGCTGCACTGGCATTCTGTATGACGATCCTTGCGGCGATAAAGCTGTTCGTCCCAAGGCCGAATCTGCTCATGCTGCTTTGCCTTATGCCGGTGACTATGTGCCTGTCTGGCATAATCTACGCCATAAACTATACGAATATGTACGTCCTGCCTACTATCTGCGGACTGTGCTTCCTGTTCCTGACGCTATGGACAGGCCTCAGCGCCTGCTCATGCAGAAAAAAATGGCTGCGTGTGGTGCTACTCTTCATCAGCGGCGCTTCGCTGGCGCTCTGTACAGGCTCAAGACCAAGCTTTGCCCTCTCATCTGTTCTCCTGATACCCTTCTTCATCGGTATCCTCAGAAACAAGGACATGAAGCTCAGCTTCCGTCTTACACAGGCTGCCGCTTTCGTGATCCCCATGCTCATAGGCGGATGCGCCCTCATGTGGTACAACAATGCAAGATTCGGTTCGCCCTTTGATTTTGGCGCCTCCTATCAGCTCACTGTCAGCGATGTTCACGCAAATAAGCTTCACGCCGCAGGATTTGCGCCTATGCTCTACCACTTCGTATTCCTGTTCCCAAGACCGAGAGGATTCTTCCCGTTCATAGAACCCAACTTCTCGCATCTCTACAACTACGGCCGTGCAGTATACTCCTCTGATGCTGTGGGCTGGCTCACATATCCGCTGTACATCATCGGCATTTCACTGATACCTGCCGGAATACAGCGCAGAGGAAGACACTTTGCAAACTCCTCCACAAAGAGGCTCAGGAACATCTCCCTTCTTATATGCTTCATAATGCCGTTTATCATCGGCTGGCAAAGCTACTGCCTTGGCGGTATCAATCAGCGCTATATCATCGATATGACACCTCTGCTGCTGATCGGAGTTATAGTATGCATACTCAAGGGCACTGTTTCCGCCGCCAAGAACGCTCACAGATACGCTGTTGCACATATCGGCATTACAGTCTCCTTTGTAATATGGGGACTTATGGTAGTCAGTGACCGTGGTGGAAACCTGCTTGTGCGTCACCCTGCTGTGAATGACGTCTGCGAAGAGCTGATGATGTTCTGGCAGTAAGCGAAAAAATGTCAGTGTACAATAAATTATTCATTTTTCCTGTCTCATTGACACAGCTTTTTTACCCGGGGCGATTTAAACATCGCCCCCTTCTAATAGATAAAACCAACACTTACCAATGTACAGAACACACTACATACGGAGAATAAAATGAAAAAAGCCGCATCTGTAATCAAAAAAATACTGCTGGTCATCATCGCTATTATCGCTTTGATAGTCTTTCTGACAATCAGGATATTTGCTCCAAGCAAGGAAGAAAAAAAGCTCATATCTTACCTCAAAGAGCATGAATACAACTGCATAGAATTAAAGAGTGCAAAAGTCGATACAAGCAATATTAATGTCCAATTTGCTATAAAATCAAAGGAACATTTCCTTGAAGAAGCAATAGATGTAAAAAAGCGAATCGAAAGCTATGCTCCTGATGAATATACCAAAAGCACTGTGAACGTTGACTTTGATTTTGATGGTATAAGTACTCTTCATTTTTCCAATCGCCCCGATTACACTAATTGGGATTCCGAAATCCCACAAGGACGCAGGCTCAGCAACAAATTGATATATGCACAGATCAGTAATTCGGAACTCTGGAAGGATAATCTCGCTCCTCTGAAAGAGTGCTATGACGTAAAAGTGATCGAGCTTCTGAATATTGAAGACTCAAAACAGATATCTGTAATAAAAGATATGAAAAATCTTTCGTTAATCCGTATCGTTCTAAGCGATAAAGAATTCAACAAGGATAAAATAAAAAAAGAACTCCAGGCATCTCACCCTGACTGTATTGTTGAGGTAAAATAAAACGGGACTGCTTAAGCAGTCCCATTTTTATTAAAAAAAGTCAAATGATCATATTATGCATCTGCTTCGAGCAGATCGTCCTGTAAGAGTTCCTCATAAAGATCGATATAGTCATCTGCGGAGGCGGACCAGCTGAAATCACATTTCATAGCACGTTTGACAAGTGCATCCCATACTTTCTTATCATTATAGTCACGGAAGGCACGTTTCACAGCATCCAGCATATCATTTGCGTTGATAGTCTTGAAGGTGAAGCCGTTTCCGTCAATACCGCCGTTATCACGGACAGTATCCCGGAGACCGCCTGTTTCACGTACAATCGGGATAGTGCCATAGCGCATTGATATCATCTGAGCGAGGCCGCAGGGCTCACTGAGTGATGGCATGAGGAACATATCCGAGCCTGCATAGATCCTGTGTGAGAGCTCAGGTATGAATCCAAGTGATACGGAGACTTTTCCGGGATATCTTGCAGCCATTTCGCTGAAGAAGTCCTCGTAGATCTTCTCGCCGCTGCCAAGGACAGCGAACTTGAAGCCCATCTGTATCATCTCCTCAAAAACGCAGCGTATCAGGTCTATGCCCTTATGGCGGACGAATCTTGTGACAATGCCTATTACAGGCTCATTGCCGGGATCGAGATTCAGCTCCTCCAGCAAAGTGCGTTTGCACTCAGCCTTGCCGGAGACATTCCTTGCGCTGAAATTTTTGGTTATTTCCGGATCCTTTGATGGATCATAGAGCTCGGTGTCGATGCCGTTGAGGATGCCCCGGAGCTTATACTGCTTTGTTACGAGGATCCTGTCCAGACCGTGTGCGTACCAGGGATCGAGTATTTCCCATGCATAGCTTGGGCTTACGGTAGTTATCTTGTCGGCAGTTTCGATAGCGCCCTTGAGCATATTGACATAGCCGTCGTAATCGAGAAGGCCAGCGTTATACATAGGGATGCTCATAAGTTCACTTAGGACTTCCTTGCCGTATTTGCCCTGGTATTCTATATTGTGGATAGTAAAGACGTTCTTAATCCCGTCGTATCCCTGCTGGTACTTATAGTATACGCTGTAATATACGGGGATGAGGGCGGTCTGCCAGTCGTTGCAGTGGATTATCTCAGGAGTGAAACCCACGTATTTCAGCATTTCCAGCACTGCACGGTCGAAGAAAACGAATCTTTCACAGTCGTCATAGAAGCCGTACATACCCTCACGGGAGTAATAGTATTCGTTATCGATGAAATAATAGGTAATGCCGTTGAGAACAGCCTTGAAGATACCGCAGTACTGCTTGCGCCATGAGACATCAACAGTGATGTTCTTGATAAACTCCATTTTAGCACGAAGCTCAGGTCTGATAGAGCTGTATAGCGGTATGACTACACGGCAGTCATGTCCCTTGGCTGCGAGAGCCTTAGGGAGAGAGCCTGTAACATCGGCAAGGCCGCCGGAGGCTGCAAAGGGGACAGCCTCACTTGCTGCAAATAATATTTTCATTAAGGATCACCGCCGTTAAAGTTTTCCATCTTTTCCTATATAGAGGGGATAAGTCTCGGAGCCGGTAAGCACCTTGTCATCGCTTATCTCCACGTTTTTATCTGTGATGATAGAACCGATCGTGCAGTTCTTGCCTATTTTTGTGCTCTGGAGGAGCACAGAATTTCTGACAACAGTACCCTTTCCGATCTTGACACCACGGAAGAGGATAGAGTTCTCAACAGTTCCCTCGATGATGCAGCCGTCTGCGATGAGGGAGTTCTTGACGTTTGATTCAAGACCGTATTTCACCGGACCGTTGTCGCCGATCTTGGTATATACGGGCATATTCTTGCGGAAGAGGGCATTGCGCTTTTCTGTATCCAGAAGCATCTGGTTAGCGCTGTAGTAGTTCTGGATACTGTCTATCCTTGTGAAGAACTCCTTATGCTCGTAGCCCATTATATTGTACTCGTCCTTCTTGCCCTGGAGTATCTCACGGGTGAAGCTGAACTGGTTCCTGCTTGCAGCGTCAAAGACGATCTTCTTGAGGAAGTCCTTTGTGATGATGAACATTTCCAGCCAGATATTGCACTCGCCGGAGATCTGGGGATTGACCAGAGCATCCTTGAGACGGTTCTCCTCATCGAACTGAAGGATAGTTGAGCAGTCGTTGATGTCGCTGTCGTGGATACCCTTGCTGTAAACGAGGGTAATATCAGCGCCGGTGCTCATATGCTGATTGAGCACTGGATTGAAGTCGATAGTGGTTACAACATCGCAGTTTGCCATAATGACATACTTTGCGTTGGAATGTTCAACGAAGCTCCATACGTTATTGAGGGCGTCCAGCCTTCCCTTGTAGATACCGCCGGTCTGGCTGTAAGGAGGGAGGAGGTGGAGACCGCCTTTTTTACGTGCGAGATCCCAGTCACGGCCTGAGCCGAGGTGATCCAGCAGAGAGCCGTAGTTGGATTTAGTTATAACGCCAACCTCAGAAACGCTGGAATTGACCATATTTGAAAGCGGGAAATCAATGAGCCTGTAGCGTCCTCCGAAAGGGATAGAACCCATAGTTCTCTGCTTAGTGAGCTCACTGATGTAAGAATCGTGCATACTTGCGAAGATAAGGCCTAAAACATTGTAATTAACACTCATACCAAAACTCCTCCTGTCAGATATTTTCGCCGATTATCTGTTTCGGCTCAACGCATTTTCCGGCGGAGACGGTAACGTTATGTCCAACAACGGCAATGCCCCAGTCGTCACGGTTCTCGATATTTTCAGGGCTTGTGCCGACCTTTGCACCGCTTTCGATGACGCTGTCGCTGCCGACGATGGCGTACTCAACGACTGCTCCGGATTTGATAACGGTACCGGGCATAACGATGCTGTAGTTGACAGTAGCCCCCTCCTCGATAGTAACACCGGAGAAGAGTATAGAGAAGTCAACAGTGCCGTCGATTGTACTTCCTTCGGAGATCATGGAGTTTTCGATATGGGCATTGTCGCCGATATACTGAGGCGGCATATTGCTGTTTCTTGAATAGATCTTCCAGCTCGGATCATAGAGATCCAGCGGAACGCTTGGGCTGAGGAGATCCATATTTGCTTCCCAGAGGGAATCGAGGGTTCCCACGTCCTTCCAGTAGCCCTCGAACTCATAGGCAAAGAGTCTCTGCTGGTCACGGAGCATGGAAGTAATGATATCCTTTCCGAAGTCCTTTGACCACTGCTCGCCACGGTCACGCTTAGCGTTGGCATCATTTTCGTTTTCGATGAGGTACTTCTTGAGCTTATCCCAGCTGAAAACGTATATACCCATAGAAGCGAGGGTAGACTTAGGCTCCTTCGGCTTTTCAACGAAGTCTGTCACCTGATTCTGCTCATCGCAGATCATTATACCGAAGCGGGATGCTTCGGACTTTGGAACATCGATGACTGAGATAGTGCAGTCAGCGTTGTTTGCGATATGGAAGTCCACCATTTTGGAGTAATCCATTTTATAGATATGGTCGCCGCCGAGCACAACGACGTACTCGGGATCATACCTTTCGATGAAGCGCATATTCTGGTAGATTGCGTTAGCGGTTCCCTCATACCATGAAGCTCCGGCCTGAGTCTCAAAGGGAGGGAGAACATGAACTCCTCCGTTGAGCTTATCCAGATCCCAGGGCTGACCGTTGCCGATATACTCATTGAGTACCAGAGGCTGGTACTGAGTGAGAACGCCGACTGTGTCGATACCTGAGTTGGTGCAGTTTGAGAGAGGGAAGTCAATGAGGCGGTATTTTCCGCCATATGGGACTGCCGGTTTCGCCACATTTTTAGTGAGGGCGTAAAGACGGCTTCCCTGACCGCCTGCGAGAAGCATTGCAACTACTCTTTTTTTAGTGTACATACTATTCCTCCTATAGATGATGAGCATGGAAGCGGTGAGAGGTGTTGTTCCATGCTGTTATCAGCATTGTAAATAGGTCTGATATGATAAGGCTGCGGGAACTGTTGAATGCAGAAACACATGACAACCTCATTAAGATGAGGAGCTCCTGCTTATCCCTTATCTTACCAGTATTACTTGTCAGAATTTACAGAGCGTCTTGTTCTTTTAGGCTTCTCTGCTGATTTAGTTTCATCAGTCCTGGGCGCTCTCTTTTTTACCGGAGAATACTTCAGGTAAATGACAGAAAGCGGAGCAAGTGTCATAGATATGCTTTCGTCAAAGCCGTGCATACCTATGCTGTCTGACTTGAATGATTTTTCTGTAACACCTGAGCCGCCGAATTCAGTGGCATCGGTATTGAATACGAGTTTATATTTTCCTTTGAACGGGACTCCTATGCGGTAGTCTCTTCTTTCCACAGGGACGAAATTGCAGACAGTGATGAGCTCATCACCATTATCGTCGATACGTCTGAATGCAATGACGCTCTGCTTGTAGTCATCGTTGGATATCCAGCTGAAGCCGTCCCAGGAGTCATCGTTCTGCCAAAGAGGAGAATTCTCAAGGTAGAATTTGTTGAGCTTCTCGGAGAATTTCAGCAGATTCTTATGTGAGTCGAAATCGAGTATGCCCCAATCCAGCTCTGACTTGTAGTCCCATTCCTTCATCTGGCCGAACTCCTGTCCCATGAAGAGGAGCTTCTTGCCGGGATGAGCCATCATATATGCGAGGAACGCACGGTATGATGCGAATTTCTGATCGTACTCACCGGGCATCTTGCTTATCATGGAGCACTTTCCGTGTACTACCTCATCGTGTGAGATAGGGAGGATATAGTTTTCCGAGAAGGCATAGAAGAAAGAGAAGGTGAGCTTATCGTGGTTGAATGCACGATAGATCGGATCAAGGGACATATAGCTGAGCATATCGTTCATCCAGCCCATGTTCCATTTGAAGTTGAAGCCGAGACCGCCGATATCGGTGGGCTTGGTGACGAGAGGCCAGGCAGTTGACTCCTCGGCGATCATAAGAGCGTCCGGATGTTTAGAGAACACGGCCTCGTTGAGGTGCTTGAGGAATTCTACAGCCTCAAGGTTCTCGTTGCCGCCGTAGATATTGGCAGCCCATTCGCCGTCACGCCTGTCGTAGTCAAGATAGAGCATGGAAGCTACTGCGTCCACACGGAGACCATCCACATGGAACTCATCGAACCAGTAGTTTGCACTTGAGATGAGGAAAGAGCATACCTCAGCCTTGCCGTAGTCAAAGACTCTCGTGCCCCAGGCCTTGTGTTCCTTTTTGCGGTTGTCGGTGTATTCGTAGCAGCAGGTGCCGTCAAATTCATACAGTCCTGCTTCGTCCTTCGGGAAATGAGCAGGTACCCAGTCGAGGATCACACCAATGCCGGCTTCATGGAACTTATCGATCATTTTTCTGAGATCGTCGGGAGTTCCGTAGCGTGAAGTCGGGGCGAAATAGCCTGTGACCTGATAGCCCCAGGAGCCGTCGTAGGGATACTCGGTAAGGGGCATGAACTCAACGTGGGTATAGGACATTTTTTTGAGATAGGGTATTATTTCATCTGCGAAGGTGATGTAATCGAGGAATACATCCTCTCCGTGCTTTTTCCATGAACTGAGGTGTACCTCATAGATGTTCACGGGACTGTTGTAGATGCTTTTCTTTGATTTTTCTTCGTACCAGCTTTTATCTGTCCATTCAAAGCTGCTTTCATAGATCTTTGAAGCGGTGCCCGGTCGGGTCTCGAAATGAGAGGCATAGGGGTCGGCTTTCAGAAGAATTCGTCCATCCTTTGTTTCGATGCTGTACTTGTAAGCATCGAACTGTTTCAGCTTGGAGATCTCGGTTTCCCATACTCCGTCTGCGATGAGTGACATAGGATTTGCAGATCTGTCCCAGTCGTTGAAATCACCGACTACTGAAATACTGACAGCATTAGGAGCCCAAACTCTGAATATAAAGCTGCGGCCTCTGCCTTTTTTCTTCGAGTGAACGCCGAAGAACTTATAGGCCTCGTAATTTTTTCCCTGATAGAACAGATACAGAGGAAAGTCATTAGGGTTTGTTTTTGTATTAACTGACATAATTCAGCCTCCTTTGCTACTTACATTTTATCAGAAATTGCTGTTTTATTCAAGCTTTTTTACAGATTGTGGTAAAAATTCAGTCGTTGTGCTAATTATGGCAGTATTATTTCGTGCATTTTGACATATTTATTAATTGTAAACATTCTGCTGATTGTTTAAATGTACTTAATAATTCATTAATTTTTCTTGACTCGTATGCCAATGACTGTAACATCGTCGCTTCTCACGTTAGGATTGAAAGTATCAGCCTTCCGGCAGATCTCGTCAACGATGTGTTTCAGGTCGTTCTCACTGAGGAGCAGCTCACGTATGAAGCGGTATTCCTTTTCGCTTATCCCATCGGAAAACATTATAACGATATCGCCCTCCTCGAAGTCATAGCTCCGGGAGAAGGTCTCGGAATGTTCATAGATACCGATAGGGAAGGTGGACTGTGATATCTTCATTACAGTGTCCCTATGGCGGATAAGAGTAGCAGCAGCGCCGGATTTTATGACGGTTAGGCCGCAGCTGTCCAGGTCTATCCTTACAGCATCAAGGGTGGCGAAGGATTCCTCTCCGGACTTGGTGAGCATTATGGAGTTTATGAGCCTTATTGCTGAGCTGTAGTCTGCTCCGCAGG
>Ga0116145_1000664_pt1 | contig 38712 bp, 34 predicted proteins | sample AD_JPNHG1_MetaG_FD_89747 | JGI IMG/M metagenome (GOLD analysis project Ga0116145, IMG submission 89747) | Active sludge microbial communities of municipal wastewater-treating anaerobic digesters from Japan - AD_JPNHG1_MetaG | ecosystem: Engineered > Bioreactor > Anaerobic > Digestate | place... | reverse complement strand
TTCTTGTGGTATAAATTATTGTCATATTTGACATATTGTTTGAAAAATAGATTAAATCTATACTTATGTATTATACCATTACTGAGGCGATTTTGTCAAACAATTAAAATATATACTTCCTTTTTTTTCCGTCTTTGAAAACGGTCGTTTTGTCAAAGGGCAAAAACTATCCCCGAATTTATACCACATGAGGATGGTTAACCGGATTAAAGCAAAACCTTCCTTTGGGAAGCGGCTTTAATCCTTTATTTTTTCTCCATTTTCTTTTTTTCTATACCAAAAAACTTCAAAAGCCGCTTAACGGTTCAAAAGGCTGTGAGGTTTATTCGGTCAATTTCTCCAAAGCCAAGGCAAGCGGAACCAGTTCTTCGCCTTTTTGGTGCAACACTTCCAGGCACAGTAAGCCTTGATAACCGATTTCTTTCAGTGCCCGCAAAACCAAACCGAAGTCAATCGTTCCCGAACCAATCGGTCCGTGGGCATCGCGGGTTTGATCGTTATCGCTTAAGTGGGTGTGATACAGGTAATCTTTCAGAGTTAGGACAAAATGCCTTAAGTCCTGTCGGGCCACATGGGCATGACCGGTATCAAGCACGGCTTTGACATTGGGACGATTGACGGCTTTCAAAAAGAAAAGCATTTCTTCGGGATAAACGCACAATTCGGGGCGACCGTTCATGTTTTCCACCATTAAGTTCATGCCGAAAGGCGCGCAGTAATCCGCCAAATCCCGAATGTTTCGGATAGAATTATTCATTGCCTCTTCGAAACTTTTCTCAGGTTCGATTTCGCCCGGATGGATGGTCAGTTTTTTGATTCCGAACAGATGTGCAAAATCAATGGCTTCTTTCATGCGTTTCAGTGTGGCATCAATCGCGGTTTCGTTAGCCAGATTATTGTTTTTGCCGTGCGGCAGATGCAATACTTTATCCAAAGTGCTTTTTTGATACAATTCGGTTAAACAGTTTCGGTAACTGTTTCGGCCTTCTTCGTCCAGCTGGTAAGGAAAAAAGATTTCCGTTCCCTGAAAAAGACCCGGTTGAACCAGTTTTTGATAGTAATGCTCGATGTCATCCGCGGTGCGGGTATAATAAATCGTAAAACAGTATTTATTTTTCATGGTCAGTGTCCTTTCCTTAAACATAATTATACGGGAAAATAAACCGAAAAGCAAGCAAATACGAAGCACATCCGACTTGTTTTGGGCGTATAATAAGATGGGGGGAAAGTGGTGCGAAAAACGTTTGTTTGGGAAAATATCATCGACGAAGAAACGCTTGCCTGGTTGAGCGAGTTGTGGGGCATGCCGGACTTTCCCATTTCGGCTGCTTCCCTGATTCAAGGGGTATTGATGGAAATGCGACTTTCGCCAAGCGGCAAAGCCGAGAGTAATTTCGGCAAAACTTTAAAAACCGCTTATTTTCGGCTTGCAAATAATCCCCATTATTACGAAGAATTAAGTCTTTTGTTTGAACTTTTGGAAAACGGTTTGTATCAGGAGTTCGTCGCCTGGTATAAAGAAATAGTTTAAAGTGTTTTTGCGAAAAGCGCCAAAACCATTGCATTAATCGGGGATTTTTTGTATAATGGTTACAACGAGGTTGATATTATGCTTAATTACCCGACCGGCAAACCCGGAAAAACCGGCGAGCAAACTTTAATCAGAAATCCGAATCTATCCAAATCGCGGCTCGGCACCAGTTTCGAACAAGCCCTCAACGAATCCAATCAATACTATTTGCAACACAATATCGCCATCATCCACAAAAAACCGACACCGGTGCAAGTCGTCAAAGTCGATTTTCCTTCCCGAAACAAAGCGCGGATTGTCGAAGCTTACTATAAAATTCCTTCCACTACCGACTATAACGGCATCTATCGCGGTCAATATATCGATTTCGAGGCCAAATCGTGCAACGCCCCGTCGTTTCCTTTTTCCCATCTTTTCAGACATCAAATCGAACATTTGCGAAACGTGGCCAAAATGGGGGGAATCGCCTTTTTGTTGATTGAGTTTATCAATAAACAGGAAGTCTATCTCCTTGCAATCGATAAACTGATTTGCTGTTACGAGGAATCGTTAAGCGGCGGACGAAAAAGCATCCCTTATGCCTATTTTAAAGAACACGGAATTTTAATCAAACCGGCCTATGCCCCGAGGATACCGTATCTTGAAGCGGTGGATCAGGCTTTCTTTCCCAAATAAAAACCCGTTCGGATATCCTTATTGCAAATCGCAACTGCGATACGCTATAGGATACCGAAACGGGCTTTTTTTACTGTTCTTTTAATTTGGCGCGAATTTGGGCTTCGAGTTCTTGGGCAAGAGTCGGATTGTTCTTGAGAATTTCTTTGACGTTTTCTCTGCCCTGACCCAAACGTTCCCCGTTATAAGAGAACCAGGAACCGCTTTTTTGAATGATATCCAGGTTGGTACCCAAATCGACGATTTCTCCTTCGCGGGAAATTCCAACCCCGAAAATAAGATCGACTTCCGCGGTTTTGAACGGCGGCGCAACCTTGTTCTTGACGACCCGGACTCTTGTCAGATTGCCGATCGCATCGGTGCCTTGCTTGATTTGGTCAACGCGGCGAATATCCAAACGGATGGTGGCATAAAACTTAAGCGCCCGTCCGCCGGAAGTGGTTTCTGGACTGCCGAAAAGCACGCCCACTTTTTCCCGGATTTGGTTGATGAAAATCGCCACGGTTTTGCTTTTATTGATAATACCGGCAAGTTTGCGCATTGCTTGGCTCATCAAACGGGCTTGCAAACCGACATGACTGCTTCCCATATCGCCTTCGATTTCCGCTTTCGGAACGAGGGCCGCTACCGAGTCGATTACGACGATATCGATGGCATTGCTTCTCACCAATGCTTCGACGATTTCCAAGGCCTGTTCGCCGTTATCCGGTTGCGACAAAATCAAATTGTCGGTATCAACACCCAAAGCTTTCGCATAGGTTGGGTCGAGGGCGTGTTCCGCATCGATGAACGCGGCATAGCCGCCTTTCTTTTGCGCCTCCGCAATCGCATGCAGGGCAAAAGTCGTTTTACCGCTCGATTCCGGACCGTAGATTTCGATAATCCGTCCTTTCGGATAACCTCCCACCCCGAGCGCCGCATCCAACGCAATCGAACCGCTGGAAATGACTTCGATTTGTTCGTTGACTTTTTCGCCCAGTTTCATGATGGAGCCTTTGCCGTATTGTTTTTCGATGGATTTAAACGCTTCCTGAAGCGCTTTTTCTTTTAATTCGCGCCCATTCGCATCTTTTAAGTCTTTTTCTTTAGGATCTGCCATGATTTACCCCTTTCTTATGTTCTTATTTCAAGACATGTTTGTTTTTGATGATATATTCGGCACCGCTCACAATCGTAATAAAGGCGGTTGCGTAGATGAGGATTTTTAAAATGACCGACAGCCACAAAACGGTTGTTCCCCCGAAAACCAAAAGCATAATCACCAGTGCAAACTGAAAATTGGTTTTGACTTTGCCGAGGAAGTTTGCGGCGATGACGATATTCTGGCTGGCGGCGACGACCCGAAAACCGGTAACCGTCATTTCCCGCGCCAAAATGACAATCAGTACCCAAGGTTCCAAATAATGTTCGGATACCATTAAAACCAAAACCGTCAAAACCAACATTTTATCCGCTAAGGGGTCGGCAAATTTCCCGAAGTTGGTTATGAGGTTGCGCCTACGCGCAATTCGGCCGTCGAGAAAATCGGAAAATGCTCCGATTAAAAAGATAATCAGAATCAGCAGGTTTTGCAAATTCAGAAAATTAAAGATTAGCCTGTTTTTTAAGGATGATATCAATGAGATTACAATTATTACCGGAATTAAGCAAATCCGAAATATGGTTATTCGATTTGGCAAATTCATAACGCACCTCGTAAGATACAATTAGTATACCATATTTGACAAAATAAATCTAATTATACGATATGGTTTTATTTGCGAAATTTCGCTTATTTGGCAAATAAAAAAAGCATCAACCGCTTGGCTAATCGGTTAATGCTTAAGTTCAGTCCGTTAAGATGCTTGCTAGTCTTCGGAAAATTCCTCCAACGATTTTTTCGAGCGCTTTATCGATTCTTAGCGCAACGTCGCTCGTGAAGTCCCCTTCCGGGGTTAGGGGAAGCGGTTCGTAATGACCGTTCGGATCAGTGATTTCTTGTTCGAATTCTTCTTTGGCTTCTTCGAAATAATTACTGGATCCGATTCGGTAGCGTCCCCCGATGATGATCCCGAAGACAAACAAACAAAAAACAATCAAAAATTTTCCCACCCGTTTTGCCAAATTTTAACCTCCTTTTTTAAGGGTACAATTTCAGGATACTCCGTAAATCGTTGGGATTGAAAAAATAAAGAAAAAAAAGCAAGTAATGCCAAAAAACTTTTAAGGAGCCCGGTGCTTTTTCGACTCTCGGGTCCAAAGTCGCAACCATAATCGTGATGTCGACATCATTGGTCAGAGCTTTGACTTCGTCAAAATGAATAATAAAATTGTTAAGAAACGCGAAAACGGTTAAACATATAATAATCGCAATTTTGATTTTCATATTAATCAATATGAAGAAACAAGGTTAAATATGCTTTTCGCTTAAATAGGTGTTTCGGTAACTGTCGTGCAGGGTGATATCGATGGAAGTGGCGATTAATTTGGCCAAGTCTTCCACATCGGCATCCACTTCTTTCGGGGTAACCATCATATTATACCCCTGAGGCGAGAGCACTTCTTTAATCAAACTGCGTTTTTCTGGTTCCGTTAACAAACCAATTTTTCCCATCCACTGTTCGCGGAGATCTTCTTTTGGCAGTTCCATCTCGGCAAAATTCCGTTTCAAGGGTTCCGCTGCGAGCATTTCCGCCGGCCGTTTTTCGCCGAAGGCTTCCTGGTTTAAGTACTTCAAAAGGAAGTCGATTGTGTCGCTCGTTATCGTCACCGCATCCACCACGGTCGGAACCCCAATCGCAATCACCGGCACCCCCATCGTCTGGGAGGAGATTTCTTTCCGTTTATTGCCGACCCCCGATCCCGGACTGATCCCGGCATCCGTTACCTGAATTGATCGGTTGACCCGGGCAATCGAAGCCGCCGCCAGCGCATCAATGACAATCAGAAAATCCACATCGACTTGGCCGTGCACAGCGCTGATGATATCGTAGGTTTCGATTCCGGTCGTCCCCATAACCCCCGGACTCATCCCGCAGACTTCGGTGTAGCCTTCGCTGACGGTTCCCAGTTCAAACAGGTGTCTTGTGACGATGATATTGTCCAACACATACGGCCCCAAACTGTCGGGTGTCACGTTGACGTTTCCGAGCCCCACCACCAAAACCCGCTTTCCTTTCAAATTAAGATTCTTAAGCATGTGCTCCAAAACCTCGGAAAGCGCAAGTTCAATCTTCCGACAGGTTTTGCTGTCGTGGTAATCACCCGGTTCCAATTCGAGCAAAAAGTAAGTCCCGGGACGTTTTTTCAGTTTTTCCGCCGCGGTTTCTCCTATCACGGTTTTTTGCACCCGCACGCCCCCGATATCAAGTTCTTCTTTTTGCACATCGGGAAGTTCTTCGGGTTTGCGGCGGGATACGTCCTCATGGGCCAAGTCTGTGCGCAAAGTATAATTGAGTTCAGTTGCCTGTTCCAAATTCATCACCTCGGTTTATTTTGCCCAATTCCTCAAAAAATATAAATGGCCAAAAACTTAAGGCAAAACAAAAAACCCCCTAAGCACGGGGTTAAGGCACGGGCTCGGCTCAATTTATGAAAAAAATATTATTGTAATTCTACCCAAAAATTTTTAAAATATGGTATAATAATACCGTTAATCTTTGGAGGTGAAATTAGTGGCTAATATCAAACAACAAAAGAAACGTATTCTTACTAACAATAAGAAAAGATTATTGAACGCTTCCTTCAATTCATCTATGAAAACTGCAATCAAAAAGTTCCAGGAAGCGGTGGCATCAGGCAATAAAGAACAGGCAATTGCTGCCTTTAACTTAGCAAACAAAAAAATCGATAAAGCAGTTGCTAAGGGCATTCATCATAAGAATTATGCTGCTCGCCAAAAATCACGTTTAGCCAAAGCACTAAACTCTATGGCATAAAAAAAAGACCTAAACGGTCTTTTTTTTCGGTTCTAGAAGTGATACAACAATCTTTCCAAGCCGATATTTTTATCGATCTGGCCGCTTTTGATTTGATAATCAAGGTCGGCCATTTTTTTTACGTAATTGGCTAAATCCGTTTCTTCAAAGGTCTTGGCATCTTTGACCATATAGTAAGCCCGACCGTCGCTCACATTATAAAACTGGGCAATGTCGTGCTGCTTATATCCGGACTTTAGCAGTTTCAGCGTCGTGAGCAAATCGCGAAAAGTCCGGCCAATCATCGCGATAATTCCCATCACGTCCTGGGTCGAATTGGTGAAAGCCTGGTGAAGTTCGATAACCTTTTTGGTATCTCTCGTAACGATTGCCTTGATGAAATTGAAGATTTCGCCTTCCAAATCGCGGCTGACCAAACTTTGCACATCTTTCAAAGTGACGGTTCCGCCCGCTCCGACAAAGGTGGCCAGTTTCTTGACTTCCTGTTCCATCCGCACATAGTTTTGTTTCACAAGTTCCACCATAAGTTCCAAGGCATCATCTTTAATTGTGACGGATTCATCGCGGAAAAGGCGGATGACCCAGCCTTTATATTCCACTTCGTCGAGCAATTGGGTATCCTTAATGTAGGCGACCTTTTGCAGGAGCTGATAGATTTCGTTGGTCGGATCCGGTTCCAAACCGATGGCATTGATAATCAAAACCGTTTGGTCGGAAGGTTTTTTCAGATATTTAATCATGTTGTTTAAGTCCTGCGCCCTTCCCTGTTTCTTTTTCGTGATAAAGTAAGGATTCTTGACAATGATTACTTTATAATCGACCAAAAACGGCACGGTAATCGCGTCGATGATAACTTCGCTTAAAGGAGAAATGTCCAAATCGTATTTGGTTACGCTGAAGGTTGCGGGAGCGATTGTTTGAATGATTTGGTCGATTTTGGCATTTCCTCGCACCTCTTCCGTTCCCGTAAAGAGATACACATTTTCGACCGCTATTTTGTTGACATTGATATTGCGCATAGTGTTATTTCTCCCTTTACAAAAAAATTAAACAAGTCAGTCGCTTTTATCGATTAAAGGTTATTTTAGACCAATAACTAAAATAACCCCTTTTTTATTTTCTTCTGATTAAAATGAGGGCAAGCAAGCCGACAACGATGAGTGATAAAGCGCGTTGATAAACACCGGTAAAACAACCGCAGGCTATCGGTCCGACCCCGATTACCAAATGGGTTACGCAGTTTTCGTATATGATTTCCACTTCGTCGTGGAAAATGTCGGTCAGTTCCGTATTTCCAATCGTAAAATCGTCGGTCAGATAACTGGTGTCGTCTTCCAAGCGGACTTCAAGAATCATGCCCGAAAAGTCGCGGGTTTCGTTGGCGGAAAAGACTATTTTGTCCGGTTCTTTGTAGATACTGATCGAAACCGCTTTTAAGTCAAGCAACGCAAAATAACCCGGTTGCTTGGGTTTGATGGACACTTCCCGTTCCAAAATCGTTACATCGTTAATTTTGCCCATCTGGCCTTCGTCACCAAATGGCAAATACCACACCCGAAGCGATTTGCGTTGTTGGTAAGTGGCGGGAATGTTTAAACTGAAGGTTTCGGTGTCACCCGGTTCGGTCACTTTGTATAAACCGATCAAGTGGAATTTTTTCAATTGACTTTGGAGCTTTTGATATTGTTCCAAATATTCAACATCGTCATTATCAAGTTCAATCATTTGGTATTGTTCCAAAAGCGGCAGTTTTACGGATTGCGAAAAAATATCCAAAGGGGTTATTAAAACGAACGCCAAAAGAACAGTCAAAACCAACGATAGCCTAATCAATTCAAACCGCTGCTTCCTCATAAATATCACTCCGTAAAGCAAATTACTTTTATTTAATCTTATTATACCACAAAACCCCTATTTATCAATTATAACGTTAACAAAAATGCGTAGGTTTGTTTGATTTTCAAACTAATTTTTGCTTTTTTTGCTTTTTCTTTCGGCGGTTTTATAGTCTTCGCAAGCAAATTTCTTTCCAAAACCAAGGTTTGTTTGACTTTAGTATCCCAAACGGGAACGGTTAATTTCTTAAGAGTCAAAGGATTTGGAAATCCGAAAGTATTTCGGTAGCCGCTCATAATAACAGCGGTTTGAAAATTAACGGCCTGCAAAAAAACTTCGGAAGTCGAAGTTAGGGAACCGTGATGGGCAATTTTGACATAATCGACCTTCAGTGCGGAAAAGCGCATCGCCAAATCCCTTTCCGCTTCCCTTTCGATGTCTCCCGTAAAAAGAAAAGTCCTGCCAAATAGATCGGCGTATAAAACAAGGCTGTTATTGTTGGGGGAGGAATATGGCTTCGCGGGGTGGAGGACGGTAAACCACAGGTTTCCCGCCCGAAAGGAATCGCCCGCTTCCAAAAAGAACGTATTTTTCCGTTTTCCGAGCAAAGCGGTTCGGATTCCCGAACTGTCATCGTATTTGCTTACGACCAGGGTCCCGACCGAAAAACGGTTCATGATATTCCATGCTTCCCCCGCATGATCGCTGTCCCCATGAGATAGAATCAAGTAATCCAAGCGTTTGATGCCGAATTTCATCAACAACTGATGGACCTCCTCATAACCAGCTTCGCCCGTATCGATTAAGATGTTCATCCGGTTGAAGCGGCTGATGATTAAGGTTGCTTCGCCTTTCGGCAAATCCAAAAACAAAACCCGATCAACCGGATTAAACCAGGCCTTGTTCAACCACAAAAGCAAAAAAGCCAGAAATACCCCGTGAGCTTTTAAAGCTTTCTTAAATTCTCCTCTTTCCAAACAGGCAAGCAAACCTCCGAGCAAAACGTAATACAAAACTATAATCAGCCAGGTCGGATGGGGAAAACGCAATATTCCCCATTTGATTCGGCTTAAAAAACCGGTAACCTGTAAAAAGGGCTTAACCACCGAAAGGTACAAACCGTCCAAAAAAGGCAAAAACGTCACCGCCAAAGATAAAGGCAAAAGCACAAACGATACAAACGGGATATAGACCAAATTAAAAAGCGCGCTTAAGAAGTTTACTTCGGTACTGAGCCAAGCCACGACCGGAACCGAAGCAAGCAAACTGACAAAACACATAATAAGGCCGGAACGAAGCTTTTGCTTTTGAAAACGTTCAAGAAGCCTTGAAGATAAAATCAGACTCCCGGAAACAAGATAACTCAGGATAAACCCCATCTGAAACAAATAGTAAGGGTTGATTATCAGCACCAAAATGACATTCAAACAAAAGCGGTCGATGGTCGTCAGGTTCAATCGATACCTTTGGTTGAATTGTTTCATTACTTCGCTGACAAATACCCGAATAATCGAAACCATAAAATTCATGATAACCAGATAACCGAAAAGGAGCGGTGTAATGATATAGAAATGGTACTTTTCTTTGACTTTGAAGATTTGCAAAACTTTGGTCAGGATCAAAATAAAAACCGACACATGGAGTCCCGAAACCACAAACAAATGACTGATGCCGACGCGGTTGATTTGGGTTTTCAAATCTTTCGCAAAAGCGTCTTCCGACCCCATGATTAAAGCTTTTAAGACAGTGGCGGATTGTTCCGAAAAGGAGCGGTCGTAATAATTTTCGATTGATTCTTTAATCGCTTTTAAAGTAAATTCGTGTCTGACAAAAGCAATTTCTTCGATTTCGATTTGGCCGTAGATTTTAAGATTTTTCAGATACTTCCGATAATCGAAACCGAAAGGCATATGGGCCGGCTCGGCGGCGCTGATATTACCTTTCAACCAAACGGTATCGCCCACCCGAAAGTTTCCCTCTTCGGTTTTCAGAAAAAACAAGTATTTTCCGTGACTGAGACTTACTATGTACTGTTTGCCGTAATCGTTTTGTTTGGCTTTTTCGATTTTCCCCAAGCCTTCAAAATCGCCCAAAAAACGGGTTTGATATTTTTGTTCATAGAAAACAAGTTGGAAGCCAAGAATAAATAATAAAACCAAACAGAGCAGAATGAATTTTCGGTTTTGCGAAAACAAATAAACCAACAAAAAGCCCAGGCACAATCCGATAACCAAAGAACCGGAATTGACCAAAGTTAAAAACAAAATCAGAGTCAGGCAGATAAAATGCCAATTCGATAACAAATCATTGTATAGTGATGAGTGTTTTAATCGTATTAAATAAAGCCTGACCAATGCCCTGCACCTGCATTATCTCATCGATTTGCCGAAATCCTCCCGTTTTGGTCCGATAAGAAACAATGGCTTCCGCTTTGGCTTTTCCGATACCCGGAAGTTGCATCAGCTCATCGACCGTTGCGACATTCAGATTGATTTTCCCGGAAGGGCGCGGTTGATCAGCAGTTCGGCAAGGAATGATAATCGTCTGGTTTTGCGTGATTTCGGACACCAAAGTCAGATTTTGGATATCGGCCCGGGTCGTAAAACCACCGCAGATTTCAACCAGTTCGTAAAGCATAGTCCCCGGTTTAACCATGTATAGACCCGGGTTTAAGACTTCGCCCCGAACTTCCACGGTCAGAAAAACGTTGTTTTGGGGTTTTTCGCCGAAAGATATCGGCGTATTTGTTTCCGAAACGCATCCTGCAAGCATAAAGGCAAGCGCAAGCATGATTAGCAGATTTCTTTTTGACATCTTCGATCCCTCCATCATAATATTGCGTTTTAAGGGCCGATTTTACTGGTTGCGAAAAATGACAAAAAAATGAAAAATGAAAAGGTTTAATGAACGAATCATTAAACCTCATTCTAAACGAGTTATGTTGCGGGATATTCTGGCACGTCGACAGGTTTTACCTTATCGACCATTTCCTTAGTTTTGGTTCGAAGTTTGGCCAAAAAAGTTTCGATTTGGTATTTATTGGCGCGATACGCGCAAATACCTGCTACCATCAGTCCTCCTGCCACAAAACTAAGTAAGCACATTTTGGTTGTTTTACACAAGATACTTCACCCCTTTTGCTCGTTTAGCTAAAAAAGCGAAAAAACATTTTTGAGGTTCGCCTTAAATAGTTCTGGATTTTCAAATCCCCCTAAGAAAGCTAAGAAAAACTCAAAAGTTTTTTGTCGCTTTTAAGTTTGCCAAAAGAAGCAAATGACGCAACTTATTGGCGCCCATATTATGCGAGAAAAGGAGCGTTTCTATTCATTTACGGTTCAAAATCGTATGGGTTATTATTTCCATATGCTTTTTCGCCCAAAGTGGAAAAAGCGCTTTGCACATCGTCAATGGCAATTTTTTTGTTTTGAATCGCTTCAATTATTTTTTGGGAAAGAATCGTTTGACGTGGTTCTTCAATTCGGCTGATGCCGAAATATAATCTTTGCAGATTACCGAGCATCACAAGATGTTTCTTGGCCCTGGTGACCGCGGTATATATCAGTTTGCGGCGCAACATAAACCGGTGTTCCGTCACAAACGGCACAATCACGGTGTCGAATTCGCTGCCCTGGGATTTATGGACACTGATGGCATAGGCCAGTTTCAAATCTTCCATTTCTTCCAAGGTATATTCGACAAAGCCGGAATCGAACAAAACATTCACGCCGCTGATTGCGCGGTCTTTGTAAATAAAATTCATGATGATACCGATATCGCCGTTCATCACGTTTTTTTCGCTGCGATTGACGAGCTGAATTACTTTGTCGTTTACGCGGAAAATCTGACCGTTGTATTTAATTTCTTCTTTGGAACCGTGCTTAAGCGGATTCACCAAAGCTTGGATATGGTCGTTGATGGCATTGATTCCGATTTCTCCGCGGTACATCGGAATTAAGACTTGGATGTCGCGGATGATATCCAAACCTCTTTCTTTGGCAAGTACCACTTGGTTGATGATTTCCTGGCTGACCAAGGTTTCCTCGCATTCCAAAAATATGCGATCGTCTTTCGGTTCCAGGATATTTTCCACCAAGCGTCCGTCATTCAAAGCATGGGCAAACAGAATGATGTTGGAACCTTCCGCCTGCCGATGGATCGTTCGCAACCTTACCGTAGTGATTTCTTTGGTATCAATCAAATCTTTCAAAACCTGACCGGGACCGACCGCCGGCAGCTGGTCGACGTCGCCGACAATGATGACACGGGCCCGTTCGTCCAAAGAAACAAACAGCCGGTAAGCTATCGGCAAATCCATCATCGATGCTTCGTCGACAATAATCAATTGTTGATAGGTCGGGTTGTCGGGTCCGCGCGTGAAATGATTATCGCCCTGATAGCCTAAGAATTTATGGATGGTTTGGGCATCGATTCCGGTGGTTTCTTTGAGGCGTTTGGCCGCCCGTCCGGTCGGAGCTACCAGCGCCACCTGATCGAGCCAAGTGGTATTGTTGTTATGAAGTTTGAGATATAAATAAATGATGGCCCGGACAATCGTTGTTTTTCCGGTTCCGGGACCGCCCGTAATAATCGAAAGTGGTTCGGAAAGCGCATGGATGATGGCCGTTTTTTGGTCGGCATCAAAGACGATGGTGCTTTCTGTTTCGAATTGTTCCAAATAACGTTTGATTTGGTTGATGTCAAAACTTTCGATTCGCTGTTGTTCGTTTTTGATGCGCCTTGCCACCTGTTTGGCAAGCGTGATTTCCTGTTGGTACAACTGGGCATCGAAAACAAAATTGTTCCGGTGCAGAATGATAATGCCTTCTTTCGACAGTTCTTCTATCATTTGCCGATATAAGTTGTAGTCCAATTCATCGTTCAAATACTTGTTGACCAGTCGGAAAAGTTCCTGCGTTTCGATGTAACTGTTGCCCGAATTGAAAATCCAATCGTTTAAAACATACTGGATAACCGCTTTGATGCGAACCGGTGCGGTTTTTTCCACCCCGATTCTTAAGGCAAAAGCATCGTTTTTCTTAAAACCGAAACGGGGAACCGCCTGCATCAGACAATAAGGCATGGCTTTGATTTTTTCGAGCGCATCGCTGCCCAAAGTCGCAATTATTTTATGCGCCATATCGATAGTGATACCGTTGTTCATGAGAAAAAGCATCATCGCCTGAGTATTGGCATTATTTCGGATGCCTTCAATCAGCGATTTTTTTTGCGCTTTGGAAAGTTTCAGACTGTCCAGCACGGTTTCGTCTTCCTGGATTTTTTCGACCGCTTTTACACCCAAGGCTTCGACGAGGGATTTTGCGGTGAGGAGACCGATGCCGGGAAACAGTTCGCTCGAAAGATAATTGATGACTCCCTGTTCGTTTGTTTGTTCCAAACGGGTAAAGGAAGTAAACTGAAATTGCATCCCGTAGCGGGGCGAATTGACAAAATTGCCTTCGAACTCGTATTCTTCTTCCGGAAAAACGGTGCGGTCAAACACGCCGACCACAGTAATATTGTTGCCGATTAACCGGCTTTTTTCCCGCGCGGTTTTATATTCGTTGGGAGCAAGTTCGATTACGGCCACCGTATAACCGTTGGCGGGGTTATGATACTGAATCCGGGAAATTGTACCTTTTATAGTCATCAGTACAACCTCCTTTCATCGTTATAATAAACTTCGTCGATTGTTCCGCCACCCAGGCAATATTCCCCGCGGTAAAAAACGCAAGCCTGACCCGGGGTTATCGCTTTGACCGGTTGCATGGTTTTAACTTCGAGACAGTCTTGACCCAGCCACTTGACAGTCACATCGACATCTTTTTGACGGTAACGGAACTTCGCGCTCATTTTCTCGCCGTCAACAAACGGTTCGTTGAAGATGTTGATGCCGCTGATGATAACGCGGTTGCCGTACAAAAGGGCCTGTTCTTTGCCCTGACCGACATAAAGCGTATTGGTTTTGATGTCTTTACCCACCACAAACCACGGGTCTCCCGGTCCGCCGATGTTAAGACCTTTGCGTTGGCCGATGGTGTAATACATTACCCCGTCGTGTTCGCCCACCACGGTTCCGTCCATGGTTTTCATCAGACCCTTTTGGGCGGGAAGATAATTTTGCAAAAATTGCTTAAAGTTGCGTTCCCCGATAAAGCAGACGCCGGTCGAATCTTTCTTGTCGGCAACTTCCAAACCGTATTGCTTGGCAAGGGCTCTTACTTCCGGTTTAATCATATCGCCGATCGGAAAGAGGGAATATTTCAGCTGTTCGCCGGTTAATTGCGACAAAAAATATGTTTGGTCTTTGTTTTCGTCCACTCCCCGAAGCAAATAATGCTTCTCTCCGTGGATTACCCGGGCATAATGACCCATCGCGATGTAATCAGCTCCCAAGGACAGAGCATGCTTGAGGAACGACGCAAACTTGATGTATTTGTTGCATAAAATATCCGGATTGGGTGTTCGGCCTTTTTCGTATTCCGAAAGAAAAGAAAGGAAAACATCGTTCCAGTATTGATCGACAAAGTCGATGCGATGGAGTTTAACACCAAGTTTGTCGGCAACTTTAATGGCGTCCTGGTAATCGATTTCCTGAGGACACAAAGAATCGCCGATTGTGGGATTGCCCAGGATATCGTGGTTGGTCCAAGCGTCCCAGTTGCGCATAAACATTGCTTCGACATCGTAACCTGCTTCCAACAATTTGATTATTGCAACCGCACTGTCCACGCCGCCCGATAAGCCGACAATAACTTTTTCTTTCATGGTGTCACCTCCTTTTGGTTTATTTATAACAATAATTATTTGATTTGGGTTTTGATTTCCAAAATGGCATCGCGAAGCATCATCGCATCTTCGAAGCGAAGTTCTTTCGCGGCTTGTTTCATTTGTTTTTCGAGTTGGTTGATTAATTGTTGTTTTTCGATTCTGGTCATGGATTGCAATTGATTGGCTTCGAAATCGATAACCGTATCGGTAACCGTACCGGTTGCTTCTTTGCTTATCGATATCGATTCGCGAATATCTTTTTGAATGGTTTGCGGGGTTATGCCATGTTCCTGATTGTATTTTTCCTGAATTCTTCGGCGGCGGTAAGTTTCTTCGATGGCTTTGTACATCGAATCCGTCACTTTATCCGCATAAAGCACGACACGGCCATTAACGTTCCGCGCAGCCCGTCCGATCGTTTGGATGAGCGACCGTTCGCTTCTTAGGAAACCTTCTTTGTCCGCATCCAAAATCACAATCAGACTGACTTCCGGAATATCCAAACCTTCCCGCAGCAAATTGATTCCGACAATGCAATCAAAGACGCCCTGGCGGAGCTTGCGGATGATTTCGAGTCGTTCGAGGGCCATGATTTCCGAATGGAGATAGGCCACTTTGATACCGGCTTCTTTTAAGTAACTGGTTAAGTCTTCGCTCATTTTGATGGTTAAAGTCGTAATAAGCGTCCGTTCGTTGCGTCTGATTTGTTCTTTTAAGTCTTTGAGTAAATGGTCGATTTGGTTTTCGGTCGGCCTTACTTCGATTAACGGATCGAGCAATCCGGTCGGCCGAATGATTTGTTCGACCACTTGGTAGGATTTGCTCAGTTCGTAGTCGCCCGGTGTGGCGCTCGTGAAGATAACCTGGTGAATCTTGGCTTCGAATTCCTCGAAATTGAGCGGCCGGTTGTCAAGCGCCGAAGGTAAACGAAACCCGTAATCGACGAGCGTTTGTTTGCGGCTGCGGTCGCCGTTGTACATGCCCCGGATTTGGGGAACGGTGACATGCGATTCATCGATAATCATCAGGTAATCGTCGCCGAAAAAGTCCAAAAGCACATAAGGCGTCTCGCCTTCCCCTCTTAAAGACAAGTGGCGGGAATAGTTTTCGATGCCGCTGCAAATCCCAATTTCTCTAAGCATTTCCAAATCGTATTTGGTTCTTTGTTCAATCCGTTGGGCTTCCAACAATTGATTGTTGGCTTTGAAGTATGCCACGCGTTCTTTCAGTTCTTCTTCGATTCGCCTCAAGGCTTCTTCTTTCTTTTGTTCATTCATGACGAAGTGGGTAGCCGGGAAAATCGAGATAACATCAAGGGTTGTCCTGATTTTGCCGGTAGTGACATCGAAAAGAGCAATCTTTTCGATTTCGTCGTCGAAGAAAGTGATGCGAATCGCTTCGTTTCGTTCGTAGGTCGGGAGAATATCGACATTGTCGCCTTTGACCCGGAAGGTCCCCCGGGCAAATTCGATATTGTTTCGGACAAACTGTCTTTGAATCAGTTTGTCGCACAAATCGTCGCGGCTGATTTTTTGGTTTTTCCGCAGGGTCAGCATCGAGCCCTTGTATTCTTCGGGGTCACCAATACCGTAGATACAGGAAACCGAAGCGACAATAATCGTGTCCCGGCGTTCCAAAATGCTCGCCGTTGCCGCATGCCGCATTTCATCGATTTCGTCGTTGATGCTCGAATCTTTTTCGATGTATAAATCTTTGCTTGGAACATAGGCTTCCGGCTGATAATAATCATAGTAAGAGATAAAATATTCGACCCGGTTGTGCGGGAAGAAAGCTTTCAGCTCCGCATAAAGCTGTCCGGCCAAAGTTTTGTTGTGCACAATGACAATGGTCGGTTTGTTGACCTGCGCAATCACATTGGCCATCGTGAAAGTTTTCCCGGTTCCCGTTGCGCCGAGCAGCGTTTGATATTTGACGCCTTTATTGAGATTTTCGACTAAGCTTGCTATCGCTTGGGGTTGATCCCCGGTCGGTTTAAAGGGCGAAACCAGTTCAAACCTTTGTTCTTTTTTCTCTTCCAAACCGCTCATTGTTTCAGATAGACGACGTTCGTCACTTTCTTAGGATCGTAAATGATATTGATGAATTCTTCCTGGGTTTCGCTGTAAAGATAGGAATTGAGTCGGGTTTTCACAAATTCGCCGGTCGAGGTGTAGTATTCGATTTCCATCCGCGATTCCCGGAATCCTTTGGCGTTTTTGGCTCCCCCGAATTTAAACGTTTTGACGGTAGCGGTTGCTTTGACACCGTAGATTTTCAGATAATTGTAATTGTGCGCCACCGGCATCACCATCAGACTGTCGATAAGATACGATAGCAACATCACGTACAGGAAAATAATCAGCACGAGATACATCGAACCGAAAATTCCGGTTACCGTTACGGTATTGTCCGTAAAAGCTTTGGCGTCGATTAAACGGATTAAAATATTGATTGTATTGAATCCGCCGAGAAAAATCAGCATCGCATTGGTAAACAGCGGTCCTTTTTCCATTTTGGCTTTTTGGCCTTCCAAAATCAGCGGAAAACGGGTTACTTTTTTTAACGGGGCAGGGTCGAGATGGTACAAATTGACCGATTGCCCGACGGAATACATTTCTTCCGCTTTTTCGGTCGGAACGAATTCAAACGTATTGTTGAAAAGAATCCGGCTTTGGGGACTGGTAAATTCGACCAAAACATGGGTTCTTCTTTTGGAAGTCTGGACTTCTTTGACTACCCCCGTAAGGATTTGGGGATTGGTTTTAAGCATTTTCTGCGCTTTCAAATCCCGCACCAAATTGAGGGCGAAGTTAAAAAGATAAGCGAGCAAAAATAAAACATTCAAGGCTAAAAAGCCGACACTCATGGCGATATTCATTATATTTTACCTCTTTCTATTTATGATAATCCTGATTGTTGAAAATGGTATAAACGCGGTACAGTTGTTCCATCAACATTAAACGCACCCATTGGTGAGGAAAGGTCATGCGGGAAAGTGATAGGGCGAGATTGCTGCGGCGTTTGACTTCGTCCGACAAACCATCGGATCCGCCGATGACAAAAACGATATTTGAGTTTCCGTAAGTCAACAGCGAATGGATTTTTTCGGCAAGTTCTTCGCTTGTTAACATTTTTCCCGCGATTTCCAAAGTAATGACAAAATCATTCGAAGCGATTTTGTTTGAGATGGCCTGTCCTTCGCTTTCGATGTTTTGGCTGGTGGTTTTGTGGGTCACTTCTTTAATCTCGACGATTTCGACTTGGGTAAAAGGATTCAAGCGTTTTAAGTATTCTTTGATTCCTTCTTTCAGGGCTGCTTCTTTGATGCTTCCCACCGCAATCACTCTAATCACGCCGCCGGTACCTCCAAATCAAACAAATCCGTTTCTTCGTGTTGTTTGGCAACATACAAAGCAATGCCTTTCGGAACCGTTACGTCGTAACTTTCCCGGTAAGCCAAATCATAGGTGTTGCATTCTTCGCTGATATGGGCCAAAACCACGATTTTGGTTTGGTCGCTCACAATCCGGTTTAGGATTTCTTTGCACATCTGGTTCGACAAATGGCCTTCGTTCGAAAGAATCCTTTGCTTCAAATCCCAGGTTCGCGAGCTGGTCAAAAGCATTTCCACATCGTGGTTCGATTCGATGACAAGCATCTGAATCTGCCGCAAAATCGCATCGTACTTTTCGGGCAGATGGCCCGTATCGGTGATATATGCCAAACTGGAAGTTTCGTTTTTCAACAAATACCCGAAAGTACTGCGCGCATCGTGCGACAAAGCAATCGGTACAAACATCAAATCTTTGATTTGGTATCGGACATCGGGACTGAGATATGTGATTTCGGTAAAATAGGGATTCGGCTGATTCTTTTGCCCGATTCCCTGCAGGCTTTTTTTGGCAATATAGAGCTTGGCCTCGGTTTTTTCGAGCAGACTGGCCAAGTGCCCGGTATGATCGATATGCTCATGGGTAATGAGAATCGCATCCAACCGGTTGAATTCGATGCCGCGGTTGGCCAGCCGGAGTTTGATTTGGCGATAGCTCAGACCGGCATCAATCAAGATCTTGGTTCGGCTTGTTTCGATATATGTGGCGTTTCCTTTCGAACCGCTTGCTAATATGATTACTTTCATAATTGTTTCATCCTCATTATTTGCTAATTATATCATATTTTTGGAAAAAATTCAAACACTAAGAAAAAGAAAAAACTTGCCAGGGCAAGTTTTCTAAGAAGTGGATATGTTTAGTTTGCAGATAGGGTCTGATTCACCTCTACCAAGCCCAGCAAGCACCGATAATTACCAATAAAATAAACAAGACTAAAACGAATGCAAATCCAAATTCGTTACGGCGATGATACATAATATTCCTCCTTCCGCTATTATTGTACGCTTGTTTGCAAATAGCGATAATTACTATAGCCCAATTGTTTCCCCATTTTGCAAGCGTTATTTTGACTGTTTCCGTTCGGGCCTCAACCCCTCAAAATTATTCACATTTCATTTGTTTTTTTTAGCGAAAAATGGTACTATAATAGTGTTATCTTGAAAAAGATTATTGTGATCAACAATAAAATAACAAAAGTAATTAGAAAAAGGAGAATAAACCATGAGCAAAAGCAAAAAAAATGTAAACGAGAAAAAGCCCTTTCTTGCGATACTTCCTGTAGCAATAGGTTTAATTTTAATCTTTGGGATTTCCCTTGGGGTTTGGGCTTTTTCGGGACCAAAAGCGAATCCGCAAATATCAAATCCCAATGATCCGTTTTTAAGTTTGGGCGATTGGGTTGTCACCAACGAAAAACTCTATTACAGCCTTCGCCAAACTTACAGTTACGATGAAATCCTACGCTTCATCGATACGGAATTGTTGAAAAATATCAGTGTCGACAAAAACAGCGACGACTACCAGGAATTCCGAAACGAATTAATCTACGGTGTCAAGAAGTTGGAAGATTTGGAAGGCGACAAGACGCCGGAAGAAATCCTTAAGGACTTCGAGGACAATATGACAATCAGCGGCTACTTCACGGAAGCAGAAAGAGAAGCTTACATCGAACTCCAATACCGCCGCGAAAAATACGCACGTCAGAAATACGAAGAAGAAATAGCAGATAAGAAAAAAGACGGACGACCATTCGATATCGCGAAATATCAAACATATTACGACGAAAACTACTTAACAACCGTAAAAGCGATCACAATACTCTTCGATACCGAACAACAGGCTAAAAACGTCCTCGAAAAATTCGGTGTTGACATCGAAAAACTGACGGCCAACGGCTGGGTTTCCAAAGCTACCGGCGAAGCGATGACCGAAAAGGAAGTCAAACAGACTTTCATCGACATGTACAACTACATGTATCGCTATTACAATAACGGTGCCGAACCGCTGCTCAAGAAAGACACCCATTACGAAATAGTAACGGAAACCGAAGACGAAACCACCGTGGAAAACATCGATTTCCTTGACTTGTCAAGCGACAACGTCAACAAGTATTCGAAATTCATCTTCACCAGCAAAGAATTGGATGACTTGAATTCCCAATACAAAAAGACGTTGATTTCATCTTTGAAACTTGACGATGCTTTCTACAAGTCTTACACCAATAGCCCGGTTAAGCTTGAGACCACCAAAACCGGTCAAACCAACGCTTCCGGATATTTCCTCGCGCTAAAGATTGAAGAAACAATTCCTAAAAATTATGTTTTCGATTACGATGATAAAACGGATGCAGACAGAATTCCTGACGAAGCATTATTCGACGAAATCGAAGAAAAACTAATCGAAGAAAACTTCAATGACAAAGTCGTCAGCGAAAAAATGTTTGATCTCCGCCGCGAAAGCGAACTTGTAATCTACGATTCCGTAATCGAAATGTTGTTCAAAAACGCTTACGACAACTTCTTCGGTACGACCCTTTCCCGCAAAAAAGGCGAATATCCGGAATTCAAGAAAACCAAAGCAAAAAGCAAAGATACCGTTTTGAGCTTTACTTCCGGCGGTCAAAAGATTACTTACAAAGTCGACGACTTATTCAATACTTTAAAGAACCGCTACGAGGTCAATGCTTCCTTCACCTTCATGAATACCTATCTTTTCCTCAACAACAAAGAATTCAACGAAGTTTATAACCCGATTACCAAAGAAGTTTACGATAAAGATCGTCTCAAAGAAATCATCGACCAAGACGTTAAGATGTACTCTTACTACTTCTCGATGAACTACTTTGAATCACAAGGTTTCCCTAAATCATACGGTTGGAAACGGTTCCTGAACGAATACTTCCTAGTCAGCGACGAAAAAGAATTGGCCGTCCAAATCGATGTTTTGTCGGATGCCAAAACGAAGTTTGCGAAAACTTTCTACACTTATACTGTAACAGAAACCAACACCGATCCGATGAATACTTTGCTTGCTCGGATGCAAAAAATCTACGATGAATATTTCTCTGGTTCAGTCTTCAATTTAATTGCTTATGTGGATTATAATGCAGACGGATTAGTCGATATCACCGAAAAAGAAGACAAATCCGACTGGACTAACGAACAAAAGACGCTTGCTCAACAACTCCTCAACAAGATATTCGAAGACATCCTCACCAGCACGGCTACTTCATTGTATGACCAAGTAAATGAAATCGTCGGCCGCTTCAATAATACGGTTTATCCGGAAGATATAGACGATACCGAAATGACAATTTACGAACGGGCCAAAAAAGCCGGTCTTCATGTCAAATTGGAACCAGCTACCACTTACACCAACTCTTCAAGTATTGTCGATGAATTCAAAGCCGAAATGAAAGCTCTCTTCCTTCAAGTCAAAGAAGCAAATCAACTCGGCACAACCCTTCAACATCCGCTAGTCAGCGAAAATCCGTTCTCCACAATGTACGGTTACCACAAGATAGCACTTGTTTCGACTACCGATTACACATATAAGAATGCCGATAAGACCGAAACAATTCCGACCGAAGAAGAAATCGAACTTTACGAAAAGAGCTTATTGCAAGACGAAAATACCCCGGAAGACGAAAAAATCACTATCAGCGCCGAACTGAAAGCCGCTTTGGCGTTCTACTATGACCCAGTCAAGAACTTCTTCCAATCGGACGACCGGATAAGCCTTGGTTTAATCGATTACCGCAGCGAAAAAGTTGCTTCCGGAGAAATTTCCTATACCGATGCCAGCTTAAAAGCCAAGTTTGAAACAATCAGCGCTGCATTAAAAAAATCAGCCCTTGAAACAATCGAGGAAGGAGAATAATACCGATGCGCAGTTACTTATTGAAACTTACGACTATTCTCGTTATTGCCCTGGCAATCCTGGGGTTAACGGGATGCAAAAAGGATAAATACCAATATCCTTCCCAAATTCCTACCCTTTCCGATCCGAACGGCGTTTACCTAACAATCGGCGAAACCAAAGTCACCAACGAACGGTTATACCGGCGGATGAAAATCAACTACGGTTTGGACCGCCTCAACGATTGGATTGACGAACAGATTCTTGCCGATATCGAAATCAATCAGGATGAATTCGCCGCTTTCAAAAACCGTTTAATCTACGGCGTAAGCAATTTAAACGAATATACCGGCAATCAGGAAGAAACCCTAACCCGTCACATCAACAACCTGCTTACTTCCGGTTATTTCACCGAAGAAGCACGGAACAGATATTACGAATTGGAATACCGTCGTTTTGCTTTTGCCAAAGAGAAACTGTTGGAAGAAATCGCGGCCCGTCCCGAAGACGAACCTTACTTCAGCGAATCGACCATCACTTCCAACTACAACAACACTTATCGTCCGACTGTTTCCGTTATTCTGCTTGCCTTTGCAAGTTCGGCGGAAGCCAAAAAACTCTTAAGTCAATATAATGTCGACATTAACCGTATTTCGCCGCTTGGTTGGTATAAAACAAATACCGACGTCCTCTTCACCGAGGAAGAAGTTAAACAAATCTTTATCGATATGTTTAACGATCAATATGCTTACAAAAATAACGGCGCCGACATTTTGGTTCCGGGTACCGGTTACACCGTCGAAGACGGCAAAATCGTCTTCAACCTAACCAACTCCATCAACGAAAATGTCAAATTCGTTTATACTTACAAAGAATTGTCCCAAGTAAGTTCAACCATCGCAAACATGGTTTTCAATACTCTGAAACTTGGCGAAGGTTTCCACAAATCCTTCACAACCGGTCCGATTCTTTACTTAAGCAACTTCTTCATGGCCTTAAAGGTTTCGGAATCAACCGTTCCGCCGCTTGAAGAAGTGCGCGATAAAGTAGTTGACGATTTGGTTAACCAAACCTTAACTGCCGATAAGATTAAGTATTACCTTTATGTCGAACGCGAAAAGGCCAATGTTCAGATTTACGACGAAGGCTTGGAGTCGTTGTTCGCCGAATATTACGACGAAGCATTTACCAACCAACAAATCACCGATTACAAGAAATACGTTAAAACAACCGGTGAAAGCAACAGTAATGTAGCGGAAATTACCGTAAAAGGTAACAAGAAAACTTTATCTGCCGATGAGTTCTTCACCAGAATGAAAAACATGCACGGCATCTCGACCTCAATCGATTACATGAACCATTATATCGTACTGTCGAATCCAAAATATGCCAAAATCTACAATCCGCTAACCGATACGATTATCGACCAGGAAAAATACCAGGAATTGTACACCAAAAACGTTCAGAAATACAAAGACGAACTTGCCAAAGGAACATTTGTTACCATCGGCATGCCGGCAAACTACGGCTGGGAAAACTTCCTGCGCGACTACTTCGGCGTTATGAGCGATCAGGAATTAATGATTTATTATGCTCTGTATTCCGAAGGTTTGAGTCTCTTCACCAAAGACCAATATTCGTTTGACGATGAGGATCCGGAAAGAAGCGTTACCGCGCAAATGGAAAAAATCTTCCAGGAATTCTTCAATGTCGGAACGTTTGCGGTCGCGGCTTACTATGACTACGATTTGAATACCGTGGCCGACGATCCGGAAAAATGGACAACCGAACAAGCCGACAATGCGGATGCTTTCCTAGACAAAGTCTTCGAACAAGCTGCTCTTAGCACCAAGAAAACCATCAAAGAAAGACTTACCGAAGTTTCCGATGCTTACAAACTTGCAAGTCTAGATGATGCCGTTTGGGGCGATTACAAGAAATTGGGTTTAAGACTAAACATTACAACCGAAAGCACTTATACCGCTTCAAGCACCTTGCATGAAAATATGAAAACAGCTTTGAAAGGTATCTGGGATCAACTGAAAGAAGAAAAATTGGTTGGCAAAGTTTTGGATACCACTACCAACCCGGCACGCATCAGCGATTCCTTCAAAACAACAACAGGTTTGAACAGAGCCGTCGTGATCGCAAGCAAGAATGCGGTATACATCAACGATTCAGACAATTCTCAAGTCATCTATCCAGACGCAGAATTAATCAGAATCTATGAAATCTACAAAAAACCGGATGAAGAAAAGACCAACGAAGAATTGAACGAACGCAAGCCTTCATCCAAAGAATTGGAAGCAATCGATACCTACTACACACCGGCCATCAAAGCCCTTGAAGCATCAAGTCGTATCGATAAGATTCTTGTTTCAATCAGAGCGCAGATGATTGCGGAAAACAAATTGATCTTCGCTAGCGAAACCGACAAGCAAAACTATCAAGCCTTGTTGGACGCTTATGCGGCACTCAATAAGTAAACCATAAAATAAAGGACATATCGAACGAAAAGTTTGATATGTCCTTTTCTTTTTATATCAATTAAAAAGGCTTCGACGGAAGCCTTTGGATTTTTAGTTTTCTTTTGTTTCGCCTTTTTTTCCGGCCACATAAAGCGGCTTTTTGCCCAAGGCGGAAATCGGATTGGTCCAATTTCCTTTTTCGGTTTTTGCCACTTCATCCTCGACGGCACCCATCCGGGAATCCGTTAAGTCAATCAGGTATAAAGCGACCGCTTCCATCATTAACGGTTCTTTGGCACTTCCGTATTGCAATTCCCCGTGATGGGCAATTACCAAGTGGAGGAGCGCCTGCACTTCTTCGGTTTCCGAAATACCGAGTTTTTCCGCTTCGACCGTCAACATATTGAGTCCGATTATCAGGTGGCCGAGCAAATTTCCTTCCTTGGTGTACTGCGGTTGTTTGGCATCGGAAAATTCTTTGGTTTTTCCGATATCATGCACCAAAACGCCGGCGTAAAGCAAATCCTGATTTAAGCTCGGATAATTGGCGATAAACTGATCGGCTAGACGCAACATGGAATAAGTATGATAAGCTAAACCCGACAGGTAGTTGTGATGCATTGAAACTCCACCGGGAAAAGTAAAGAATTCTTCGTATACATTCCCGATAACTCGGTTGACCAAAATCTTAAGGTTTTCGTTTTGGATTTTCTCGATATAGGCTTGAATTTTTTCTTCCAAGACTTCTTTTTCCAAAGGCGCAAAGCGATAGAATTCGTTGACGTCGATTTCGCCTTCTTCGACATCTTGGATATTATTGATAACGGCTTGGATTTTTCCGCCAAAATCGTTGATTTTCAGCGTCATCTTATAGACCATACCGCTTGCCAAATCTTTTTTCATATTGATGTCCCAAAGACGGGCATCGAGCGTCGTTTCCCCATCGGAGAGCGACAGTCCGTAATACGGTGTCTGATTGACGGTATAGCGAATCCGGCAGTCCTGAACCAAGGCATAGGTGTCAAAAAAATCGCCGGGTTTTACATGTTTAAATTTCATCTTTGTTTACCTCGAATTTCTTGTATTCCGGTTTTTGTTTTACCAATAAGGTATGAACGGCTTCCCGGACCTGTTTTTTGATTGCTTCCTGTTCGGCTTTCGGCTTTTTGTCGAAATCATGAATCAGGGCCAGATTTTCTTCGAAACGAAGCGCAAATTCCCGTTTGTACTGATTGAACAGTTCTGCATCAAACTCTTCTTTTTCCGCATGTTTGACCGGAGTATAATTAACTTTTTCTTTGGTTTTGGGTTTTTGTTGGTAGAGTTCGTATTGGCGTAAGGCTTCGGTTTTCAAAACTTCGAATTCGTTCGGAATAATTCCGCTGATAATCTGTTCTTTCAATGATTCGATGATTTCGCCCACAAACGGTCCGGTTACTCCTCCGGTAAGTTCGATTAAATTTTGGGCTTTGAAAGCCATTTGGCTGTTCGAAACAAAAACGGTCTGTTTTTGCACTTTGGTAATCTGTTTGGCTTTGCTTTTGTAATCTTTAACCAAGAGCACATTGATTTGGTCCGCTTGCCGCAGTTTGTCCACGCCATGGTGATAAACCATCAGCGGCGTCGCATCCGTTTTTTCGAGTTCATTGGACAAATCCACCAAACTTTGTACGTCTTTCATTTCCTGGTGGGTTAAGGCATGAATCGTCGGAAAGTTTCCCGAACGTTTGAAACAGATCGCCATTTTTTCCAAAATGGTCAATTCGCCGAAACGTTTGATTAAATAAGGTATGCCTTCCCCGTAGTATTTTAAATGCGGAAGCAGGCCCAGTCTTTTCATCCGCCTGAGCGTTTTTTTGCCGTAGGGCGCTTCGAAAATTTTTCTGAGTTCGGCCGAAACTTTATAATCGGATACCTCGATTAAGTATTTTTTGGTTTGTTTGATACCGATTTTGGTCGCATGGGCCAATCGGAAGTTAAAACGGGCCATCAGGGAAAAAGCACGCAAGATGCGCAAAGGATCTTCGCGGAAACTCTTTTTCGGTCGGGCAATGGTGCGAATGATGCCTTTTTGCAAATCTTTCTTTCCCCCGCAAAAATCAATAATCTTTTGCGAAGCGGACATTCCCAAACCGTTGATAGTGAAATCCCGCCGCATGATATCGTCTTGCAATTTCAAAGAATAATGGATTTCCGACGGTTTTCGCGATACCGTGTAAACTTCGCTTCTAAAGGTTGCGATTTCGAATTTATAGCCGTCCAACCGAACCGACATGGTTCCCATGGTCATGTATTCGGTCGAGGCATCGGGGAAAACTTCCAGAATTTGTTCGGGGGTTGCGCTGGTGGCAATGTCGATATCGGTAAACGGCATATGCATCAGAAAATCGCGCACGATTCCGCCCACCAAATAGGCTTCATAAGTACATTCGTTTAGGCGGCGCACAATCGCCAAACCTTTTTCAAAATAAGCGTTTTGATCCATTCATCCATCCCCCTATTTATCAAACATTAAAGCGAAAATATATAATATCTCCGTCCTGAACGACATAATCTTTTCCTTCGATTCGGTAGCGTCCCGCTTCTTTGACTTTGGCGACATTGCCGTATTTCATCAAATCGTCGAAAGACATGATTTCGGCACGGATAAAGCCCCGTTCGAAATCGGTGTGGATGATACCGGCGCATTCCGGTGCTTTCATGCCGCGTTTGAAAGTCCAAGCCCGGACTTCTTTTTCGCCGGCAGTCAGGAAAGTGGCAAGTTCCAACAAATAATAAGTCGTTTTTACCAATCGGTCGAGGCCGCTTTCGTTTAAGCCCATTTCGGCCAAAAACATGGCTTTGTCTTCGGGTTCCAAATCAGCCAGTTCTTCTTCGATTTTGGCGCAAATCGTCAAGACTTCGCTTCGTTCCTGGATAGCGATTTTTTTGACTTCGTCGACATAGGCATTGCCTTTTACCACATCGAGTTCGCCGACATTGGCCACATACACGACCGGCTTCATCGTCAGAAGCTGATAGTGTTTAAGAAGCAACACTTCCCGGTCGCTGTAGGTTAAACTGCGTGCCGGTTTTCCTTTTAAGAGATGTTCTTTCAGTTTTAGCAGCAAATCGTATTCCGTGACCGCTTCGTCGTCCACTTTCAGTTGGGCTTTCTTTTCGATTTTCGGAATCCGTTTTTCGATCATCTCGAGATCCGCAAAAATCAATTCCAACTGAATGGTTTCGATGTCGCGGGATGGATCGACCGATCCGTCCACATGGGTGATATTGGGATCGTCGAAGCAGCGCACGACGTGGCAAATCGCATCGACGTTTCGGATATGGGACAAAAACTGGTTACCGAGACCTTCGCCTCGGCTTGCCCCCTTCACCAGCCCCGCAATATCCGTAAACGAGAAAGTTGTTCTGACGACGCTGCGGGGATTATAAATTTTCACCAATTCATCGACGCGGGGGTCCTTGATTTCGACGATTCCCACATTCGGCTCGATGGTGGCAAACGGATAATTTTCGGCCAAAACTTTGGATTTGGTTATGGCATTGAAAAGGGTGGATTTTCCCACATTCGGTAAACCAACAATACCTGCGGTTAAACTCATAGTAATCTTGCTCCTTACAAAATGATAAAAATCAGGGAAATCAATAGAACTCGGAAAACGAGATTGAAAAAGATTTTGCGGCGAAAGAAAAGAAAAGTCACCGACAAAAAGATTTGCAACAGAAGATTGCCGATAATCATCGGCATATTGAATCCAAAAGCGAGCCAATCGAAAAATGCCCCGCCTAAAGCGATAATCAATACAACGACAACTTCCGGCAAAATGGTCGCTTCGTCCAATATTTCCACCAAAGCATACCGAAAAATTACTTCCTCGATAAAAGCGTAACAGATTAAAGCGACAAAGATTTTAACATAGGCACGCGGGGAAATAAAGGCAATCAAATCGCCCGGATTTTCGATAACCCGTTGAAAAAAGGACGGAATAAAACTGATAGGGGTTTTGGCGATTAAAAAGGCGAAAAGCATTAAGCCGAAAACGCCAAACCATAAAGCATAGAGAATTTCGCCGGAATAAAAAGAACCGATGACTTTGAGAATCTTTTTCCGATATATAAAAAGCAGCATAGCCAAAAGGGCTATGGACGATACTAAAAAGGCATAAGTATGCGAAAACAGAGTGATGGATGCGGGGAGGCGTTCATCCAGGTCCCCGTAAGGGGTATTGGGAAAAAAGCGGTCGAAAAAAACGCTGAAAACAACGATTAAAATGCCGTTTAAAAAAAAGGCCACGAAGAAAGCCAGGAACAGTTGGGTGAGGTACTGTTTGCTTTGCGAAGGAGCAGTCTTACCTTCCATTTGAGCCTGGATTTTGGGACTAAACTCGCCGCACCTGGTGCAGTAAACTTCGTTATCGTTTAAAATCCGATAACATTTTTCGCATCTTATTTTCATGATGTTCACCTTACTTATCAATTATACCATATATTGGCGCATTTGAAAAGTTTTTCATACTTTAACTTTTTTCGGTAAAAACCGCCGAAATCTCCCTAACTGCTTGACATCCTTTGGGGGTCGTGTTAGAATTATGACTAAGGTAAAGTTTCTTTTGTAAAAACAAATTCGTATTTAAAAAGGAGAAAACCATGGATATTGTCATTTTGGGCGTCCTCGGTCAACCAATAAAAATCCCGGATAACATTAGAATCAAAGAAGTGATTCAAGCCGGTGATTTAACCGATGATCACACCTTGCAAACAGAAAGCGAAGCAATCTATTTCGATTATTTACTGATACGGGATTTTTCGTTAATCAAAAGCGATCGACAAAACCTGTTGCTTTCGGAAAACGGCCTTCCGGTTGTCAATTTTTACCGGCAAACGGCCTGCGAAAATATTTTCTATGTGGATAGCCCGGAAGCCTATGACCGGGCGATTGGATTTATTATCGAAGGTGATTAATAAAAAGATTTTCCTTGCTGATTAAAAACTTTTTTAATCAGTTTTTTTTGCTGATTTATGATTGGCGATTGTTGCATAGCCGAACCGATTTGACTAATAATAATTGATGAAAAGAAAGTTGTTTCGGAAAGGATGAAAAACCTTGCGTAAATTTTTGAAAGTCATGTTGTTTGTTTTGATTGGGTTTGTGGCCGTCTTTGCGATTGCGGTTATCAGTTTTTCAATCATCAACCATAATTTGCAATACGAAATGCCGGTTATCGCCAATATCGAACTGTACGATAACAGCGGTGAGAAATATTTGTCCGTCTGCAACAACAAAAAACAATCCTATGTGACCTTAGACAAAATCTCCCTCCCGATTTTGCAGGCGTTTGTGACGGTGGAAGACAAGCGCTTCTTTGAACACCCGGGAGTCGATTTTATCCGGATTGCCGGAGCGCTGTTAGCCAATATCCGAGACCGGGAGTTTTCACAGGGAGCTTCGACCATCACGCAACAATATATCAAAAATGTTTTTTTGAGCCACGAAAAAACCGTCAAACGCAAACTCTACGAAGCGATGATTGCCATCAATTTCGAAAACAAATATTCCAAAGAAGAAATTTTGGAAGGTTACTTGAATACCATTTATTTCGACCACGGCATCTACGGAATCGAAGATGCGAGTTTATTCTATTTCAACAAACACGCAAGCGAAATCAATTTAATCGAAGCCTGCGCGCTTGCTAGTATTCCCAAAAGTCCAGGGCATTACTCCCCGCTGAAAAACCCCGTTCAAAACAAAACGCGCAGAAATTTAATTCTGAACGAACTTTTGGAAGAACAAGTAATTTCCGAAGAAGAATACCTGTCCTGTTACGATCAGGACATCAGCGTCGTCGGAATCAATCAAAACACCGAAAGCGTCAATGCGCCTTATTTTCAGGATTTGGTTTTGAGAGAATTGCAAAAAATGCCCTGGCTGAACGATTATGCCTACAAAGGCTTAAAAGTCTACACCACGCTGGACCGCCGTCTCAATACCGTAATCCAGCAGAGTTTAAAAAACCGCTTGCCCGATTCCGATATCGAGGTCGCGATTTACGTCATGAATCCCAAAAACGGCCATGTCCTGAATGTTATCGGGGGGAAAGATTATCTGAAAAGCAGTTACAACCGGGCAACCGACAGCGTCAGGCAGCCGGGTTCGGCCATCAAACCTTTTTTGTATTTAACCGCTTTGGAAAACGGCTTTACCCAAAGCACGACCTTCTTAAGCGAACCGACGACCTTTTACCTTAGCACGGGTTCGTATTCCCCCAAAAACTTTCAAAGTATTTATCCTCATACCCATATTTCCATGGTTTACGCCATTGCCACCAGCGACAATATCTACGCCATGAAAACCCATTTATTTTTGGGCGAAGAAAAAATGGCCACAACCTTAAAGCGTTTCGGTTTCAGCGGCGATATTCCGGCCATTCCGTCTTTGGCGCTTGGAACCTATGAAGTAAGCCTTCAGGAACTGACCCAAGGCTACGCCACCCTGGCCAATCTGGGCGTCCAAGTCGAGCCGACCTTTATTACCAAAGTCACAACTTTCGACGGTTTGGTTCTTTACGAGAAAGACACTCCCGAAGAACGAAAAATCGCCCATTCCTCCAATGTCTTTTTGCTTAACCAAGCCATGACTTCGACTTTCGACAATCGTATGACTTACAATATCCGTCCTACCGGAGGAAGAATCGCATCTTTACTGAACCATACCGTTTCGGGTAAATCCGGGACTACCGATACCGACAACTGGATGATGGGTTTCAATCCCGACGTCGTGGTCGGGGTTTGGACGGGTTATGACGACAACCGGCCGATTGAAAATTACGCGGATTTGAATTTCGGCAAATACCTCTGGGCCGATATTATCGAAGGATATCTCGATACCATCGAAACCGCTTGGTACGAAACCCCGGATGACGTGATTTCGGTTTACTTAAATCCGATGACGGGTTTTTACCCGGGCGATTACGATTACACGAAACCCTTGTATTTCCGCACATCCAATATCCCCTGGTATATTCGCTTATTGTATCAATAAAGAAAGGCTTGACGGTTCTTACCTTGTCAAGCCTCTTTTTTTTATTGTGCTTTGTATTTGGCGACGATTTGTTTGACGGTTTCGCTGGGGATGCTGAAACCCATGTTTTCGATATCGTTGTCTTGACCGATAATTTTCATCGTGTTGATTCCGATCAAATTACCGTAAATATCGAACAATCCGCCGCCGCTGTTACCCGAATTGATGGCAACATCGTGCTGAATATAAACATTTTCCTTGGTTGAGGTACTGTTGAAAATATCGTCGGTCAGATAACGCAAAGGATGACTGACAATACCGAAAGTAGCCGAGGAATAAAAGCTTAAGTCATATGGATTTCCCAAGGCAATCGCGAAAGAACCTTTTTTGAGTGTCGTGCTGTCGCCGATTAGCGCAACCGGTAAATAGACCGTCGATTTGAAGTTTACGAGGGCCAAATCGACATTTCGGTCATAATAGACGCAAGAGGCATCGATGCTTAAGTCGACATTGCCCAAATAAACTTTCAAATTGCGGGCCAAACGAGTTTTGTACATTACCACGTGACGGTTGGTAACTACCAGGTAATCGTAATAGTCGATATTGTCATCGGCTTCGGGTTTGGTTGGATCTTTCAAAACAGTATGGCGTTCGATGATAACCCCGCTTCCCAAGGAAGTGGTTTGGGGAAAGACGCCTTCGGTATACGTAATGGCGATGACCGTGTTTTCCACTTTGGCGATGGTTTCCTGAACCAAAGTTTGGAGATCTTCCACGGTAATCGACCCGACATCGATTTTTTTGGTAATTACGTTATTTTCGGTATGCTTATCGCGAAAAAGAAACATGCACCCGGAAAGCGAAATCAAAGTGAATACAATGATTAAGGTGTAAAAAATTCGTTTTTTCATTTCCGTTCCTCCTTAAATTTTGAATAACTTTCGCGCATTGTTCATTATTGTTTTTGCGAGTATGGTTTGATCGGTACCCCGAAGCTCAGCCATCTTGGCCACAATCAAAGGAATATAAACCGGTCGGTTTTCTTTTCCCCGGTAGGGATGCGGGGCCAAGTAAGGCGCATCGGTTTCCGACAACAGATAATTTTCGTCGATAGAGGCAACAACTTCTTTCGGTGCTTTGGCATTTAAGAAGGTTACCGGTCCCCCGATTCCGATCATAAAATTTTCTTTGATAAAAAGCGGTGCCATTTCTTTGCTTCCCGAATAGGAGTGCATGACGCCGCCCACTTCGCGGGCGTTCTGACTAATCAAAACTTCTAGCGTCAGTTGCATGGCGTCGCGGCAGTGAATGATTAAAGGTTTTTTGATTTTTTTGGCAATCGCGATTTGCCGGACAAAAGCTTCGTATTGTTCTTCTTTGGTCGTGGTTTCCCAATGGAAATCAAAACCGCACTCGCCGATTGCGAGGACTTTTTCGTTTTGAGCCATTTCCTCAAGCCAAAGGTAATCTTTTTCCTGAAGGCCTTTGATTTCGGTCGGATGAAATCCGAGCGAAGCATAGACCTGAGGTTTTTCTGAAGCGATTTTCAATGCTTCCTGCGAAGTTTGCAAATTGTATCCCACGCAGATAAAACGGCTTACGCCTGCTTCTTCCGCTTCGGAAATAATTTCCTCCAAGCGGTCCTTGAATCTTTCATCGTTTAAGTGAACATGTGTGTCGATATACATATTATTTACCTCGATACGGTTTCGGTCCGATATGAACTTCCGTCCCCGGTTTTACGATGCCGCACCATTCGGCAATTACGGTCAAGATATAAAGAGTGATTGCTATCAGCAAAAAAATGATTCCGACATTGGTGGCATTGATTTCCACTACCACCACCGCTAACACAAACCATAAAGATGCGCTCATCAAAAGCGATCCCAAACGGGTGTGGTACATTTCGGAAATAAACAAACCCGTAGCCAAAAATCCCATTGCGATAATCAAAGCGATGCTGGAGATGATGAAACCGACGCTTAGTTGCTGAATAACGACGATAAAGCCCGCAATCAGCGAAGCGATTCCCAAAATAATAACCAACAGATTTCGGGAAGGTCTGACTCCTAAAACACTGTTGTCAAACTTCGTGCCGTTGATTTCCATCCGGTAAATAGACAAGATCCCCGCCAGCCAAATAAAGCCGCAAAGCATCAAAAGCAAACCGTTTAACCACAAAGCCTGATAAAAATAATAGAGCGAGGCGTAAGTGTTGAAGATTAACAATGTGAAATAATAAAGTAAGGTGCTGCCGAGCACGATGATTCCCCCGAACCGGTCATGATGGTAATAACCGATCAAAGAACCGCCGAGCGATAAAGAGCCCGCCAAAAAGAGCGCAATTCCGCCGAAAAGCAGATAATTTTCGATAATCATGGAAATAACTCCGATTACCATGGCAACAACCGAAGCAATCGCACCAATCAGCAAAGTGGAAAAAGACCGTCTTTTCATATTGACTCCTCGTTTATTAACTCTATTGTTTCCTAATTAGATATATTATATCATTTTTACCCAAAAAATAATTCAAAAAAGAATGAAAAAAAGGATGCGTAAAGCTTCATAATGCTTTAAGCATCCTGGTTTTACCATCCGTTGATTTATTGGTGTTTTCTGATCCGACTATTTGTCGATTTGTGTTACGGAACCAGAACCAACTGTACGTCCGCCTTCGCGAATAGAGAACTTAGTTCCTTTTTCAACGGCAATCGGGTGAATCAATGTAACACGCATTTGAGTGTTGTCGCCTGGCATAACCATTTCGATTCCTTCAGGAAGAGTGATGATACCAGTAACGTCAGTAGTACGGAAGTAGAATTGCGGACGATAGTTGGAGAAGAATGGAGTATGACGTCCGCCTTCTTCTTTAGTTAATACGTAAACTTCGGCGTCGAATTCTGCATGTGGTGTAACTGATTTTGGTTTAGCAAGAACTTGTCCACGAACAACTTCGTCACGGGCAATACCGCGGAGAAGCACACCGATGTTGTCACCGGCTTGAGCTTGGTCAAGTAATTTACGGAACATTTCAACACCGGTAATAACGGTGGATTTTGTTTCTTTGATACCGACGATTTCAACAGTGTCGCCGACTTTAACGGTACCGCGTTCAACACGGCCTGTAGCAACTGTTCCGCGTCCGGTGATTGTGAAGACGTCTTCGACTGGCATCAAGAACGGTTTGTCGACTTCGCGAACCGGTTCAGGGATGTATTCGTCAACTGCATTCATCAAATCAATGATTGGTTGTTTAGCTTTTGGATCGCCTTCAAGAGCAAGAAGAGCGGAACCGCGGATGATTGGAGTATCATCGCCTGGGAAGCCGTATTCATTCAATAGATCGCGAACTTCCATTTCAACAAGTTCCAATAATTCTTCGTCGTCAACCATATCGCATTTGTTCAAGAAAACAACGATTTTTGGAACACCTACTTGGCGGCTCAAAAGAATGTGTTCACGGGTTTGAGGCATTGGTCCGTCTGCTGCCGAAACAACAAGAATTGCACCGTCCATTTGAGCGGCACCAGTGATCATGTTCTTAACATAGTCGGCATGTCCTGGGCAGTCAACGTGTGCATAGTGACGTTTTTCGGTTTCATATTCAGCATGGAAGGTATTGATTGTAATACCACGTGCTTTTTCTTCCGGAGCTACGTCGATTTGGGAATAATCCATTTTTTTAGATAAACCTTTTTCTGCCAAAATATAAGTAATAGCAGATGTTAAAGTAGTTTTACCATGGTCAACGTGACCGATGGTTCCGATATTAACATGGGGTTTAGTACGTTCAAATTTAGCCTTTGCCATATTTTCATTTTCCTTTCTTTACTTATTTTTTTATAATCGAATATATTATAAGACATTTAGAGAATTTTTGCAAGGAGAACACTAAATAACTTTTTAAAGCATGCGTTAAAACAAACTTTTAAGCATTGCGTTTTTTAATGATTTCCTCGGCAATATATTTCGGACATTCTTCATAATGGTCGATTTGCATTGTGTAGGTTGCCCGACCTTGCGAGTTGGAACGAAGGGCTGTCGAATAACCGAACATTTCGGCTAGCGGCACCATCGCTTTGATATTTTGAATGTGTCCGTGGCTCGATTGACCTTCAATCCGACCGCGGCGTCCAATCAAATCGCTGATGACATTTCCGACATACTCTTCTGGTACGGTTACTTCGACCGCCATAATCGGTTCGAGAAGCACCGGCTGACATTTGTCTTTCGAAGCTTTGAAAGCCATGCTTGCGGCGACTTCGAAAGCGATTTGGCTGGAGTCGACTTCATGGTAAGAACCGAATACCAGTCTTGCCTTGATGTCGATGGTTGTATATCCAGCCAGGTTACCGTTTGTCAGGGCATTTTCGAGACCTTTTTTGACTGCCGGAATGTATTCTTTCGGAATTACACCTCCGACAATTTCATCCACAAATTCAAATCCTTTGCCAGGGTTCGGTTCGAATACAATTACTACGTGACCGTATTGACCGCGGCCGCCGCTTTGGCGAACGAATTTTCCTTCGACTTCCCCGCTCTTCTTAATCGTTTCGCGATAAGAGACTTGCGGAGCGCCGACGTTGGCTTCGACTTTAAATTCGCGTTTTAAACGGTCGACAATAATTTCCAAATGTAGCTCGCCCATTCCCGCAATAATCGTTTGACCGGTTTCGGGATTGGTGTACGTTTTAAATGTCGGGTCTTCTTCGGCCAATTTGTTTAAGGCCATTCCCATCCGGTCTTGGTCGGCTTTCGATTTCGGTTCGATTGCGACCGAAATAACCGGTTCAGGGAAATGCATCGATTCCAATACTACCGGATGATCGGCATCGCAAAGCGTGTCGCCGGTTGTCGTGTCTCGTAGTCCCACCGCAGCCGCAATCTCACCGGCCCATACTTCTTTGATTTCGGTACGGTGATTGGCATGCATTAAGAGTAAACGGCCAATCCGTTCGCGTTTGTCTTTCGAAGCATTGTAAATATAAGAGCCTGATTGCAATTGACCGGAATAAACTCTGAAGAAAGTAAGTTTTCCGACAAACGGGTCAGTCATTACTTTAAAGGCCAAAGCGACAAACGGCGCATCATCGGTTGACGGGACAGTGATTTCGTTTCCGTGAAGATCGTGTCCTTTCATATCGAGAACGTCATTTGGTGCCGGCAAGTAATCGATTACCGCATCCAACACTTTTTTAACGCCTTTGTTTTTAAAGGCTGTTCCGCATAAGACCGGGAAGAAACGAACGGTCAGGGTTGCTTTTCGGATGGCTTTTTTGAGCATTTCGACGGTGATTTCTTCGCCTTCCAAATAAGCGTTCATAATATCATCGTCAAAATCCGCCACCGCATTTATCAACTCATCCCGATAATATTCCACTTCATCTTTTAAGTAATCAGGAATCGGGATTTCCACGTTGTTTTCTTCCGTTGAACCGTCTTGGAATTGATAAGCTTTTAGGGTCACTAAATCGATAATACCCGTAAAATGGTTTTCGGCACCGATAGGTAATTGAATGGGGTGAGCATTAGCACCCAAACGAGTGTGGAGCGATTCGCAGCTGTATTTAAAATCCGCTCCCGTTTTATCCATTTTGTTTATGAAGACAAGTCTAGGAACCATATACTCGGTAGCTTGTCGCCACACGGTTTCGGTTTGTGGTTCAACCCCCGCTTGAGCATCCAATACGGTAACAGCACCATCAAGAACACGAAGCGAACGACTTACTTCAACCGTAAAGTCGACATGCCCTGGGGTATCGATTAAATTAATCCGATAACCACGCCAATAAGCGGTGGTTGCGGCCGAAGTAATGGTGATTCCTCTTTCCTGTTCTTGTTCCATCCAGTCCATTTGCGCAGCCCCATCGTGGGTTTCTCCGATTTTATAGATTTTGCCGGTATGGTACAAAACCCGTTCGGAAAAGGTGGTTTTCCCCGCATCAATATGGGCCATTATTCCGATATTACGCGTATTTGCTATTGATACATCACGAGGCATTGTCTTCACCTAATTACCATTGATAATGAGCGAAGGCTTTATTGGCTTCAGCCATCCGGTGTGTATCTTCGCGTTTCTTGACGGCGGCACCAACACCATTGGCTGCATCAATAATTTCTTTTGCTAATCTTTCTTCCATTGTCTTTTCATTGCGTAATCGGGCATAGTTGGTTAACCATCTGAGACCTAAGGTATAGCGTCTTTCCGGACGTACTTCTACTGGAACTTGATAGTTCGCGCCTCCTACCCGTCGAGAGCGAACTTCTAATTGAGGCATGATGTTTTGAAGCGCTTGTTCAAACACTTCGAGCGGATCGCGTCCCGTGGTTTTGGCAACCCGTTCAAACGCGCCGTATAAAATCTGTTGTGCGACCCCTTTCTTACCATCGTGCATGATGTTGTTGATCAGTCTGGTAACGAGCTTTGAATTGTAGATTGGGTCTGGTAGAACTTTTCGTCTTGGTACATGACCTTTACGAGGCATGTTGATTCCTCCTTTCTTTCCATCAATTAATTATTTTTTTGCAGTTGTAGGTTTAGGGCGTTTCGCACCGTATTTGGAACGAGCTTGTTTGCGTTTTTCAACGCCAGTTGCGTCAAGCGTACCGCGAATAATGTGGTAACGCACACCTGGTAAGTCCTTAACACGGCCGCCTCTAATCAAAACCACGCTGTGTTCTTGCAAACGATGTCCAATTCCCGGAATATATGCAGTTACTTCGATACCGTTGGATAACCGAACACGGGCCATCTTCCGAATTGCCGAATTTGGTTTCTTTGGTGTCATGGTTGTAACACGCGTACATACACCGCGCTTTTGAGGAGAGTTAAGCGTCGTATGTATCTTTTTTAGGGAATTCCATCCGATTCCTAGATGAGGAGATTTGGATTTTCTGACCTTATCTTCACGTGATTTCCGAATTAGTTGGTTAATTGTTGGCATACTTATTTCTCCTTTCTGTACTATAACTGTACTATTGGTTCCCGCTACATTCTCCACATGTCCGGGTGTTTCAATATCCAATAAAATATAGTTTTGACTTGCGCCAAAACCTATATTTATTCAACCTTGTAAATTATACATGTTTTTTCTTTTTTTGTCTAACGATATGATAAGAAATTTTTCGATTTCAGACACTATTTTTTACCTTTCGGGAGATTTTATACAGCGTTTTTTGCCAAATCGAACCGAATTATTGATCCAACAACAATTGATAATACACGCCTTGCTTGGCAATTAATTCATCG
>Ga0116145_1000657_pt1 | contig 38981 bp, 24 predicted proteins | sample AD_JPNHG1_MetaG_FD_89747 | JGI IMG/M metagenome (GOLD analysis project Ga0116145, IMG submission 89747) | Active sludge microbial communities of municipal wastewater-treating anaerobic digesters from Japan - AD_JPNHG1_MetaG | ecosystem: Engineered > Bioreactor > Anaerobic > Digestate | place... | reverse complement strand
GGGTTGGGGTTTGGTGCCACCAACGCCTTGAGTTGGCAACACGTCTGGTTTGATTGGATCACAGGAACGAACGCCGGCGCGTTTGCCCCTGGCGAGGAGGTCTCATGCATCGGCCGCAGCCTGTACTTGGGCGGGCGCTACGACCCCTGCAATGAAGTATTCGCCGATGCGGACGGCGACGGGGACGTAGATCAGGCCGACTTCGCCGTCTTCCAGCTCTGCTACACGGGTATGGACGGCGGGGTGTTGACCGATCCCGATTACTGTCAGTGCTTTGATCGCCGGAACAACGACAACTCGCCCGGCCAAGACAACGACGTGGACAGTTTCGATCTGGCGGCTTTCGAGGACTGCGCCAGCGGTCCCGGAGTGCCGGCCGATCCGGAGTGTGATGACTGAACGGGTGGGCAGAGAAAGGCGTGAGGAGAGCAAGCATAGCAAGGTCCGGTTGGCGGCTTCGGGCGGACTGCGGGTCGCGGGGTCCGCGCCGGTACTGAAAGGAGGCGTGAAGAGCGATCAAAAAGATGACTTGTGCAGTAGTTGACGATAGCCGCGAGCACGTCGTCCGGCCGTGATCGAGCGGCATTGTGCCCTCCGCGAGAACAGGCGGGAGCGTTGGAAAAGCCGGAGAGCGAAAGGCGATTGTTAGATAGGAGGTAGGAACATGCGAAACATCATACGCATCTTGGCCGTCTTGGGCATGGTCGGCACGGCCGGTGCGGCTGAGCACTGGCGAGGTGCAGGCTGGGGCGGAGATGGCACCAGTTGGCACGACGTGCTCAACTGGGATGACTCGATTCCGTCGGCCACGACATGGGATGTCAATAAGACCGGTGAACAGGGCACCCCCGGCAATCACAATATCCGCATTACGGCAAATGGCACCTGCGGCAGCGGGACGATCTATAACCAGCCCGGCTATACCGTCAACATGACCGTGGAAAACGGCGTCACGATGACCAACAGCGGGGCGCTCAACTATTACGCAGCGGGTCTCTTCACAGTCAAGACCGGCGCCTTCTACGACATGAGAAATGGTCAGCTTGCCATCGAGCACAGCAACCTCACCACGGTCATTGAAGACAACGCGCATCTTTACTGCAGCACCTTGCGGCACAACAACGGCACGAAGGTGGATGTGTATGGTTTGCTGGAGGCCTGGAGCGTAGGCCGGATATCCGCCGACCCCGGTTACAGTCTCAACGTGTACGACGGCGGGGAGTTCGTGGTTTACAGCGGCGTCCCCGTCGGCCCATGGAGCAAGGACGGAGTGGTTACCATGTTCATTGGTTCAACGGTCACGCTCAACGGCGATCACTCGGCGCCGTTGGATTACCTGGCCAAGGTTCGGGCGGGTGAGCCGGGTACGTGGCAAGTTGAGTATTCCAATGGCTGGACCACGATCATGCTCGTTCCCGAGCCGGCATCGCTGCTGCTGGGTCTGTGCGGTCTGGCGATGTTCAGGAGACGCGGGGCCTGAGGGAGGGGAGTAGGCGTTCAGGCGTGTTTAATGTCAGTGAGGCGAAAAGCATCGAGTATGCTGCGTGGTCGTGGTGATGGCGACTGCTCTTGTGCGGGCATGTTCAGCCAAGCCACGCCAGCAGAAAGGAGGATAAAGCAATGGTGAAGAGAAGTGTTGTTGTTGGGATGGTTGTTCTGGCCTGTGCCATGTTTTGTGGCTGGGCGTCGGCGGCGGTGATCGTCTGGAACATGGGCGAACAACTCAACGACGCCGGCAAGCAGACTTGGGCCATGACAAAGGTTGGAGACGGGTATGGGGATATTGGCGCCGGCGATTTCAACCCCCCGACCAACGCGGGGGTCAACCCGATCGTGCAAGGTCCGTACACCGCGTTCTCGCGATTTGTGGACTCCGGCAGCTATGGGAATGACGGGTTCGTCATGAAGAACACCGTCGGCACGCCCATCGGTCAGACTTTCACGATCGACATGATCGTCAAGGGCGAGCGGAAGCTCAACTCCACCGGCCGATCCATGGGGTTGAGAGTCGGCAACTCCGGCGCCACCATTAGCGCCGGCGTCGGAATCGAGCCGGGCACAGTCTTTAACCCGGCATTTGACGGCAACGCGTTATGGATGACGTGCAGGAACGGCGCTTACATTCCGCACGGCGCCCTTTTCCTCAAGACGACGGACGCTTTTGAGTGGCGCGCCGTTCGGATTACCGCAAACGGCAACGGCACCGTCACGCTCTATGATTTCCTGTATGGAGCGGCGGGCTACGTGGGCACTGTGCCAGAAGGCGGCTATTGGACTAATCTGCCAGCGGGTGCTGGCGGCGAGTTGGACGCGCTCGGCTTCCACCTCAACAGCCTGTCGGGCGGGACCGTGACTTGGAGCGGTTTCTCGCTGCTGGGCTTGGCGATGAATACTGACACGGCGCTGGACGGGACGACTCCGTTCATGCTCGCGGCCATTCCGGAACCGGCCAGCTTGTTGCTGTTTGCCTTGTTTGGCGGGTTGACCCTGATTCGAAGACGTCGCTGACGTTGTCGGATCGTGAACACAAGGGCTGTTTTCTCAAACAGCCCGAGTAACAAGAACAGGAAGCACCGGTCACAGCCGGTGAGCCATGGGCGGCGGCGGACGTTGTTGCCGGGTAAGGCAAGCGACGGGAGGGCCGTTGTTGGCGAGTTGGTTTCAGCGGGTTGGCCGCTGAACAAGCCCCTGTGGCGATACCCGGATGGCAGGGGCGGCAGTGGTATTTGGTATTACCTGACTCCGCAACGGGGGCACAGTGCCGGATGCGTCCGAAGACGCAGCCGGGGGCAGCGGGTGTTGTGGGAACGAAAGCGCTCCCGCAACGCCCGCATTTAATCTCTATCCGAGGCCCAGTGGGGATCGACCTGCCGCCGGGTCCGGCGATTCGGGCTGGTTTGCGGCGCCGTCGTGGGGTGCAAGGTTGGCGCCCGCCTTCTCAAGCTGCGCGGGGCAAACAGGCCTTCAGCGTGACGGGCGGGATCAGGGTCTTGCACCGGCAGGAGTTGACTGTGGCAAATGTGCCGGTCGAACCTGCGTGGGACGGGGCATTGTTGGGTGTAGCGGGCGAGGAGGAGCCATGACGGTTGATCGATATGCGCGGACCCTGCCGGTCTGTATCACATTGATCCTCACCCTGCCGGCAGGCGCGGCCACACTGGGCATTTCCGCCGACGGCCGGTTTTTCACTATTGACGCGGTGCCGACCTATCTGCTGGGGGTCAGTTACTATGGTGCTCAGACCATCAACACGCCCGGCTTCGTGACCCAGGATCTCGACGACATGGTGGCCCGGGGATTCAACTGGATCCGGGTCTGGTCCACCTGGGATGCTTCCGACACAGGTAGCGGCGATTGCTCCGTGCTGAGCCCGGCGGGCATAGTGCGCGAACCCTACATGACCCGCCTGAAAACGCTCATTGCCGAGTGCAACAGCCGCGGGATCATCGTCGATGTCACCATGTGCCGCGGTTCCGGCGGGCCGAACAACCTGGCCGAGCACTTGGCTTACGCTCAAGCCCTTGCGACTCACCTCGCCTCGTACACGAACATCTACTTCGACATCGCCAACGAGTGCGACGTGGGTGATTCGAGGTACGTGCCGCCGTCGGAGATCACACAGATCGTCGCCCGCTGCAAACAGTACAAGCCCGGCGTGCTCTGCACGGCCTCACAGGGGGCCACCAGTGCCTCCGATCTGTACAACAAGTACATCGCCACCGGGTGCGATTTCATGGCTCCGCACCTGTGCCGCGACCAGGGCTGCGCCGCTCAAACGTATGGAACCGTCACCGACTTCATTGCTTGGATGAGCCAATATGGCCGCCGAATGCCCGTTCATCTGCAGGAACCCTTCCGTCGCGGCTATGGAAGCTACAATCCCGTCCTGGACGATTTCCTTACAGATTGTGCCGGCGGCAAGAATGCGCAAGCAGCAGGCTGGTGTTTCCATAACGGCTGGAATAACGGCAACCGACCCTATCGGTGCTTCGACATGAAAGACAGCGAGGGACGGTTGTTTGCCCAGATTGATTCTGAGGAATGGCGGGTGGTTAACCAGGTATACGGACACATCAGCGGCACGGCGCTGGCATCGGGGGCGCCGGTGATTCGGGAAGTCGCTCCTGATCCAGCCACTACAAACGTTGGCGTCCAGTACTTCCGGCAGATGGTTCTGACTCAGGGCAATCCCTGGCCGGCCTGGTCGATCCTGCAAGGGCCGAGCGGAGCCCAGATCAACAGCAAGGGGCAGGTGTCTTGGACCCCGACTTCCGCCGACATCGGACAGACCCGCACCTTCGAGGTTCAAGCCACCAACACCAATGGCTCCGACACCGAGACCTGGCAGGTGATCGTGCAAACCGGACCGGTCGCCACGTTCGAGGCCGAGGGGGCAGGCATGGGGCACCAGATCGGCCGTGCGATTACCGGCGGCTGGCGAGCCGTCGTGACCGACACAGTCAACCTGTTCAGCACCTACGGGCCATATACGACAAGCCTGCCGACGGGCCCGCTGGTCGCGAGGTTCCGGCTGCGCGTGGACAACAACACCGCCGACAACGCGGGTGTGTGCCAGCTCGACGTGCACGACTTTGACGGAGGCACGCTCCTGGCCGGTCCGGTCACCATCACCCGGCAGCAATGGACTCAGGCCAACGTCTACCAGTCCTTCGACCTGAGTTTCGTCAATCCCGGCAACAACCATCGGCTGGAGTTCCGCACGTACTACCTCGGAGCTGCCCAGTTGGACGAGGATAAGATCGACATCTGGTATAGCGACGGCAATTATCCTCCGTCGGTCAGCGCCGGGGCCGACCAGCAGGTCTCCTGGCCCAGTGTCGTCAATCTTGACGGAACGGTCACCGACGACGGCTTGCCCAATCCACCCGGCGCGACCACAGTCACATGGAGCAAGGTCAGCGGGCCGGGGACCGTCACCTTCGGCAACGCCGGCGCGGTGGATACGACGGCCACATTCAGCATTTCGGGTGTCTATGTGTTGCGGCTCAGCGCCACGGACTCGATGTATACCGCCACCGACGACGTCACCATCTATGCGTCCGGCGCCGGCGATTTCGTCATCTCGGCGGAGGCATTCATCGGTTCCGGAACTCTGGGCGATACGCAAAACGCCTGGCAGCTCGTGCACGGACGGTGTGACTCGGCCGGCAATCTCCACGTGGTCTGGTACAAGAACGGAGCGATTGCGTATCGGGTGAGACTCGCCGGCGGGACCTGGGGCGCCGAGGAGACGGTTCCCGATTCGTCCGGCATCAACCTGGACGGGCCGCGCCTGGCGGTCACGCCCGGAGGGGACGTGCACGTCTTCTGGAACCCGCCGGCGTGGAACCCGCTGTATTATTCCATTCGCACCAGCGGCGGCTGGGGGGCCCGCCAGACCCTGATCTACAACGCTAACGGTGATCACGCTTCCACTCCCGTGCCGGTGTTCCTCGCCGACGGGCGGCTGTTCCTGATATGGCTGCGTTGGGATGGGACGGACAACTGGTACTACCGAATCAAGACAGGCGGAACGTGGAGCTCGGATCAGCCTGTGAGTCCGCATATGTATGACGGCTACGCCGTGGTCACCGACGGCTCGAACAACGTCTATGCGGCCGGCCGGGTTCTCGGCAATCCGCACCGGGCAGGGTACCAGGTGTGGAACGGCACTTGGGGAGCGGTGCAGACGCCCGCCACAGACGTTAATCAATGGGTGGGCGGAACGCACATCGCTTACCGCTCCGGCTCGCCTTTGGCTCTGACCTTCGCCGGTTACAACGAGAGCGGAGGCGTCTGGTATATCGAAGGCGTTTACAGTGTTCTCGTCGGCCAGCCTTCCGTTCGGCTGACGCAGGCAACCCGGTGCGGGACGTCCGTGCGTTGTGAGGACATCGATCCCAAGGTCGTGTACGATTCGCAAGGCAATCATTACTACGTGTGGACCGACGGGGACCAGCTCCGCTACGCGATTCGCAAGGCCGATGGAACTTGGTACGCCAAGGACCAGAACTTCCCCGTCGGCGGCGGCAAGCAATACTTCCCCGATATCACGGCCTTCGGTGACACGGTGCACGTTCTGTGGGAGGACAGCCGTGGCGGCATGTACCATGCCACAATCATGCCCCCCGGCGGCAACTCTGCTCCGCAGGTGAATGCCGGTCCGGACCAGACGATCACCTTGCCGGCCGGCGCAACCTTGGATGGAACGGTAACCGATGACGGTTTGCCGAACCCGCCGGGACAAGTGACCGTGACCTGGAGCAAGCAGAGCGGGCCTGGGGAGGTCATCTTCGGCGACGCTCACGCCGTGGACACGACCGCGTCGTTCAGCCAGGCGGGCAGCTACGTGCTGAGGCTCTCTGCCACCGACTCACAACTGACCGGTGAGGATGATGTGACCATTGTGGTGAATGCCCCGGATATCCCCGACTTTGACGGCGACAATGACGTGGACCAGTCCGACTTCGGTGTGCTGCAGCAGTGCTGCAGCGGTTCGGCCAAACCCTACGCGCCCGGGTGCGAAGGCGCCGACCTCGATGACGACGGGGATGTTGACCAGAGCGATTTCGACGCGTTTCTGACCTGCCTGGGAGGGCCTGGGCAGCCGGCTCAGTGCGGACCTTGAGCCGTTCGCGGGCCGCGTGAGGCGGAGGTGAACAGCGGGACGGGATGTGATCGCCAACGCGACAGCGGGACAATGAAATGCCTGAAGAACCATCCTGTTGATTGCAGCAGGCGGCTTGCCCCGAGGCGCGGCTGTGCGCCCGGCTCAGCATGGGGGCGCGTGACGAGCGTGTTCACGGCGGCGATTCTTGGGGCCATGCCGGGGGGCATCGGCGCCTGGGGACAGGCATGTCCCAAGGAGGCCTCTCCGTACGGCATCAATGCGCACGCGCCGGAAGGCCAGTCTGTTTCCCGGCTGCTCGATGAAGTCTGCGCGTGCGGGATTGACTGGATTCGGGTCGATTTCGTATGGGCATGGATTGAGACGGCCCAAGACAGCTTCAACTGGGCAAGGTATGACACAATCACCTCAGCGGCCAGGGCGAGGGGTCTGACGATCTTCGCAACCATCGGGCACACGCCGGCATGGGCCACCGACGGCAGTGAAGGCAGCGGAGTGCCTCGCAGCGCCGCAGACTACTATGACGTGTGCTATCGGGCTGCGCTGCGCTACCAGGATAGCGTCCGTCATTGGGGAATGTGGAACGAGCCGAACCTTGACGGCTTCTGGGCGGGCACGCGCCAACAGTACATCGACATGATCCTGAAGAATGGTGCGGACGCGGTGCACGCGGCCAATCCGGCAGCCAAGGCGTGCGGGCCCGAGCTGGCCCACCTCACATCGGGTGACCAGGACTGGTATGCGTGGCTCGCTGACTGCATCACCCAGGCGGGCAGCAAGCTCGACATCGTCACCCACCACGTTTACTGCAGCAGCGGATATGCCAGTTGCACGGACAAACTCGAAAAGGCCCCGTTCTGGCCGTGGGACCCGCCGTCAGTCAAACAGGTGCTGCAGAATGCCGGATGGTTCGGCAAGCCGTTCTGGCTTACCGAGATCGGTTGGCAGAGTGGCAGCGTGGGGGAGGCCCAACAGGCGACGAACTATACTGGGTTCCTCACCGACTGGTTCACGGGCAAGTCGGGGCGTGGATGGGTTCACAAGGTATTCTTCTATGAACTCAACGACACCCAGGCGTTTCCGGACCTGTCATGGGGTATTCTGGGGCCTGACCCGACCTACGCGCGAAAGCCATCCTTCACCGCCTATCAGAGCTTTATCACCGCCCATCCGGCGCCCGCACCCCTGCCGGGGCAGGCATATGATCCAGAACCTGCTGATCTTGCGGCGGGTGTGAGTTTGACGCCGCAGCTCCGCTGGACGGCGGGCGACTGCGCCGAGTCTCACAGTATTCATTTCGGTCTGACGAACCCGCCGCCGTTCGTTGGCAATCGGACAACGACTAACTTCGCTCCCGGTACACTGAGTCCTCAGACTATCTACTATTGGCGCGTTGATGAGGTCAACTCCGCCGGAACCACCACCGGGACGGTATGGCGATTTCAGACCGGCGCCGCTCCAGGGGATTTCGACTCGGACGGCGATGTCGATCAGGAGGATTTCGGGCATTTCCAGGCGTGTTTCAGCGGCCCGGCGCAGCCGTTCACGCCTGGTTGTGGCAACGCGGATATCGATGATGACGGCGACGTGGACCAGACTGATTTCGGCTTGTTCGAATCCTGCATGGCAGGTCCGGACCTGCCGCCGACGTGCAGCTAGGTTCGCGACCGACAGTATCGGGGACGCAACATGATCACCTGGCGAACCACCATGTCGGTAATTGCCCTGGCGGGCTTGCTTGCCACCGGAGTGGTGCCGGCAGAACCGCCTGACGGCACCGTGTTGCACTCCGCGCCGTTTGATGAGGAAGAATTCTCCAAGTGTGGATCGCTGAGTCCGCGAGGACAGATCGTATTGCGCCAGAACACCTATGATTTCGCTGATTACTATCTGTACGTGCCGGCTGGAGCCGTGCCGGAAGTGCCTTTGCCATTGGTGATCACCAGTCACAGCACAGTGACCACGGCCGACGAGGAAATCGGGCTCCAGCCGGACCCCACATGGGGCTGCTGTGAGGAATCGCCCTATCCGCACACGAGGTGGTATGAACTGGCGGAAAACGCCGACAACGTGAACCGCCACAACCAGTGGTTTGTTGTGGCGGCGCCGGCCATGTCCAGCGCCAACGGCGGGCTGGTCGAACCTTGGACCGGCGAGTTACAGGCAACCACCGATGAGCGGCGGCTTCTGGCCATCTACGATCAGATCGTTCACACGGAGGCAGCGGCATATGGCTTCGCCCTTGACGCGAGCCGCGTCCTGCTGACCGGATGGTCGGGGGGCGGCATTCCCACGTACTACGCCGGCGTGCGTCACCCCGAGATCTTCAGCATGATCGTCTCGCGGCAGGGCAACGTCGACGAAGACATGTTTGACACGGCCGCCGTGCCGCTCAACACCAATCTGCTGGTCGCCATTCTCAATGGCCTGACCGACACGGTGGTGCCGCGATCAAAGCATGAAGCCGCGCAAGATTGGCTGATCGGCAACGGTTACCCGCGAGTCTTCGTTTCGCCCGCCGATCCGCACATTCGCGATCTGCCGGATGCCGAATTTCCCGATGTGCCCTCAAATCACTATTGCCACTCGCTCGTCACGTTCGACACGTTCATGGATGCGATGCCTCCTGTGGGACCCGTGATCGCTGCCGTGACGCCATCGCCGGAGATCGTGACGCCTGGGTCGCAGTACCAAAGACAACTGAGGCTCATGCAGGGGACCCCACCTGTCGAGTGGTCTGTTCTTCAGGGTCCGACCGGCATTCAGGTGAACGCCGCCGGCCTGGTGAGCGGCTGGGCATCGGGTGTTGCCGATCTCGGCGAAACCTTTTCGTTCGAAGTGCAGGCGGACAACTCCATGGGGTCCGACGTGGTCACCTGGCAGGTTCGCGTGTTGTCAGCGTGCGATTTCGATAAGGATGGCGACGTGGATCAGGCGGATTTCGGCCATCTGCAGGGCTGCCTGTCGGGACATGGGCAGACTTGTTCGCCGGAGTGCATCGACGCCGATCTCTCCTCCGACGGAGACGTCGATGAGGTTGATTTCGGCCTGTTCCAAGCCTGTTTGGCCGGACCGGATTGCACACCCGGCTGTTGATGGGAGGACGCTAAGTGAGACAGCTCTTGTTGCCATCGTTCATCGTCTGCCTTGCGGCGGGGACAGTTGCATTAGCCGATCCTGTCAATCCTGCCGCCTCAACTCCCGCCGGCGAAACGCTCCCGCCGGGATACGTCCGAGGCGACGTCGTGAGCTATTCATACGTTCCCAATCGGTACTGGACCCGGGCGGAAGCCTTCGGCATCTGTCCTTACTTGTTCGAGTACGGGCTGATAAAGTGGGAAAGCGACGCACCCCTCGAGACGTTCCATGCCGAGAACATCAGGCGTATCGACATGGTCAGCAAGTGGTCGACGGTCATCGGGCTATGCAACCGCCACAGAGAATGGCAGGACGAAGTCGTCAACTTGATGATCCGCTGCTTTCGGAACCGCCAACTGATTCTGCTCCCGGCCCGCCCGAGCCCTAATAAGCCGGAGAAGGACTCTTTCAAGCATCTTATTGCACTCTTGGAGAGGCTATGGAAGGACCGCGACAAGACCCTGGTCAGTCCCGAGGGCGACCGTGCGACCGGCCGGCAGTTGATCAACAACATTCTCATGGCCGATCTGGGCGATGAGGGTCTCAGCATTCTCAAGACGGAGGGATTGACCAAGCTGAACCAGAGGTTTGACAGAGAGATTCGTAATCGGCTGATCGATGGCCAGCGCCCGTTCCGTCACATCAAGACCTGGTACAACGAGGTTCATTGCGGCATTGGCTGCTATGCGGCCAACCAGGAAGATCTGGCCAAGGGCAAGGTGAAATGGCCGGCGAACTCTGAGTTCATCGGTGTTGACGTTTATCACTACTGGAGTTTTGACCATACCCCTTTTGACCCGGACGATCCCGGGGTACCGCGCGACCGAGTGCTTCAGCACGCCATTGCCTGGCAGAACGTCATCACGAAATACTACGGCCCCGATTTCCGCGTAACCGCGGGTGATGCCTGGGACCACAAGCACAAGAACGACACCCACGCCATGCTTCAGGCGATCGACCTGGCCGGGGCCAGCCGGGCGATGATGATCTATATCGGCAACACGCAGTATGTTGTCGGCTCATGCTACACCACGCCGATCGAGACCATGGACGCGTTCTACGACTCGGTGAAGGCCGGCCCCTGGGTCGGCCTGAGCTGGTGGGTGTTTGACACCGGCGGCGTCGGCGGGGGAACGCTGGATTACCTGGACGGCACGCTCCGGCACTACACGCCGGCCAACAAGAAGGGGAAGCCCTACACGACGGCCGAGCTGGAAAACTACCGCAAGCGTTTCATCGCTTCGCGCATGCGGATGTTCAACGACGTGGTGTACAACCAATTCGGATACCTCAACGGCCCGGCACCGAAGCAGTAGAGGACGATAAGGACGCACGCAACATGCATAGAGACTACGGTCCGATGTGGGTGAAGGCTGTTGCTCTGGTCGCCGTGATGGCCGCCGGTCCTGCCGGCTTCGTGTTGGGAGCGGGGGCGGATGTCAGAACATCCTCGCGGCCGGCGGGGGAGCGAGCCGAGGGGTTCCCGCCAGGCCACGTTCGTGGCGATGTGGTCAGCTACTCGTACGTCCCCATCCGGACCTGGAGCCCCAGCGAAAGCATAGGAATCCTGCCCTACCTGTTCGAGTACGTTCTGACGACGCTCGACGACCGCAAGCCCCTTGAAGCGTTTCACGCAGAGAACATCCGCCGGATCGACATTGCCAGCCAATGGTCCACCGCCATCGAGCTCTACAACCGACGTGTCTCGTATCGTGACGAGATCATCAATCTGATGATCCGATGCCGCAGAAACCGCCAGTTGATCATCCTGTGGGGCCGCCCGTCAGCCAGAAAGAACGACGACAAGGACACTTCCAGGAGTCTCACTGAGATCCTCGAGAAACTCTGGGCCGACAGGGACAGGGAACTGGTCAGCCCGGAAGGGGACCGCGCCACCGGCCGGCAGCTCATCAACAACATCCTGGCCGTCAGCCTCGGAGATGAGGGCGAATGCGGCCTGGGAACTCAAGGGCTCGAGAAGCTGTTCGCGGGTTTTGACCGGAACGTGCGGCTGCGTGAGATGGATGGCCAACGTCCCTTCAGCCATATTAAAGGCTGGTACAACATGCTCAGCTACACGGCGCTCAACTACAACGGTTGTTATGCGGCCAGCCAGACAGACGTGGACGAGCACAAACGCGTCAAGCTGCCGCTGAATACCCAGGCCATCGGCGTGGATGCTTACCACTACTGGGGCCACAAGCACAGCCCGTTCGATCCCGCGGATCTGTCCATCCCCCGGGCGAAGGTGCGTGCCCATTCGGAGGAATGGCAGCGGATTCGCACCCGATACTACCCTGAAGGTGTCCAAGTGCGGGTCTGCGAGAACAGCGGCGATCCCCAGACATGGACGCCCGAATGCTGGAGCGATACACACGCACTGATGAGCGCCATCGAGCTGGCCGGCGCGAAGAACGTCATGATGTGGTACATCGCGGCGTGCGGCCAGATCGAGGGCCAGAGCTACACCACGCCCATCGAGACGATGGAATCGTACTACGAGCATCTCAAGGCCGGACCGTGGGTGGGCCTGTCCTGGTGGACCTTCGGTGGTTTCCAGGAGGGAGGCGAACACGGGGCTCATTTCATCGGAGGCATCGAGTACTACGATCGGGTCCTCAAGCATTACACACCGCAGCATCCCGAGGGTGAGCCCTATTCGGCCGAGATGCTGGACTACTGGCATCGGGAGTACGTGGCGCTCAAGATGCGCATGTTCAACGATGTGGTCTACAACCAGTTCGGCCACCTCAACGGCCCCAGACCAATAGCCCAGAGCAAGGAGTAGATCGATGTGCGGGAAGAACGGTTGTCTCTTCTCTGCTATGGTCATGGTATTTGCCGCGGTCAGTGCACAGACCCAGGGCGGCGTCTGGCGAGGTTCGACGACGCGGCCGTCGGGGGAGAAGCTGCCTCCCGGCTACGTCAGCGGGGATGTCGTCAGCTACTCCTACGTGCCCATCCGCACTTGGACCCCCAAGGAGGGCATCGGGATCCTGCCATACCTCTTCGAGTACGACGTGATGCTCTGGAGCGGAAAGCAGCGACTGGAGGACTTTCACGCCGAAAACGTTCGCCGGATCGACATTGCCAGCCGGTGGTCGACCGCCATGCCGCTCTACAACCGGTACGACTACTATCGCGACGAGATCATCAATCTGATGATCCGCTGTTTCCGCAATCGTCAACTGATCATCCTCAGCGCCACCCCGAACACCAGGGACAAGGAAAAGGACGCTCATACCAACCTGATCGCGATTCTGACGACCTTGTGGCAGAACCGAGACAGGGAACTGACGAATCCGGAGGGAGACAAGGCAACCGGCCGGCAGCTTATCAACAACATCCTGGCCGCCAGCCTCGGTGATGAAGGCGAATGCGGGCTGAAGACAGCCGGGCTGGAGAAGCTGTTCGCCAAGTTCGACCACGAGATCCGCCTCCGCAGGATGAATGGAGAACAGCCGTTTCGCCACATCAAGGGCTGGTACAACATGCTCGGATACGCAGCTTTTGACTACCATAGTTGTTATGCCGCCAGCCGGGAGGACGTGGACAAGCACAAGCGGGTCATGCTGCCGCCGAACACCCAGGCCATCGGCGTGGACGTTTATCACTACTGGTTCCACAAACACAGCCCGTTCGATCCGGCGGACCTGTCGATCCCGCGAGAGAAGGTTCGCGCCCACAGCGACGAGTGGCAGCGGATTCGCACGAGGTACTATCCCGAGGGGCTTGAGGTTCGTGTTTGCGAGAATGCCAAGGATCCGGCCACCTGGATTCCCGAATGCTGGAACGACACCCACGCGTTGCTGAGCGCGATCGAACTGGCCGGGGCCAAGAACGCCATGATGTGGTACATCGGGGTCAGCGGCCAGCTCGGCCCGGCCGGCGATGAGACCACCTACACCACCCCGGTTGAGACGATGCAGGCCTACTACGACGAGTTGAAGGCCGGCCCGTGGGTGGCCTTATCCTGGTGGGTGTTCGGCGGCTCCAACACCTGCCATGGGGGATTAGAGTATTACGACAGGACCCTCAAGCATTTCACGCCCCGGCATCCCGAAGGTGAGCCCTATTCGCAAGAGATGCTCGACTACTGGCACGACGCCTATGTGAAGACAAAGATGCGCATGTTCCATGACGTTGTCTACAACCAGTTCGGCCACCTCAACGGCCCCATGCCTGTGACCCAGGACAAGAAGGAGTAGCTGAATGTCTCGAAACGAACGGCACCGATGTTTGATTGCGGTCTTAGCTGCTGCGGCGGCAAGTACGCCGAGCCGCGGCGACGTCTGGCGAGGTTCGACGACCCGGCCTTCGGGGGAAAAGCTGCCCCCTGGCTACGTCAGCGGCGACGTCGTCAGCCATTCTTACGTGCCGATTCGCACCTGGACGCCCAAGGAGGGCATCGGGATCCTGCCCTATCTCTTCGAGTACAACCTGATGTGCTGGAGCGGCGACCAACGGCTTGAAAAGTACCACACGGAGAACGTCCGCCGGATCGACATTGCCAGCAAGTGGTCGACGGCCATCCAACTCTACAATCGCTACGACTATTACCACGACGAGATCATCAATCTCATGATCCGCTGTTTTCGAAACCGGCAACTCATCATCCTCAGCGCTCGTCGGGGTGACAGGAGCAAGGACAGGGAAAAGGATGCTCACGCGAACCTGATCGCGATTCTGACGACCTTGTGGCAGAATCGAGACAGGGAACTGACGAATCTGGAGGGAGACAAGGCAACCGGCCGGCAGCTTATCAACAACATCCTGGCCGCCAGCCTTGGTGATGAAGGCGAATGCGGGCTGAAGACAGCCGGGCTGGAGAAGCTGTTCGCGGATTTCGATCACGAGATCCGCTTCCGCGAAATGGATGGAGAACGGCCGTTTCGTCATATCAAGGGCTGGTACAACATGCTCGGCTATGCGGCACTGGGCTATGACGGCTGCTATGCCGCCAGCCAGGAGGACGTGGACAAGCACAATCGCGTCAAGCTGCCGCCGAACACCCAGGCCATCGGCGTGGACGTTTATCACTACTGGTTCCACAAGTACAGCCCCTTCGACCCGGCCGACCTGTCGATTCCGCGAGAGAAGGTTCGCGCCCACAGCGACGAGTGGCAGCGGATTCGCACGAGGTACTATCCCGAGGGGCTTGAGGTTCGTGTTTGCGAGAATGCCAAGGATCCGGTCACCTGGATCCCCGAATGCTGGAACGACACGCATGCCCTAATGAGCGGCATCGAATTGGCTGGGGCACCAAACGCCATGATGTGGTACATCGGCGTGTCAAGCCAGATCGACAATTCCAGCGGCGCGGCGACCTATACGACACCTGTCGAGACCATGCAGGCCTACTATGATGAACTGAAGGCCGGCCCGTGGGTGGCCTTGGCCTGGTGGACATTCGGCACCGATCGGGACACGCACGGTGGCCTCGAGTACTACGACAAAACGCTCAAGCATCATACCCCCCGACATCCCGAGGGCGAGCCCTATTCACAGGAGATGCTTGACTACTGGCACCGGGCATATGTAGACGTGAAGAAGCGGATGTTCGAAGACGTGGTGTACGGGCAGTTTGGCCATTTGAACGGGCCCGTGGCCAAGCCGTGAGGGGGGCGGCATCACTGAGGCTGAACCATCGTCCTTCGGAGTCGCAACATGCGGGATACTCGCGTGGCAGCAGCTCAGTTTGAACATCGCGACGGAGACCAGGCGTACAATCCCGGGCGGATTTGCGATCCGACTCGCAAGGCAGTCGATGACGGTGCCGAGATCGTCTGCTTTCACGAGCTCTGGATGCCGGCCTCTGGGTGGATTCAGCCGACGCGCCCAGAGGAGGCCGGCCGCGATCACCGAGCCCGCGCCGAATGGGCCAAGCATCCGGGAGTCGACCCGAATCGCCAGGGATCATTCGACCACCATGATGGCGGAGCTTCTCGAGATCGACGGCGAACGCTTCTGTAACTGCTACGTAACCGTGGGGCAAGGTGGCCACATAACCAAGCAGGCTGCATCCAGCGACGCTGAAGCGTATTCGAAGGCTTCTGTCGTTGTTGAAGCTGCTCCACGGAGGCGAACTTCGTGAAACGATAGAAAGGCGAGGCTCCATGACAATCTACAAATCCATCATCCCGTTTCCGCGCTTACGAACGGCTTCGGGGCCGGGTTTGCGCGTGGTCATGATTGGTCTGGCAGTGAGTGTGACGATCGTCCAGGGGGCTGAAACGCAGCAAATTTCGGCCGGCGTTCGGACCTCGAGGCCGGATCCTTATGCCCCGACGACGCTTCCCGATCGCATCGTACTTACCTGGTGTGGCGACCCGACCACGACCATGGCCGTTACCTGGCGCACCTCGCCGGATGTTCGCAAGGGGTTTGCGGAAATCGCTCCAGCCGAGCAAGGCCAGCGGTTCTACCAGGAGCTCAATGGGAATGAATACAAGAAGATTACCTTTGACAACCAGCAGCGGACGGTCGAAGCACAGACCACGAGCTTCGAGTCCCCCGGTCCGCGCTCCTGTTACCATTCGGCCCGTTTCGAAGGACTTTCTCCCGGTACCAGGTATGTCTACCGCGTGGGCGATGGGGTCAGATGGTCGGAATGGTTTCAGTTTCGGACGGCCACGCGCGAGGCAGAGCCTTTCCGCTTCATCTACTTCGGCGACTTGCAGGATGCCGTCGCCTCGATGTGTTCCTGGGTGTTCAGGGCGGCGATTCTATCGGCTCCCGATGCCGCGTTCACGCTGCATGCGGGCGACCTGACTGCCAGCCGTGGCAGCGATGTGGAATGGGGCGAGTGGTTTGCAGTGGGAGGCTGGGTCAACGCAATGGTGCCAGTGGTGGCTACCCCGGGTAACCACGACTACTTCAAGACGGCTCCCGACGGAAGCCCGGGCGCCTACCTGGAACCGCACTGGCGGGCTCAGTTCACGCTTCCTGAGAACGGCCCCGCTGGTCTCGAAGAGTCCTGCTACTATATTGACTACCAGGGAGCCAGGATCATATCGCTCGACTCGAACGTGCGGCGTGAGGAGCAGGCCCAATGGCTCGACCGAACTCTGTCGAGCAACCCCATGCGCTGGGTGATCGTGACTTGTCATCATCCTGCATACTCGGTCGCCAACCATCGAGGCGGAGGGGTGCGCCGGGAATGGCAATCGGTGTTTGACAAGCATGACGTGGACCTCGTGCTCACAGGGCATGATCATGCTTACAGCCGCACCGGTCTCATCAGAAGAGGGAAAGACGATACGCCTGTGGAAGGGCGGGGAGAGGGCACGGTTTACGTCGTGTCCGTCGCCGGTCCGAAGATGAACTGGCCGATTGTGGCAAAGGGCGAGCCGACAGGCTTCGCCAAACGCGAGGCGCAGGACACACAATTCTTTCAGGTTATTTCGATTGACGGAGACAAGCTGCGATACGAGGCCTGGACGGCCACAGGCGTGCTCTACGACGCATTCGCGCTTGTCAAACAAGGCCGAGGCAGGAAGGAGCTGATCGAGGAGATTCCTGCCGCGCCTGCTCGCCGCCGAGGCCAGTTGGGCTCGGCGTCGGGGCCCGATCGCGGGGCGGTCCTGCTGCCGCCGGAGAAGTAGGTCGGTGGGCGCGCGAGGGGTGGACGAACGTAAGTAGTCGGGCGGCGGGGCGTTCCAACGGTCCTCTGCCCGGCAGGTGTGCAGTCACATGAATCTGTCGGAGACGCGTGATGAAGAAACGGTTGACACTGGTTGTGGGCTCTCTCTTGATGCTGGTCGTACCGGCCGCGGCTGAGCCGGCTCCGCTGGCCGCGGTCAACTCCGCGGGCGTAGAACGCGATCCCTGGCTTTCCCCGGACGGCTACACGCTGTATTTCGCATCCAACCGTTCGGGGGGCGGTTTTGACATCTACCAGTCGCAGTGGGACGGTCACCAGTGGTCGCAGCCAAAGGCGCTTGGCAGCCACGTCAACTCCGATTTTGACGACATTCGGCCGAGCTTGTCCGCCGACGGCCGGCGACTGTTGTTCGTGTCGCATCGCGGCCGCTTCTATCGAGGCGTGTGGATTTGTGATCGTCAGCCGGACGGATCGTGGGGACAAGCGCGATACGTCACGGTCGACGAGCAACCCGCCGTCGACGACGCGGTGATCGGGCGGGATGGTCGGACCATTTTCTACAAGCGGATCAGCAAGAATCAGCCGCCGACAGACCGGCGGTGGGACATGTGCATGAAGTACGATCCTCGCCGGCGTTTCTGGGAGGTCCCGCGCCCCTATCACGGCCCGTTGCCAGAGAACCATGTTCCGGGAGCATTTTGGCGATTCTCGGTCAAAGACGGCGACATTTATGTCGAAGCCGCCACCGAAGCGGAACCCCAAAAGACGGACGTACCGGAGGTGCTGAATTGCCTGAAGACTTCCAGTCTTTATGGGAGGGAAGACCAGGAGTACTGGGTGTCCGAGGGGCAGAACCTGGTGGACGGGCTTGAAGACACAAGCTGGATTTCGAAGGAGGGGTTGCCCATCAACCAGCAGTGGGTGTTGCTGGGCCTGAACGGCCGAGCGAAATACGTTCCCGGTCTCAGTCGGATTCATCGTTTCCGTATTCACTCCGGCCCGGCCGAGGAGCATCGAGATCAAGAGCGCAAGGACGCGGTTGTGATTTTCGACAAGGAAAAGGGGCCCCCGGCGCGCCCGACCCGATTGCGTATTCTGGGCGGCATGGATGTGGACTCGTTGAAGGAATTGGCGGTCGTCGAGTTGGACCTTAACAGCGGTTCCCCTTGGCACGACGTGCCTTTGAAGGAGCCCACATACCTTCGCTACATCAAGATTGAAGTTCTTGAGACGGCGGGGCCTGCCGCGGATTGCGTCGCTTTCAACGAGGTCGAGGCGTACGGCGCCGGCCTCAGCGCTCGACGGCCCGCGCATCGCGTTTCAACGGATGAGAACAACAACATTCTGGTCGACGGCGAGCCGTTTTTCCCGGTTTACCTTTACTATGCCAAGGCCGAGGCATGTTTGGCCGATTACGGCTTCAATACCACGCTGGAAACGTACGACGTCGCCCCCGACAGCGCGCGGCTGGCCATTCTCGACCGCGCTGAGGATTCAGGCTTCATGGTCATAGGGCATGTGCCGAACGTAGATCACGAATTTGAACGGAAGAGGGCTCGCAACCAGCTCCTGGCCTTGAGGCATCACCCGGCCCTTCTGGGCTACCTCATGTCCGACGAGGCCGGTCACAGCCCCGAGATCATGGCCATGGACAAGCGGCGATCGGACTTCATCCATGAACACGACCCGAATCATTTCACGATGCTGAATGATCTATATCCGACCTACTATCCGCGTTCATCGGCCTTTGTGGACGTCTTTTCGATCGATCCCTATCCCCACATCGTCGGACAGCCGTTCTCATACCAGGGTTACGCGGTTGACGTAGCGTATCAGTGCGTCCAGCACAAGAAGCCGGTGTTCGTGGTCAATGCGTCCTGGGGACCGATTCTATCTCCGGTGGAGAACCGGCTCGGTGTCTACCTGGCTCTGATTCACGGAGCCAAGGGCATCTCATGGTACGCGCTGGGTGTCAGGAACGAGGATGACGACCATTACGCGAGTATCCTGCGCTGCACGCGGGAAATCCGTCGACTCGAGCCGGTGTGGTTTGCGCCTGACCCCAAGCCGGATTCCGCTTTGCTGACCCATTCTCGAATCGAGAATCCCAGTGCCCGAATCGACGTGATGATCAAGGAGGTTGCCGGTGAGGTATGGTTGTTGGCCGCCAACTGCGAGCCCAGGCAAGCCACGGTGACCTTCTCGTTCGGGTGGGGCGACGAGATTGTAATCAAGGAAGTCATGGCCGAGCAACCGCAGGCCTGGAGCATGAATCGTCGGGACTTCCACACCATGGACGCCTGGCCGCCGTCGGAGGATCGCGAACCGGTGCGCCAGGCTCGTCCCATTGATCTGACGTTTCCTCCCTATGGCGTGCGGATCTTTCGCATGAAGCCGGTCGGCAAGATCGGGCCGCTATATCAGCCGGTGGGCGACGGTACCCAACTGGCCATGGTCAACGAGTCAGCGATCAGACGCACAGCCGAACAGGCCAAGTCCCTTCGGGAGCAAGGCAGGCTGGAGGACGCCAAGAAGGCCGTCGACGCATTCTGGTCGAAATATGGAAAGCGAGTGTCCGTGGACGACCTTTCCAGCCTGATGGACATACTGGGTCAGAAAGCATCAGCAGACGAGATACTTGCTGACTATGGGCGGCTGGCGGAGGAGCACCCTGAGGCCGAAAGCTGGCCCAAGTGGGTCTACAAGATTGTGGCAGCACTGCACGAAGAGAAACGCGATCAGGAAGCCGGCGTTTGGATGTCCAGGCTGATCCGCCACCGGCCGGACTCGCTCTGGCGAGCCAACGCCGAAGCGCTCGTCAATCCAGCGTCTGCGCGAGAAGGGCACAAGCCCTGGACTCAGGCCGTCAAGATCGATACCAAGCCTGTTATTGACGGCGAACTCACCGAGCCGTTCTGGCAGAGCCGCGTGAAGTTCAAGAACACCGTTTTCCTGGACAGCAGCAAGAACCCCCAGGAAACTGAATTTGCCGTCGCATACGACGATCAGGCTCTCTACTTTGCAGCCAGGTGCGTCGAGCCCCAGCCTTCTCAGATCTTGAAGCGGTGCGACAAAGACGACGGTTCCGTCTGGGCGGACGACTGCATTATCATTTATCTGGATCCGAAGCTGGAGTACAAGTCCTATTATCAGCTCATTTTTAACGTCCTGGGCACGAAGTGGGACGGCACCGGCAGCAGCGGCGGCCACGCGAACGCCGACGGCCTGAACGCCAAGAACGTGGAACGCAGGGCAGTGGTCAAGGACGATGCTTGGCAGATTGAAATTGCGGTCCCCTTCAGTGACCTGAAGCGGCCGGCTCCCAGCCCTGGTCAGGTCTGGGGTTTGGGTGTCCAGCGTTGGCGGCAGGTCGGCGGGGCATTGCCCACGGTTTGGGGCAATGAACGAGGAACATCTCACGACAGCCGTCCGGAAGACTTTGGTTTTCTCGTTTTCCGGTGACATGAACGAGCAGGCAGCAATGCTGAGCCGGGATCGTTGCCAGAGCACCTCCGGCGGGCTCACTTGCGTCGGACCGCCTTGGTCCACATGGTGGTTTTTCTTGTTGGTCACTCCTGCCTCTTCTGAGGGTGCCACTGGCGGCTTGTGAGACTTGTCAAGAGCGGCAACAGCAAGCGCGCTTGGTGAAGCAGTATTCCGCCATCGTCTCCGTCAACATCTTCGCGAGGGCACCAGCAGCACCGCCCTGTTGCCCGTCGCGGCCTTGGCCGGTAGCCTTTTGAGCCGTGGACATGCGAGAAGTGAAGGAAGTGAAGCTTGCGGGTGGGGAGTCATCAGCGAACACACAAAGCGGCACATGGCGCGGCCGGCTATGTCGTTTCCTTTGCAGACCCGGATGGCCGATCCTCGTCGCCCTGATCGCGATGATACTGGTGTCGCCATCGTTGCGCCTGGGGTGGGTGTTTGATGACGACTTTCATCGTCTCACCATTCGGGGCTCGACGAGATGCCTCGCATTCTCGGGATCGATCTGGGACATGTTCCGCTTTCTCGACGGGGATGCTGCACGAACCCTGGAATTGATGGACCACGGCGTGCTGCCGTGGTGGACTGTGCCCGAGGCCAAGGGCAGTTTCTGGCGGCCGCTGACCATTCTGACTCACTGGATCGACTACCACCTGTGGCCTGATACGGCGTGGCTGATGCACGCGCAGAGCATAATGTGGTATGGGTTGCTGGTTCTGGCAGCGGCGGCGCTGTATCGACGGATGATGGGGGCGGGCATAGCGGCCGGGCTGGCCATGGTGCTGTTTGCGGTCGACGACGCGCACAGCATGCCCGCCGCGTGGTTGTCCAACCGCAACGCGATTGTCTCGGGTGTGTTCGGAGTGCTGGCCATTCTGGCTCACGATCGCCGGCGGCGCCAGGGGCGAACCGGCAGTGCCGTACCTGCATGGCTCTGCACCGCCGCCAGCCTGCTGTCGGCCGAGGCCGGCGTCGGCACATTTGCCTACCTGGTAGCTTATACCGTATGCCTGGACCGGTGCAGGTGGCGGCAAAAAGTCTTCATCATGCTTCCCTACCTCACGGTCCTGATCGTCTGGCGAGTTGCCTGGACGCTTGGCGGCCATGGCGTGCAGTACCTCGGGCTCTACGTGGACCCCTTCCGGGAGCCGGCGGTGTTCGCCCTGAGCGTCATTCAGCGGATTCCTCTTCTGATGCTTGGCCAGTGGGCGGGACTGCCGGCCGAGGCTGCGATTCTTCTGCCGAACCGTCTCATGTTGCTGCTCCAGCTTCTCGGCGTGGGGATTACCATTGTTCTGGCGGCCGTAGCATGGCCGCTGCTTCGCCGCGATCCGGTTGCTCGCTTCTGGGCGCTGGGCATGGCCTTGTCACTGGTGCCCGCTTGTGCAACGTTTCCGGCCAACCGGCTTCTGGTGTTTGCGGGCATCGGCGCAATGGGCATGCTCGCCCAGTTTCTTTTAGACGTCCTGCGGCTTGAGAACCACTCGGGGGCCGTCGGCGGCTTGTCTGTCGGTGCTGTGGCTGACAAGCCTCTCCGGGCACCCGGCCGGAACGGTCATCCGCATGCTCGGCGTCTTTGTCGTGTCGTCGCCTGGTCCTTTGTATGCCTGCACATCGTACTTGCCCCCGTGGCCCTGGCCGTGCAGGCGGCATTTCCGATGGGCTTCAAGAGATTCAACGATGAACTTACGGTCCGAACCGCGCTCGATGGTTCCGTCGAGCAACAGACTCTCATCATCGTGAACGCCCCGAGCGTGATGCACGCCATGTATCTTTCGGTGCAGCGGGAACTGGCCGGCCAGCCGGTGCCCCGCCACACGCGCGTTCTGGCCCCCGCATTGCCGGCAGTCAAAATCCGCCGGTTGGACAAGAACACGTTGTCCATCCGGCCGGAAGACAGTTTCATCGCCTGGCGCTTTGACCACCTCTTCCGGAGTGAGCGAAGGCCGATGTCTCTCGGACAGCGCGTGAAACTCAGCGACCTGACCATCGACGTAACGGAGCTGACGCCCGATCTTCGCCCGGCCGAGGCCCTGTTCCATTTTGCCGTACCGCTCGAGCACCCGTCGCTCAGGTGGCTGCACTGGCAGGACGGCGAATTCGTTCCTTTTACCCCGCCGGCGATCGGCGAAACCATTGAGCTTCGTCCCCGGCCGCCCAGTCTCTGGTGAGGATCACGACGGAATGCGTTGGTCTGTTCCTGCAGGTTTTTTTCTCACTCATTCCTGATGACTTCTGCCTACTGCTTGCATAGTATCCAATAGAAGGAGATGGTACAGGATACGCCGCTGTTGCTGTAGCCGGGAGAGTCTCCGCCCATGCCTACCGCCGGTGACCCGATTGTCGATCCAACGACCGAACCCGGCAGGTTTTCCTGGCCGACGGCATTCCTTGTGGCGGCGGCGTCCGGCGGACTGCTGGCCGCCTGCTTCCGTCCCCTCGGTCTGCATTTCCTTGCATGGATTGCCTTGGTTCCGTGGCTGATGATGTTTCCGCGATTGTCGCCGGCCGCGACGTGGCTTTTTGGCATCGTTCTCGGGTTGGTCTTTTATCGGATCGGGCTTGATTGGCTCATCAAAATCGCCGGGCCGATAGCCGGCGCGACCATCATCGTTCTTGCGGTGTGGATGGGCTTCGCGTTCCGGGTCGCCCGACTGCTGACGGTGCGATTCGGTCCTGCGTCCATGTTGTGGGCCGTGCCGCTGGCGTTTGTCGGAGCCGAGGTGCTGAGATGTGAGGGGCTACCTCGCCTGCGGTTTTCCTTTCTGGCATTCGGGTACAGTCAGTCGCACAATCTCCGGGTGGCGCAAATCGCCTCGATCGGCGGCGTGTACTTCCTGTCTCTGCTTCTGGTGGCAGTCAATGCCGCGGTGGCTTACGGACTGTGGCAGCGCCGTCGTCGGGCCTGGATACCGGCCGTGGTGATGGCGGCAGGAGTTATTGTGGTCGGCGTCATTTCTCAGCCTCCGTCGTTCGTGCTTCAGGACACAGTGACCGTCGCCTGCGTGCAAGGCGAAGAGCTTCGATATCGCGAGTACCTCGATTTAGCCGCCCGTGCAGCATCGGCTCGGCCGACGCCCGCCTTCATCGTTTTGCCGGAGCATACCATCACAGAAGCGGCGACAGAAGATCATCGAATGGTATCGGGGCTCGCTGAACTGGCCCGAGAACACGACCTGTACGCCTGCGTGGGCGCGCACATCACATCGCAGGCCGGAAGCTGTCGCTACGATAACGTGGCCATGCTCATCGGTCGTGCCGGTATCGTCGGCACCCAAGCCAAGGCAGTTCCCTTGCCGTTCTTTGACGACGGGAATCCCGCCCGGTCACAAGCGGCGTTCGATACGACGTACGGGCGGATCGGCATGTACGTCTGCTATGACGGCCTCTTCACCGATCACCCTCGCCATCTGGCAAGGCTTGGAGCAACGCTCATCCTCGTTCCGGTGATGGACCCCGCGCGTTGGCCGGCCCAGGAGCAGTGGCAGCATGCCGATATGGCTCCGATGCGCTCGATTGAGCTGCGTCGGAGCGCCGTCCGGGCGGCCAGCTCCGGCATAACCCAAATCATTGACCCCCGTGGCCGGGTCATAGCTCAGCGTACTCGCGATGAAGGTCCCGGGGCCGTTGTCGCTTCGGTGCCTCTGTGCAACCGGCAAACCTTCTTCATGCGAGGAGGACACTTGTTTGCCGCGGCGGTCGGCTGGTCCTTTCTGCTGACATTCATTGTGCTTACCTTATGGCAATGGATCCGTGGACTCATTTACCTATCGGGCAGGGGTTCGCACAAAACGTGATGCCGCTGTCGGCAGGCAGGTTACAGGCGGGCATACCGCCGATAGAACATGGTGAGCCGGCTGAAGTTGCCGAATGAGGTCCCTGACGGGGTCGGCTTGGGCTTTGACAGGCCGCAGTCAACCCTATAGACTGCCTTGTCTTGATCCCTTCGAGCAGCGTGTGTCTGCATCAGATCACAGGCCGAGGGGCCTTTGTCAGGCAATGGACTCGTTGAGGGAGGTTTGACATGAGCAGAACCATGAAGGTCGTTTCGTTGATTGCCATCGCCGTGTCGGTGTTGGGGATTGTCCTGGTCGCCGGGTGCAAGGATCGAGGCGCCGGCGGCAAGGCCAAGCCGATCGAAATGAACTACAGCATCTTCTTCCCGGACGTGCACATCGTATGCCAGACGGCCAAGGCCTGGGCGGAGGAGATCGAAAAGCGCACTGATGGGAGGGTCAAGATCAAGATTCATCCCGGCGGCACGCTGACCGCTGCGGACAAATGCTATGATGGCGTGGTCAACGGAATCTCCGACATCGGAATGAGTTGTTTCGCATATACGCGCGGGAGGTTCAAGCTGCTCGAAGGACTCGACCTGCCTCTTGGTTATCCGAACGGGGTCACCGCTACTCGAATAGCCACGGAACTGACGATGAAGTATGAGCCTGCTGAACTCAGCGACGTGCACGTGCTTTACGTCCATGCTCACGGGCCGGGCATCCTGGCCTCCAAGAAGGCGGTTCGTACGCTGGAAGACATGAAGGGGCTGAAGGTCCGCGCCACCGGGCTGTCCACCAAGATCGTCGAGGCCCTTGGCGGCGTTCCCGTTGCCATGCAACAGGGCGACACCTACGAGGCCCTCCAAAAGGGCGTCGTCGAGGCGACTTTCTGCCCCATTGAGACGCTGAAGGGCTGGAAGCAGGGTGAGGCGATCAACTTCGTCACCGATACCTCCTGTATCGGTTACACGACAGCGATGTTTGTGGTGATGAACAAGAAAACCTGGGACAACCTGGCGGAAGACATCCAGAAGGTGTTTACCGAAACCAGCCGCGAGTGGGTGTTCAAGCAAGGCGCTGCTTGGGATCAGGCCGACCAAGAGGGACTGGCTTTCGTCAAGGGACTGGGGCGTGAGATCATTACTCTGTCCCCCGAGCAGCAGGAAAGGTGGAAGGAGCGCGTTCAGCCCATTATCGATGAGTACGTGGCTGCGGCCGAGGCCAAGTCCTTGCCGGGTGCCGCGTTTCTCAAGGACATCCAGATGATGATTGCCCAATCGGCGGCGTCGAAACCAGAATGATGGGCGCGGTGCAACCGATCATTTCGAAGCTTTCCGGTTTCTGGACGGCGTACGCTCGCAGCGTCAGGATGCTGGTCTATGTCCTGGAGATCATCGCGGCCCTGGGCATTATCACGATGATGCTCCTGACTTGCGCGGAGGTGATCCTTCGCATCTTTCGCATTTCCGTGACGGGCGTGGTTGACGTCGTCTGTGTCGCAGCGGCCGTCACCGCGGCGGCAGCAATTCCGTATACGACGGCCTGCAAGGGACACGTCGCGATCGAGTACTTCTTTCAGAAACTGTCGCGGCGGGGCCGAATCGTGGTGGACACCCTTGTCCGCATCTGCGTCGTTCTCCTGTTCGGGTTTTTGACCGTGGAGTGCGTCAGTTACGGCATGTCGCTTAAAGCCAATGGTCAGGTGACCCCGACGCTGCAGATGCCCGACTTTTGGGTGCCGTACGTTCTGGCCGCATCTTGTGCGGTTGTGTGCCTGGTGACCATTTACCATTTGTTTCATCCAGGCAAGGAACTGATTAAGCCATGACGCCCGTCGAGATTGGGATACTGGGTTGTATCGTGCTGGTGTTGCTGCTGGTCAGCAGCATGCCCGTGGCTTTCGCCATGGCGATCGTCGGGTTTGTCGGTTTCGCCGTGGTCGTCACACCTCACGCGGCTGTAAGCATGGCCACGACCGAGCTGTGTGACACTTTTTCCAAGCACAGCCTCACAGTGATCCCTCTTTTTGTGCTCATGGGCCAGGTTGCCTTTCATTGCGGCATCAGCCGCCGGCTCTTCAACACGGCCTACCATTGGTTTGGACCGCTGCCGGGCGGGTTGGCGATGGCCACCGTGGGTGCTTGCACGGCCTTCGGGGCCATCTGCGGGTCGGGGCCCGCGACCGCCGCCACCATGTCGCTGGTCGCGTTGCCGGAGATGAAGCGATATGGATACAGCATGGAGTTAGCCTGCGGAACGGTCGCATCGGGCGGGACGTTGGGCATGATGATCCCGCCGAGCGTTGTTTTCATCGTCTATGGTATCATGACCGAACAGTCGATTGGCAAGTTGTTCATCGCAGGGATACTGCCGGGCCTGTTGACCGCGGGCCTCTTTACATTATTCATCTATGTCGAGTGCATCCGGCGTCCCGGTTACGGGCCTGCCGCGCCCTCAACGAGTTGGGGTGCCAAGTTTGTTTCCCTTCTGGGTGTTTGCGAGACCCTTGCGCTGTTCCTCCTGGTGATCGGCGGCATGTTCGCCGGTTTCTTCACCCCTACCGAAGGAGCGGCCATCGGCGCCGGCGGCACGATTGTCATCGCGCTGGTCAAGAGGCAACTGGCCGCGAAGATGGTCTGGCGAGCGCTGCAGGAAACGATGCGCACAAGCCTGATGGTCATGATCATCGTGGCGGGTGCAATGATTTTCGGCAAGTTTCTAACGGTCACGGGCATCCCGACCGAATTGGCCGCGTGGCTGGGCGGTCTGCCGTTGCCGGCATGGGTGATTGTCGGTCTGATCATCACCTTTTTCATCATTGCCGGATGCTTTGTGGATGCCTTGGCGTTGATATTGCTCACGGTTCCGATTTTCAGGCCGATCATCAACGGATTGTATCCCGAACAGGACCCCATGCTTCTGATCTGGTTCGGTGTCATCATTGTGCTGGTCACTCAGATCGGAACGATTACCCCGCCGGTCGGGGTCTGCGCATACGTGGTAGGCGGAATCGAGCGCGACGTGCCTTTGCAGGCTGTGTTCAAGGGCTGCGTGCCTTTCGTGATGGCCCTGGTCATCGCCACCGTTTTGTGCGTTGCGTTCCCGCAAATCTGCACATGGCTGCCCGGCATGGTTCGCTAAGAGAGCAAGGATCCAGACCATGGATAGCGGCACATTTCCAGTCAGCCCGTATCAGAAGATTCTCTTCTGCACCGATTTCTCCGAAAACGCCGATTATGCGTTCAACTTTGCCGTGGACGCCGCCGTACGCCGGCCGGGCTGTACGCTCTATCTGCTGCACGTCATCCCGGAAAGCGACGCCCAGTTCTGGAAGACCTACATCTACGAAGTTGACGGTATAGACGAGAAGGCCAAGCAGGATATCGACGAGAAAATCAACCTTGATTACAGGCCCCGCGTTCCGGCGGGCGTTGATTTCGAGGTGGAGATACGCGTCGGCAAGGATTACCAGGTGATCCTGGAGTTTGCTGAGGAAAGAGATATCGACGTGATCATCATCGGTCGCCAAGGCAGAGGCGGTCTGCAAAAGGCCTTGTTCGGAAATGTCACCGAGAAAGTCGCACGCAAGGCGCCGTGTGCCGTGTTGATCATCCCCATGGACTTCCAGAAAAAGCACCCACGGTAACTCGATTCAGTGCAGTTCCGGAGCATCATGCCATGATCAGACCGATTCATTGTCGGCTCATTGCCGTTTCAGCTTGTGTTTGAGGCACCGTTTGGGTTGCCGAGACGCAGCGGAACCATGTCTCCACTCGGGGCAACGATCACTGGTCAGGCAAGCCGTCAGAGCCCGCCGGCGACGGCAACGATGGCCCGTTGGCCACGTTGACGCGTGCGCAGGAAGCGTTCCGAGCGAGCAATAAAGCCGGATTGAACCGGCCTGTCGAGGTCATCATTGGAGAAGGCAACCACCGGCTGGCCGAGCCGCTCGTGTTGGGCCCGGAAGACTCGGAAACGGAGTCGGCGCCGATCACCTGGCAAGCCAAAGGCAGAGTGATCCTGAGCGGCGGACGGGTCATCACCGGTTGTCGCGAGACGACGCCTAACGGCAACACCGACTGAGCGGCGGAAATCCCGGAAGGAGGAATGACCGGTTCGAGACGGACGACAATCTTTATTTGCGAGTCAACGGCCAGCCGTTCGGTCTTGCAGGAGTGACGCTCGAAGGCTGGGGCCAGCGCGGCCGCGACCGCAGCTCGATCGTCGCCGACCCGCTCTTCGTTGGTTCGAGTTAAGGCGACTTCACTCTCAAATCCGGCTCACCGACCAACAAGGTCGGCTTTTTGCCCATCAATCTTGGTGCGGGGGGACGGGTGACGTGGCGACGGCACCATGAGTGCAATAGCCTGCACCGTGCAGCCCTATGGCCATCCGGGCAAAACGCGCAGGTTTGAGATCCGACGTATTATCGGACGTAGAAACCTCTCTCTGCGCCCCGTTTCCCAAACACAACTGGCACCTCAGTGAGACCCCGGAGTTTCCGATAATTGTGGCATGTCCTTTATTGAAACGCAACGAAGGCGGGCGGCTCGGCGTCGGCATGCTCCGTCGGTTTATCGTTCAGCTGCTCGCGTGGGTTGCAGTGCCGGCACATCACCCGGTTCCAACGATGCACGTCCCTGGGTCATTCCGGCGAATCTCCTGGGGCAAACAGACCACGAGCAGTTTGCCGGTAATGACGACGTGCTGGGAAGAGAACTCGGCGTTCGGCCACGACTACTCGCCAAGGCCCTGACCATTCGCCGAACCGAGGAACGCCTGCTCAAGCTATTCGCCGAGGGCAGAGTCTCGGGCACCGTGCACACCTGCATTGGGCAGGAATGGGTGGGCGTCGCGGTCGCTGATACGCTCAAGGAGGGGGACTTCGTTTTCAGCAACCATCGTTGCCATGGACATTACCTCGCGTGGACGAACGATGTTGAGGGTCTCATCGCCGAGATCATGGGACGCAGCACCGGCGTTTGCGGCGGCAGGGGGGGCAGCCAGCACCTGTGCAAGGATGGGTTCTTCTCCAACGGCATTCAGGGCGGGATTGCTCCGGTTGCGGCCGGACTGGCGATGGCCCGACGACTTGATGGCGGCAGCAATATTGCCGTGGTTTTCATCGGAGATGGAACGCTCGGACAAGGCGTCGTTTACGAAACGATGAACATCGCCGCCAAATGGCATTTGCCGTTGTTGATCGTCCTCGAAGATAACGGCGTTTCTCAGTCCACCCTGCAGGACGAAACGCTCTCCGGCTCTATCAAGGGACGGGCGCACGCATTCGGTATCGACGTGCGATCCGCCGACACCTGGAATCCGTCCGAACTAATCGATGTGACCGCGGCAGCGGTTTCTCATGTCCGTCGGACGCGGCACCCCGTGCTCCTGCACATTCGTACGTACCGGCTGAAGGCTCACTCCAAGGGTGACGACAATCGTGAGATCGAGGAAGTTCAGGCCTACGCCGAGATCGATACACTCAGTCGCTTGCTCGACGAGCCTTCCGATCCGATCAGGAACCTGATTGAGAAGATCGACCGGAGACTCGACGAAGCCGTTGACCTTGCGGAGCAGGCTTCGCCCACCGAGCCGGTTGTTCTCCTGGATCATGCTCCCGCCGGAACCGAGCCTGTCGAATGGCGTTCTCTCGATTTTCGCCCGCAACGCGTCGTCGACGCGATCCGCACGGCGCTCGATGAATCAATGGCCGAGGATGATCGGATTGTCCTGATGGGTGAGGATGTCTGCGACCCGTACGGCGGCGCGTTCAAGGTCACCGCGGGACTGAGCAGCAAGTATGACGATCGTGTTCGCAATACGCCGATCAGCGAGGCGGCTGTTGTGGGCATCGGCAGCGGCCTGGCTATCGCGGGTTTCAAGCCGGTCGTCGAGATCATGTTCGGTGATTTCGTCATGCTGGCAGCCGATCAGATCATCAACCATGCGGCCAAGTTCGCTGAAATGTACAACGCGCAGGTGCGGGTGCCTATCATCATCCGTACGCCCATGGGCGGCTATCGGGGATACGGGCCGACACACAGCCAGTCGCTGGAAAAACACCTTCTCGGGGTGCCCGGCACTCGTGTTCTGGCCGTTCATACCCGCTATTGTCCCGGCACCCTGTATCGCCGACTCCTGCAGACCATCGATCGGCCCACGCTGGTCATCGAGAACAAGTTGCTCTACGGCCGGCGAGCCGATCCGCAAGCCCCGGCCGGATCGGTCATCAGCGCGACCGCGACCGACTTTCCGACCATTCGAATCTCGCCGGAGAGCGAGCCCTCGCTGACGGTCGTGGCCTACGGCGGGCTCGTGCCGATGGCGGAGACCGCCGTCGAGTCGTTGATCGACGAGGATATCGCCTGTGACATGCTGATCCCCACTCAATTGTATCCCCTGGACATCGAGCCGATCGTCGAGTCGGTGGCCCGAACGGGGCGTATTTTGGTAATCGAAGAAGGCCAGGGCTTTGCCGGGTTCGGCAGCGAGTTGATCGCAAAGTTGGCAGAGGACCGCCGCATTCCGTCGCTCCGGGCCCGGCGCGTTCACGCCTGGCCTTGTGCGATTCCGGCTTCAAGCACTGCCGAATCCACGATCCTCCCAAGCGTTGAATCGATCCTTAAGGCCGTCTTCCAACTTGTGTTGGGTTGATTGCTCTCAAAGGGTGTGCACGCGTCATCGGGTCGCGTTGGCCGATGTTGGCGTCGTGTTCCCGTCGTTGAGGAAGCAGCGCGTCGTTGCGTAGCCTGAGCCGTCACGGAAAGCCCCGTCGAAACGGATCTTTGGTGCGGAGACGCTTTGAGAAGGCGAATCGACAGCGGAATTGGAGAAATCCGCGGGATCTCGGGCATACGTCTATTGCGTGCGGCTGCGATAGCAGACGACCCTTTGGCTCAGGTTGTTGGCATTGAGCTGAATGTGTCCTCTGCCGCCGAGGTCGGCGGTATCGATGACCCGGATGACGTGGGCCCAATTGGCCGCCGACGGTATGAGTCTTGTCAGCTTGTTCGGAGCCTTTTCGAAGAACTCCTCATTAAGAAAGTTGCCCTCGCGGCCGGGGAAGAGAGCAAGGTAGAGAATATCCAGCTCGACCAACTCGTTGAAGAAGTGCGTGCCGAGAGAGACGTCGGGGACCAGGTCTTCGCGCATGGCGACGATCTCGCAGAGCACCGAAACGGTGTTGATTTCAGCGAACGAGACGGGGACGCCCAGCGAGGGCGTAGTCGTGCCCCAGCGGCCGGGACCCAGGAGCATGATGCGCTCGGGTTTTTGCTCCTCGTCGGCATGCATGAGCCGGCCGATCAGCCGGGCCACCGCGTAGCGTTCGGGAATCGGGAGGTGCCCGTAAACCGAGGGGACAACGTAGACAAGGCGATCGATGGCGGCGGCACGGCTCTGGCCGATGACGGCGCCGTGAGCTTCGATGACAAGGTCCTTGGGATCGATACTGGCCGGCATCTCGGCCGCCTCATCCGCCCGGCCGCCGGCGACTTGCAGCGGCCTGCACTGGACGAGATTGATCTTGTATTCACTATCTTCGAAGAAGTTGGCCGTAAACTCGATGTCCACGGGGCAGGCGTAGGCCTTCTCCAGCGTGGCGACCATCTCGCGCATGTCGGACACGAAGGACGTTTCCGACAAGAGGTGGTCGAACGTCAGGATCCATGGGAAGAGATCCTTGCGTCCCGTCTCGGCGGCCATACGTTCCAGCTCACTGTCTCGCGAGGCGAAGATCTGCAACGGAATATCGTTGCTTTGGCGGATCACGTCGACGAAGTCGTTGGACACAAGCTGGTTTGCGGCCAGGTCAAGGGCGTCGACCTTGCGCTGCGTGTAGCGGCGTACCTGATCGATGCCCGCCTCCGGGCGGCGCCCAGGGGCGTTGAGGGCGACCACTCGGGTGTAATCGTCGTCCGAGCGGTCCACCGCCCGAGTGCCCAATCCGAAAACCAGGCGCAGCATTCCTGCCTTAGGGTCGATGTCCTCGTGCCACACATACGGGTTGTACGACAAACCGACACCCGCCACTTGGGGATAGAAGAGGTTGCCGTGGAGCGATCCGGACACGCGTTGGACGAGCAGCGACATCTGCTCGTCTTTTTCGAGCAACCCGCGCTGAGCTCTGTATTGCAGGGCCTTTTCGCTCATGGTGCTGGCGTAGATCGTCCGCACGGCGGACATGAAATCGGCGAGCCTCTTGTCGCGGGATCCCTGGTTGACGCAGAACAGGCTTTCATATTTGCCGGCAAAGGCGTTGCCGTAGGCATCCTCCAGCAGGCTGCTTGAGCGGACGATGATGGGGGACTGCCCGAAGTAGTCCAGCATTTCGGCGAATTCTTTTTGCGTTTCCTCGGAGAAGCTCCCCGTGATGATGCGCCGGCGGGCTTCCTCAGAACCTTCAAGGAAGTTCTGCGGGTTCCTCTGTTTCTCGCGAAGCCACCAGACGCCGTTCTGTACCAGGTAGGTGTAGAAGACATCCGAGCCGATGTAGAACGAATCGTGGACTTCGAGTCGCCGGCTCCACTTGGGGTCGCTCTGTTCGAGGATGGCCCGTGACAGGAGCATGCCGACCGACTTGCCGCCGATGAGGCCCGTTCCGAGGGTGCGCCGTCGGATCTCCAGGATTCTGGCGGGGTTGAGGTATTTCTCGGCCAGGGGCAGGATCCGCTCATCGCGAGAAATGAGCATGCGCATGAGGCGGCGGTGGAGATGCTTCTTCTCCTCCAGGGAACAGGCTTTCTGGAGCGACGGGTCGACCAGCTCCTCGGCCTCGCGGAAAGCCCTTGCCCACACGCCCAAGCGGGCGATGCCTTGTTCCGTGCTGCCCCAGGGCCGCGAGGTGAGAATCTCAGCGATGGTCGAGCTATCATTGACCGGCCGGAAGGTCTCATGTTGTGGTTCCTAAGCGTGCAGCATGTACATGGTCGGCGAATGACGCTGTTGTACCTTGATCGGGTGCAGGTAGTAGCGGTCACGGTGCCGGTAGATGTCCACGAGGATCTGGGTGGTGTTCGCGATGGTCGCCACGGCTTGCGGCGAATGATAGTTCTTCAGCAGGGGGAAGTAGGCGATTCCCTCGACGTCGTACACGTAGGGACAGGTCAGCACGAAGAAGTTGCTGAGCATCCGGTCGCTGCTCCAGTCCACCGCCAAGTCGGACAAGCAGTCAAAAACATGCGCCCCCAAGCCGCGTGCGGACTTCACGACTTCATGGATGGAGCTGATGAACTTCTCGAAGCCGAGTTCGGGCTGGAGCTCATGAATCTCCGCCGGGCAATCGGCGGGCACCAGCGGGGCATGATCGGCGAAGCGGTAATAGACCAGCCGCTTGCCGGCGGACACGGCGTTACGGCAGAAGGGTTCGAGGAAGACGCGGTAGTCGTCCACCGTGTCGACGCGCCAAACGAGATTGTCGCCGGGCAGCAAGCCCTTGAGGACACGATCCAGAGCGGGTAAGCCCGTGCTCAGATTCGTACTGATCATTCACACTTCTCCTGCGCCAAATCCGGCTCGCTCACGGTGACCTGTGGCAAGGCAGGCGCTTGAGCGGTCGCGCCGGATCCGGACGCGATTCGTCAGTCTGCATTCGCCGTCTTCGCCGCATGGTAGGCCAAATTCCGTTTTCTGGCGAGAGATCCGGTTCTTGCCGGCAGGCACGGCGGGACCCGCCGCACTGTCATAAGATCGACTTCTACTGTGTATTAGGGACATCAGATTATGTAATCCCGTTTCTCGGCGGTATCATGGTTCCTGGCCTGCAGAGCGTTGAGCATCCTGCGATTCAGCGCTATTATACCGCTGCTGGGACATGCGCGGAACACGCCGCCGGACAGGTACGTCCCGGCGTGGGGAACAGAGGGCGTCTTGGTTGGGAGCTGGTGAGGCCATGTTTGTCATTCAGGAAGCAAAATGGCTTGCCCCGGCGGTCAGGCGGCTGGTGGTCGAGGCGCCGCGTGTGGCTGCCCATCACAAACCCGGTCACTTCGTGATCGTTCGCGTTGTTGAGGGCGGCGAGCGGATTCCGTTGACCATAGCCGATTCTGACGAGGCCGCGGGCACCATCACGCTGGTCGTGCAGGCCGTCGGGACGTCGACCCAGCGGCTTGCAGCTTTGGAGAAGGGGCAAGCCATCCTGGACGTGGCGGGCCCGCTGGGCAAGCCCACGGAGATTAAGGGATTCGGGCATGTGGTGCTGGTCGGCGGGGGTGTCGGGACGGCGGTGATTTATCCGCAGGCCGGGGCTCTCAAGGCGATGGGCAACAGAGTCTCTGCGGTGATCGGCGGGCGGAGCCGACCGTACGTGATCATGGAGCAGGAACTGAAGGCCGTTTGCGACGCGGTATATCCGTGCACCGATGACGGCAGCTACGGCTATCACGGGCTGGTCACGGGACGACTCGGCGAGTTGATCGACGACGCATCCGATCCGGTCAACGCGGTGATCACCGCGGGCCCGGTTCCGATGATGCGGGCCGTTGCCGAAGTCACACGTCCCAAAGCCATTCACACGATTGCCTCTCTCAACCCCATCATGGTCGACGGCACAGGCATGTGCGGCGGCTGCCGCGTGATGATCGGCGGGAGGATGATGTTCGCGTGTGTGGATGGACCCGAGTTCGATGCCCACCAGGTCAACTTCGCGGAGTTGGCCGACCGGCTGACGGCTTATCGCGATTACGAGCGAAAGGCCCAGGCGCGCACGCCCACGAACCATGAGTGCAAGCTGATCGAGGCGGAGAAGGCGATCCGCCGGGAGGCGCCCGTCGCTTGATATCAGGGCGCCATTCTTGCCGGTATAGTCGAAGGTCGATAAGTCATGCAGTTGACTCCCGCAGAACGAATGAAGATTCCCCGGCAGCAGATGCCGGAGCAGAAGCCGGAGATGCGGACCCGTTGCTTTCAGGAGGTGAACCAGGGTCTGGCACTTGAAGCGGCGAGGATGGAGGCCGAACGCTGCCTGCGATGCAAGGAGGGCAAGTGTGTCCAGGGCTGCCCGGTGGGCGTCGACATTCCAGGCTTCCTGGTCGCCCTGGCCGACGGAGACTTGAACAAGGCCGCCGACATTCTTTACGAGGCCAATGTCTTGCCGGGCATCACCGGCCGCGTCTGCCCGCAGGAAACGCAATGCGAATCCATGTGCATTCGCGGCAAGAAGGGTTCGCCGGTGGCCGTGGGTTACCTGGAGCGTTTTGTGGCCGATTGGGCTCGCGACAACCGGCCGGATCAGTATGTTCCCCCTCCGCCGACCGGCAAGCGGGTAGCGGTTGTTGGCGCGGGCCCGGCGGGGCTGACCTGCGCCGGCGAACTGGCCAGGAAGGGGCACGGCGTCACCGTTTTTGAGGCTCTGCACAGACCCGGTGGGGTGCTGGTTTACGGTATTCCCGAGTTTCGGCTGCCCAAGAAGATCGTCGAGGTTGAGGTGGACAAACTGCGGAAGCTCGGGGTGGAGATCGTCTGCAATGTAGTCATTGGACGGACCCATACGATTCGCGAGCTGATCGAGCAGGAGGGCTTCCATGCGGTGTTCATCGCCAACGGCGCCGGCCTGCCGGTCTTCCAGGGAATCCCGGGCGAGAACCTCAAGGGCGTCTACTCGGCCAATGAGTACTTGACCCGGGTGAATCTCATGGGTGCCTACCGCGATGACAGCGAGACACCGGTGATCCGGTCGACAGAGGTGGTGGTCGTCGGCGGCGGCAACGTTGCGATGGACGCCGTTCGCACCGCCCGGCGGCTGGGTGCCGATCCGGCGACGCTGGTCTATCGTCGCTCGCGAGCCGAGATGCCCGCCCGTGTGGAGGAAGTCAAGCACGCCGAAGAAGAAGGCGTCAGGTTTGAGTTCCTGGTCAACCCAGTTGAGATCCTGGGCGATGACAAGGGCTGGGTGCGGGCGGTTCGCTGCCAACGGATGGAACTGGGCGAGCCCGATGCCAGCGGCCGTCGGCGGCCGGTGCCGGTGAAAGACAGCGAGTTCGACATCCCTTGCCAGGTGTTCATCGAAGCCATCGGCACGAAGGCCAATCCCCTGCTGACCCAATCCACGCCCGAGTTGAAGCTCAACAAGTGGGGTAATATCGAGATCGACGCCAACAACATGACCAGCATTCCGGGCGTTTTCGCCGGCGGCGACATCGTTCGCGGGGCGGCCACGGTGATCCTGGCCATGGGTGACGGCAAGAACTCGGCCGCGGCGATCGACAAGTACCTGAAGAACACCTGATTCGCATGGGTCCGCTGGGTGCCATGACAACGGCTCCGCGCGGCGAGACGGTAGGGCGGGCTGTGCCCGCCTTCTGCCTTTCTTTATTTCTGGTATTCTGCTAGGCTGTTCCCATGCCCAACTATATACGCTGGCGCAGAGAAGGAGCAAGCTACTTCTTCACCGTGGTGACTTATCGTCGTCGACGAGTGTTCGATACACCTTTGGGCCGGCGGTTGTTGAGGCAGGCGATCACGGAGACTCGAAACCGCTGGCCTTTCGATGTGTTTGCGATGGTTCTTCTGCCGGATCACCTTCATTGCCTGTGGACACTGCCCAGGGATGATGACAGATTCCCTGCTCGCTGGGGCCATATCAAGAAGACGTTCACGCAACGGTACGTTGCAGCCGGTGGCAAGCCGCTGTCGGTGTCCAAGAATCGTGCGAGACACAGGGAACAGGGAATCTGGCAGCAGAGGTACTGGGAGCATCGAATTCGCGACGAGGAAGACTGGTACCGACACCGCGACTACATCCACCTGAACCCGGTCAAGCATGGGTACGTCTCCGAGCCACAAACCTGGCCTTGGTCGAGCATCCACCGGCACATTCAACTCGGGTGGCTGGATCCCAACTGGCCCGGTTCGAGCCCAATTGAGATTCCCGACGTGCTGGGCGAATGACTCGGTAGGGCGGGCTGTGCCCGCCGTCGCCTTGACCGGAGTATTGGCCAATGCCAAGAGTGTACCGAACTCCCAAGGAGTATGAACAGTTTCTGATTCGACGGCTCTTGCGCAGGATGGGTTACCGAATCACTCGCGCCACATGGCAGGAACGACCGGATGCTTTACTGACCGTCGTCAAGGATCGAAGCAAAACGATTCTTGGCATCGAGCACATGGACTACTTCAACGATGTGCTGCCGGGTAAGGTATCCCCTTTGACGGGCCTTGGGTGGTTCTGGAGGATAGTGCAGACCAGCCTCTGTCGCAGGCTCAACTATCAACAGCACCTCCGCAGTTTAATGGTGATTGTAGAGTTCAGGGATCCGTTTCCGAAGCCGCCACGAACGCCCACAGCACGATTGCAGCTTGCTCGCGATGTTGCGGCCGAACTGGTCCGTCTGGCCCTGTCGAATCCTCTGACGCCCGGAGAACACCGGACCTTGAGGACTTTCCCTCCGGAGTGTCCCCGCTTGTCAAGCCTACTGAGCCAGGTGCGGTTCATGAGGGCAGAATCGGACATATGGCAGAGCTGGCGTATGGCCTGGACATGCAGCAATCTGACAGCTGGTGACACAGGGTTCATTGTGAGGCACTTGACGGCTGCGATCCAGTGCAAGACCCGCAAATCGGCAACGTACAACTGGAGAAGCGCCGAGAAGAAGTGGTTATTGATCACGGCCTCTGGTGCAACGCCGGCCCAGTGTTCCGCGCCCGAACAGATCGCAGAATGGAATGATCCCGACCTGAGAAAGGCGGCCCCATGCTCAGGGTTCGACAGAATCCTCTTCTGGGACTACCCGCACGATTGGTGCTACGAGATCTGGCCCGGTGATCGCCTGCTCTGGTCTGGGCATCCTGACCGCGAGACATCGTGGAAATCGGCAGGCAAAGCCCGCCCTACCAGAGCGGGTCGACGGGCGAAGTCTGCCCTACCCTGTTTATCCCAACCGCGGTTACAATGCGGTCAGACATGACGGCGGGCGGAGCCCGCCTACCGGAGAACCGCCGTCCGGCACCATGGAGGGCGGGCTTTGCCCGCCTTGATCGCGAGGTAAGCATGAGCAGCAACGGAACGAAGAGAGTCCATCTGGCCTACGGCAAGACCGGCTTGGACGTGCAGGTGCCGGCAGACGCCGTTGTAATTGAGCCCAAGTACGTCAAGGGTTTGCCCGACGAGCGGGGCGCCTTGATCGAAGCGATGCGCAGGCCTATCGGTACACCGCCGCTGCGCGACCTGGTGAAGGCCGGCCAAACGGTGACCATCGTTCACACCGACATCACCCGGGCGACGCCGAACGAGCGGATCCTGCCGCCGCTGCTGGCCGAGCTTGAATCGGCGGGCATCAAGCGATCGGACATCATCCTGCTCAACGCGCTCGGCACCCATCGGCCTCAAACCCGCGAGGAGCTGGAGGTC
>Ga0116145_1000640_pt1 | contig 39565 bp, 34 predicted proteins | sample AD_JPNHG1_MetaG_FD_89747 | JGI IMG/M metagenome (GOLD analysis project Ga0116145, IMG submission 89747) | Active sludge microbial communities of municipal wastewater-treating anaerobic digesters from Japan - AD_JPNHG1_MetaG | ecosystem: Engineered > Bioreactor > Anaerobic > Digestate | place... | reverse complement strand
GGGTGACCTGCCGGCGACGATTCCGCCCGGGGAGCACCGGACCTTTGGAGTCATCGCCTCCCCGGATACCATCGCCAGAACCAGAATGGGAGAGCTGATCGTGCGTTCAAACTGGGGTGACGTGGTCGTCTCGCTCAAGGCTTACGGAGTGGGAATCGATCGAACACCGGGCGGGTGCGGCACAATCGGGCCTGTTTCGGGAATCGCAATGCTGGCCGGTTTCGCTCTGTTATCGATTTGCGGCCACAGGCGACGAGACTGATGCCGGTCTGCATCGGCGGGCCCGGCTTCGGCAAGGCTACACCGGGAGAGCAGACTGTCGGTGGTACCTGGGGAGCACACGCCCGCCGAATGCGTCACAAACCCGGGGCAGCATGTCCGAGCCTGTTCGGTTGCGGCATAGGCGATGGCCGTCTAGAATCCGTACCCAAGTCGGTTAACGATCGGATTGAGGCAGCGCAAGACCTGAGGGATCATAATGAGCATCGAGCAGAGTATCGATCGGCGGGATTTCGTGAAGCTGGTGGGTGCCGGGCTGATGGCCGTAGGAGGGGGCCACCTGGCGGCCGGAGCCGAAAACACGGCGGTACCCGCGGCCAAGCCGGCGGCGAAGTTCAAGAAGGCCATCGGTTTCGAGATGGTCGGCGAGGACCTCTCGGTGCTCGACAAGTTCAAGCTGCTTAAAGAACTGGGCTTTGACGGTGTCGAAGTTCAGAGCAGCGGACGACCGGACCGCGAGGAGTTCCTCAAGGCCCGCGACGCGACCGGTCTTGAGATCCACAGCGTGATGAACCCCGATCACTGGAAGAAGCCGCTGTCGCATCCCGATCCCAAGGTCCGCGAGGAATGTCGCAAGAGCATGCAGGGCTCGCTTGAGGATGCCAAGTACTGGGGCGCCGGCTCCGTCCTGCTCGTCCCGGCCGTGGTCAGCAAGGAGATCGCCTACGACGAGGCCTATACCCGGTCTCAGGCCGAGATCCGCAAGCTGGCCCCCATTGCCGAGAAGCTCGGCGTCGTTATTGGCATCGAGTTCGTCTGGAACAACTTCCTGCTCAGCCCGCTGGAGTTCGCCCGTTACATCGACGAGATCAATTCACCCATGGTCCAAGCGTACTTCGACTGCGGCAACGTGGTCCGCTACGGCTGGCCGGAACAGTGGGTCCGCATTCTGGGCAAGCGTATCTGCAAGATCCACATCAAGGAGTACAGCCGGCAGAAGGCAAACGAAGAGGGCGTTTGGGCGGGCTTCGACGTCGAACTCATGGAGGGCGACTGCGACTGGCCGTCGGTCACCAAGGCCCTGCGTGAGGTGGGCTACAGCAGCTACATCACCGCCGAGGTCAAAGGCGGCAAGAAAGCTCGTCTGGCTCAACTGGCAGAACTGATAGACAAAGTCATTGCGGGCTGAAGAATTGGCTGCCGTGACAGGGAACGGTCAAATCCATCCTGAAGGCCCCGGCAACATGCTGACCGGCCGGATCGAAGTCGTCACGCACCCAACAGAACGACTGATAGCACGCCGGCATTGAACCGGCCCGGTCAGTTGGTTAGTCTCATCTGGTATTGGAACCTTGTAGCCGGACATCTGTGCGGCTTGCACGCAGGTTTCTGGATCGCAGTGCGGTAGGGTTGCGGCCCGCAGGAAGGCGACCTGCCTTAGGGCAGCAGAGGAGCGTCCGGTCGCCTGGGACAAACACTGGTTTCTTATTCGAAGGGTCAATCATGCAAAGCGGTAGCAAGTCCGGCAACGCCACTGACGCGGTATCGCGACGGGTTTTCTTGAGCGGGACAATGGGAGCGGCGGCAGGACTGGCCGCACCGTACGTCATCGGGTCTCGGGCCGGGGCGGCCGAGACAAGACCGGCGGCTGCCCGAGTGAGCCCCAACGACAAGATCCGGATCGGGCTGATCGGGGCCAACGGGCAGGGCAAGTTCAGCCTCGACCAGTTGATGCAGCAGCCGGACGCGGTCATCACCGCGGTATGCGAGGTCTTCGAGAAACGTCGCGACGAGGCTCTCGCCAAGTGCAACGGGACGGCCAAGCCGTACGGCGACTACCGCAAGGTTCTCGAAAACAAGGACATCGATGCCGTGGTGATCGCCACGCCCCCGCACTGGCACGCGCTGATGGCCATCGAAGCGGCCGAGGCGGGCAAGGACTTCTACCTCGAAAAGCCAATGACCCTCACCGTAGGCGAGTGCCTAGCAGTGCACCACGCGGTCCAGAAGTACAAGCGCATCACGCAGGTGGGCACACAGGTCCATGCCACGGCCAATTACCGGCGAATTGTCGACGTCGTCCGCTCGGGCATTCTCGGGCCGATCAGCATGGTTCGTGTGTTCCACGTCCTCAACCAGGGGCCTGAGGGGATCGGCAGGACACCGCCGACCCCGGTACCCCAAGGCCTTGACTGGGAGATGTGGCTGGGACCGGGACCCAAACGCCCGTTTCATCCACTGCTGTTCAAGAATTCGGAGTTTCACCCATCGTTCATGGCTTACAGCGGGGGTTGGACACCCGGCATGGCCCCGCACCTGCTTGACCTGCCGTACTGGGCCTTGGACCTTGGCCATCCCACGTGCACCAGCAGCACAGGCGGCCGCTACATCATCGACGACGATGGCGACGCCTACGATTTTCAGCAGATTCAGTGGCAGTTCCCGAAGCTGACCGTGTGCTGGTGGACCTCGCTGGTCAACAGCTTCGGGTTTGACACGCAGGGACAGCCCGGCGTGCACCGCCGGCGCGGCATCTACTTCCACGGGACCAATGGCACGTTGATCGCCGATTACGGTTACCTGAAGATTGTCCCCGAAGGCGACCGCATGGAGGAGGAGGACGTCGAGAAGGTTGAGAAGGTCACGCCCGACTCGCCGGGTCATCATCGCGAATGGCTCGACGGCATCCGCACGCGCACGCCGCCCAGTTGCCACGTCGGCTATCACTACAAAGTGGATATGGCCATCAACCTGGGGATGCTTTCGCTGAAACTTGGCCGTTCGGTGCAGTTTGACCCCGTAACCGAGACGATCCCTAACGATCCCGAGGCCCAAAAGCACGTAAATCCCGTCTACCGCGAGCCGTGGAGGTTTCCGGCGCAGTACGTGTGAACTGCGGGGTGGCCCAGATTCGTCTTGAGTCTGGGGTCGCACATTCCTTTGGGCCGAGCGGTCCGTTGACGAGTAGCTGTACGCGTTGGCCCACCGGTCGGCGGTACCTGGGTCATCCGCCATTGCGCATCTCCGTTACCTTGTCGTACAATCAAGGCAAGGTGATGCAGGTCATGGATTACCAACAGTTCATAGTCCGCGATCCGCGGGTCTGCGGTGGCCAACCGGTGATTCGGGGCACAAGGGTGACGCTCCAGACCGTGCTGGCGAGCCTGGCGGATGGAGATGGGATCGACGAAATCCTGGCGGATCTCCCCACACTTACGAGATCGCAGGTCGAAGCAGTCATTGCCTTCGCGGCTGCTTCCGCCAGCGAAGATCTGCCCACTCCTGGCGTCCCCCATCTGACATGAGGCTCAAACTCGACGAGAACCTGCCGGCCCGGCTTGTGGGTGAGCTTTCCGCCTTGGGACACGACGTGGATACTGTGCCCGAGCAGGGGCTAAAAGGGTCTCCTGACCCCCCGCGTCTGGAGCGGAGCCCAGGAATCGGGACGGTTCCTGATCACCCAGGATCTCGACTTCTCCGATCTCAGGGTTTTCAGGCCTGGCACGCACCACGGCATTCTCCTTGCCCGTCTCCGCGAGCCCTCGCGTCGATACCTGATCGAGAAAATCCGTGACATCTTCAGGAATGAGGCCGTCGAACGATGGAGCGGTGTCTTTCTGGTCTGCACCGAGAGCAAGGTTCGGGTTCGATGGCCGGCCTCGCGGGGCTCCTGAGCCCAGGTATTACCAGAACGAATGCGTGTTTCCGCCGCGAACACGTCGTGGTATTGTCTTCGTGTTGCCGAAACGCCGATTCGGCCTGTCCCGCAAGGGGATTGGCCTGTCGCTGGGGTGAGACTGCACCGTGCGTACAAGCGAACTGCAATATGAGCTGCCGACGGAACTGATTGCCCAGGAACCGCCGGAGCAGCGCGACGCCAGCCGTTTGCTGGTGCTGGATCGGTCCACCGGTACGCTGCGACACGAAGTGTTCGCCAGGCTGCCACACCTGCTCCCCCCCAAGGCACTGCTGGTCATGAACGACACGCGCGTGCTGCCCGCGCGGTTATACATGGCTCGCCGAAGCGGCGGGCGGGTGGAAGGCTTGTTTCTCCGGGAGACCGAGGCTGGAGCGTGGGAGATCATGTTGACCGCTTCTGGTCGGCTCAAGACGGGCGAGGAATTACGGATCAACGGCTCGACTCGCCGGCTGCGGTTGACAAGGAGTGCTAAAGCGGGGGTGTGGTTCGCCGAACCGGTGCCCTGCGCGCCGGCGGTGGAGATCCTGGCCGAGTGCGGTCATCCACCGCTGCCGCCGTACATCCGGCGCGGCACGCAGGACAACAGTACTGCCGGCAAGGACGAGAGGGAGAGACTCGATCGCGATCGATACCAGACGGTGTACGCCCGCCGGCCCGGGGCCGTAGCCGCGCCGACGGCCGGGCTGCATTTCACGCCTGCCGTGCTGAACGAGCTGCGGACCGCTGGCATTGAGACCTCTTTCGTGACGCTCCACGTGGGCGTGGGCACTTTCGCCCCCATCCGCTGCGATGATCTGGCTGAGCACGAGATGCACGCTGAGTGGTATGATTGCCCTGCGGCGACAGCCGAGGCCGTCAACGCTGCCCAAGCGCAGGACCGGCCGATTGTGGCCATCGGCACCACCAGCGCCCGCGTCCTCGAAACATGCGCCGACGAGAGCGGTCGCGTCACCATGGCCAGCGGTTGGACGCGGCTCTTCATCTATCCCCCGTACCGGTTCAAAGTCGTAGAAGGCATGGTGACCAATTTTCACCTGCCGGGTAGCACGCTGCTCGCGATGTTGTTCGCCTTTGCCGGTCGCGAGGCGATCCTGAATGCCTACAATGAAGCGATTCGAGAGCGGTATCGCTTCTATAGCTATGGCGATGCAATGCTGGTTCTCTGAGGAAACGCCATGAAGTCGCGCGATCTGATCAAGATGGGTTATCCGGCCGGGCCGATTCTGCATCTGGCCCTGTCGGCGGCAGGCGAGGCGCGCGTTTCGGGGCAACGTAAGTCAAAAGTCCTTCAGACGTTACGCATGTTATTGATCGACGCTCACCCTTATGTGGAAGACCCCTTGTTCGGCAAGATCGCCAAAGCGTTGATCGCGGCCGGTCTCGTTGCCCAGCCCAAGCCGACAGCCGCTGACTACAAGCTCAATGAGTCCCTGGAATACAAGGTTTGGGGAGACGATATCGACGAACAGGCCCACCAGCAGATGCGAAATGCGTGCAAGCTGCCCATTTCAGTGGCCGGGGCGCTCATGCCCGACGCCCATGTGGGCTATGGCCTGCCCATCGGTGGCGTACTGGCAACCGACAACGCGGTCATTCCCTACGCCGTCGGCGTGGATATCGCCTGCCGGATGATGATGACCGTTTTCGACCTGCCCCCGCATCTGCTGCAGGATCAGGATGATCGTTTCAAGGCGATCATCGAAAACAACACCCGGTTCGGTATTGGAGCTGAGTGGAAGCCGAAACGCGAACACCCGGTGATGGACGAGGACTGGAACATCTCGCAGGTGACCGCCCGCCTGAAAGACAAAGCCCACCGGCAACTCGGCACCTCCGGTTCGGGTAACCACTTCGTCGAGTTTGGCGAGGTGACGTTTTTGGAATCGGTGCGTGGTGTGTCGCCAGGGAAATACCTCGCCGTCCTTTCGCACAGCGGAAGTCGCGGTCCGGGCAACGAGGCCGCAGGCTTCTACAGCAAGTGGGCCATGAGCCGGCACAAATCGATGCCCAAGGAGTTGCGTCATTTGGCTTGGCTTGAACTGGACGGTCCGGGCGACGAGTACTGGGCGGTCATGGAGCTGATGGGTCGCTATGCCTCGGCCAACCATCACATCATTCACCGGCAGATCGTCAAAGCGGTCGGTGAGCCGCCCCTCCTGCAGATCGAGAACCACCACAACTTTGCCTGGAAGGAGCAGCACGGCGGACGTACGGTGATTGTTCACCGCAAGGGAGCCACGCCGGCAGGCAAGGGCGTGCTGGGAATCATTCCTGGCTCGATGGCCAGCCCGGCCTATGTGGTGGAGGGGCTCGGCAACGAGGAGTCATTGCAGTCCGCCTCGCATGGGGCTGGCCGGTTGATGTCCCGGGGCGAGGCCATCCGGACTTTCAAGTGGCCCCAGGTCAGGCAGTTCCTGAAAGAAAAGGGTGTAACCCTCTTGTCCGCAGGCCTGGACGAGGCCCCCTGGGTCTACAAGGACATCGAAAAGGTCATGGCCGCCCAGGAGACGCTGGTTCGTCCGGTGGCCAGGTTCATGCCTCGCTTGGTAAAGATGTCGCCACCTGGGGACCGACCGGAAGACTGACCCCTCCACGGCCCCAGCACCCTTCAGTAACTCAACTCATTTGCGCCTCCCCTCGCAGGTTGCCTGGCGCAATCCCGTTATCCACGTTCGTGGCTATCCAGCGAGCACATGACGGCTCGTTCCGGCCTCCTCATCAAGTCCGTTTTGCCTCTGTTTCGCGCGATTTTCGGGACTGCGAGAGGAACGCGAACCTGGGCATGTCTGGCCCGCCTGGCGGAGGCGGATTCGAAGGGGGCGTTAGAGAGATTGGCGATGCGGGTGCGTTTGGGAGTACGACGAATTCATGAGCAATTCATCGGCGCGTGATGCACTACGGTACGCAGTCGGGTGCGGCAGTGAAACTTGCGCGACCACGCAAGTCGCAGCGAAGCACAGGCATCCAAGGTGTTGCTCGCACTGCGAATTGCCGCTTGTGCGTCATCCCTTTCGTCTGCGGAACAACGCCAGCCCGCCCAGCGTCAATATCGTTAAGCTTGCCGGTTCAGGGACCATCGGCGACGCCAGGTCTCCTCGCCCAGCGTTCATGTCATTGAATATATACAACGCCACGTCCGTGCGGGCGTAGTCGTTTCCCAGGTCGAAGCGAAGAATATCGTCGTTGTTCCAGCCCGCCGTCACGTCGAAAACGTACAGATCATCGACATCGACGGGGCTAAACGCCGCACCCACCATATACAGGGAAATGCCGCTGACCGTGCGATCGTACGTCATCACGCCCGTGGCGGTGTCCACGCGGTAAAAGGCGTCCTCGAAGACCAGCCAGGCGTTCCCCAATGCATCGAAGGCAATGTCGCCGGATTGATTATGCAGATTGAATGTGTCGCCTTCATAGATCAGCCCAACGGAATACAGTACGCTCCCCGTGTTCGGGTCGATGCGGAGCAACTCGTCGGACGCCTCGTCCGTGGCCCAGAGCCGGTTGCTCGTGTCAAACGCCGCACCGAAGATGAACCGGCCGGGCAGCGTCACGCCCGCGCCGGCTACCGCCGTGTCCGGATTCAGCGAGCGAAGCGTCGAACTCACCGGCTCGCCCGGAGCGGACGGTTCGAAAAACCACATCCCCAACGAAACCGACCACGCCAATCCATCGGCGCGCAGTTGGGTTCCGTCGCCGTCGGTGATATAGCCCACCATCGTCGGCGAACCGCCTCTATCCGCGAAATGAAAAAGAATCGACGGGGGTTCGTATTCTTTCGTCCCATCGCCGCTGGCTGACCGGTTCTTGATGCCGTAGACATCCGCGGAAACCGGAGCCGCCATGAAAAGGGTCTGAATCAATATTGCCGTAACTACCGTGATCGTACATGGTTTTAATTTCTCAAGAAACATGGTTGCCTCCTGGGGCTCAGGAAAAACCTGTTATTCATCGCCTGTTTCTGTTTTCCCATCGCAATATGGGGTCCTTCCACCGACGGATTAGTTATGGGAATTTCTCTCTCTTCGGATCAGCGCCAGTCCGCCCAGGGCCAGCAGGCTCATTGTCGCCCGCCGGTTTACAGGTCACAGACACCCGCCAACTTTTATGCTACACCCGATACGAGATATTGTCAAGAGCTTTTTGCGATGTTGAGCATTTTAGCCTTACCCCACACTAGAGCATTTTCATCTTTTTTGTAGCGTATATCCGCAGTGGCGGAAAAAGTTTCTCGCGTCTTTTGGCGTGATCAGCGACATCAGTCGCGGCGTGTCTTGCCACATCGCTTCTCGCGTACGGTGTCGCACACGTCATAGCTCCTGCTTGATTTTCGAAAACGCATTCTCGATCGGCATCAGGTCCGGCGAGTACGGCGGCGATCTCCTGGCGGCGCTCGTGCTCACGTCTCGCGGGGTCGGCGAACGGTTCTTCCATTGCGGGCTCCTTGCGGATGCGCCCACAACGGCCTTCGCCTGGCGACCGGCGCGCTGTCTGGCTGGGTTGGTGCTCTTCGTCCTTCTCTTACTTACCCGGCGCGAGTTCGAAATGGCGGCAGGGTCTGGTGCGAACGGGTCTGTTGACTGGGCGACGGCTGTTTACGAAAGAGACCGAGAGTCTGGCCTAGAGTTCGGCGTGCGGGCGAGAACGTGGAGGTTCACGGCCGCAACGCGGCGGAGGCGAAGTGAACTGCTGGCTGCCGTATCATCGTTTCGGCGGCGCGGTCCGGCCCTCCTGCGATGCGGGCAGTTCAATTTCTTCCGGGCGGACCCAGGCAACCTTGCCGTCGCGCCGCTGAGGGACGAGTTCGCCGGCCGGCTTGGCTTCGTTGATCGCCTTGCGGGTGGCGCGGAGCAGCGCCGCCTGCGTGCCTGCCATATCTTGATTCTTGTCTGACCAATTCATCATGCCTGGCCTCCTTCGTCGATGAGCACCGGCGGGGTCTTGGTTGCATCGTAGACCTGCCAGCTATCCACCAGTGGATGGAATCGCATCGACTCCCATAAACTGCATGAGTGCATGAAGAACAATATCCGGCGACTCGTCGAACGCAGCGTGCTCGGCAAATGGGATATTCAGGAGATGCACCTTGGGGACAAGTCCTTTCAGCCGAGCGAAGCTCGCCAGATTGGTGAGAAAGTCGTTATCGCCGCGAATGATCAACATTTCGGCGTCAATCTCACGCATTCTCTCGTCGGGATGTCCATCGGTGGACAAGTCAGTCCACATGCCGATGACGCTTGCCGCGAACTTGTCATAATCAGGTTTGGGATTCAGACGCATATAAGCTTCGTAACTTGCCGGAAACATGTCCTTCCACCTTTGGCCGGTCATTCCGCAGATCATCTCCCAGCAAGGCTCCTTTTCGTTCATTTCCCAGCTTGCGCCAACGGTGACGACTTTTTGGAGACGCGGATCCTTCCTGGCCGCATACCTGTAAGCCACGACGCCCCCGTCGCTGAAACCGAATAGGCTGAACTCGCGAAGATCGAGAGCTTGGATCACGGCCGCAAGATCATTTTCCAGCACTTTGTACGACAGCTTCTCGCTTCCAAGGCTTGACCGCCCGTGGCCACGACTATCGAGTCCTATCAGCCGGAAGTGTCGGGCAAGGGCTGGCGTGATGCCATTGAAATCTTTGATGGTACCAAAGCCGCCATGCAGCATAAGCAGAACGGGGGCCGTCGGATTTCCGATCTCCTCGACATATATCTCGGCGGTGCCGCTGGAAACAAGGCGACCCCTGGCATGATCAAACACCGTGTGATAACGCGTCATTGGGTTCTCTCTTTCTACGATGCTTGTGCATCCGGTCATTACAAGTACAAGCGAGCATCCGGCGATGAATACCCCAAAAAAGCTTCGGGCGAAGGTCATCCTACCGGAGCCTTTGGGGCCAGCCAGGATCAGGGCGCGAGGTGCGGGCGTCCGCTGCGACGAAGTCATATCGCAGCCCCGTGGCCGACGAGCTCGAAATCGCGGTGGGGTCCGAGACGGACGGGGCTGTTAACTGGACGACCGCTGTTTACGAGAGAATCCGAGAGTTCGGGCCGTTGCTTTCGGGCGGCGGGGCGGAACGTGTACCATCCCTGTCGCAACGTCGCGCACACGGTGCGAAACAGAGAGTCGGGTTGTCGTTCGCGTTTGGCCATAACCCTTTGGTTCCAACGGGTTACAGAAAAGCCCCGATGGCTTACGCCCCGGGGCTTTCCGTTAACTGGATCGGCGGAGAAGCTCGCCGTTTTCAATCAAGCTCCCCAGGAGCAACCCTAGCCGAACCGCTCTCAGCATGAACACGACCGGGTGGCCCGTGAAGGCTTTTCCGAAGCGGCTTCCAGTCTATCCGCCACACCTTTTCGCGTCCAGCAGATTCGCCGAGCTCAGCAGTTTCCACTTGTGAACACCGGCGAAATACGGATAATAGTCGCCGTGACAGGCGGACGATCCGCGACCAGACGGAACGGGGTGCTTGGAGCAGCCTATGGCGGCCAAACGCGATGAGATCATGACGATGGACGAGCTTGCGGAGTACCTGAAGATTTCAAAGTCCACGCTCTACAAGCTCGCTGTCGAGAACAGAATCCCCGGTACAAAGATCGGCAAGCGATGGCGGTTCCACAAGGACGCCATCGACGAGTGGGTCAAGCAAGGCCCCGGGCAGCCCAAGGATCAGCGAACGGAGCGATGACCAATGACACTGTGGCTCAACAGATCAGGACGGCACTGCGAGCACGAGGACAAGTTTCCAAAGAGAATTGCATCTATCTCACCTGGGGTGGGCTGGACCGTGACCTCGGCAAGCTGAAAGACCGCAAAGACCTGATGGCCGTGCTCGCCGAGGTCTATCCGAAGTTCAAGCATTTCCATCGCGTCCAGAACTCCGGCCAGATTTGGGCCTTTGTCCATCGCATGTCGCCGGGTGACTGGGTATGCGTGCCCAGTAAGCGTAAGACGATTCACGTCGGCGAGATCACCGGGCAGTACACCTTCGTGGCCGACCAGTGGTGTCCTCGTCTGATAGTCTCGGCCAAGTGGGCATGGGCGTCGGCGGGAACGTACATGCATCCGGCGGAACCTGTCGGTCGCCCACTGGCGCACGGCCCGCTCATCCAGCGGCGCGCCGGCGGCGGCCGCAGATCGGACAATCCGCTTGCACCCCCGGCATCGCTCCTGGTTTGGCGTATTTTCGCCAAACCGTTATACTGACACCCTCAATCGTTCGTCCAGAGTCCGTCCAACAGGAGGATCGCAAATGTCTCTGAGTCGTCGCCGTTTTCTGTCACAGTCTGCCTCATTGAGTGCCTTCGCCGTGGTCGGCAAGGCTGTTGCCGCCAAGGCCGCCGAGCAACCTGCGGCCATGCCTCCGCCCAAGCGGGGAGCCAACGAGAGAATCCGTGTCGCCGTGGCGGGCATCAATGGGCAAGGCACCTCGCATATGGGCGGCTATGCGGGCATGAAGGACGTCGAGATCGTCTATCTCGTCGATCCGGACTCCCGCTTGTTCGAGAGCCGCGCCAAGAGCGTCGAGGACAAGGCCGGGTATCGACCCAAGTGCGTGCAGGACATCCGCAAGGTCCTGGAGGACAAGTCGGTTGACGTTGTGTCGATCGCAACCCCTAATCACTGGCACTCGCTCATGACCATCTGGGCCTGCCAGGCGGGCAAGGATGTCTATGTCGAGAAGCCGATGAGCCACAACATTCACGAGGGTCGCATCGCCGTCGAGACCGCCCGCAAGTACAATCGTATCGTCCAGCACGGCACGCAAAGCAGGTCGGACATGAAGTGGGCCAAGGTCGTCGCCGCGATCGCCTCCGGCAAGCTGGGCAAACTCTTGATCTCACGGGCCCTCTGCTACAAGCCCGGCGGTGGTCACAACACCCGCGGCGACCTGGGTTTCAAGCCTTATACGAACCCGCCCAAGGAGTTGGATTTCGACCTTTGGCTCGGGCCGGCCCGCAAACAGCCTTACCATGAGAACCTTGTCCACTACCGCTGGCACTGGTTCTGGGATTTCGGCAACGGCGACCTGGGCAACCAAGGCGTGCACCAGATGGACATCGCCCGATGGGGAATCCCCGGAGCCACGCTGCCCAAGAGCGTCTACAGCTTCGGCGGGCGCCTGGGCTTCTTTGACCAGGGCGAGGCGGCCTGCACGCAGATGGCGGTCATGGATTTCGGCGAGACCAAGCTCATCTTCGAAACCCGCGGCCTCAAGAGCCCCAAGTACATGGGCGTCGATGTAGGAAACATTTTCCATCTCGAAGCCGGCGACATCGTCAACGGCAAGTTCTATCCCAAGGGCAGCAACGAAGAGGCCCCGCTGCCGGAAGTCGAGGCTACCCGAGGTCCCGGTGGCGATCGGCTGGTCAATTTCCTGGCCGCCGTCAGAAGCCGGAAAGTCTCGGATCTCAATGCCGATATTCTCGAAGGCCACTACTCCAGTGCCCTTTGCCATCTGTGCAACATGTCGATCCGGCTCGGAAGCAAGATCCCGTTCCGTCCGAGAGATACGACTCTTGAGAGCGATCCGGTCGTCCTGGATCTGCTCGAACGCACGGAACAGCATCTGGCTGAAAACGGCGTCGATATCGAGAAGAGCGGTTTCGTCCTCGGTCGCAAGCTGGTCGTCGACGCCGGGACGGAGACGATCGTTGACGACCCGGAGGCGAACCAACTGCTGACCCGGCATTACCGCAAGGGGTTCGAGGTGCCCGACAAGGTCTGAACACCCTCGCCGGCCTCTATCGCTTGCCCCGGGGCGCCTGCTTGTCCGAGCGGGTGCCTCGCTTTTTACGGCAAGGGTGTGTTGTAGCCCCTTCTCGCGTATGATGACGGCCCCGAAAGGAGGAACGCATGATTCTGGCCGAGATGATCGCTCAAATCCTCAGTTACATACTCCAGCAGATGGTCGGCACCCTGGTCTCGAACCTGCTCAGCAATTGGTTTGGGACGGGAATGTGATCGGACTGCCGCGTGGGAGCCGCTATGCGACCTTCGTACGAAGTCCTCAGAGAAGCCGCCGACAAGATCGGCGTGAAAGCCCTGGCCGCCACGCTGAGGCTTTCCCCTGCCCTGGTCTACAAATGGTGCCAGGAATACGACGAGAACGATCCTGACACCAGCGGGGCACGCAATCCGCTGGACCGCCTGGCCGACATCATCGATGCCACCGGAGATGTCGAAGTCGTCAACTGGCTCTGTAACAGGGCCGGTGGTTTCTTTGTCCCTAATCCGGAAATGACCGTCCGCGACTTCAGCACCGACCTGCTGCTCGGCACGCAGCGACTGGTCAAGGAATTCAGCGACATGCTCGAGGAAGTCAGCCGGTCGGTGGCCAACGACGGGGCGATTCAGCCCAGGGAAGCCGAGCGAATCCGTCGGCATTGGGAAACGCTCAAGCGGGTGGCCGAGGCCTTTGTCGTGTCGGGTGAGTCCGGCCTGTTCAATCCGCCGTCGAACAGCCGTTTTTGAACTCCCGACTCGTTGTTCACGTCGTTTTCTCGGGCTTGCCCGGCAACGCGATGAACGTCGCCAATGCGACCGCGCACGTCGTCTCAACCTCATCCTTGATGCAGACCACGTCGCATTGACAGACCGTCAGAGTCTTGCCCGGCTTGACGACCGAACCGCGGGCGATCAGCCGCTCGCCCTTGGCGGGTGCAATGAAATTGATCTTGAACTCGGCGGTCACCATCGAGGCGTCCGACTCCGTCAGGCTGAAGGCCGCATACCCCGCCGCCACATCCGCCACCGTGGCCACCAGGCCCCCATGAAAGTAGCCGTGTTGCTGCGACAAATGCTCGCCGAAGGCAACCTCCATCTCGCAATACCCGGGCTGCAGGTCGATCATCTTCACGCCGAGATGCCGCAAAAACCCCTGGCGACTGAAGCTGGTCCGCATCCGCTGCCGGAAACCGGGATCAGGACTCGTGAATCGGGTTTTCACTCGATACCTCATGCTCCCATCTGCACGTTACGGGACTTGAGCCGTCGTGTTCTGATCGTCTTGTATCGTTCCTGGATCCCCTGTCAAGGCTTTGGCGAGTAATGGAATACGAGCCCTTGCTCGCACCGCGACGCGCCGCCGTCGTCGGCCTGCTCTCCTTCCGTTCGGCCGGCGGGCGCAGCGCAGCCCTCCGACGGCAATGTCGAGAAAGCCCGTTGCTGCTCGGGCTGCTCGCCGGTTCCATCCCGGTTTCCTCCCCGGGCCACACCGCCGGCCCCGGTTTGCTTTTTTGCCGCGTGCAGACTATTTGTAGGCCCTGAATGGACCCGCCGGTCGTTTCCGGACCGGTTCCCTCCCTGCGATTTGAGGTATGGTATGACAAGCATGGCCACGATAGCGTCGGATTTCGAAGCTTACCCGACCATCAAGAACACGGATCCCGCGGTTTACAGAGCTCTGACCGCCGAAGGCGAACGGCAGGCATTCTGTCTTGAACTGATCGCTTCGGAGAACCACGTTTCCCGCGCCGTGCTCGAGGCGGTCGGCTCCATCCTGACCAACAAGTATGCCGAGGGTTACCCTGGAAAGCGATACTACGGCGGCTGCAAGCACGTCGACGAGATCGAAGATCTGGCCCGCGAGCGCGCCAAGCAACTGTTCCACTGCGATCATGTCAACGTTCAGCCGCATTCCGGCAGCCAGGCCAACATGGCCGCCTACATGGCCGTCCTCGAACCGGGCGACACCATCTTGTCGCTGAACCTGTCTCACGGCGGCCACTTGTCCCACGGGATGAAGGCCAACTTCAGCGGCAAGTTCTACAACGTGGTCCACTACGGCGTCGATCCCCGGACCGAAGTCTTCAATTTCGATGAGATCCGACGGCTGGCTCGGGAATGCCGGCCCAAGATGATCGTCACCGGGGCCTCAGCCTACCCTCGGACGATCGACTTCGCGGAATTCGCGGAGATTGCCGCCGAGGTCGGCGCCTACCACATGGCTGACATTGCCCATATCGCCGGCATGGTCGCCGTCGGACTCCACCCCTCGCCGGTGCCCTGCGCTGATTTCGTCACCACAACGACCCACAAAACCCTGCGCGGCCCCAGGGCCGGCATGGTCATGTGCAAGGCCCAGCACGCCAAGGCCCTCGACTCGAGAGTGTTCCCCGGCTTGCAGGGCGGACCGCTCATGCACGTGATCGCGGGCAAAGCGGTTGCCTTCGGTGAGGCCCTCAAGCCCGAGTTCAAGCAGTACCAGGAGCGGATTCTCGCCAACGCCCAGGCCCTCGCGGAAACCCTCAGGAGCTTCGGATATCGACTGGTCTCCGGCGGCACCGACAATCACCTGATGTGCGTGGATTTGCGACAGGTGCATGCCGACCTGACCGGAAAACAGGCCGAAACGTGGCTCGAAATGGCCGGCGTCATCGTGAACAAGAACATGATCCCCTTCGACGAACGCAAGCCGACGGAAACGTCCGGCCTTCGCATCGGCACGCCCGCCGTGACCACCCGCGGCCTCAACACCGCCGAGATGCGAATCGTCGGCGAGTTCATCCACAAGGTACTCTCGAGCCGCGGCGACGAGGGCGCGATCGCAAGTGTTCGGCACCAGGTGCGAGAAATGTGTCAGCAATTCCCGATGCCGCATTGATGGGTATTCCTGTTCCAGCCCGATCCGTCTTGCTGTCGGTCTCGGCCTTGGCTTGGACCGCGACGTGTCTTCCCGGCTGCGCGGTGGGAAAGGTTCAGATGCTGCCCCTGATGCGCGCCGATATCCACAAGCGAGAACCGCTGGTCGGCTCGATCGATCCCCATGAGGGCTGCTACTGGCAGAGCGAGAAAGGCACGCTCAACATCGTGCTCGCTCGCCGGGGACGTTCCCTCTTCGACGAAAACTTCGATTTCACCTGGATCATGTCGCTCGTGCTGGAGGACGTGCCGGCGGGAAGCGAAAGGCTCTATCGCGCCACGCCGCAGACCATGCGGCTCTTCCAGTCACACGCGGGCGACCACCGCCGGGCAAAGTCGACCTCCGGCGTCGTGGTGATCGAGCGTCTCGCCGGCGACCGTCTCAAGGGGCGATTCCATCTTCTTGTGCGACAACAGCAGTTCACGGTCCTGGGCGGCTGGGGCCCGCCCTTGTACCGCGCGCCGATGTCGATCATCGTTGGCGAGTTCGTGGTCGCTCGCGACCCGACCCGGGGCAGGCGGCTCTTTGAACAGACCGAGGCCGACGGCTTCGATCGCCTTGCCGATGAGATCGCCTTGACGCAGCCCTCCGTGCGCGTCCTTGTGCCGGCCACCTCAAGCGCTCCCCATTGACCGTCACGAATCACCCTACGGGTAGCAGTACGCGAAAAGGTCCTCCTTTTCGTCCCGCGTGATTTCGGGAACGCCCCAGACGCTGCCATCGGCCCCGTCGCTCAGGCAGGTCAGGTCGTCCCCCTCGAACTCGACGATCTGCACCTCGTTCGTCTTGGAAAGGTCGATCGGAGGAGCGAGGTCCCGCTTCTTCAGCTTACGGCCGAGTTCGTCGAACGCGATGATGATCGTCGGACGGAAAGGGTGCTTGCGGTTGTGGCGCACCACGACCCCGTACCGCTCGCAATTCAGCTTGACCTTCGCCCCGATCGGAAACGGCTGCACCAAAGCCATCAGGATCTTCACGATCGGGGGGTCATAATGCTCCTTGAATGGCCCGCTCGACATTTCCCAGAGCACGCGGGCGGCGCTTCTGGCCTTCTTGTAAATGTGCCGGCTCGTCGCCGCGTCCAGCGCGTCCGCGGCCCGAATCACGCGGGAAAACACGTGCAGGCTCTCGACCGGAACGCCCTGAGGATATCCGCTCCCATCCATGTTCTCATGGTGCGTCCGGACCACCATCTTGGCGACGGCGTCGAGCTTCGGCGGAAGCATCTCGACCCCCCTGTTGGGGTGGTCGCGGATCAGCCTGCGCTCCTCCTGCGTAAGCCCCCCCTTTTTCTCATACAAGTGCTCGATCGGCAGCATGCCGACGTCGTGGAACAGACAGCCCAGCGCCAATGGCGTGAGATTCATGCTGTAGCGGACGCAGGCCGTCTCGATGCGGACGGTTCGCTGCCGCTCTCGAAAGATGTAGTCTCGAATCGTGTTGCCCACCAGCAGGCTGACGTAAAAAACGTTGCCCACGTGCCCCTGCAGATAGTCGCCGGCGGTGCCGAATCGGGTCAGGACCGCGGCCGCCGCCGGATTATCCATGATGTACTGCATGACTTCGGCCACGGAACGCTGCAAGCCGGAGATGTCCGAGCCCTCCAGTGCCGTCTTGCTGCTGAGGATCTCGCGGACTCGATGCATCAGCTTGCCGATCTGGCGGTTCACCGTGGCCGATACCTCGTGGTCGTGCGAATCGTCCTGAAACTCGACCAGTTCGTCGAGAATGGGATCGCAAATCTGAACGGTCAGATCGGGAAAGCGTCGGCGCAGTGAGTTGATCTGCCAATCCTCAAGCGGGGTGTTGCAGGACAGCATGACCTGCTTGTCGCGCAGGATGGCTCTCTTCAGGCGCATGCCCGGCTGGAGCTCATCGACGTGAACGAGAATCGGCATAAGGCCTCTATCCCGATTCCCCTCCCGCATACGTTTCCGATAAACCGGTGCTCGGCTTCCCTGGAGTCGAGCAATCGGCCGGCGCTTGCATGCCTGCGTCGGACCCGGGATCGCGCCGCAACCCGACCCGGCATGAGTACTCTTCTCGCTTGCCGACTCCCGCCGATTCGGCGGCGCCTCTGGCGGCTTGCCCGCTGGTACACAACAAACCGACTCGAAACGGCACGGCTGTCGCCGACCGCCATGCGGGCGCAGTACTCCCGTGCCCTTGTTTGCCGTGTCTGGATTCGACCGGCGATGCACCATACTTGAGTACTCGCCGGTTGCTCGAACCGACGGCGCTCACAAGACCCGCGACTCGACGTCCCGAATCGGCGTCCAATAACCAACCCCCTGATCCCGACGGCTTCCGCAAGTACCCTCGCAGCCTCGGTTAAGGGGAGGGTATGGGCAAGGAATCCGGCTGGGAACTGTCCACGATGATGACTTCACTGAGACTTGCCGGGTCGATCATGTGTCGCACCAGGGCGTCGAAACAGATCGGCTTGTCCCGGTTGGCTTGAAGATCCTCGATGGGCCCGATAACCACGGCGAGCGGCAGGCGGGTGTCGTCCGGTGCGGAGGTGACAAGGTCGCCGACCTGAATCTGACCGGCATCCACCATCCGGCGGGGAATATCGCGAATGATCATGCGCCCGCCGCCGTACGGCTCCAGAACGAACACCTCCGGCTGAACCTCCGAAGGACGACTGGAAGAATCTGCCGGATGGATCAGCACCCTTCTTGGTCGCGACTTGCCGGCCAGCTTGTCGCTGAGCAGAATGACCCGCGAAGTCAGCAGGTTTGTCTGGTCTACCCAGCCGATCAGGCACTGGCGGCCGAGCACGTGAGATTGGGGCTTCACGCCTTCATTGACCCCGGCTCCGACCGTCAGGCTTGAGACCACCCAGTCGCCCTTCTCGACCTTCTGCAGACTGCCTTTGCCCGCCAGCATCGTGTCGCGACCCGGGGCGGCATCCATGGCAAGCACGCGAGCAGGAATAAGCGTTCCCTGACGGGGAAACCCCATACCGCGCACGTTGGCCAGCTCCGTCACGGTCGCCTGCAGTTGAGTATTCTGATAGCGGAGCGTCGCGATTTCACTCAGCAAAGCATCTCGCTCGATCTCCAACTGCTGGTATTGGTCGACAGGAACGTTCCGACTGATCAGCGTCATGGCCGTCCGATGCGTTTCGAGTGTGGCCGTCTGCATCAGCCATTGGGGGAGTCCCAGCGGTTGAGCCAGACTCCGAAGCCGCGAGAGCGTCTCCGTCGGGAGCATGGTCGTGATCAACGAGACGGCCATGAGCAGCCCGAAGAAAACAGGCTTTGGAACGCGGTGGTCTTCCAAGAATCGCATCGCAGCTCGCGACCGGCGGCGGCCGGTTCCCGCAGTCCCCATGGAACAATGGCCGCGGTGCGGGGTCGCGCCGGGCCATCGATGATCTGAACACCTGACTCTCTGTCCCAAAACTTCGAGAACAACCGCCATCTTGACGGGCTGTCGAAGGGGCCAAAACCCGTTCTACGCTGTCCCGTCCCCGGTTGTTTCAGGATGTACTCAAAGCCGGAGGGATACGTCCGCGATCAGAGATCGTCCTCATCGGACTCCATCGTATCCTTCCATTCGTTCAGATTCTCAAGGAAGATGCTCGTCCCGCGAGCCACGCACGTCAGCGGGTCCTCGCATATCTGCACCTTCAAGCCGGTGGCTTGGTTGATTACTTGATCCAACCCTCGCAGCAGGGCCCCGCCTCCCGCCAGCCAGATCCCGTCTTCCACAAGGTCCGCCGCCAGTTCGGGTTCGGCTTTCTCCAATGACCGCACGACCGATTCGACGATCAACCCCACCGGCTCCTTCAAGGCCTCTCGGACTTCCTCGCTGCTGACAAAGGTCTTGCGAGGCAAACCGCTGATCATGTCACGCCCGCGAACTTCCATCGTCAGTTCCTGGTCGGTCTCGGCCACCGAGCCGATCTCGATCTTGATTCGCTCGGCGGTTTGCGGCCCGATCATCAGGTTGTAAGTGCGCTTCATGTAGTTCACAATCGCCGCATCCATGTCGTCGCCGGCCACACGGATCGACTCGCACACGCTGATGTCCGCCAGCGTCAGAATCGCCACTTCCGTCGTGCCGCCGCCGATGTCGATGATCATCGATGCTCGCGGCTCGGCAACCGGAAGCCCGGCACCGATCGCGGCGGCCTTGGGCTCCGGAACCAGGTACACGCGCCGGGCACCCGCCCGCTCCGCTGAGTTGTAGACCGCTCGTTTCTCCACCGCCGTGATGCCCGAAGGTACGGCGATCACCACCCGAGGCATGACAAAGGATCTGCGACCATGAACCTTCCGAATGAAATAGCTGAGCATCGCCTCCGTGATGTCGAAATCCGCGATGACGCCGTCCATCAACGGCCGGATCGCCGTGATGGTCCCCGGCGTCTTGCCGATCATTTCCTTCGCCACGTTCCCGACGGCCGTTCCGTCCTTGAGCACCCTGTTGGTGCCTTTCTTGACCGCCACTACCGATGGCTCATTCAAGACCACGCCCTGGCCGCGGACGCACACCAGCGTGTTGCAGGTACCCAGATCGATACCCATATCCATACTGAACAAGCCGAGAAGTGAGTTTAGCACAGCCAAGTCATCCTTTTCGTCTTGGTTTGCCGGCCTGGAACAGTGAAGGTGCGGAATTCCCGCTCGCCCCCTTGCACGCCCCCGCCGGCGTCCCAGAGGCTTCATCGGTTCGCCAGGTATTGTAACCGTAGATACTTTTCTTGCGAATGCTCATCTTTTCGGACGCCCTTACCCATCCCGAATTCCGGGTTGGCAGCCCCCTTATACAGGTGGCGACTTTCCGTCTGCCCGCGCCGATTCGCCCACCAAGAATAAACCTAGAGACTGAGGCGGTCCGTTAGCCGCCTGACGGGGGAAGGAAGGTGCCGAAATAGCTCACCGTCTGGACCGCTACATAGATGATTCCAACCAGCAACAACGCCGCCGCCACGATCAGATGAAACGTGTACAGATCGTTCTGCGGCGGGACTCTCGGACCTGTGGGACTCAGTTGGGCCATAGCGGTTTCCCCTGTGCCGAGCCGGTTGCTCAGCGGGCCATCAGGCTCCGTTCGTCAATCACCGTGTCGCCAGGACGAATCTGCTTGCTGCCCTGCACGGCGATCTTGCCTACTGATTGCGTCGGATCGACCTTGTCCGTAATGATCAAGTCGCAGATGTAGTCGCCGTCACGAACGACGGCCATAACCATCCCTTCGGCGACTCCCGCCGTGCTGCCAACGTCGATGCTGGCCAAGCCTTCGTTCAGTCGAACCTCCGTGACCGAACCGCGGATTTCACTGACCTTCGTCGGAATCCCTGCCTTGGCCGGTGGCTGAGCGGCTGACGTCAGCGCCTCACGAGCCTTGCCCAATTGGAGGCTTTGACGGAGCTCATCGTTCTCCTGCCTCACCGCCGTCAGTTCCTCGATCTTCTGACGCAACTGCTGGGCCAGCGTGACACTGTTCGCGCTCAGCTCCTCGACCCGATCCTGCAGACTGAGATTCCGGGCCCGGAGATCCTGTTCGCTCTTGGTCAGGCGGCTGTTCTCCTCAATGAGAGCCTGATTGTGGTTATTAATGACCTTCAGTTGGGCAGAAAGCGTCTGGGCCGAGCTCTCCCAACTGGCTCGGCTGGCGTCGCACGCTTCCTTCTCGTTAATAAGCTGCTCGATTCTCTGTTCCAGCCTTGAAATGTCGTTCGAGAGCGACTGCATCTGCAGCCGGTCATTTTCACGCTGGGCCTGGTAATGGCTGACCGCGCTGGCGGCCGAGGCCAACGCCGCCCGCTCCGTTGCTACCATCGTGGACATGTTCTCCTGGTATTGCGTTGCGAGCGCCTTCCAGTGGTAGCTCTGGGCGACAAAACCGATGGTCAGCGGTGTGAAGATGAAGGCAAATAAACACACCAGAACGACAAATATCTTGGTTACAGGGGTCAAAGGCCGGGCTCCTACCTTCGCGTTGATGGTTCCACCAGGCCTCTCACGCCCGAGGCCACCGGTAGAGAGGGATCGCGCCGCATCCCGCGTCGTTGCCGGCCGCCGGGCCGGAACGCTTGATCCCAGGCGAGCCGACGGCATCTGCCGCCAGCGTTTTGACCGGACTGTGTGTGCCGGCTCCGCCAGCCGGCCCGGTCGGAGTGATCCTTACCTCCTGATCCACTACAACCCATAGCATATCTGCGTGGAAAGAGTTTGCAAGGCCCATAGGCCCCCATCTCAGATAGCTCCATGACGGCCGGGGCGGGGCACCCTTCCTGCCTTGTCTCCTCGTGTGTTCGGTTCCCCAGGCCTCCACAGGCGGACACCCCTCCGTGACGCCCACCGCATAGCCCAGCCGAATGCGTTCCCGACCCACGCAGGTTGACCGTCCCATGCTCCTGGCCGGGCCGGGTGGGCCGAGGCTTCCCGCTCTGGGTGATACGGCGGCCGCTCCGCGTTCCGGGCTGGCAGGACCGCATCGGAAAGGCCTCAGGACACTGGCTCGGAGCCGGCACGCCGGCGTCCCCCCCAGGCCTTCTCCCCCTCGAACCGGCGCCAGCCCCCCCACGCCGCGACCAACTGAACCGTACGTCGGGCCGTTTTGCTCTTGACCGCTCTCTCGGCTCACGGTTGAATACCATCGGGGCCGACGAGGACCTTCCACGGATTCACAGGAGCCATACATGAGCGGTCAGAAGCTTTACCGGCCGGGGCCGGGCTATTGGTCTTGGGCAACGGTGGCGGTCTTGGCCTTGGCTGCACGACCGTCTTGGAGCTTGGCTGCCGCGGCCATCGAGGGCCGGCTGCCGGATTCATGGCTGGCCGCCGGGGTCCGGCAGGCTTGGCAGGCAGTCGTCCCAGTGAGGCACGTCGACAAGATCCAGGCTTGGCATCTGGTCGATGCCTATCTTGTCGCAATCGGTTCCGACGGCTCCGTTCGGGTCTTTGCCGCAGACAAGGGAACTCACCTCTGGACCCAACCGATGGCAGAGCCCCTGTCCAACCTTTTTCCTCCGACCGTTTATCAGGATGGCGACCTGCGCGCGATGGTCTTTACGATCCGTGATCGGGCGGTCTTCCTTGACCCGGCCACCGGCTCGCAATTTCGCCGGCCCCACCGCCTTGACAATGGCGACACCGAACTCCGGCCGGTCGGGCCGGTCCACCTGTGGGCCGGGCCGATCAGCCCTGTGGTGGCAAACGGCGACCACGTTTTCCAGGCCGCTCCGCGAAAGAGAATTCGCCGCTACAGCATCTCGCGTGACATCCAGAATTACCAGGTAGGCATCGACGCGGATATCGTCCTGCCCCCCTTGTGTATTCCTGAGAAAGACCTGTTGGTGCTGGCGGATTACAACGGGACGGTAGCGGCCACCGAAATCGACACCCGGAGAACCGTTTTTACTGCGGAACTGAATGCCCGCCCCCTCGGATGGGTGGCGGCCGACGAACAAGCCCTTTATGTCGTCACCAGCGGTCCCCGGTTGCACGTTCTGGATCTGGCCGACGGCCATGAACGATTGGAAGGCTACTCGCGCGGGTTCCTCCTTCCTGCAGTGCCCGTGGAAGGACCCATCGTCACGAGTGAAAGCGTCTACGTCGCCCTCGAGGGAGACAAGCTCCAGCGCGTCGGCAAGGAACTCAGATGGCCGAACTGGACGGCCACGGGTGTCCGGCGATTCCTGGCCGAGTGGCCCGGCCGGGTGGCTCTGCTGGCCGAAAACGGCAGCATACGCTTTGTTCGTCCCGAGACGGGCGAGACGTTGACCACCGTCGAGCCTCCAGTTCCCGGCCTCGACGGCCTGAGTAATCCGCTCAACGATGCGATCTTTCTGACGTCCGCGCGTGGGGAGGTTCGCTGCCTGAGGCCGGCGAACGCGGCCCCTCTCAAAGAGGCCGATTTCCGCCCCGTCACCACCCGGCCGGCAGGTCTGCCCGCCGATAAGACAGCGGTGGTCGCGGCTCCTGATGCCGCCCCGACCGGCGAGGGCAAGACCACCTCCGAAGAGGCCTCCACCGGCCAAGAGACCCCCGCAGCTTCGACAGAGAACACCGGCCCAAAGCTCTCGCCCATCGAGGCCCTGATTGCCGATCCGCTGAGGTCGAGAAGATAAGCGGTCGGCGGTCAGCACTCAGCTATCAGCTCCCGTGCTGCCAACGCCCTCGTCGGCGCGGCTTCTCGTGCTCATCCTTCCGCCTTCGTCCCTCACTCTGCCTTTGTGGTCCGACGAGGGCATCGGCCTTGTGAACCCTCAACCCTGCTTGCCACGGCGCAGCTCATCGAGCGAAGCCGGGAGCCCTTCCCCGTCCCCCTCAACGGTTTTCACCCTCGGCCTCGAACGCTATCATACGCCCCCATGAGTAACCTGAAGATCAAACGCGCCATTATCGCGGTTTATGACAAAACCGGGATCGCGGACTTTGCCCGGGCCCTGGTCGACGAGTTCGGCATCGAGATCATCAGCACCGGCGGCACCGCCAAACACCTCAAGGAGGCGGGCATCCCAGTGACCATGGTCGAAGAGGTCACCGGCTTCCCCGAAATGCTCGACGGCCGGGTCAAGACCCTCCACCCCATGATCCACGCCGCCATCTTGGCTGACCGCGACAACCCCGAGCATATGAAGACCCTCGAAAAGCACGGGATCAAGCCGATCGATATGGTGGTGGTCAATCTCTACCCCTTCGAAAAGACTGTTGCCGACCCCAACTGCACCTTCGAGCAGGCCATCGAAATGATCGACATCGGCGGCCCGTGCATGCTGCGAGCGGCAGCGAAGAATCACAAGCACGTACTGGTCTGCTGCTCCCCGGAAATGTACGACGCTTACCTGCTTCTCTTGAGGAAGTGGAGCGACCCGGCGCTACGCGGCGCGGCACTTGTGGAAGAGGCCTGCAGGGTCTTTCGAACCACTTGTCTTTACGATGAGGCGGTTTCAACCTGGTTGAGCGCCAGGATCAATCGCGAGTTTTCTCAGAGGACCCTACGTCTTCGCGCATGGGGAAAACTGCGGTATGGCGAGAATCCCCATCAACAGGCGGAAGTCCTCGGGAACGTGGTGGACAGCGAAGAGCCAGCCCTGATTCTGGCAAGCATGCCCAACGAATCGGCGGAGATGTCATTCAATAACTACGGCGATGGGGACGCAGCCTTATCGCTGGTGAAGGAGTTATCGCGAGCGAAGCTGAAGAAGCATTCGGTGGCTTTCATCAAGCATATGAACGCTTGCGGGTGTGCGATCGGCGACGATCCGGTTGACACGTATCGGCGGGCGTACCTGGGTGATCCGATCGCGGCTGCCGGCGGCGTGCTGTGCATGAACTTCCCGGTCACCTTGGACGTTGCCAATACGGTGATGAACTCATTCGGCAGTTGGGGCAAAGCAGCCGGGGCGGCGTTCTTCAAGCTGGATGTGTGGATCGCCCCGCACTTTGATGAGGACGCGGTCAAACTCATCACTACGCCGACGGAAAAGCGAAAATGGGGCAAAGAGTGCCGTCTTCTGGCTGTCGGGGCAATGGATACGCCGCCGGATCCGAACGAACTCGACTACAAGAAAATCACCGGCGGCATGCTCGTGCAGACCCGCGATCTCCTGGGCCTCAATGAGGACCAGTGGAAGGTCGTGACCAGGCGCAAGCCGACGCAATCCGAAATGGCGGACTTGCGATTCGCCTGGCTGGTCTGCAAGCACACCAAGAGCAACGCGATCACGATCTGCAAGGATGACATGCTCCTGGGCAACGGCGCCGGTCAGATGAGCCGGGTGAAAAGCTGCGACTTGGCGATTCAACTGGCCCGCGAGAACGGCCACGGCGACAAGCTCAAGGGGGCGGTGGCGGCCGGCGATGCGTTCTTCCCGGTGCCCGACGGCCCGCAGAAGCTCATCGACGCCGGCATCACCGCGATCATCCACCCCGGCGGCGGCAACCGCGACGCCGACACGATCGCGCTGGCGGACCGGGCGAATGTCGCGATGATTCTGACCGGCACGCGGCATTTCAAGCATTGATATGAAGCTGTCAGCGATCAGCGGTCAGCTGTCAGCTTGGACGGATGGCAGGATGAATGCTAACGGTTTGGAGGTCTGGCTGATAGCTGACCGCTGATAGCTTTCGCCAGATGAAGAAAGCGTGAGATATGAGCAATCCAGCGAATTTTGCGGCGATCGATCTGGGTGCCGAGAGCGGACGCGTGATTCTCGGCACGGTATCCGACAGCAAGCTTGAACTGTCCGATTTGCACCGCTTCCCGAACGGCCCCGTGCAAACCCTTGATGAGTTGCACTGGGACGTCTTGCGGTTGTGGTCGGAGATGAAGCAGGGCGTGGGCATGGCCTTTCAGCAGGCCTCCGGCTTGCGCGGCATCGGCATCGACACATGGGGTGTCGACTTCGGCCTCTTCGCCCGCGGCAACGCGCTGCTGGGAAACCCGTTCCACTACCGCGATGCCCGCACCAATGGCATTCTGGACAAGGCCTTCAGCATCGTGCCTCGCAAGGAAATCTTCGACCATACCGGTATCCAGTTCATGCAGTTCAATTCGATCTTCCAGCTCCTGGCGATGAAGCTGGCAAACTCGCCGCTGCTCGACGCGGCCGAGACCTTCCTCATGATGCCCGATTTGTTCAACTTCTGGTTCACCGGTCGCAAATGTTGCGAGTTTACCAATGCCACCACCACCCAGGCCTATGACCCGCGCGCCGGCGCCTGGGCCAAAGCGCTTATCGAGAAGCTGGGGATCCCGACGAGGATCTTCCCCGAGATCGTGCCCGCCGGTACCGTCTTGGGCCCCGTCTGCAAGGTTGTCCGCGACGAGATCGGCATCGACCAGGTACCGGTGATCGCCCCCGCCACCCATGACACCGGTTCGGCGGTCGCCGCCGTTCCTGCTGTCGGCGATGCCCCCTGGGTATTCCTGAGTTCGGGCACGTGGTCCCTGATGGGCATGGAGGTCACGACGCCGATCATCAATGACAAGTCTCTTGCCTACAACTTCACCAACGAAGGCGGCGTAGGCGGAACCTTCCGGTTCCTCAAGAACATCATGGGACTGTGGCTGGTGCAGGAGTCGAGACGTACATGGCAGAAAGCCGGGCACGACTACAGCTATGCTCAGTTGACCGACATGGCCGGTGCCGCCCGACCCTTCCTCGCCGTGGTTAATCCGGACGACGTCTCCTTCCTTCCCCCCGGAGACATGCCCGCTCGCATTGCCCAGTTCTGCCGCAAGACCGGTCAGGCCGCTCCTTCCACCCCCGGCGAGACAGTCCGCGTTTGCCTGGAAAGCCTGGCTCTAACCTATAGACAAACTCTGGAGCGAATCGAGGCCTGTACGGGCAGACGGGCCGAGGTCATTCACGTGGTCGGGGGAGGCACCCAGAACAAGCAGCTCTGCCAGTGGACCGCCGATGCGACAGGTCGCACCGTTGTGGCCGGCCCGATCGAAGCCACGGCCGCCGGGAATGTTGCCATCCAAGCCGTCGCCACCGGGGTGTTGCCCGATTTAGCGGCCGCCCGAAAGCTCATCCGCCAGTCCTTCAACTTGATAACGTATCAGCCCAAAGATACCACCCTTTGGGATGAGGTTTACCAAAGTTTCTTAAAAGTTAGGGGGTAAAGCCAGGAGCAATCGCAGGCAGAAAAAAACTGAGGTCGGACGCCCGGGTTTGCGCAATAATGTGGCCCCGGCGTGGCAAACCGGGGCCAGGGAAGGACTTGACGCTTCCGCAAGTCGCGGAGGGAGAGAGGAGAGCACGCGGAAGCGTAACCCCAGAAGGAGCATACCCCATCGGCGCCTCATGGTCAAGAGGACTAAGCGATTCTCTTAAACAATTTTTTCATGCCACCGGTAATGCGATTTACCGACGCTCCTATGCGGTGGTGGAGGATTCTCAATGGCAACGGAAAACCGTCTGACTGTATGCGGCTTCGGGGAAGTAATGGTGCGGTTGTCTCCAATTGGCCCTCAGGCCTTTGGAGATTCCAATACCATCCAGATCACCGCTGGGGGATCGGAGGCCAATGTATTGGCCAAGTTGGCCGGTTACTCACCCGGATTCAGGACGGAGCTGGTGACCGCCCTGAACGATGACTTGGCCGGCCGCACGCTGGTAGCCGATTTGAGACGATATGGGGTGGGCTTGGCCCATGTCCGTTGGACGAAGAACCTCCGTAACGGCGTCTATTACCTTGAACAGGGACTCGGCCCGATCGTTGCCAGGGTGGATTATGACCGCAAGGGTTCAGCGATCGCTGAGCTGGCCCCGGATGAATCATTATTCGACGTCGTGCAACAGAGCTCGGCCATGTTCATCAGCGGTATCACCCCCGCGCTGAGCGCCCATTGCGCGGCCAACACCGAACTGGCCCTCAAACGAGCAAAGCTGTCCGGCGTGCCTGTCTTTTTCGACGTGAACTACCGAAAGAAGCTCTGGTCGCCCGCCGACGCCGGCAAGCAGATCGACACCTACCTGCGCACCGGCTGGATCACCGCCCTCATCACGACGGAAACGGACGCCAAAACGGTCTTCGGGATCGACTTCGGCGTCGACGACGAATCGCCGATCGATGTGCTTATCGAACGCAGCCGCAAAGTGCTCGAGACCTTGAAGGAACGCTACGGCAACAGGTGCGAGCTGTATGTCCTGACCATTCGTAAGCGGGTGACCAATGAGACGGGCGTCTGGACCTCGGCGGCGCTCTTGCCCGATGGCGCCTACTGCGTGGGCGACGTGTTCGACTATGTGATTCTGGACCGTCCGGGCGCGGGAGATGCCTGCAGCTCTGGCCTGATTGCCGGCTACCTCGGCATCCAGAAAGACGGCTCATTCAACCGCAAGGCCGACCTCGCCTCTCGCGTGAAGCTCGGCCTCGATCTTGGCAACCGGGCGGCCATCGTCGCCCAGAAGACCATCGGCGACATGGGCCCGGTCTGGGACGTGGGCATGTATTTCAACCGCGTGAGCGCCGGCAAAGAGATCGCACGGTAAAACGGTCACACCTCTGATGCAAACGAACCGGCCGGCCCCCGTAGTTGGGCTCTGCTCAGGTACCCGCCCGCCTGTGGCAGCCTTCGGAACGTCCGTCAACTCTGATTCATCCGGTGGATGGCCCTGAGGTCCTCCGGCTCCGCCTGAACCGTGATCGCGTCGCCGGCCTCAAGCACCACATCAGCACTGGGGAACAGCATCGTTTGGCCGGATCGGGTGTGCGAGAGCACGAACGCGTGCAAATGCTTGCCCACGTCGCGGATCGCCCGCCCAACCAGTTCCGCTTCCTCATTCACCGTCAGGTTGGCCACCGCCAACAGGCGGTCACCCACGTAAAACGAATTAACGATCGTCGGATCGCTCGAACTGGTGGCAAAGAGCGGCGCTGCCAGCTCCGAGGTGCTGAAGGCCAGCGGCATGTCGAACGAGTCGCGGAGCCTCGCTGCCAGTTCCTGGTCGAACACGCGGATGATCACGCGAATGCTCGGATTCAGCTTGCGGGCGTCGATGGCCATCTCCAGATTGGCCAAGTCGTCATTGGTGGCCAGGATGATCGACTTGGCCTTGGCGACGTTGAGGTCATCGAAGACCCCTTCCTCACGACTGTGGCCCAGCCGTACCGGAATGCCGTTGTTGCGCGCAAAAGCGAGGTTGGGACAATGCGGGTTCTTCTCAAGAACGGCTACTGTCTCGCCCAACCGGATCAGCTGCTGCAGCGTCCGCAGACCAAGCTTGCCCAGCCCGCACAGAACGACGTGATTGTTGAGCGTCTTGCACATGGCTCGAATCCACTCCTCCCCCGCTTCATCGCGGCGCAGGATGTGATAGCTGAACCGCACGACGGCATCGAGAAAAACCAGGAAGCCCAGCGGCGGCAACACAAAATAGAACATGCGCAGCAGCCAGTGCTCCGGAAACTCGATCAGATGCTCCACCCAGACAAGACAATAGGTGATGTAGAACGCTTCCGCATAGCTCAGCCGTTTGTGGGTGTACAGAAAGTGAAAGCAGAAGGTACCGATGATCAACACCGTCACGAGCAGCCCCAAAAACGGCAGGAAGCTCAGGATCGGCTTCCTGAGGTAATGGATGTAAGCCCGGCAACGTCGATAAGGGCTGCCCATGAGCTGGTACTATGGCCGACTGAGTGTCCTCTGTAAATGCTCTTGAGCCCGACGGACTGTTTGGGTATGAACATGGGTCATGCCGGACGTCGCTGATTCATACCGGGACCAGACCGCCACGGTCGTTGGAATCGACGAGGCCGGGTACGGCCCTCTTCTCGGGCCGCTGGTGGTGTCGGCTACCGCGTTTGACGTCCCTTTGTCGGTGCTCAAGAAAGTCACCGAGCCCGCCGCCGGTCCCGACCTCTGGAGCCTCCTGGCCGACAGTGTCACCCGCAAGGCCTCTAAACGCGAGCCACGCTTGGCCGTGGCCGACAGCAAGAAGTTGCACGGCAAGGGTGGCGGAAAGCACGGCCTCTTGCTGCTCGAGCAGGCGGCCCTGGCCTTCCTTGCACAAGTGGGCCCAATGCCCGGAAGCCTCCGGGGACTCCTCCGAAGCTTCTGTCCCCAAGTCCTCGGGCAACTTGCAGGTTATCCATGGTACCAGGGGGCCGACGTGGAACTACCCGTCGACTGCGGACCGGATTCCGTCAGGCTTCAGGCCCATTCATTGCACCGTTCGCTCGCCAGGGCCGGAATCCGGTTTCGTGGAGCCTGGGTGGAGGTTCTGCCGGAGGGGCATTTCAACCGTCAGGTGGAGACGACCCGCAATAAAGCGGTCGTGCTCTTCGGCCGTACCACCCGTTTGATTCAGCGGGTGATCGAGTCTCTGGGGCCGCGCCCGCTCGGCGTTTGGATCGATCGACAGGGGGGAAGGGTCGGCTACCGACGGCCGCTGATGACTGCTTTCCAGGATGCCCGCCTGGAAGTGTTGGAAGAGTCACCCGACAGAAGCGGCTATCGTTTGAACCGTCGTCCCGCGCCCTTGGTCGTCCGTTTTGTCAAGCAGGGGGAAAAACATCACCTCGCGATCGCCCTGGCCAGCATCTTCAGCAAGTACGTTCGCGAGCTGTTCATGATCTGCTTCAACCGATACTGGTGCTCCCAGGTGGCAGGTTTGCGTCCGACTGCCGGATATTACGAGGACGGGCAACGTTTTCTTGCCGATATCAAGGACGCCGAAGCTTGCAGACAAGTAGACCGGGTCATGCTGGTCCGCGCCCTGTGAACGGCCGCGTTGACAGACTTGCAGGGCCACAGTAGAGTGGCGCCAACGATACCCAAGACCGTTGAGAGGTGGTATATGCCGATTGAAAACTGGTCCGACAACGTCTTGCTGGTTGAATTGGCTGACGATCCGCAGTTCACGGACGACTTGACCACCGTTCTCGATACGGTCGAGCAACGCACCGATCTCGACGTCGTGCTGAACTTCCAGGAAGTCACCTTCCTCAACTCCTCGAACATCGCCAGGCTGCTCAAACTGCGCAAAGCGGTGGTCATCAACAACAAGCGAAAGCTGCACCTGTGCGCGATCAGTATCCATGTCTGGGGCGTCTTTCTCGTCACCGGCCTCGATAAGATCTTCGATGTCTATGACGATGTCGCAACGGGTCTCGCCGGCCTGCAGTTGGCTCAGTAGTCCCGGTCGGGTTTCGCCGTTCGCCCTTCTTCACCGGTTGTCCCCCGCGGCTTGGGTCCGTCGCCGGGCCGGTCTTCTTCACGCGCCGGACGCAACTGATTAACCTATCAACCGCGTTTGCGGGAAACCGTTCCAGGGTTGGTTCATTGCGGGGAGATCATTCCATGTCCATCAGTCGTCGAACCGTCTCGATCGGGTTGCTTGCCCTGTTTGCTGTCGCTCCCCTCGCGCCGGCCGCGGACGCGCCGCCTGAGGGCGAGAAAGCCGCGGTTACGGTCGAAACCGACTTCGTCAAGTACACCCTCGGTGCCGATGCCCGGAGCCTCCACTTCATCGACAAGCAGCGCGGTACGGACTATTGCCGGCCTGTGCCGGTCGCCCAGGTCGAGATTGCCGGGAAGCGGCACCCGGCCGGCTCGGCGAAAGCCGATGGGGATCTGGTGGTGCTCGGCTTCGCCGGCACCGATGCGCGGGCGGTCCTCAAGCTTATCTCTCATTCCCGCTATTTCGTCGTCGAGGTGGTCTCGCTGGAAGGGCCCGGCGTCGAAGTGTTCACGTTCTTCGATCTGCCGCTCACCCTCCAGGCCCAGGCGGACGAACCGCTCGCGGCATGTACCTTGGCCCTGAATCTGAAAACCAACGTCCGCGAGATTCCGCGACCGGTCAGTCGTCTGGAAGCGCTGTCCTACCCGCGGTTCGGTTGTGCGGGTGCACAGGCGGCCGTCGTGGCGTGCCCGCCGGACCAACTCCGACAGATCTTGCAGCAGGTGGTGACCGATGCCCCCGACCTGCCCCATTCACCTCTGGGCGGACCGTGGGCCATGGATCACGACGTCAACAAGGGTTCATACCTCTTCGATTTCGGCGACCTCAACGAAAAGACGGTCGACGATTGGATCAGGCTCGCTAAACGCCTCGGAATGAACCAGATCGACTTCCACGGCGGGCGGTCCTTCCGCTTCGGTGACTGCCGGCCGAATCCGGAGATCTATCCGAACGGGTTGGCGAGCATGAAGGCGGTTGTGGATCGCCTGCACGAAGCAGGCATCAAGGCGGGTCTGCACACATATGCGTTCTTCATCGCCAAGGATGCTCCTTGGGTGACGCCCGTACCCGACCCTCGCCTCGGCAAAGACGCGACGTACACGCTTGCCTCGGATATCACGGCTGATTCGGCCACCGTGTCCGTGAACGAGAGTCTTGAAGGACGAAACCTCAAGACGGGTTTCTTCGAACGGAACAGCCTGACGTTGCAGATCGACGACGAGTTGATCGTCTACGCGGGCCTGTCCGAGGACAAGCCATATGCTTTCACCAAGTGCCAGCGAGGAGCCCACGGCACGAAGGTCGCGGCACACAAGGCCGGGGCCAAGGTGCACCATTTGAAACAGTGTTTCTTCCTCTTCACACCCGACGGCGACTCGACGCTGTTGGAGGAAGTCGCCCAGAAGACGGCCGACACTTACAACGCCTGTGGTTTCGACATGATGTACCTGGACGCTCTTGATGGCGAAGGCATCCTCGGCGGCAACGAATACGGCTGGCACTACGGCTCGAAGTTCGTCTTTGAGCTGTTCAAGCGGCTCAACAAGCCGCCGGTGATGGAGATGAGCACCTTCCATCACCACCTATGGTATGTTCGTTCGCGCATGGGGGCCTGGGATCACCCCAATCGCAGCCACAAGCGGTTCATCGACCTGCACTGCGAGGCCAACGCCGGCTTGGCCCGGATGTTCCTGCCGGGGCACCTGGGCTGGTGGGCGGTCAAGACATACAGCGATATCCAGAACGAACCCACCTTCTCAGACGACATCGAGTATCTCTGCGGCAAGTGCATCGGCAACGATTGCGGCTTCTCGATCATGGGCGTCAACCCCGGCAACATCAACACCGTCCCCGTTTTCGGACGCTTGGCCGAGATCATGCGAAACTATGAGGAGCTTCGGCACGCGAAGTACTTCGATGAGGCCACGCGAACGAAACTTGCCGAGGTGGGCAAGGAATTCACGCTGTTCAAGGCCGAAGACGGCCGATGGCGCCTGCGGCCGGTGCAGTACGCCAAGCACAAGGTCGAGAGCCGGGAGGATTGCGCGCGGATCTGGCGGGTCGAAAACCCCTATCGGCGACAGCCCGTGCGGTTGCGGATCGAGGCCCTGCCATCGATCTCGCCTTATGACACCCCGGGCGGCCTTGTGGTCGAGGATTTCTCCGATACGTCTGACTTCTCTGAGCGGGCGGTCAACACCGGCGTGACGGCCGATCTGCGGCCGAGCACCGGGCAGGTCAAGGTCGGTGCTGTCAGTGGAGCCTTCACTGCATCCAACTCGGGCAAGGTGGGCCGAACCGCAGCCTGGGCCAAGGTCGGCAAGAAGTTCGCCCCGCCGCTTAGCCTCGAAAAACACGAGGGCCTGGGCCTGTGGGTGCACGGCGATGGCAAAGGCGAGGTGCTGAACGTGCAACTGACCAGCCCGCCTCATGTCTCGCACGGGATTGGTGACCACTACATCAACGTGGATTTTACCGGATGGCGCTATTTCGAGTTGGTTGAGCCGGAAGGCGAGCGCTGGCGGCAGTACACCTGGCCCTATGGCTGGGCCTATTCGATCTTTCGCGAACACGTAGACTTCAGGCAGGTCGAGACCATCAGCCTCTGGTACAACAACCTCCCGGCCGAGGACACCGTCACCTGCTATCTCAGTCCCATCCGCGGGCTCTCGGTGTTCATGAACAAGCTCAAGGATCCGTCGATCACCATCGGGGGAAAGACACTTGTGTTCCCGGTCGAAATGGAGAGCGGCAGCTATATCGAGTTCAACTCGCCGGCCGACTGCAAGCACTATGGCAAGGATGGGGGCTTTATTGGCGATGTCAACCCGCAGGGAGACGTGCCAACCCTGGAGGCAGGGGCCAACGAGGTCCGCTTTCACTGTGACACCGGCGGCGAAGCCCAACCCCGCGCACGAGTCACGGTGATCAGCTACGGCGAGCCGCTGTGATGCGAGTCTCGGTCAACAGCACCATCAGCAGCACCGCGGCCAGACCCGCCAGCGCGGCCCCGATGCCGAATGCCCAGCCCGGCCCGATCACCGCCCAGAAGACGCCGAACAGCAGGCTGCCCGGCAGTGCCGCCAGGCCGACCGCGCCGTTGTAGACGCCGTAGGCCGTCCCGAGGTGCTGGCTGGGGACGAAATCGGCGACCAGGGCTTTCTCCGCGCCTTCGCTCATGCCGTAATAGAATCCGTAGGCCAGGAACAACGCCCAGAACTGCCATTCCGCCTGCGCCTGCGAAAGTCCCAGATACACCAGCGCATACGTCACCCAGCCCGCCACGATCATCGGCCGCCGACCCAGCCGGTCCGAGAGCATCCCTCCGGGGAAACTGAAGACGATCTTGGACAGATGCAGCACGATCCACAATCCGATGACCGCCGGCAGTCCAAGCCGGAATTTTTGCCAAGCGTAAAGCAGCAAAAACATGTCCGAGCTGTTGCCCAGCGTAAACAGCACCACAACGCCCACAAAGGGATAGAAACGCCGAGGCAGGCGTTTCCATGCTCCGGCAGCAGTCGCCATCCCCTTGCTTTCCTGCGCCCCCGAGACCGACCGGCGCGGCCGAGGAGCAATCTCACGAACCTTCAGGATGAGTGTCGCCACCGCCAGAAGCCCCGGAATCAGGGCGATGCCGAACAGCCATCGCAGAGCGGTCATCTCGTCCTGTGTGGGCTTGGCGTCGCTGCTTCTCCATATCCCGTAGCCCAGCATAGCCATCAGGATGCACACCGAAACCAGCGAACCGAGCACCGCCCCCGCATGATCGAGCGCCCGAGTGAAGCTGAACGCCAGCCCGCGAACGTCGGCCCCCACGGAGTCGCCGATCAACGCATCCCGCGGCGAGGTGCGGATGCCTTTGCCCACACGATCCAGAAATTTCAATCCCACCACCTGCCAGCCGCCCCAAGCCGCCCCCACCAGCCCCGCCAAGGCCATCAAAGGCCGCACCGCCGTCGAAATGCCATAGCCCGCTACAACCAGGGCCTTTCGCCTCCCCAGACGGTCGCTGATCCGGCCGGAGACCAGCTTCAGCAGACTGGCCGTCGTCTCTGCGACCCCTTCCACCAGCCCGACGTACACCGGGGCCATGCCCAGCGGCACCAGCCCGGCGATGAAGATCGGCAATAGCGGGTTCATCATCTCGCTGGACAGGTCGGTGAACAAACTCACCAGCCCCAGCACCAGGACGTTGCCCCGAAAAACACTTGCTCGCCGCTTTTGCTGGTCGACACCAAGCGTCACTCTTTGTTCTGCGTCGCTCATCGTCGAAGACTCCGGCACACAGGCATGAACCGCTCGGACACCGCCAGTGCGAACAGGCGCCGCGCGCCCAGCACCAGGGTAATCGTCATCGACCGCGGCACCCGCATGACAACTACCTCGAACGAGTCACGGTTTTCTACTGCAAAACTGCAAACCCGTTGATAGTCGGTTGGCCTTCATGCCCTGGGGCCGGCGTCGTGCCCCCTTTGCCAGCGATCCTCCGGCAGGAAATACGCCACCACGGCCGCAGGCAGGAACAGCAGACCGGCACAGAGAATTGCCGGCCGATGGTCGCCTACCTTCGAGAACAAACCGAAAAACACCGTGCCGCCGGCTGCCACGACCCGGCCGATGTTGTAGCAGAAACCGGCCCCCGTCGTGCGAAGCAACGTCGGAAACAATGGCGGCAGATACATGGTAAACAGGGCGAAGATGCCTTGCGATAGCCCGGCCAGGGGCAAGCATGCCAGCAGGCTCCGATGATCGCGAGGAACGCCGTACGCCAACGTCAGCGACCCGAAGTAAGCCACACATAACAGCAGAATGACCCGGCGGAAACCCAATCGCGTTGCCAGAAAACCGGCCAGGAAGTTGCCCGCGATAGCCGAGGCCATCACCAGGAACATCGCCTGGCTCACCAAGGCATTGCGCCGCGCCTCGCTCCAGCCTTGCAGGCTCTCCAGCCCGTGGAAATGTTGCAGATACCAGAACAAAAACGCCCAGTGAGCGGTCAGCGTGGTGGCACATACGAAGACCGTCAGTAACGTCGTGCGTCGGATCGAGCCACGAAAGAGATCTGCGATGCCGGGCTGGTCCCGTTCGTGCCGCTTGACCGCTTCCCAGTGAGAAGACTCCGGCACCGCCCGTCGAATCCAGAACACGATCAGTGCAGGCAGGATGCCCACCAGGAACACGGCGCGGTTCGGCGCTTCCATGCGGGCAATCACGTAGTAAGCCAGGCTGGCCAGCAGTACACCGCAGTTGCCGCTGGTCTGGAGTACGGCCGCGACCCACGGCCGCAACCGCTTCGGCCAGGTCTCCGACAGCAGCGAAGCCCCGACCGCCCATTCGCCTCCGATCCCCAGCGCCGCCAGAAACCGGAAAATCAGCAGGTGCCACCACGTCTGGGCGAAGAACGAGAGACCCGTGAAGGCAGCGTAGGTCAGGATGGTCAGCATGAGCGTACGAGTGCGGCCAAGGCGGTCGCCGATGCGCCCGAAGAACGCTCCCCCCAAGGCCCAGCCGACCAGAAAACTCGCCTGGATCCACGAACCATAGTAGCCCGCCGCCGGATCCTTGATCGAAACGCGCAGCAGCTCGGCCACAAACGGCAGGGCCACCAGCGTGTACAGGTGCATGTCCAGCCCGTCAAACATCCACCCCAGCCACGCGGCGATGCCGGCTTTCCACTGGGCGGTGGATAGGTCGCGCAAACCGCTGTGTGCGTTGTCGCTCATGCTCCAGGCTTCCGGGCCGTTCTCATCCCCCTGAGGCGGTTACAGATGGGCGGAAGGTATCATCGGGCGGATCGATTTGCCAGTTGTATGTACCTCATCCCGTCAGAGCCCCTGATTCCGCACCTGCGGACCGACCACAAGATCGAGCCGGAGGTCTTCAGGGCTCGGTTCCCCGAACACCCCCTGTGCTCGGAGCGTTTCGCCGGTTTCCTGGCGGCCCACAACGTCCGCAAGGTCAACGAGTGCCTGCACTACCGCCTGGAAGTGGCCGGCTGCCCGATGACCGCCCGCTACGGCGTCGAGCACCCCCTGATCCCCCAGCCCGATCCGACCTTCGTCTGGCCCTTGACGCGCCGCGAGCCACGAAGTGGCATCGGTCGCGCCGCGACCGGCGGGCCTTGCCCGCAGTGGCGTGTCAAGGGCTGGACCGACCCCGCCCGCGACGTGGCCGAGGCCGTCGAGCACAACGAGCGGGTCTTCCTCTACGGCCCCAGCGGCACGGGCAAACTCAGGCCAACGAGGAACTGACCACAGTCCTCACGACCAGGCGACTTCTGGCTCTCTGCGCCAGGTTGGAGCGTGGCAACAAGTTTGCCCGGGCCCTCGCCGTCTGCGTCTTGAACAAGGTTCCGGCCGAGGACCGGAAAGTGATCGAAGAAACCTTCCAACACCATATCGGCCCGCTGATGCAGGGCAAGGTATGAGCGGGAATTATGCGGAGGGAGCACTCTGGGCAATTGCTCCCTCCGCACTTCATGCCTTTGGTACGATCACACCGAACAAGCAGCGGCCCAGTTCTTCACAGGACTGCCGTCCTGTGCCGTTACTACTGCCCCACAATGATTTCGAGTTCAGGTCCGCCAACCATCGGGACACTCGCCATATCCTCATTGATGAACGATCCGTCATTCAGCGTCAGGTGGTAGGTACCGGGTGTTCCGCTGATTGTCAGCGAGAGTGTCGCCACAGCGGTTTGGCCAACCGGCAGCAGTTGTCGGGTCGCTCCACCGATGCTGGCCGTGGTTGTGAACAGGTCCCCGGCTGGGGTGGCGATCGCCCCATCAACCGTAGCCAAGCTGTTCGTCAGTGTCCACGCTGTCGGCGGGTCCGGCGCCAGCAAGGCTTCCACGTCGGTGCCGGAGTCGATGACGTCGCTGCCATCCGGCGTCATCCTGGCCCAGAGCCAGTCCATCACCGTCAGGTCGTAGTAACTGCTCTGGTTGTGGCCGTCCACTCTGTGGGAGAAGAGCACGTTATCCAGTTCGGTCCAGTCGGCCGAGTTGATCGAGACGACGTTGGCTGCATCGACAGCCAGCCTGCCCTCGAGGCCCCAGATGGGCGCATCCGTCGCGACTACCAGGTCAACCGCAACCGTCCCACCGCCAGCCGGCAGTGTCACCGATGTTGCTCCCGTTCCGTGGACCACCCACCGAGCCGAGACGTTTGCCGTCGGGCTGAGAAGACCCGCGGCCAGCTGCTGTTGTAGAAGTGCCAGCAAGGTCAATTCCTGTGTCTGATCACCCCTTTCGGCCATGCTCATCGACTGGCTTATCCCCATCGTCATGCTGCCACCCGAGCAAACAACCGTGTTGTCGAGAAGTGCATGTACAATGGTCCAGTCAGCACCAGTGGTCTCGGTGCCGGTGATCGTGCCGTCAGTGTCGATATCCAGACGCATGTTGGATTCACCGGCGGTCTGGCCGTTGGCGGCCTCGATCGCCCCTTCATCGTCGGTCTCTTCCACGGTAACGTCGCCGTCCACGTCCGCCGCCAGCATGCGAATCGAGCAATCGGCGTCGCACTCAAGCTCCGTCCAGTTCAGGCTGATCAGGGCGTCGGACAGGTCGATCGTGTAGCACACCTGATCGTTAAGACGATTGTCCGGGTCAGTCGCATCGAAGAAGAGCCGGAAGGTCTGATCATTGTTGACGAAATCATACGACATAGGCCAGGGCTGGCTGGCATCGCTGCCGGTGACGTAGACAAAGGATAGGTCCGTCCACGGGTAGGCCGGCTGGGCCAAGTCCACTTCGATGATCTGGACGTCGCCCTGACGCGGTTCGATCACCGCACTATCAGGCGCCGCGTCCGGGTCCAGGGTAATCCCGAGTGGTCCAACCGTGCCATGAGTACGAACGCTCCGCCAGGCGGTGATGGTGAAGTAGTTCTCAGGTGTTTCGCACGGATCCAGCGGAGATGATGACGCTGGAGGCGGTTTTGGATTGTAACTGATGCCCGCCCCAGTCGCGTTGGCTTCAAAGGCATCCCAATCCTCGATGCTGACCATCCGGTCATCGTTGCTGTCAAGTTCGACGCACAAGTAGTCATCCCACAGCGACTGTTGCGGCTCCTGTCGGCCGAGGCAGTACTGCCAGCGCGCGAAATCAACCTGATCGATATCACAGTCATGGTCCCAGTCGTACCGTGGCTGGCGGAATCCTTCAGATCGATCGTTCTGCTCGTTCCCATCGCAGTCGATCCATTCGCACGCGTCGGCGATCTTGTTGTGGTCGACGTCGGCGCCCTCGTAGGCTCCCATGTTGACCTTGGCCTCCAGCGCGGAACACACCTCGGCGACCATTCGTGGGTTGCCGTCCAGATCGAACGGAACCGGCTCGCTC
>Ga0116145_1000638_pt1 | contig 39611 bp, 32 predicted proteins | sample AD_JPNHG1_MetaG_FD_89747 | JGI IMG/M metagenome (GOLD analysis project Ga0116145, IMG submission 89747) | Active sludge microbial communities of municipal wastewater-treating anaerobic digesters from Japan - AD_JPNHG1_MetaG | ecosystem: Engineered > Bioreactor > Anaerobic > Digestate | place... | reverse complement strand
TTTGCCAGTACCTGTGCCAAACATTACCGCCGATAACAATCCAATTTGTGCTGGTGATACTGTTGTGTTGACAGCTTCTGGTGGCGGTCCTGGTGCTCTGTACGAATGGGGTGATGGTACCGTAGGACAAACTCTTCAAGTTAAAGGTTTGAAGGCTACTACCACTTATACGGTAACTATTACCAATAGTAATGGTTGTGTTGAGTCAGGTAGCTTACAAGTTGTTGTTAATGAATTACCAAAATTGAGCATCAATGGTGCAACAACTGTTTGTGTTGGTGATAGTGTTTTATTGGTAGTTTCTGATGCAAATGGCTTGCCAAATACGTATCGTTGGAGTGCATCTTCAAGCACAGGTAATCAAATTTGGGTTAAACCAACAGACGTGAATAATCCAACAACATATTGGGTTGAATCTACCGATGTTAACACATGTAAATCAACACGTGTATATCATTCAATTCAAGCCTATTCTAAGCCTATTGTTGCAGTTACTGGTGATAGACAATTATGTGCTGGTGAACAAACAACATTAGTTGCTTCTGGCGGTACTAAATTTAAATGGAGTAATAATGCTGAAACATCTCAAATTACAACTCCTATTTACACAGTTCCAGGTACTTATATGTTCTGGGTTGATGTTTATAATGAAGCTAACTGTGTAACGCGTGATACTGTGTATGTGGAGGTTTCTGCTTTACCAGCTGTTGCTGTCAACTTCTTAGAAGGTGGAACAACTATCTGTCAAAATGAAGAAATTAAACTTCAAGGTGTAGCTACTCCTGCTGGTCCTATTTACCATTATTTGTGGACGTCTAATAATCCGTCTGAAATAATTGATCCAGTGGCAGCAGCTCAACCTGAAATTACGTTCAAACCACAAACAAATACAACGTATTACTTAACAGTTACGAACACTACAACAGGTTGTGCGCGAACAGTTGCTCAAGCCATTGTGGTTAAACCTAAACCCGTAGTAACATTAGATGTTGTAACATCAAGTGGTAATTTGGCTGATATTTGTGAAGGCGAAAGCGTAACGCTAAGTGTGCAAGGTGGAACATCGGCACATACGTACGTTTGGACGTATAACGGTACAACTATTGCAACTAATGTGACAACTGTTACACACGTGCCTTCGGCTCCAATTAGTGAATATAAAGTGGTTGTAACAAGTGCTTCTGGTTGTTCAACAGGTGAAAATGAATTGGTTTATAAAGTCAATGTAAAATCAATTCCAACACCAACTATTACTTTAACTAGTGGTAACGCAACAATTTGTGAAGGAGAAGAAGTTATTTTAACGGCTGATAATCCTCAACAGTTAGGTTATTCTTACATGTGGGTATCAAGTACACCTACTGATGTTATGTATCCTAATGAATATGGTGAAGAAATAATAGTATATCCTATTGCTACGACAACATATTCATATATAGTTACAGATAATCTTACAGGATGTACGCGTCAAGCTCAGCAAACCATTGTGGTAAATGCAAAACCAAATGTATCTGTATCTGGTTCTGTAACTGGAACAAATCCTACAGTTTGTGAAGGTACACCAGTTACGGTTAGTGTGACAGGTGCAAACTTGACAGGATTGACGTTTGAGTGGAAGAAAGATGGTGTTCTAATGCCCGAAACAACTTCGTCGATTACGGATATTCCTACGTCAGGAACACATACTTATAGCGTAACAGTAAGCAGTGCTGCGGGATGTTCTTCATCATCAACAGGCTTATCGTACACTGTGAAAGTTACTCCTGTTCCAACGCCGACAATTGTTGCTCAAGATGCCGATGGTAATACTTTAGTAGCTCCAGTTTGTCCTGGCACAGAGGTGACTTTAGTAGGACCTACGGGCTTATCTTCAGACTTTACATATCTGTGGACTACGAACTCGGGTGAAGTGATTTCTAATCCAACTCAATCGAGCGTAAAAGTACATCCACAAGCAACAACGACCTATACGTTGCGCATTACTAATACTTCAACTTCAGCACAATGCTACCGCGAAGTAACCAAAGTAGTGGAAGTACATGTTATGCCAACCATTAGTATAACATCTTCAGCAGCCACAGTGACTCCTACTGGTTCTGCTATTTGTAAAGGTGAACGTATTACGCTTACTGTTAAAGCTGCTGATGGAACAGCGTTGTCGCCAACCAAGTACAAATTTGAATGGGTAGCTTCTACGGGAGCAGCTATAGCGGGCGGAACATCGGCTACAATTCAAGTAATACCTGATACAACAACGACCTATACGGTTACTGTAACAAATAGAACTACTCAATGTAAGGTTTCTACAACACATAAGGTAACAGTGATGACTATCCCAACGGATATAACAATTGTTTCTTCGGTAGCAAATCCTATTTGTGCATTAACTCCTGTGACGTTAACAGCATCTTATAAAGATGGTCTGTCATATCGTTGGACTGACAGTGAAGGTAATGAGTTAATAAATAATGGTACGGATGTGATTGTTAACGGTAACAAGTTGACTGTGAAACCAACGCGAAATACCACATATTATGTTCAAGTATCTAACTTAGCAGGTTGTACTACTTCAGTTAACTATTCAGTTGTGGTAAATCCGCTTCCAACATTAAGTGTGACCGGTCCAACCTTATTCTGTTTAGGTGATGTTGGTGGTTCGTTCACATTGGTGGCAACAACAAGTCCTGCAGATGCTGTAGTTACTTGGGTTTATGGCAATGAAACTAAAACCGGAACAACATTGACTATTTCTCCAACAACTGCAGGTATGATGAACTTCCGTGTGACAGCTCGAAACCCATTGACTGGTTGTGTATCGTCAGAAGTGCTTCATGCAGTATCAGTTGCTGGTGTACCAGAAAATACAGAATTGAAAGTGATATCTTCAGCTTCGGGCGAAGCGTGCGTAGATAACGTAGTTAAATTAGAAGCTACGTATGGTTTCACACGTTACGATTTCGGTAAAACTGACGGTGCCATTTATACAGTATTGCAATCAAGCAACGTTAATATCTTTGAAAACTTACCACATACACAAGGTGTAGTAACTTATTTCGTAGATATTTATAACGAAGCAGGTTGTAAGGTACGTAAAGAGTTGGCTGTAAAAGTAAATCCAATTCCAAATAACATAACTATAGATGCAAATGGTCCAAACATATTTGATAAGACTACAACATCTGTTATGATATGTGAAAGCGACTCTGTGGTATTAGCGGCTAAAGATTTAGACACAGGTCACAACACTTATTCATGGACAGATACCGATGGTAGAGTTTGGGGTACAACTCAATCTATTAAAGTTGGTCCACGTTTAACAACAACTTACTATTTAACGGTAACAAACAGTAGTGGATGTTCTTTAGTTAAATCGTATGAAGTACGTGTTACGCCAATGGATAAAATTACTGTAACGGCGAGCAAAACTGAAATTTGCGAAGGTAGTGCAGATAGAGTTGTATTACGAGCTTCAGGTTCTCCTTCGGGTTCATATACATGGACTTCGAACGAAGGAAAACAGTGGTTCAATACTACGTCAATTACGGTATATCCAGAAGTTGATGGAACAGATTATATCGTTGAAGCTATTTCAAGTACAGACAATCGTTGTTCAAGTGTTGCAACAGCTCATATCGAAGTAGTGAAAGTGCCTACAGCAAGTTCTGTTCAAATTACCGTTCCAACCGGAACTAATGTGTGTCCTGGTGAAACGATTACATTGCAAGCCACAAGTCAGTATGATAGCGAAGGTGTATTGTATCGTTGGAGTACTGGTCAAATAGGTAGTCAAATAACAGTAACTCCAGTTGTTACCACAACGTATTGGGTAATTGCATCTAATAGACTGCATTGCGAAAATCTGTCGGATACAACAAAAGTTACTATTACTGTATATCCAAAACCAACACCTGCTATTACAGGTAGCTTGGTGGTGTATGAGGGACAGGCAACGGAATTAACAGCCACAGGTGGTGTCCAATACGAATGGCGTGATGCTGGCGGTGTGTTGATAGGCGAAGAGGCTGTTATTCAACTACAACCAGCTGTTACATCAACCTATTCGTTAACCGCGATAGGTGAAAATGGCTGTCGTGCTACAATTCCTGTTACTATCACAGTGGTTCCATTTGAAGCTATTATTACGGGCTTGAACTACATCTGTTCTGGAAACTCAACAGTGTTAACAGCAAATGGTAGTTTTGAAGAAGGTTATCGTTACATGTGGGTAAATCCACCTGGAGCTGTTTCACAAAGCATTACGGTTTCATCTCCAGGTACTTATACTGTACGAGTAACCACACCTTGGGGAACTTCTGATGTAGTTAGTGTGGAAGTCTTCTTGTCAGAATCGCCACACGCTAAGTTTGATCCACCTCAACCAACGTGTCAAGGTACAGGTAATGTAGTAATTCCTTACACTGTATTGGGTGGAAATCCAACTAATTACTCATTGACGTTCAATTCAGCGGCATTGGCAGCAGGTTTTATCAATGTAGAAGAAGCTGCGCTTACAAGCATGTATATTTCATTCCCAGCTCCTACTATGGCGCCTTATGGAATTTACCAAGTACGTATTACGTTGACCAATGCAGCAGGATGTCAAAGTGGCGAATATCTCGTATCGTTTGGCATACACCGCGACAATATGATTGTTCAAATGTGGGACGACGTGTTAATTTGCGATAACAGCAGTCACGAATTTACTGCTTATCAATGGTATAAGAATAATCAGCGTGTAACGGGTGCTTCATTACAGTACTATTCTGAGTTAGGAGGATTCTATGGCGACTATTACGTAGTGGCTTACACCACCACAGGTCAAGCTATTGCATCGTGCGTACTCACACTGAATACGAAACAGAATATAGCTTTAGCTCCGAGCCCAATTAAGTCAAATCAAGTATTGCGAGTGGTAGTTCCGTTTACCGAAGATCAATTATTTGGTTCAGAGCTTGAAATATTTGACGCTATTGGTCGTTCAATTTATAGTTCTCCAGATGTAAATGCAGAAAATGATATCTTGATACAATCGCCTCCTGGAGTATATTTAGTTCGTGTTCGAATGCACACAGGCGAAATATTTACAGAGAAATTTGTAGTATCCGAATAAGCGAAATCAAGTCCAATAATTGAAAAAAGACATGTATATGAAAAAAATAGGAATCATTTTGATGTTTTTAGTATCAGCTCTTTGTACGAGTGTTTATGGACGTACTCCTGCCTATATTGATTTAGAGATAGGCGGAGGGGCTGTTGCTATGCCTTATGGGGGATTTGAAAACGGATTGGTCGCTGGAGGTAACTTTGATTTGGGTGCCAAATATGCTATTTTGTTTCATCCTCGTCAAGGATGGGGGATGAGTTTTGGTGCTGGTTTTTCAACCTTTCAAGGTACACGTGTGTTGAACGGTGAATACGAATTTCCTTCAGTAGATGATAAAGGGCGTGCTTACTTGTTGAACACCAGAGTTCAAAACTGGACAGAGCGGCAGCAAGTCTATTCAGCAGCCATTCCTGTTAATGTGTTTTATCAATACAAACCGTATCGTAAATCGGGCTGGTTTGGTTCTTTTGGTTTAAAGCTCTACGTGCCGTTTTATGCATCGTATAAAGTGACACAAGGCGATATTATTACCAAAGGTTGGTATGAACAATGGGGTGGAACGTGGATTGAAAATTTACCCCAACATGGTTTTGGGATGTATAACACGCTTTTGCCTGAAGGTAAAATAGAATCAAGTTTATTGGTTACAGCGCAAATCCAATTTGGAGCTATTTTACATTTGGATAATAAAAATGAGATGTATGTGGCTGGCTACATCGAACATGGAGCAAATAATATGTTTGTAAATAAAGATCCAAAACCTCTGTTTACAACAATTCAGAATGTAAATAGTTACCAATATAATGGTTATTATTCAAGTCTTTCAACTAATAGTATTCCTATTATCGTTGGAGTTAAGGTTGGTTGGCGTTTCAAAGACGTACATAACTGTAATTGTATTCGTCAATAAAAAAGAGTAAAAAAGTATGAAAAAAAATCTGTTGTTGATCTGTTTGTTTCTTGTCTCATCATTTGCAGTTCGGGCACAAGCATATACTAATTTGGTTGGTCAGCCAACTCCAAATTTAATAATTGAGAAGTGGATTTCACCAGTTCCTGATTTACAAGGCAAGTTTATTGTCATTGACTTTTGGGCAACGTGGTGCGGTCCTTGCAGAGTGTCGATTCCTCACATGAACGCTTTAGCTGAAAAATATGCCGAAAAATTTGTAATTATTGGTTTGTCAAAAGAGCCAGAATCTGTAGTACGCAATTTTAGAGGCATGAACTATTATAGTGCTATTGATACAAGAGGACGCTTACAAGCAACCGTAGGTGTGCGAGGCATTCCTAATGTGATGATTGTTGATCCACAGGGCATTGTGTGCTGGCAAGGGCATCCCGTTAACCTTACTGCAGAGGTGATGGATAAATTGTTAGAAGAGTATGCTAAAAAAGTAGGCATAGTGCCAAGCCATCGTGTTGAGATATTATTAAATATGGAAGAATCATACGATCCTCAACATGATAAGGGCACATTAACAGATGAACCGCACGGGCAAATACTCGATGCTTACGATCACATGTAGGTTCTACAAATAAAAAAGCAAAAAAATCGTGCTACAATTTTTGTAACTCAAAAAATAGTCGTACATTTGCATCCGCTTTGATTATAAGCGGATGCGCTTTGTTTATCAAGTTATATGTTTTGCGAAAATAGCTCAGTTGGTAGAGCACAACCTTGCCAAGGTTGGGGTCGCGGGTTCGAGTCCCGTTTTTCGCTCCATCTTTTTAAAAAAAAGATGCTCGGGTGGTGGAATGGTAGACACGAAGGACTTAAAATCCTTTGGCCTTTATCGGCTGTGCGGGTTCAAGTCCCGCTCCGAGTACGAAAAAGATTCTCCTGTTAACAGGGGGGATCTTTTTTATTATTTAAGCCACACAAGTTTAGCTCAAAAAACAATGAGTTCAAAGATTCCATGTGACTTATTTTGCTTTAATAAAAATATTGCATATTTGCTATGCAATTGCACACGAGCAACTTTGGTATTGCCTTAGGCTTTTAGTCCCCACTTTTTTGGCTAAAAGTAACATAATAAGGATGTAAGTGGGATACATTTAGGGTTGAGGCAGCTCTATTGCTCTTTAGTGAGATTTATGATTCCATAAATCTCACTTTTTTATCATAAGAAATGAGTATTTTTGTCGATAGAAATTTACACTCATCACTCATGGATCTATTTTTAATTATTACTGCTGCTATTCTTATTATCGTAGGGTTTTTGGGAAGTATTTTACCTGTTTTACCGGGTATTCCCTTAAGCTATTTAGGTATTGTGTTATTACATTTAACAACACTCATAGACTACTCATGGTCATTTCTTATCGGTTGGGGTATTGTTGTTGTAATCATTCAAATTGTCGATTACTTTTTACCTATTTGGGGCACTAAAAAATACGGTAGCAGTAAATATGGTACTTGGGGCAGTACATTGGGAATGGTTTTAGGTTTGTTTATTCTGCCACCTTGGGGAATGCTTATTTTCCCTTTTGTAGGCGCAGTGATGGGTGAACTGATAGCAGGAAAACCTTCTCCAATAGCTTTAAAAATTGGATTTGGAACGTTTATTGGTTTCTTAGCAGGCACCGTGTTGAAACTGCTTATAGGAATTGTTTTTATCTACATCTACGTAAGAGATGTGTGGACAATAGTAGCAACAGCTTTTTGATTTGAGTTTTACGTCAGAGGATAGCCATCGAAGTCATACAACATAGTAGATAAATAACGCTCTCCGGTATCAGGCAGCAGAGTTACAATAACTTTTCCTTTGTTTTCGGGGCGTTTAGCCAGAAGTAAAGCGCCGTATGTTGCCGCTCCCGATGAGATGCCGACCAACAATCCCTCTTTTTTTGTAAGTTCACGAGCTGTGCGTATAGCATCATCGTTGCTTACTGTAAGCACTTCATTTACTACAGACGAATTATAATTTTGGGGTATAAATCCTGCACCAATGCCTTGTATTTTGTGTGCGCCAGCTTTTCCACCAGAGAGAACAGGCGAGTCGGCAGGTTCTACTGCAATTATTTGAATATTAGGATTATGAGTGTGTAGTGCTTCACCAACACCACTAATGGTTCCGCCAGTTCCTACACCGGCAACAAAAATATCGATTCTGCCTTCAGTATCTCGCCAAATTTCTTCGCCAGTAGTCTTTCTATGAACAGCAGGATTAGCGCTGTTTTCAAACTGTTGCGGTATAAACGAGTTTGGGGTAGCTTTATGGAGTTCAAGTGCCTTGTTTATAGCGCCTTTCATTCCTTCTGTGCCCGGAGTTAACACTAAATTTGCACCAAAAGCTTTGAGTAAATTGCGACGTTCTAAGCTCATCGTTTCGGGCATAGTGAGCGTGAGTTTATAGCCTTTTATTGTGGCTACCATGGCCAATCCAATGCCGGTATTTCCACTGGTAGGTTCAATAATTTCACTGTCGGGTTTGAGTAACCCTTTGGATTCAGCCTCTTCAATCATAGCTAAGGCAATGCGCTCTTTAACGCATCCAGCAGGATTGAACGACTCTAATTTTGCAATAATCGTTGCTTCCAAATGGTGATATGCATTAAATTTGGACAGTTCTAAAAGTGGAGTGTTACCTATAAGTTCAGTTAACTGTTTTGCAATTTTAGCCATGGTTGAAAAGTTTATGTTGTAAATCGAAAGTATTTTTTTATAGCTGTCCTGATTCTACTTGCAGAATAATCCGCTCGATAAGCTCATCGTTTTTACCGCTTCCATATTCTGATTTAAGATCGGCGCCAAACATTTTTGCAAAGAGTTGGTAAAAACCAGCCGTAAAACTGCCACGATAAGCTTTTATCAACTCATACGAAGTAGCTTCGCACTCTCGGTCGATAAGTCGAATAAGTAGTTTACCTTGGCTAAACGTCATTTTTTTGAATTCGCCTTCATGTTTTTTGTAAATCTCTTTTTCAAATTTTTTCATATAACGATCGCGTTCACGACTGCTATTTATGCGCAAGAGTGTGTCGTTAGTCTCTTTTATTACCCGTGTTACCAATTTGGCGTAAGGGAGTGTTTTCTTGACGTCACGTACCAATTTCCAATAATATTTTTCCTGCTGTCTATTTTTAAATTTCATAGGAGGAAAAATATAGACATTGGGTAAATTAAAGAGAAAAATGGTATCGTTGCCTTGTACTTCTATAGGCACACGGTAACCAACCACTTTACCTTCGGTGTTTTTTAAAATGGTTGTTTGAGCTGATAATTCAAATGGAATCACGCCCAGCAAACAAAGCAAGAAAACCCAATGTTTCATAATAGCACAAAATTAGTGATTTGTTCGGATACAGTTGCATGTTTTAAAACAATTATCTATTTTTATCTGCTTTTAAATAGTTCGACAAAAAGTGTGCCGATGGGTAGAATTTATCTGTTTTTATTGCTCTTATTTTGGGGTTTTTTATCACTTCATGCACAAGTTGCTACCATTGTACCGAGTTCTTATGCACCCGGCAATGCTTTCGTAGCCTATAATTCCGATTGGCAACCGTTTCAAAATCCGGCTGCTTTAGGGCAAAGTAAAAATTTAATCCTCACAGTGTTGTATGAAAACAGATATATCACTCGTGAGTTAGGAAATGCAGTAGCAAGTGTTGCTGTACCAACAAAATATATCAATATTGGTGCTTCGTTTTCTTATTTTGGTTATGCTTCGTATAATGAAATATTGTCAGCAATTACCGTATCGCGTAGTTTTGGAGAGAAGTTGAATATAGGCGTGGAGTTTGATTATTATACGCTTTACTTGTCGTCTTCAGAGCGTTATCGTGGTACATTTACGACACAAGTTGGGGTTCAGCTTCAGGTTTTACCTAATTTTATGATTGGTATAAATGTGTTTAATCCGGTATTTTCAAAAATTAAAACTGATTTACTTACAAAATCGTTGCCATCTGTATTTAGTCTTGGTACTAATTATCGGTTGCACGAAAAAGTGTCGTGGTTAGTTCAAGTTGATAAAGAGGTACATTCATCGGTGCGTTGGGCAACAGGTTTTGAATATGCACCTTTCGATGAATTTATGGTGCGTGTAGGCGGTTATGGTTCTGATTATTTTGTACCAACATTGGGTGCTGCTGTTGCTTTTGACGGTTTTCGATTTCATTTACATACCGAATATCGCTATCCGTTGGGTTTAACCATGATGGGTGTTTTACAATATCAGTTTAAATGAAACGCTTAGGCTTCATACTTGTTTCGCTTTTGTTGTGCGTTTATGGAACGGGACAAGAGTTTGCTATAGAGCATGTCATTGAAAAGATTTACGGTCAACTGATGGAAACCAATGAATCTGATATAGATTATAGCGACCTATACGATGAGTTAATCGCCTTTTATGAAAACCCTATAAATCTTAATAATACAACGCCGGATCAGTTAGCACAACTGCGTTTTCTGTCGGATATTCAAATTGAAAATTTCTCTTACTACATCTATAAAGTAGATTCTATGCGCACCATTTACGAGTTGCAACTGGTTGAAGGTATGGATCTGTTTACAATACAAATGTTACTGCCATTTGTTACTGTTGGTTCTGCTCATGAGGCGGCAGGCGGTTGGAATTTTCGTGATGTGATGCGAGCCAGTCGTCATGAGTTGATACTAAGATTTGATGGTACATTTGAACCAAAACATGGTTACTCGCCCGATGTGACACCATCTTATTTGGGCGATCCATTTTATACATCACTTAAATATCGTTTAAAAAGCTCTGATAAGTTACAACTCGGTTTGACAGCCGAAAAAGACGCAGGCGAACCGTTTTATGGGACCTATAACAAAGGTTACGATTCTTATTCAGGATTTTTACAAATCAATAAACTATGGAAATTTTCGTCCATTGTTGTGGGCGATTATCGTGCCAATTTTGGTCAAGGTTTGGTGATGCAGCAGGATATGCGACTTGGAAAATCGAGTTTGGTAACTAATATCACTACACGTTCGCAAGGGTTGAAGCGGCATGCTTCAACAGATGAATACAATTTCTTTAGAGGAGTTGGTGCCACGGCTGAATTTGATGATTTTAAAATTTCTGCTTTTTATTCATTTCGTCAGATGGATGCCGACACGTCAGGTGGTAGTTTTTCGTCGTTTAAAACCGACGGATTACATCGTTTACCTACCGATTTTGAACGGAAACGTACTGTTAATCAACAAGTGCTAGGCGGAAATTTGACGTATCGTCATCGTTTTTTTCGTTTAGGTTTAACCGCTACTCAAACCTGGCTCAACACTCCTCTTGACTATGAGCCTAATCCTTATCAACTCTATTATTTTCGTGGAAAATCACAATTCGCAGGAAGTCTTGATTACCTTTTTGCATGGCGTTTTTTCCGATTTTTTGGCGAAACAGCTGTAAACGATGCTGGTGGTGTAGCCACATTGAATGGATTGCTATTTGCTCCGGTTTCAGTGTTGAATTTAGCAGTGTTACAGCGTTTTTATTCGAAAAAATATGATCTCTTTTTCTCCAATGGGTTTGGCGAAAGTAGTCGTACAAATAATGAAAATGGAGTGTACATGGGTGCAGAACTTAAACCTGTACGCCAATGGAAAGTGTCAGCGTACGCCGATTTATTTCATGCATCGTGGTTGGCTTATCAAGTAAACAAACCATCTTCTGGATATGAAACTTTGTTGCAGGTGGAGTATATGCCCAATCGTCACGTGGAGATGTATGGACGATTTCGTTTTGAACAAAAAGAGAAAAATCTGAAACTTCCTGACGAACAACCCTCAACTTTAGTGAGCGATCAGCAAAAAGCATCATTACGATATATGATTGCATATCAAGTAGATCACGTGAGCTTTAAAAATGTCGTAGAATGGAACTGTGTGCGCTTAGGTGCAGTTGATCCAACATTTGGATTTTTGATAACGCAAGACGTGGTTTATACGTTGCCATGGATTGATTTGACGTTAGCAGCAAGGTATGAGTTTTTTGATGCACCAGCTTATGAAAATCGTTTTTATCTGTATGAGCGTGATGTGCCTTATGCATTCTATACGCCTGCGCTATACGGAGTTGGTAATCGTTGGTATCTGAATGTGGATTATAAAATTAATGCGCAATTGAGAGTTTTTTTACGAGTGGCTCAAACTTATTATACAGATAATCGTCAGCAAATAGGGACGGGTGGAGAAACAATTCAAGGAAATCATCGTACAGATTTTCGCATACATTTACAATGGAAGATTTAATGTATTCAAACTTCTTTATCGGAACTTTTTCGTACTTTTGTATAAGGATGCAAATTAAGTAATTATGGCACCAAAAAAAGATAAAGTGTTGATGGCAATGAGCGGCGGTATCGATAGTACTATGGCAGCTATGTTGCTTTTAGAGCAAGGTTATGAATTAGTTGGTGTTACCTTTCGTACGTATGACAGCATTAAGGAAAGTTGTTTAGCCAAAGACAAGGGCTGTTGTAGTATCGATTCTATTATGGAGGCTAAACATATGTGCGAAAAGTTAGGATTTGAACATCATATTTTGGATTTTCGACAAACATTCCAAGATCACGTCATTCGTAATTTTATAGATGAATATATGCAAGGACGAACACCAAATCCGTGCGTGCTATGTAATTCTTCGATAAAATGGGGTGAGTTGCTCAACATGGCTGATGAGTTTGGTTGCTCGCATATTGCTACGGGGCATTATGCTCAAGTGATTCATGAAAAAGGGCATTGGTTTTTGGGAAATGCTGTTGATACACAAAAAGATCAAACTTATTTCTTATGGATGTTGACTGAGGAAAATTTAGCACGTACGCTATTCCCGTTGGGTGGATTTACAAAACAAGAAGTGCGTAAAATGGCACTCGAACGTGGTTTTGAAAAGTTATCTCAAAAAACAGAAAGTCAAGAAATCTGTTTTATTCCCGACAATGATTATCGCCAGTTTCTGTCGGATAATGTGGATGATTTTGACAAAATAAGTAAACCTGGCGATTTTGTGAATACACGAGGAGAGGTAGTTGGTCGGCATCACGGATTTCCGAATTATACAGTTGGACAGCGTAAAGGATTGGGCGTTGCCTTCGGTACTCCTAAATATGTACTTGGTATTGATGCTGCAAAAAACAGTGTAATTCTTGGCGATCGTGACGAATTATTTACCACAACTTTGCGTGCTAAAAATTGCCGATTTACATCGATGGAACTATTGGCGAGAAACAACAAGGTACTGGCTCGTATCCGTTATAAAAGTGCGCCAATAGAGGCAACGGTTGAAGTGAATGGATCCGTGGCAACACTTACGTTTAAAGAATCTGTTTGGGGCGTTACGCCTGGTCAATCGGTAGTATTATATCAAAATAATCGTGTTGTTGGCGGTGGGTTTATAGCCTAATGAAACGTGTTTTTTACATATTATTTTGCTTTTGGGGCTGTGTGTTTTCGATTACAGCTCAGAACTATTATTTTGTAATGTTACACGATAAGGCTAATTCTCCTTTTAGCCTATCACAACCTCAAGAGTTTTTGTCAGAACGTGCTATCGCGCGGCGCATGAAACATAATTGTCCTATTGACTCGATGGATTTTCCAGTTAATACGGAATACGTCAAGGCGATTACAGCAACGGGCGCATCTGTTATACATACGTCTAAATGGTTTAATGGTGTAACTGTTTTAGCTACGAATGAGCAGTATAACGCCATTAAAAGTTTAGTGTGTGTCGATTCGGTGGAACTAACTTGGGCGCCATTAACTCCTGTGCGTGGTGTTCATAAAAATCGTGTTATTGCAACTAGTTCAAATTATATAAACTCCGGCGTACAACATCAAATGTTAAATTTGTCCGTGCTGCACAATGCTTGTTTTAGAGGAGAAGGATTACAGATTGCTCTATTGGATAACGGTTTTGAAAATGTTAATACAATAACTGCATTTGATAGTTTACGCTTGCATGGACGTTTGTTAGGGACACGCGATTTTGTTAATCCCTCGGGATCTGTGTTTCATCAAGGAGCACACGGTACAGCTGTTTTATCGACTATGGCGGCAAATATTCCTAATCAATATTTGGGTACTGCGCCCGATGCATCTTATTGGCTTTTTCGTACCGAAGATGATGCTTCTGAATCACGTTTAGAAATTGATAATTGGGTGACTGCCTTAGAATTTGCTGACAGTTTAGGTGTTGATATTATCAACTCATCGTTAGGTTATAGCGAGTTTGATGATCCCAGTCAGAATTTTTCTTACGTTGATTTAAATGGGCGTACAGCTCGAAATAGCTTGGCGGCAACTTGGGCTGCGCGCCGTGGTATGTTGTTGTGTATTAGCGCAGGAAACGAAGGCGCACTGCCTTGGCACTACATCTCTACACCAGCAGATGCAGATAGTATTTTAGCTGTCGGTGCTGTAAAAGCGGACAAAACGTTTAGTTCTTTTAGTTCTGTTGGTCCTTCATCGGATGGGAGAATTAAACCCGAAGTGTGTGCCATGGGAACCTCAGCAGCTGTTGTAAATAGTACTAATGTGGTTACGGTTTCCAACGGGACTTCTTTTTCGTCGCCCATTATAGCAGGCGCTGTAGCTTGTTTGTGGCAGGCTTTACCGTCGAAAACAAATATAGAACTATTACAACTGCTTCTTGAAGCATCGGATCGCTATACGGCTCCTGATGAACAATACGGTTATGGTATCCCTGATTTTGGTTCGGCATATCTGTCGGTGGTGGGGAATAAACTTTCTAATAGCGCAGATGTAAAACCCATTTGTTTTCCTAATCCAGTTGAAACTTTTTTATCTATTTCCACCACCCATGATATACAGTGGGAATTATTCGACGTACAAGGTTGTAAGCACTCTTCAGGAATTTCGGAATATATCGATTTTTCGACTTTACACCAAGGTGTTTATTGTTTGAAATTGAATCACTTAGACAGCGTCTTTGTCTATAAAATTATTCGTAAATAATGTCCCCAAAGCACTCTTTATCTCTCTTAGAACTCAATGAACAGGTCAAACAAACGCTTAAACTGTCGTTTGCTATGCCCGTTTGGATACGTGCCGAAATTGCCGAATTACACGAGAATGCTAACAGACATTGTTATTTAGAATTTGTTGAAAAATCGTCAGATTCAGACACGATCGTAGCCCGACAAAAAGCGATGATTTGGTCGTTTACCTATCGTATGCTGAAACCTTATTTTGAATCGTCAACAGGTACATCGTTAGCGGTTGGTATGAAAGTTTTGGTGCTATGCCAAATTGAGTTTCATGAACTGTACGGCATGAGTTTGAATGTGCGCGATATTGATCCTACATTCACAGTGGGAGAAATGGCTGTGCGCCGTGTAGAAATTATTCGTCGCTTGACTGATGAAGGCGTTGTTGATATGAATAAACAGCTACAGATGCCATTTGCTCCACAACGTATTGCTGTAATTTCATCAGCATCTGCCGCAGGGTTTGGCGATTTTCAAGATCAACTTTCAAACAACACATTTGGCTATCAATTTTACATCAAGCTTTTTCCTGCAGTGATGCAAGGTTCACAAACCGAGCAGTCAATAATATCAGCATTAGGAAGAATTGCCGACAATCAAGAGTTGTTTGATGTGGTGGTATTAATTCGTGGTGGTGGTTCAACGTCAGATTTGGCAGCATTTGACAACTATAATTTGGCGCTACATTGTTCACAATTTCCACTACCGATAATTAGTGGAATTGGGCACCAGCGTGATGATACTATTATTGATTTGGTAGCACACACGCGTGTAAAAACTCCTACGGCAGCCGCTGAGTTTTTAGTGAATAGTTTGCAAGATGCCGATGTTTTTGTTACAGATTTAGTGGGTTCATTGGCAAATCAAGTGCGACTATTAATTACTGATGCTCAGAATAGACAGCAGGCGCAAGTGATGCGTTTGCCACAACAAGCAAAACAGAGACTAAGCAGGGTGCAATTAGATTTACAGGCACAAACGTTTGGCATAAAACAAGCTGTAAAACAAGTCATTTTAAGTGAAGAAAAACAACTTGATTTGAAGAGTCGATTTGTAGAAATGTCCGATCCGTATTTTGTATTGAAGCGTGGCTATTCTTATACGGAGAAAAAGGGTAAAAAGGTAAGTTCTGTAGATCAATTAATGGTGGGCGATGAGGTAGAGACCTATTTTAGTGACGGTAAAATAACTTCGATAATTGATAAAACAACTAAGATATGAAAAAAGAAATAACCTATGAGGAAGCTATGTCGCAACTCGACACAATTGTAAAACAATTGGAACGCAACGAATTAAGCATTGATGAGTTGTCGGCAAAAGTAAAAGAAGCAACTGCGCTTGTACAGCGTTGTAAGGAGATACTTCACACAACAGATGAAGCTATTGAAAAAATGCTAGCTTCTATTGAAGCTTAAAACCTGTGTAAGTTTAGAGTGAGAAGAGCGTCTCTTTGAAAATTTCACCAACAGAGGGGTGGGGGAAAATCAGCTTTTTAAATTGCTCAAGAGTCAGTTCTTGCTCTATAGCTAAGGCCGCAATAGCAATTAATTCTGATGCGGGATTTCCAATCATGTGTGCTCCAATAAGTTGCTGTTGCTCGTTGAAAATAAGTTTACATAACCCATTTCCACCTTCGTTTTCTGCAACAAAACGTCCTGAAAATGTCATGGGCAATTTTGCTACTTGATATTTGTTTCCTTTAGCTTTCAACGCATCTTCTGTAGCACCAACTCCAGCAACTTCAGGATTGGTGTATATCACAGCAGGAACAGCGCCGTAATTCATCTCGTCGTCAATTCCTAATAAATGATTAATGGCAACTTCAGCTTCGCGTGAAGCTGTGTGAGCTAACATTGAAAATCCTGTAATGTCACCGATGGCATAAATATGAGGGTGTGAGGTTTGCATGTGAAGATTCACGGCAACTCCTTTGTGAAAACGTTCTAACAGAACTGATTCTAATCCTAAGTTTTCAAGATAAGGTTGGCGCCCAACCGATAATAAAATTTGGTTAGCAGCGATGCTTTCTGTCCCCTCGCTGGTGGCAAATATAACATTCTGGTTAGTTACTTCTTGAACTTGCGCATTGATGTGAAATGTAATTCCTTTTTTGGCATATTCCGTGCGTAGCAAAGTGGCAATTTCAGAATCAATTCCCGGTAAAATTTCTGGTGCCATTTCTATGACTGTGACGGTAGTGCCAAACGTATTAAACAACCCAGCAAACTCCAATCCAATAACTCCGCCACCAATAATAACAAGCGATTCTGGAACAGATTTAATTTCGAGCGCTTCAGTGTTTGTCCAAAAAGACGTAGAATCCAATCCTTTAATAGGTGGAATGACATGAGATGAACCAGTAGCTAAAATCAAGTTTTTTGCTTCAATTAATTCATTGTTGCAAACTATTTCAATGTGCGTAGTAGCCTTTTTTATAGCAGCTTCGCCGTTTATTACGGTAATGTTATTTTCACTCATTTTTGCACGTATACCAGCATTGAGTTTACGCACAATTTTATTTTTTCGAGCGACTATTTTTTCGTAATCAAACGCTAAAAGGTCTAGCGTGATACCGTATTTTGAACTTGTTTGAGCGTTTTGATAGAGTTTAGCACTGTAGAGTAGTGTTTTTGTAGGAATGCAGCCTTCATTTAAACAGACGCCACCCAATTGTTTTTTTTCAAATAAAACAACAGTCAAACCACGTTGAGCAGCGCGTTCGGCTGCAGTGTAACCAGCTGGACCTCCTCCAATTATAGCTAAATCAAACATTATCTATAGCGTATTTTTCTTCCAACTCTGAGAATTGTATTTGTGCTAATTTTATTTAATCTACAGAGTTGTTTTACAGTCACTCCATAGCGTCTGGCAATTTTGGAAAGATTGTCGCCAGGTTTTACTTTGTGGTAACGTGCCTGTGCAAGCGCTTTAAGTTCTTGTGAATGACTATAAGTGTCCTTTCTTGTAATATAATACTCTTTTTTGCGAAGGTGCTTAGTTCCAAAATCAATCAATTTTGTTGGATTGAAAGCGTTTCCTAAAAATCGTATTTCGTAATGTAAGTGAGGTCCTGTCGAGTGTCCCGTATTTCCTCCTAAAGCAATGATGTCGCCAGCTGTGACAGTTTGGTTGATATCCACCAAAACTTCTGATAAGTGAGCATATACGGTTTCTAATCCATTGTTGTGGCGGATAACTACGTAATGTCCATAACCTTTTCGTTCATAATCGACAATGCGCACTTTCCCACCAAAAGTAGCTCGAATTGTATCGCCTACTTTTACACCTAAATCAATTCCGTAATGATAGCGGTATCTACGCATACCAAAATTAGAGGTTATGCGATTACTTTGGAGTGGATAAACAAAATCAGTACAATCAATAAAAACCGAATCGGGTAAGCTATCTATTTTTATACGATAAGGGTTCAATCGTTCTGAAGTCCACGAATAGTTATATAATTCACACGCAGGATTACTGTAGATATCAATCGAATCTATAAACTGTTTTGTAGCCACAAAATCTCGGTGAGCATCAATATCATCAAGTTCAAAAAAACTTATGGAATCATTGTCCTCAAAAACAGGTGAGATGGCGTATGAATAGTTAAATAATCCGCACAAAAAGAGGCAGCCAGTAAGAAAAAATTTAAAATCACCCATTATTTTTCGTCTGTTGCATATAAAAAGCTGTGACCAACTTTAGAATAATTAAATAGTTCTTCAGGTTTAAAGAAACGGTTTAACTCAATCACGGCGTTTTCAACAGAATCGGAAGTGTGAATAATATTTTCTTGCATACTCATACCAAAGTCACCACGAATAGTACCCGGAGTTGCGTTGCGAGAGTTGGTTACGCCAGTCATGTTGCGTACAACTTGTACACAATCTAAACCTTCCCAGCAGCAAACAATAACAGGAGAAGCTTTCATCGAATTTACGATACGGGGAAAAAATGGTTTATCAACTAAATGACTGTAGTGTTCTGCTAAAATAGAATCATCTAATTGAATCATTTTGAGTCCACATAATTTGAGTCCTTTACGTTCGAAGCGCTTGATGATTTCTCCTACTAATTCGCGCTGAACAGCGCCAGGTTTGATGATGACGAGTGTTTTTTCCATAAAATATTGATTAAAATAGGTCGGGAGACAAAAATAAGATTTTTTTTTGAAAGTTCTATACAAAATAAGGTTATAAATAGTCAAAAAGTATCTAATAGATGTGTGATGTAAAAATAAAAAGGCTGCAATATGGTGTGTTGCAGCCTTTTTTATTTTAAAAGAGCGATTAAAATCCTCCTTTGAATAATCGTGAAGGACTTAGTTTAGTCACTTTACCCCATTTAGCTTGAATAGCTTTCAAATTGATTGTTTTGGCATCACCAGTAATTACAACAACAATAGGTTGGTCCTTGATATATTTGTTGTAAAAATTGGAGATTTGTTCAAATTTTAAATCATCAATTTTTGGCATATTTATTTTAGCTGGGTCTTCGGTGTACCCTAGTTTTTGCCATGCATCAAATACAAAACTTGCTTCGCGGAATGAAGGTTTATTTGTTAATGACGATTGGCGTAAATAGGTTTTAATGTTATCCAAACGTTCTGGATAGAGTGGCATATTAGTTAGTAAATCCATGTAAACATCTACAGCATCAGCAACTTTGTCGCCTTGCGTACCAACATAACCAATCAAATAAGTATCTTTTCCAGTTACAGGAGGTGTTACCATTTGACCATAAGCTGTATAAGCCATAGAGCGTTTTTCGCGAATTTCGTTCATAACCAATCCGCTGAAACCACCGCTAAAATATTGATTAAACGCATCGTAATCTACGTCTTCTGCAATGTCATAAGGTTGACCATTAACATAGAAGTAAATTTTAGCTTGTTGTACCTCTTTGTTTGGCAAGAAATAGATGGTGGTTTGCTTGTCGTATTTTACGCGGTCTCTGATGATTGGAGATTCACTTTTTGTCAAACCTTCTTTCAAAGGCAAATTAGCTTTTAATATTTCAGCAGCTTGTTCAACAGGTGTTTGTCCAACAAAGTGGATATCTAACTCATAGCTTGTTGCATCAATAATAGCTTTTGTTAATTCAGGAATAGTTAAAAGATAATTTACTGATACATCGCCATCAGGATTAACTGTGACATTGAACATATCTTTCACGTCGATACGGTCAATATATTCTGACTTGTCTTTGTAAAGAACATATTCCATTAAAGCATCTGATAGCATATCTGGGTTTTTCTTTTCTATCATACGTGAATTGAGTTCTCCACCAATAATGTGTTCCAGCTGTTTGTTGTCCAATTTTGGGAACAAAGTTTGGCGTGTCATTAATTTACAAATTTCAGCTAAGTTTTTTTCATCACCAGTTAGTTGAATGTAAAAATAGCTACCTGTAACACCATAAGAACAGGATGCACCAAGTTCACTAAACTGACGACGTAAAGTCTGTGCTTCAACATCAGGTAAGGCACCAGCGGTATTCATCAAAGCGGTTGCATATTTTAATTTTGGCATTTTTTCAGTACCAACGCCATATTTCAAAGTCAATGTAAATACATCATTTACTTTATTCTCAGAACTGAATAACGTAACATCTTTGTAAAGTTTTACTTTTTTGACATCATCAAAATTGTTGTACTTTTCTTCTACGTTACCAATAGGCATCGCCTTAATTTTTTGAGCGTAAGCTGTCTCTACACCTTTGGGAGGGTCTAAAGGTTTGATGTCTGGTTTTTTCAATTTATTCTTTTTAGGCGTTCCCTTTTCGATTGTTACTGTAATGTGGTTACCGTTTAAATATTTTTGTGCAGTGCGTTGTATGTCTTCGCGCGTGATGGCGTTGACACGTTCATTCATTTTCAAATAAGAGTCGACAGGTTCGTTGTAAGCAAACGCATAGGTTAAAATTTCAACTTTCGACGAAAGTCTTTCGAACATAACTTTATACGACTGTAAAAATTGTGCTTTTACTGATTCAAAAAGCCAATCTTCGAAGGTGCCGTTTTTGAGTTTGTCCACCTCTTTCATGATGATTTTTTCAGTAGCACTATTTGATTCGTACATATTTTGTGCAATATCAAAATAAGGTACAGCCATCACTAAAACACGCCCTAAATCACGACGTGCATCATTGTATGCCACAGCCATTTGAATATCACCGTCCAACATCAGTTTATCGAGTAAACCTGTGCTGTGTTCGTTATTAAGCAATGACAACGTAAAATCTAGGAGTAATTCATCCTTATCTCCTTTTTTCACACCATTGTAACCCCAAACAACTTGAGGATAATAACCTAATTTAGCTGAAACTTTAGGATTCCCTTCGAATGTAGTAGGATTGTAAGTTGGGCGTTCTGGTAATTCCTTGGCTTTTAAGCGACCAAATTTCTCAGCAATCATTGGTTTTACGGTTTCTGTGTCAAAATTCCCAACCAAAACTAACGCCATATTATTAGGCACATACCATGTTTCGAAAAAATTGATCAGTGCGCTTAAGCTTGGATTTTTTAAGTGTTCAGATGTACCAATCACATCGCGTGAATAAGGGTGTCCTTTGTACAAATTGTCGAACAAAAACTCTGTAATATGCGTATTGTTATCATCTTGATACATGTTGTATTCTTCGAACACATTTTCCAATTCAGCTTGGAAAGAACGGAATACAGGATCCATTAAACGTTCTGAATTTAATTCTAACCATTTTTCCATTTGGAACGAAGGGAAGTTATTGAAATAGGCAGTTAAATCATAGCTAGTAAACGCATTTAAACCTTCGCCACCCATACCTTCCGTTAAATTTGAAAAATCATCTGTTGCGCCATATTGAGCAGCCTCCATTGATTTTTCATTGATAACTTTAACCAATTCAGCACGCATTTTTTCATCTTTTGTAGCGACTAATTGGTCATACAGTTTGATGATTTCTTCGTACAAAGGTTTCTCTTTTTCCCAATCGAGTGCGCCGATGTTTTTGGTTCCTTTGAACAATACGTGTTCTAAATAGTGAGCTAAACCTGTATAATTAGCAGGCTCATCAAGTGCTCCTGCACGGGTTACAATGCGTCCGTGCACGTCGGGTTGATTATGATCTTCCCACAATAAAACGGTTAAACCGTTTTCCAACTTGTATTGAGTCAAACCTCTGCTTGGATCTTGCTGTGCAAACAGGCTCGTCACCAGCGTAAGTAAGCCAATAATCAATGCATAAATTTTTGTCTTCATAATTGTTTTAATAAAGTGATTAAAAAGTTGTTTATAAGTTATTTTTCATATTCTAAAATATCGCCGGGTTGGCAGTCGAGGGCTTCACAAATAGCCTCAAGTGTACTAAAACGAATGGCTTTCGCTTTCCCTGTTTTTAAAATCGAGAGATTGGCGGGTGTCACATCAACTTTTTCTGATAGTTCATTGAGTGACATTTTTCGTTTAGCCATCATTACATCTAAATTCACAATAATTGACATAGTAGTTTCCTCTTGCTATTAAATAGTTAAATCTTGCTCTTTTTTATATCCAGTTGCTAAACGCAAAACCTCATTCATGAGTAAAATAATTAATCCCATAACGATGTCGTCCCAATCAATAATATTGGCGTAACTGATAGTGTAATCAGTCAATTCAATGGCTTGCCGTGCCATAAAAATGCTTAAACCTTGCCAAGCGCTGCTCAGTGCTCCAAGCACTAAAAAACCAATACCAATAATATTGATACGTTTGATATTTATATCTTCAAACACTTCGGAGCGACGAAACGATAAAACAATTTTAATAAATATCACCAAAACATAGACAAAACAGACAAGAATTCCTAAATTTAGTAAGCCGTTCACAACAGAAATAGCGATTTCGGCCACAGATTTTTGGTGGGTTTCAGGATAAAAAGCCACAACTGATGCTTTTGTTGGTATGAGAAAAAGCGCCGTGCTATCCTTGATGTTGTGTGTGTTTGGTGTAATGTCATCTGTTTTAGGTTTTAAATCCAAATAGGTAAATGTTTCAGATTGTACATGGTTCTCGAGTTCAAAAGAGGCAATGCCATATCCTAAATTGAAACCTTCAACAAAAGACATAACTGTGCTTTGAAAAACAGCTATTAAAAAACTGACTAAAAGCAAGGTAGATAGAATTTTAAAACGTTTCATACGCATTTGGGGTTAAAAGTATTTATGGTTTACGCTACAAAGGAAGTGATTAATTTTTGAATAACCAAATATTTTTATCGTTTTTCGATATTTTTTTATTGAAACGTTTTATTTTTACGTTTTGTCATTCATAACTTGTGAAAAATAGTAATGTAAAATTGCGCTAATTTTGTGAGATAACATATTAAAACAATTATCTTTGTGACTGATATTTAAATCGAAAGCCTATGACTGAGCAATTTTTACAGTATGTGTGGTTTCAAAAAATGTTTTCGCCTTTGCAGTCAACTTCGCAAGGTGAGGCTGTTGAAATTATCGATGTAGGGCAACTTAATACCGATGCTGGCCCCGATGTATTTAATGCAAAAGTGAAGATAGGCAATACATTATGGGCGGGTAATGTGGAATTTCATCAAAAATCGAGTGATTGGTTGAGACATGAGCACACACAAAATCCAGCATATAATTCGGTTATTTTACACGTAGTGTTTGACATTGACACAGCTATTTATCGTATTGATGGTAGCGAAATTCCCCAAATTTGTTTAAAATTTTCTCCTCATTTGTTTGAACAGTATGAAAGTTTACAGCGGCAAAAAACATTTGTTGCGTGTGAACAACATGTGGGAAAAGTATCTTCTGTTCATCTTTACAATTGGCTCGATCGTTTGCTGGTTGAGCGTTTGGAGCAGAAAACGCACATGATTGAAACCTTATTAAATCAAACCACCAACAATTGGGAAGCGGTGTTTTATATTGTTTTAGCTCGTAATTTTGGTTTTGCAACCAATGGGTTAGCATTTGAGTTATTAGCCAAATCGTTGCCATTAACGATTTTGGCAAAACACAAAAATAGTTTGATGCAGTTGGAAGCATTGCTGTTTGGTCAGGCAGGTCTGCTGGAACAAACGACCTCAAGTGACGCTTATGTGGTTCAATTGAAGAAAGAATATCAGTTTTTGCGTGTCAAATATCAATTAGAACCAATTGATTATGCGTTGTGGAAATTATTACGTCTTCGTCCTGCTAATTTCCCTACCGTGCGCTTGGCACAATTTGCCACCTTGATTCACCAGTCGAGTAAATTATTTTCTAAAATTCTCGAAACAACTTCTTATAATCAATTGCGTCCGCTGTTTCAATGTGAAGTGTCCGATTATTGGCTTACGCACTATCTGTTTGGTGAGTCTAGTAAATCTGTGTCCAAAAAACTTTCTAAGTCGTCGATTGACAATGTGTTGATTAACACTGTAGTACCGTTTTTATTTCATTATGGCAAGGTGAATAATAACGAGGAGTTGACACGGCGTGCTTTCGATTTGTTGAGTACTTTAGCGGCAGAGCAAAATAACATTGTTTCAGGATTCGCAAATTGTGGTATAAAAGCGCATTCAGCATATGACTCACAAGCGCTCATTCAGCTAAAACGTGCCTATTGCGATTTGCATAAATGTTTGCAATGCCACATATCAAAACAGGCACTTTATTTGCAAGTCTAATTTAATAAATTTTCACTATTTTTATTCGATAGATAATTCATTCATCTTAAAATAATTTTGTTATGGAAAAGAAAATTACTGTTTTTGGTGTTATTAGTGAAGGCTTTTCATTAGGTTTGAAAAACTCGTTATCCTTGTTAGGTGCTGTTGTTTTGTATGTGCTTACCATTTGGATTCCTTATCTTAATGTGGGTACAACTATTGCCATGAGTGCAATTCCTATCGAGTTGAGTAAGGGCAAAGTGATTTCGCCTCTTTTTATTTTTGATGCTAAATATCGAAAATATATGGGAGAATTTTTCTTACTATTAGGTTTTATTTCTATTGCTATTGTACCATTAATTTTATTCGGTTTTTTCCCATTTGTTGTAATTTCATTAGCGTGGTCGTTAGCAGTATATCTGTTACTTGACAAGGGATTGTCGCCAGGCGAAGCGTTAGTTCAAAGTAACAAGTTAACTGATGGATATAAGTGGACGTTGTTTTTTATAGAACTTGTATTAGGATTGGTAGTTACACTTATTTTATTGTATCCTCTCTTTGCTTTAGTCGATTTTGCTAATGGTTGTAGTTATGAGCCGTTGGGTTGTTTGGCGGAGTCGTGTGTTCCATGTTGGGCAATTTTCATGATTGTTATTGTAGTGTTACTTTATCAATTTGTGTCATTAGGAGTATGGGCTGTTGTATATCGTAAATTAACAGAATCAGATCCGGTGATAGTTGAATCTACATCAGCTCCCACTCCTGCGCCAGTTGTTGTAGAAGAGCCTGCGGTTGAATCCACATCAGCAACATCGAAACCCGTTGGCAAAAAAACAACAGAAAAAAAGTCAGCAGCTAAAAAATCATCAACCTCAAAACCGACAGCTAAAAAAACTGAATAACGGGATCGGTTTCCCTATTATAAAAACTCCACAAAACACATGAGCTTTGTGGAGTTTTTTGTACCTTTGTAAAATGGATTTGGTTACATTTATCTGTTTTTCTCATGAAAAAATTATTTCTACTCGATGCATACGCTTTAATTTATAGAGCTTATTACGCTTTTTTACGAATACCACGAACTAACTCTAAAGGCTTGAACACGGGTGCAATTTACGGTTTTGTTAATACGCTTGAAGATGTGTTGAAGCGTGAACAACCCACCCATATTGCAGTAGTTTTTGATCCGCCCGGACCAACTTTTCGTCACGAGGCTTTCACTGACTATAAAGCACAACGTGAAGCCACACCTGAAGATATTCGCAAGTCAATTCCTATAATCAAACAAATTGTAGAAGCTTATCGCATTCCTGTAATTCAAGTTTCTGGCTTTGAAGCTGATGATGTTATTGGGACATTGGCTCAAAAGGCTGAAAAGGAGGGTTTTGAAGTCTATATGATGACGCCTGACAAGGATTATGGACAGCTGGTTTCAGAACGTATTTTTATCTACAAACCGAAATTTGGTAGTACAGGATTTGATACGCTTGGTGTAAACGAAGTGCTTGAAAAATGGGGTTTGGAGAACGTGTCACAAATCATAGATTTATTAGGGTTGATGGGTGACTCATCTGATAACATTCCGGGTTGTCCTGGAGTTGGCGAAAAAACCGCGGTTAAATTATTGAACGAATTTGGCACAATCGATAATCTACTTCAAAATACAAACCAACTCAAAGGCGCTCTAAAAACTAAAATAGAAGAAAACAAAGAAGCAATAGAGTTTTCTCGTTTCTTGGCAACAATTAAAACTGATGTGCCAGTAGAGTTGAATGAATCACAACTCATCAGAGAAGAGCCCAACACAGAAAAGCTTGTTGAGTTGTTTACGGAGCTGGAGTTTCGTAGCTATCTTACAAAGTTGCGAGGTGCAGAACTTGTTTCGCCAAAGGTTGATTCGTTACAAGGGTCACTTTTTGATGAACCTCTAACGGAAAATATTTCAGTTTTATCGCCTACCATAATAAGTTCTGAAACTGTTGAGAGTTTTTTTGCTACGGCGTCCACAATGGAACACACATATAAAGTGGTGCAAACAGACCAAGAAATTACGGATTTATGCAAGCTTTTATTGCAAGTTAGCGAATTCGCCTTTGATACAGAAAGCACATCATTGGAGGTGTTGGATTCGGAATTGGTAGGCTTGTCTTTTGCCGTAGAAGCGCATAAGGCTTACTATGTTCCTATACCCGAAAATCGTGCTGAAGCGGTGCAATTGTTGTCCAATTTTAAATCGGTATTTGAGGATGAGCGTATCGGGAAAATTGCGCACAATATGAAATTCGATTTGATGATGCTCGAAAATTATGGTATTACGCTCAAAGGACAACTGTTTGATACTATGATAGCGCACTATTTGCTCAATCCGGAATTACGACATGGTATGGATTATTTGGCTGAAATTTTGTTGAATTATCATACTATTCATATCGAAGAGTTGATTGGACCACGTGGAAAAAATCAACTTAATATGCGGCAAGTACCGTTGGAAAAGATAGCAGAATATGCAGCTGAAGATGCTGATATTACGTGGCAACTGAAAACAATTTTAGAACCGCAAATTACAGAGAATAACTTACAACGGTTATTTTACGATATAGAGATGCCACTGGTGCGTGTGTTGGCACAAATGGAGCGCAATGGTATGTTGATTGATGATTTTGCTTTGGCGCAATCGTCTCAAGTGCTCACGAACACTATGCTAAAAATTGAACGGGATATTCAAAAAATTGCTGGTGAAAATATTAACGTCAGTTCGCCCAAACAGATTGGAGAATTTTTATTTGACCAACTTAAAGTGGTGGAGAAAGCCAAGAAAACCAAAACAGGTCAATATGTTACTGATGAAGAAACTTTGGAAGCATTGCGTTCTAAACATCCTGTTATTGGTCAAATTTTGGAGTATCGTGGGCTTAAAAAATTGCTCAGCACCTATATTGACGCACTGCCAAAGTTGATTAACAACAAAACAGGCAAAGTGCACACATCGTTTAACCAAACAGTTACAGCGACAGGGCGTTTGAGTTCTAGTAATCCGAATTTGCAAAATATTCCTATTCGCGACGATCAGGGTAAGGAGATTCGCAAAGCGTTTATTGCTGAACCCGGTTGCGTGTTTTTAAGTGCCGACTATTCGCAAGTAGAATTGCGTATAATGGCACATTTGAGCAACGACACCAATATGGTTCGTGCTTTTCTTTCGAATCAAGATATTCACGCAGCTACTGCGGCTAATATTTACCATGTACCCATTGAAGCAGTTACAGCAGATATGAGGCGCAAAGCCAAAACAGCAAATTTTGGTATTATTTACGGAATTTCGGTATTTGGACTGTCGGAGCGATTGTCCATTCCTCGTTCAGAAGCGAAAGAGTTGATAGATGGCTATTTTTTGACATTCCCAGAGGTGAGAGCTTATATGGATAGTAGTATCGAAAAAGCGCGCGAAAAAGGTTATGTAGAAACCCTTTTTGGGCGTAAACGCTTTTTGGCTGATATCAATTCTAAAAATGCCAACGTGCGTGGTTTTGCTGAACGTAATGCCATTAACGCACCCATTCAAGGTTCTGCAGCCGATATTATAAAATTGGCTATGGTGCGTATTCATCATCGTTTACAAGAAGAAGGATTACAAACTAAAATGATTTTACAGGTGCATGACGAACTAAACTTTAATGTGCCACAAGCCGAATTAGAACAGGTTAAAACGCTTATTAAAACAGAAATGGAAGGTGCTTTTGCACTAAAAGTGCCTCTAAAAGTGGATGTTGGTATAGGTCAAAATTGGTTAGAGGCACATTAAACATCTAAAAAAGAGAGGGACTAAAATCTATTTTACTAAGTCAAATTACAACACACATGAAGCAGAAATCACAAAAACCGACACGTCGTCCACGCATTCGCCAGCGCGACAACTTGTTGTACGAACAGTTGCAATATACGGGCGATATTCATGAGGGCACATGTTTAGAACTTACTGTATTCGATAAGTCGGGCATAAAAACGCACACGGGCGACGATTTGACTGTTTTAAACCAGATGGAGCCCACTAAGGTAAATTGGTTATGTGTGCGTGGCTTGTCAGATGTGAATCTCATTGGGAAACTGTGCCGACACTTTGAGTTGCCCAACGTGTGGATGCAAGATGTGTTGAATACACGTCATATAGCCAAAATTGAAGAGATTGATTACGGTTTTTTGACAGTATTAGATGTTTTTTCGTATAATGAGCATCACACTCTCGATAAAGAGCACGTTAGTTTGTTGATGAAAAAAGGGGTAATTATCTCGTTTCAAGAATCGCAAAGTAATTTGTTTGCTGAAATTAGTAAAGCACTTACCACTAACACGGGTAAAGTGCGTTCGGAGTCGGTTGACTATTTGTATGATTTATTGTTCAGTAGCATTATTGATTCTTATTTAGCTATTTTGGATACACAACGTGATCAAATGCTCGATATGGAAGATCAACTCATGGAGTTTGGTGGCGATCATGTGGCGGTGGGGCGTGCAATTCAGTTAGTGCGCAAAGATTATATGTTGTTGCGTAAAAATTTGGGACCACTGCGTACTGATTTTTCTATTTTGTTGGAGTCGAACTATGTGAAAGATAGCAATAAAATATACTACAGAGACACACGCGACCAACTATTACAAGTGTTTCAGTTGATTGATAATGCCAAAGAGACTATAACGGCATTAGTTGATTTGTATTTGGCAAATAACGATTTGCGTATGAACCAAATTATGAGTCGCCTCACGGTAGTGTCAGCTATTTTTATTCCGTTGACGTTTTTAGCAGGTGTGTGGGGTATGAATTTTAGAGTTATGCCAGAATTATCGTGGCAGTATGGTTACTTATTTGCTTGGGGCGTAATGGGTGTGGTAGCTTTAGGAGTTATCTGGTGGTTGTGGAAAAAGAGATGGTTTTAACAACAGTTATTCCGGTTTACAGGAGGAGCACTAAAATAAGGGCATAAAGGCTTTCAGTTGTAAAAACTGTCTATTACTTCATTTAATTCTTAAAAATACTTACCTTTGCAGTAAAGCGGCAATAGATGAAAATCGAAGAAAATTATTCACTTTTAAACCACAATACGTTTGGTATTGACGTAAAAGCGCGCTATTTTGTGGAGTACCATAGTGTGGCGGAGTTAGTAGAGCTGTTACAAATGGATATGGTGAAGCAACATCCACTGTTGGCTATTGGTAGCGGCAGTAATTTGCTCTTTACTAAGAATTTTGATGGTGTGGTGATTCACTCCAAAATCTGTTGTTATGAAACTATTCGCGAAACCGACAAGCACATCTATGTACGTGTAGGCTCTGGTGTTGTTTGGGATGATTTTTGCGCCACAGTGGCAGAGCGTGGTTTGGGAGGTACTGAAAACTTATCGTACATTCCCGGTGAAGTTGGTGCGAGCGCTGTACAAAATATTGGTGCCTATGGCGTGGAGGTGGCTGATATTATTTCACACGTGGAAACGGTAGAAATTGCTACGGGCAAAACACGACTTTTTGATGTGTCAGAATGCGAATATGGCTACCGAACAAGCATTTTTAAAACAACGTTGAAAAACCAATATGTGGTTACCGCTGTTGAGTTCCGACTGGATAAAATACCACAATTTAAGCTCGATTATGGTAACTTGTCAGAATCAGTTGCTAGCATAAATCCGCTTACTGTAAAAGCTGTACGAGACGCCGTTATTGCTATTCGTAAAAGCAAACTGCCAGAGCCAAGTAAACTTGGAAATGCGGGCAGTTTTTTCAAAAACCCACTGATTGCAGAGTCGCATTTCAACCAATTGCGTCGTCAATACACCACAATGCCGTTTTATAGGGCTGATGGAGGATTGGTAAAAATTCCTGCGGCGTGGCTTATTGAACAGTGTGGCTGGAAAGGTAAAACATTTGGTGGCGCTGGTGTGTATGAAAAACAACCGCTTGTATTGATAAATAAAAACAACGCAACCGCTGGAGATATTTGTTTGTTGGCAGACGCTATTTGTAAATCGGTTAGCAATAAATTTGGTATCACAATAGAGCCTGAAGTAAACTATATTTAATTCCTCATTTTTAACTCCTAAAATTTATTACATGGCATCTTTTATTATTGAAGGCGGACATAAATTACATGGCGACATTCATCCGCAAGGCGCTAAAAATGAAGCGTTACAGATTATTTGTGCAACAGTGTTGACTACCGAAGAGGTGATTGTGGATAATATCCCCAATATTTTGGATGTTAACAATTTAATTCAATTGTTGCGCGATATGGGCGTGCAGGTAAAACAGCTTACAACATCAAAATATAGTTTTAAAGCCGAAACGCTTGATACTGATTTTTTAGGAAGCGATGAATTTTTACAAAAATGTGCCAAACTACGTGGTTCAGTTATGCTTATCGGTCCGCTTGTGTCACGTTTAGGTAAAGTGACTTACGCCAAACCCGGTGGCGATAAAATTGGTCGTCGTCGTTTAGATACGCACTTTGTAGGTGTTCAAAATTTAGGTGCTGACTTAAATTACGATAAGAAAAAGCAAGCTTTTGTTTTGGAAGCAAAACAGTTAACGGGAGCGTATATGTTGCTTGATGAAGCGTCAGTAACGGGTACAGCCAACATTGTCATGGCGTCTGTGTGTGCCAAAGGGACAACGACAATTTATAATGCGGCTTGCGAGCCCTATTTGCAACAGTTATGTCTTTTACTAAATGCAATGGGGGCAAAAATTTCGGGCATTGCTTCTAATTTGTTAACAATCGAAGGTGTTCCTGCGTTACATGGTGCCGAGCATCGTATTTTACCAGATATGATTGAAGTTGGTAGTTTTATTGGAATTGCCGCTATGACAGGTAGTGCACTTACGATTAAAAATGTGTCATATCATAATCTCGGTATCATTCCAGATAGTTTTCGCCGATTAGGTATTGTGCTAGAACAGCAAGGCGATGATATTTTTATCCCAGCACAATCGTCGTATCAAATTGAATCATTTTTAGATGGTTCTATTCTCACATTAGCTGATGCCCCTTGGCCTGGACTTACACCAGACCTATTGAGTGTGCTGTTAGTAGTGGCAACACAAGCAAAAGGCAGTGTACTAATTCATCAAAAAATGTTTGAAAGTCGTCTGTTTTTTGTAGATAAACTTATCGATATGGGCGCACAAATTATTTTGTGCGATCCACACCGTGCTGTTGTTATAGGACATGATCACAAAGTAGCTTTACGCGCAAATAATATGACATCGCCCGATATTCGTGCCGGTATTGCGTTGTTGATTGCAGCTATGAGTGCCGATGGTGTGAGTCGCATCGACAACATTGAGCAGATAGACCGTGGTTATCAGGATATTGAAAATCGTTTAAATGCTATTGGGGCAAAAATAATCCGTGCATAGTAAACAGGTGAGCATAAATAAAAAATCCCTTTTGATTTCAAAAGGGATTTTTTATTTCCTGTGTATAATAGAATAGATTTAATATTGACGTTTCGATTGTCCAAAATGTTTAGCAGTGAGTTGTTCTATTTTTATGCGCCACATTTTCACATTGGCAATGGCAACATCGCTATACGATACGTTGTTCTTTGTATATTGTTTCATAAAAACATCCATCAGTTGGCGTTTTTCATCGAGTTCTTCTACAAATTCTACAGCACCAAATGCGATAACACTTTTTGAATTCATACTGTAACTACAACCAACGTTTGGATGTTGGTATATCAGCTTTTGATCGGGAGATGTAAATACCACGCATACTTTTGGATTTTTTGCTAATAACCTTAGTTTATGTCCATCTTCAGGTCCCGAATGCATGTAAATGTAGGGATAGGCGTAGGCAAAATTCATAGGTAAAGCGTAGGGGGCATCGCCACCAAACGATACGACGCAACTTGAACACGAACGTATAACATTCTCTATCTCTTGTGTATCTGTTATAACTGTTGTTTTCATGGTTTTATGAGATTGATAAACTCTTCACGTGTTTTGGCACTCTGAAAAGCTCCTGTAAAATCGGAGGTTGTGGTAACAGAGTGTTGTTTTTGTACGCCACGCATCTGCATACACATGTGCTGTGCTTCGATAACCACCATAACTCCCATAGGATTAAGTGTGTTTTGTATACACTCTTTTATTTGTAAAGTCAATCGTTCTTGTAATTGTAAGCGATGGGCATAAATGTCGACCACACGCGCAATTTTACTTAATCCTGTAATGGTTTGGTTTGGAATATAAGCCACGTGTGCTTTACCAAAAAATGGCAACATGTGATGTTCGCACATTGAGAAAAATTCAATATCTTTGACAATCACCATTTGCTGATACTCTTCGTGGAACATGGCACTGCGCAACACCTCTTCGGGATCTTGCAGGTAACCTTGTGTAATGAATTGCATCGCTTTAGCTACTCTATGCGGTGTGCGGAGTAAACCTTCGCGTTGAGTATCCTCACCTAACAACTCCAGTATTTTTGCATAATATTCCGCTATCTGTACGGTTTTGGCTTCAACCGATGTGTTGCTCATAATCTTTGTTATTGATTTAGTACTATTTGATCGGGTACAATATAGGTCTCTGTTTGAAATTCAGGAAAGTTTTCGATAAGATATTGGCGTAACGTCTGTGCTTCTGCATGTGTAGTGCAGTTACCTACGCGTACTTTCCAAAAAGGAGATGTGTAGGTTACGTACACGGGTAAATTTGGCATTTTATCTAAAATGGTTTTTTCCACATTAAACGCATCACCTCTGGCACGTTGCGCATTGTTGCTCGAAAAAAGTTGCACCCGAAAACCACGTTGTGTTTCATTAGCACCACTCCCTTTTTGTGCTTCAATAGCTTTTTGCATAATAGGTTTTAGATACACATTGATAACAGCATTGGTTTGACTGTCGGGTTCTGCCAATGTACTAAATAAGGTTTCTGGCGCACTCGTACGCACAGCTGCAGAATCGGTAGTTTGAGCAAATAAACCCACACTGCAAAATAAGGCAATGACTCCAATAAGTTTTTTCATATTTATGTTATTTGGTTTAATTTATAGTTGAGCATTAGCTTCGACGTGTCGCATAACACGGCGTATGTTCTCGCCCCAAATTTTGCGAATATCGTTGTGAGAATAGCCTCTGCGTAATAACTCTTTTGTAATGTTTATAAGTTCGTTGCTGGCTTGACATCCTAAAATGCCGCCTCCGCCATCGAAGTCTGAACCAACACCTACAAAATCAATGCCAACGGTTTTTACAATATGATCAATATGATCAATAGCCGTTGTGAGCGACGCCTCTGTTTGTGATAAAAATCCGTCGTAAAGACAAACTTGGCAGACCCCCCCTTTTTTTGCTAATGCTTTAAGTTGTTCGTCGGTTAGGTCGCGTGGATGGTCGCACAAGGCTCGTGCCGACGAATGTGATGCAATAATAGGATTTTTACAATATGTCAAAGCGTTCCAAAAACTTTTTTCTCCAGCGTGCGAAATATCAACCATGATACCTAAACGATCCATTTCTGCAATTACCTGTTTACCAAAATTGCTTATGCCGTTATGCGTGTGCTGACTTTTAGCAGCAGAATCGCAAATGGCATTGTCGCCATTGTGACAAAGCGTGATGTAGCGCACACCTGCATTGTAAAAATGCTCAACTTGACTTAAATCGGTGCCAATAGCATAGCCATTTTCTAAAGCCGGTGTAACGGCTTTTTTGCCGAGTTTTTTTGCTTCTTCAATAGCATCAGCAGTGAGAGCTAACATAGCCTTGTCACTATTGGTTTGGAGTTGTGTATGTATGCGCTCCAAAATAGCGTTAGCCAAATCGTTAGCAGCTTTGGTGGCGGTTCCGTCAAGTTCTTTTTGTGGAATGTAAGCAGCCATAAATATCGCATCTAAGCGTCCTTCACCCATTTTCACAAAATCGACTAATGCAGATTCGGTGCGTTCGCCGAGATTCATATTGTTGGTAAAAACCATAGGAGTGTCGCAATGTGAATCAACAGAAACGAGTGTGTCATGCAAAATGCGTGCTTCGCGAAAGAGTGTTGCTTCATTGACCAACCATTTAAAAAGTGCTACGTGCGCTTTTTTATTGGTCACTGCCAAATTTTCGGGATGCCATTGTATACCGATAATAGGGTAATGTGTCGATTCTATGGCTTCGCAAATGCCGTCTGAGGTGGTAGCAACAGAGTTAAAATTTGGCGCAACATCTTTTATGGCTTGATGATGAAAGGTGTTTGTACCAAGTTGTTCGCAACCAACAATTTGACTAAGTTTAGAGTTAGCCTTGACTGTAACCGTATGTGTCTCAATGTGACGGGCTTCTGACTGATCGTGATTGAGCAATTTTGCACTGTTTTGCGCATAAATATCTTGATATAGCGTTCCCCCAAAATAGACATTGAGGACCTGCACACCACGGCAAATTCCCAAAATCGGTAGTTGATGACGACTAGCAAAATCAATCAAAGCATAGTCATAAAAATCACGTTTTGGATCTACGTCGCCAAGTTCGGGAATTGGTTTTTCATTGAAATATGACGGGTCGATATCCGCACCACCGCTTAATAACAAACCATCAACCTGACGCATAGCTTCTTCAAGTGTTTCTTTATCGTCTAGTACGGGAATTAATAAAGGAACACCACCTGCCAAATGTACAGCTTGTACGTAAGCGTCGGCGATGCGCGATGTTTGTTCTTTATAATTGACTGAAATTCCAATAATGGGTTTCATAATTTCATCTTTAAAGGTTTTCCTAATACCTGATCCACTTCCACATCTCTTTCCAGCTTGTTTTTTTGCCGTACATCAAAATTCCCGTACGGTAAATTTTTGCCGACATCCATGTTGTGGCAATAAAAGAGATAATCAAAATGGTCACAGAGAGTAATTTTTCCCACATCGGTACACCCAACGGCAAACGAACCATCATTACGATGGGGGATGTAAAAGGAATCATAGAGCACCAAAGTGCTAACGGACCGTCTGGATTTTGTGCACCATAAATAGCTGCATAAATGGCGAATATAATGGGAATAGTTACTGGTAACATAAACTGTTGAGTGTCGGTTTCATTATCCACCGCAGAACCAATAGCTGCGAAAATAGAGGCATACAACAGATATCCGCCAATAAAATAGATGATGAAATAAAAAATCAATTCAAGCGGATTTACTGACATAATCATAGCCATAACGTTGTCGAAGTTAAGTTTGCTGCTGGCTTGTGCAACCTCGCTCATCTGTTCAACGCTGACAGCGGTTTCAGGAGTGATAGAGTTTCCTAAAAATTGTCCAGCAACAGCAACTAAACCAACAGTGAGGAACAACCAAATAGCAAATTGTGTTAGACCAACCAAAGCAATACTGATGATTTTTCCCATCATCAATTCAAAAGGTTTAACACTGCAAATAAGTACTTCTACAATGCGGTTTATTTTTTCTTGTACCACGCTACTCATCACTTGTGCACCATAAGTGAAAATAAACATATAAATCAACATGGTGAAAACCATACCAATAGCAACTGCGATTTCAGATGATGAAATTTCTTCACTACCATCTTCGCTCCATTTTATGGTGTTTACGCGTATGTTCGCTTGTGATTCGTCAATAATTTCTTGGATGTTGGGAATATTGTGCGACAAGAGTTTTTCCTTTTCGACAAAACTGTTTAACCCTTGTTCGATGAAGTTTTTTAATTCGATGTTGACCTGTTTTTCGGAGTAAATTGTAACAGCTTCTGGCGTTGTGGCTAAATCTTTTGAAATAACAACAATAGCTTCGTAATCACTGCGTTTTTCGCTGGTTCGCAAACTATCGACAGGTTCACCTATGAGTTCAAAAGTGTATGCATCATTGTCGGTAAACACTGATGCGTATTTGCCTGTTTGGTCAACAACAGCAATCTGTTTTATCTCGCCATCAGTCAATGTAGCAAGCCATATCGGTGTAAAAATGAGCGCTACAAACAGCAGTGGCATTAGAAATGTGAGCACCAAAAATGATTTTTTGGCCACACGATTTTTATATTCTTGAGCGATAACAAGTCCTATTTTACTCATAGAAGTATTCTATTTTGAATACAAAGGTAATGATATAATTTTCAACTGCAAAATACAATCTTCTTCTCTTTATCAAGTGGTTTATCTTAACTTGTCCATAAAAAAAGTCGTTCTTTTGGGAACGACTTTTTGAGAAATTCTAAATTGAAAGGGCAAATTAGACACGTTTTTCTTTAATACGTGCTTTTTTACCAGTACGCGAACGCAAATAATACAATTTTGCGCGACGGACTTTACCAACTTTGTTCACTTCGATGCTTTCGATAAAAGGAGAGTCCAGTGGGAAAATACGTTCAACACCAACGTTGTCCGACATTTTGCGAACAGTAAAACGTTTTTTGTCACCGTGTCCTGTAATTTTAATAACAATACCACGATACAACTGAACACGCTCTTTGTTACCTTCTTTAATGCGATAAGCAACTGTAACAGTATCACCACTTTCGAATGCTGGATGATTGTTTTCAACAGCCAAAGATTGCTCTGCAACTTTAATTAAATCCATTGTTATAAAAAGATTTGATTGAACATTAGTGCAGCATTCACAGGTATCCCTTTTCCTATCAGAGGCTACACGAAACGGACTGCAAAGATACTATATTTTTTCTGACCACAAAACAGTTCCTTTATTTATTTTATCTTTCTTTGAAATGAGCAATCAAAACTCTTGATTTTTGATAAAATTTGCTGTATATTTGTAGTCGCGTAATGGCTGTATGTGATATTAATTTTAAAAAACTATAGATTATGAAAATTAACAGTAAGGTTGAAGAGATTTTGAATAAACAAATCAACGCAGAATTTTGGTCTGCATATTTGTATTTAAGTATGTCGGCGTGGTGTGACCAACAAGGTTTGAAAGGGTGTGCTAATTGGATGCGTGTTCAATTTCAAGAAGAGACATCTCACGCACTCAAATTTTATGATTATGTGTTGACGCGTTCGGGTAATGTAAAGCTTGAGCCGATTGAAAAAGTGGATCAAAAGTGGAATAGTATGTTGCACGTGTTTGAAGAAACCTATAAACACGAATGTTTGGTTACCGAATTGATTCATAAGTGTTATGACGTTGCTTTGGCTGAAAGAGATCATGCAACAACGAGTATGTTACAGTGGTTTATCGACGAACAAACAGAAGAAGAGAGTAGCGTACTCGATATTATTGATCAAATAAAATTGTTAGGCGAAAAAAGCGGTGGTATCTACCACTTAGATAAAGAGTTAGGTGCACGTGTTTTTGTAGATACAACACAAACTCCAGCGCCATAAAAATAACAGTTAATGTTATGTTGGCGGGCTAAGATAAGTGTTCTTAAGCCCGCTTAATTTTTTGCAGTTAAGGTAGCGAAAAACGGGTAAAACAGTCTGTTAAACTTATTGTAAAATCCAATATTATCACATATCTTTGTGACGTTGTTTAAAACAAATATTGTATAATGTAACTAGTTGACTCTATGAAAGTTTTTAAATTTGGTGGTGCCTCTGTAAAAAATGCAGAAGGCGTTCGTAATCTTCACAAAATCATACGTGCTCAAAACGAGAAATTAGTTATTGTAGTTTCGGCTATGGGTAAGGTAACTAATGCTTTAGAGGAAGTGTTAAATAGTTTTTTTAATCGTAAGCCAGATTTGGAAGCTAATATACAAACCATAGTTGATTATCACGAGGATATTGTAAAAGAGCTCTTTATCGACCGCACAGAGGTTGATGCTAAACTGAATTTGCTTTACACAGAGTTGCGTGACATAACCAAACAAAAACCATCGTTGAGTTATGATTATGAATATGACCGCATTGTGTCGTTTGGTGAACTTATCTCAACAACTATTGTGGCGGCATATATTAAATCGCAAGGCGATAATGTGAAATTTGTAGATATTCGTTCCTCACTTAAAACAGACGACAACTACCGTGAAGGCAATGTAAATATTGAATTGTCCAATCAATTAATTTGTGAAGCATTTGATTTTAAGGGAGTTGATTACTATATCACTCAAGGATTTATTGCAGGGACTATTACCAATCAAACAACGACATTGGGGCGCGAAGGTTCCGATTATACAGCAGCGATTTTAGCCAATTTACTCGATGCTGAAAGTGTGGTAATTTGGAAAGATGTGCCCGGCGTGATGAATGCAGATCCCAAAATGTATTCAGAAGTTGTAGTTATCCCAAAACTATCGTACAAAGAGGCTATAGAACTCTCCTACTGTGGTGCGAGTGTGATTCATCCCAAAACGGTAAAACCGCTCCAAAACAAAAAAATTCCGTTGTGTGTAAAATCATTTGTTGATCCAACTAAAGAGGGCTCTGTTATTAATGAATACTCGTTTAAAATGGAGTTGCCACCGGTGTATATCAACAAAGCTAACCAAGTGCTACTGACGTTAACACCCAGAGATTTTTCATTTATCGCTGAAGAAAAATTGAGCAAAATTTTTGCTATCTTGGCAAGTTATCGTTTGAAAGTGAGTTTAATACAAACATCGGCAATCAGTTTTTCATTATGTATTGACCACAATCCTGCGCTATTTAAAAATCTAGTAACTGAGTTGCAAGATGAGTATGAAGTGTTATACAATACTGATGTGGAATTGATAACCATTCGTCACTACACCAAAGAAATTGTCGATAAATTGGTAGGCGAGAGATTGGTATTTGTTGAGCAACGTAACCGTTTGACAGCACGTTTTGTGGTAAGTGAATGACTAAAAATCAACTCATTATAAAATTTCTGCACGATTTAGTGGGGAACAATAATCGCGACTGGTTTGCAGCGAATAAGGAGCGATACACAGATGCTTTAGAGGCGTTTCGTGAAG
>Ga0116145_1000637_pt1 | contig 39612 bp, 39 predicted proteins | sample AD_JPNHG1_MetaG_FD_89747 | JGI IMG/M metagenome (GOLD analysis project Ga0116145, IMG submission 89747) | Active sludge microbial communities of municipal wastewater-treating anaerobic digesters from Japan - AD_JPNHG1_MetaG | ecosystem: Engineered > Bioreactor > Anaerobic > Digestate | place... | reverse complement strand
CTGTGGCTACCCCCTTGCGGTTTTGACGAAGGATATAGCGAACCTTCGTCTTGTTTAATTTCATATCCTGGACTGGGCGTCCAAGCTTAGATGATCGGCGAAATAATTTCAGGACTCCACAATACTTCCAGGGCAGAGGTTTATAGGAATCCTCGGTGATCTGCCCTTATAATAATCACATAAATCTCCTTGATTTATATTGAGCTAATTAAGACTAATTTAAATATAACGGCTATTTAATAATACTAATAACAGCATAAGTCGATGAACTGTTTGAGTAATACTAATTTAAACAAAAATCTTAAATAACACATATTTCACAACCAAATAAGAGGAATTAAGATGAAAATGAAATGTAAGATAATAGAATTACTACTCCTCCTGGCACTGGTTCCTGGGCTGGCCCTGGCGGATAGTGCTGTGATGGAAGAGCTGGGAAGCAAGGCGGCAAATATGGCCATGCAGGAGCTCATGGTGGAGAGGGGTGATGCTGATCTGCTGATATTGACCAACGCAGGCCATGCCATCGTCGACGGCCAGACCACCCAGACTGCTCTTAAGGGGCTCTCCAATGAAAGCGGGAACAGCATTGGCGATGCCAATCTCTTCCAGGTTCTGCGGCCATACTACAAGCCCGTCTGGTTCTACTTCTTCGACAGGGCCACAGGAGAGGCTCTCTTCCTGCAGGCGGACGGCAAGGCTCTGAATGCCAGCCTGAATGAGTTCGAGGCCCTCCCGGACGATCAGGTCTTCAGCAAGATCTCAAAGGCCAATGTAGATATCGACTATCTAAGGAATCATACCAATGAGGGCAACACCACATTCAACGGCAAGGCCTTCAACGGCAATGAGTTCTCGCTCGCGGCCATATCCAATGTATGGGCGCGGGGAGGCTCCTTTGACTTCATACAGGCCGCATGCTTCCATGATCATCTCTGCCCGGGAGTCACCAGTGGCCTGTTCCTGGCCAAGTTCGTAGAGGAGAAGCTGCCCATCAACAATATCTCAACAGAGAGCTACAAGGTCATCTCCTGCCCCAACTGGTGCAAGGACGATCTGTTCCAGATGCGCTGGGACGCCACTCCGGGAAAGAGCGGCATGTTTGTGATGGCTCTCACGGATGCAGAGAAGAAGGCTGTGCCCAACATTGCCGGAATTTACATTCGATGGAACGATACCTCGAAGTCTGGCGATGCATTGGCCCTGGCCTACAACTTCAGTGCAGTAGCATTGCCTACATGGACCGGACCGGCCTGGGGATCCAAGCTCTACCAGGATATTGTGCTCATGGATTATGCGGACAAACCTGAGACATTCATATCGATAATCAAGGAGTTCAAGGTGGACGCGGCCACACTGGCCAACCTCGAGAATGCCGGTATGCACCCGCTCAAGATTGCAGGGGTGGTGTAAGAGTGACATCAGCCGGAAGTCTGAACATTGATGGGCTTCCGAATCCCAAATTTTTTAGATATAATTTAACAAAATTGAGGTTATTCTATGAAAAACAAATCTAAGCAATCGTTGGGCCTATGCATACTTTTACTGCTCTATATAGGTCCAGCTCCATGTGTGGAACAAATACCAGTTTACACTGTTGCCGATTCCACCGGCGATTGGGGCTTCCCATCGCCTTACGGCCATTATTCTCGGGGACCGGGATATATTAGGATGAGCCTGATCTTCGACACACTTGTCTGGAAGGATCAGAACGACTATGTGCCCGCTCTTGCCGAGAGCTGGAATATGGTGGGGAGTGGCGCTTTCGTTTTCAACCTGCGGAAGAATGTAACCTGGAATGACGGCATCAAGTTCACGGCTAATGATGTGGTCTTCACCGTAAATTATATCAAGAAGCACCCATACCAGTGGGTCAACTCTGAGCCGTTGAGAAATGCAGAAGCAGTGGATGATTACACTGTGAAAATATATCTCAACCATTCCTATGCTCCATTTCTGGAAATGATAGCGGGAACTCTGCCGATTCTGCCCGAACATATCTACAAGGACGTAAGCGATCCAGCGAAGTTCACCGATGCCAAGGCGCTTACCGGAACAGGCCCATACAAGCTCGTCAATTACGATAAGGCTCAGGGAACTTATCTTTATGAAGCGTATGACGGATATTACCTGGGCAAGCCCGTTGTAAATCAGATCAAATTTATCAAAGTCAGCAATGAGATGGCGGCCGCCTCTCTTAAGAAAGGCGATGTCGATGCTGCCAGTGTTCAGCCTGAGACTATAGATGACCTCAAGAATGGCGGCTATAAGGTCATTACAGGTTCACCACATGATGGGATTACCAAGATCATGATCAACCACAAGAAGGAGCCGTTCTCCAATGTCAGGTTCAGACAGGCGCTCTACTATGCAATCGACCGTCAGGCTCTGGTGAAGACGGCCCTTCGCGGTTACGGTGTCGCAGCAAGCCCAGGACTTTTCCCCCCCGACAGCGAGTGGTTCAATTCGAGCCTAGATCGGTACGCTTACGACCCCTCTAAGACCGAGACTCTTCTGAAGGAGATGGGATACAGCAAGGACGGTCAATATTTCGCCAAAGACGACAAGACTTTAGAGATGGAGATGCTGGTCACCTCGACAAGCGAAAGGGTCGGGGAGATGATCCGCCAGCAGCTTGCAAATGCCGGATTTAAGGTAACTCTGAGAAGCGTCGAATCCAAGACCCTTGACAGCCTTGTTGGTGACTGGAAGTTCGATCTGGCCTTGAACAGCCACGGCGGGATGTGTGGCGACCCTGAGATTTTGAACAGAATCATAGGTGAAGGTTACATGTTTAACAGCGATAGGTACACTGCTGACCAGAAGCTGAATGATCTCCTAAACAGGGAGGTCTCTGAGATGAACCCAGAAAAACGTAAAGATCTAGTCGATCAGGTCGAGACTCTATATGCATATGACCTACCTGCCCTTCCGCTGTACTACTCCGACTCGTATTGGGCGTTTGATGGAAATCTGGAGCTGTACTATACTAAGAGGGGAGTCGCCAACGGCATTCCAATAGCTATGAACAAGCTTTCTTTCGTCGGGTAATCGAGGTGTTCAAATGAAGATATTGATATGCGGCAAAGGCGGCAGCGGAAAGAGCACCATCTCTGCCCTCCTAGCAGAAGAGCTCGCATCAAAGGGACATAAAGTACTGGTAGTGGACACGGACGAGTCCAACTTCGGTCTGTACAAGCATTTAGGCATGGAACAGCCTAAGGATTTCATGGAGTCTCTGGGCGGAAAAGCTGGACTCAGAGACAAGCTCATGGCATTCATAAGATCAGAAGGGAGCGAGATGCCGAATATGATGCCTGAGCAGTTTTGCATCGACGAGATTCCCCCGGAAGTGATCGTTGGTAAAAATGGCATAAAACTAGTGGCCATCGGCAAGATTCATGACTATGGCGAGGGGTGTGCCTGTCCCATGGGAGCACTTGCCAGGGAGTTTCTGGAGAAGCTGAAGACGAATAGGGAGTACATAATCGTGGATACGGATGCAGGAATAGAGCATTTCGGTAGAGGTGTGGAGGCAGGGTGCGATAAGATAGTAGTGGTCATAGATCCAAGCTATGAGTCTGTCCAGCTCTCTCTAAAGATAGCCCAGATGGCTGAGAAGATTGGGAAAGAAGTCTATTTCCTGCTCAACCGAATGGATGAGAACTCAAAAGAACTGGCTGAGATGGTGGACAGACGAAGAGTGATAGGCATCCTTCCAAATGATAAGGATGTTTTCACTGCCTGTCTGAAAGGTGGCGCTGTGCCAAAGGTTAAGGAGATGGAGGGCATCGCCGACCGCCTCATAGGTCTAGGCTAGGCCGGAGGAGGGAAAGAGAAAATGAAACTTGAGCCCCGCATGAGAGAGCAGATCCTTCCACTCCCGGTGGTTCTTATCTCTACAGTCTCCCAGGAGGGCATCAGAAACGCTGCTCCCTGGTCCAACTTTACTCCGATACTGCGGCCGCATGATGAAGTGCTTTTGGCCTCCTGGCTAAAACGTGATACTTTGGAGAACATTCGTCAGACTGGGGAGTTCGTGGTGAATGTGCCACCGAGGGGGATGGAGGATGCTGTTATGGTAACAGCCTGGAATTATCCCCCGGAGGTGGATGAGTTTGAGATGGCAAATCTTCAACCACGCCCCTCATCCATTGTAAAGCCCCCTGGAATCGAGGGCTGCCTGGCCTGGGCGGAATGCGTTCTCGAGGAGGAAATAGCGCGAGAAAAGTTCGTCCTGGTCATAGGCAAGGTTGTGCATCTGGAAGCAGATAACCGATTCTTCAACGATTTGGGAGAGATGGACTTTGAGAAGGCCAAGCCCCTGGCAGTCATGCTCGGAGATGCAGGGATGCATTTCACTCATCCAGTCTCTTCAGGCAGATATGCAGAGTACAGGGAGATGTTCCTCCCCTCGGCAAATCCGGGCGGGAGCTGAATCGAGTTTGCTGCAAAAGGAGTTTTATGATTTCTCCCTTAAAAGATATCGACTGGAATGAGGTCTGGAAGGCCCAGATGCTGTTAAGCCTTGAATCCAGCCCAGGCAGAGACTGCGCCCGCATCTGGGAGAGCAGGGAGCGCGCTCTCGCGTTCTGGAACATGTGCAAGAATGAGAGGAGCCGCATCGACCAAACGGTCTGGGAGACGGAGGTCCCGTCGGCAACGGGGGTGCTGGATGCCGGAGCCGGGCAGGGCACCCTGGCCATCCCCTTCGCCCAAAAGGCTGCTCACGTCACGGCGGTCGAGCCGGCTGAGGGAATGCGCAGCGTCATGAGGGAGAAGATGGCGGAGCACTCAGTCTCCAACATCGACATAGTGCCGAAGCGCTGGGAGGACGTGGATGTGGAGAGGGATTTGTCTGGGCCGTACGATGTGGTGATCGCATCCTTCTCCCTGGGAATGCAGGACATCCGGGCGGCCATTGAGAAGATGGTGCAGGCCTCCTCGCGGTACGTCTACCTTTATCACTTCGCCGGCCCATCATCCTGGGACAGGCAATGGCAGAGCCTCTGGCCGAAGCTGCATGGCAGGCCCTACCGGCCCGGACCCAAGAGCGACGTGCTCCACAATGTCCTCTACCAGATGGGCGTCTACCCAAACGTGAGTGTCTTTCGGCTGGAGCACAGCCGGCCCTACGGCTCACTAGATGAGGCCGTGGCAGATCTCGCCCCCCAGGCCCGTGCGGAGAGCGAGGAGCAGAAGGCGGTGCTGCGCGAGTATCTGAGGAGGGCTCTCTTAGAGGATGGCGGGATTCTGGTTATGCCGGGGTCGTCGGTGAGGGAGAATATGTGGTGGGAGAAAGAGGCAGTGAAGTAAATCCTCCGGCAAGCTATATTCAATTGTAATATCGATTTATATCATACTATTATCAGAAAAGTTCTTAAATTAGACATACTATACTTTAAATCATAGGAGGAAATTGCGATGATAATACAAATAAATACATGCTTTGTAAGGAGAGAGCTCACATGAACCGTCTTTCATCCTTCGGCTTTGCTGCTCTGGCCGGCCTGCTTTTGCTCCTGTTCGGCGGAGCACAGGCGGCGGATGAGACCGTGGGCATGATCACCATAGCCGACAGCACTGGCGACTGGGGCTACCCATCGCCCTATGGCCATTACTCCCGCGGCCCTGGCTATGTCAGGATGAGCCTGATATTCGACACCCTGGTCTGGAAGGACGAGGACGGGTTTGTGCCGGCTCTGGCTGAGAGCTGGGAGTACCTATCCGGTGAGAATGCCTACCTCTTCCACCTTCGCGATGGTGTGACCTGGAACGACGGCCAGCCCTTCACCGCCCGGGATGTGGCCTTCACATTCCAGTACATCCGGGACCATCCCTATGCCTGGGTTGACTCGAGCTCTGTGAAGGCCGTAGAGGCGGCCGATGATCAAACTGTCAAGATCACTCTCGTAAGGGATTATGCCCCATTCCTGGACCAGGTGGCTGGCACTCTGCCCATTCTGCCTGAGCATGTCTACAAAGACGTGAGCGATCCGGCCGGGTTCAAGGACCCCGAGGCTCTGACTGGCACCGGCCCCTTCGAGCTGGCCGACTACAACCAGGCCCAGGGGACATACCTCTTCAAGGCCAATGAGAACTACTACCAGGGCTCTCCCCGGGTCAAACAGATCAGGTTCGTGAAGGTCAGCCAGGAGATGTCCGCCGCCTCCCTGGAGAAGGGTGAGGTGGATGCGGCGGTGGTGCCGGGGGAGACCGTGAGCGATCTGGAGGGCAGGGGCTTCTCGGTTGTGAAGGGCTCTCATGACTGGCTGGCCAAGATCATGGTCAACCACAAAAAGGAGCCTTTCTCCGATGTCAGGTTTAGAAGAGCCCTCTACTATGCCATAGACCGGCAGGACCTGGTGGATACTGCTCTGCGCGGCTACGGCCTGGCTGGCAGCCCCGGGCTGTATGCCCCGGACAGCGACTGGTACAATTCGGATCAGGAGCAGTACAGCCATGATATAGCTGAGGCAGGACGGCTGCTGGAAGAGATGGGATATGAGAGGAGCCAGGGCAGCCAGTACTACGGCAAGGACGGCCAGACTCTGGAGATCGAGCTTCTTGCCACCTCGGCCACTGAGAGGCAGGGGGAGCTGATCGCCAGCCAACTCAAGGAGGCAGGCCTGAACGTCGATCTGCGCATAGTCGATGCCAAAACCCTGGACAGCCTGGTCGAGAAGTGGCAGTTCGACCTGGCCATGAGCGGCCACGGCGGCCTCGGCGGGGATCCGGCCATCCTCAACAAGGTTGTGATCGATCAAAAGAGCTTCAACAGCGCTCGCTACAATGAAAACAGGACTTTGAACGATGTTCTGGAGGCGCAGATTGAAGAGATGGATTCGGATGCAAGAGCGGATCTGGTGGACAGGGCCCAGGAGCTGATCGCCCTGGAGCTGCCAGCCCTGCCCATGTACTACACCGACAGCTTCTGGGCCTTCAATGACAAAGCCGACTACTACTATACATATGGAGGCGTGGGAAGCGGAGTGCCGATTCCTCTGAACAAGATGATCTTCGTTTGAGTCTCTTTGGGGCGATCTCTCTGTGGTTCCGTCCAGAAAGCGCACGCACTGCCGACGGAAGCATAGAGAGAGTATTTATTACTTCATATTTTGTTATTCTATAATAGGTATTAATAGATATACATTTAGAAATTTTTAGTAATAATTTATCCTATTAGGAAAACTCTATTAATACGAAGATCTATTTGATTTGCTATGCCATTTGAAGAAATAGGTCCAATGGTGCTACGAGCTGTCGGGGTGATTCACACTCCATACCTGCGGCGGGAGGACATACCCCGCCAGGGAAGGCTTTCCAATGAGATATGCGAGATTGAGGTATTCCCTCAATATGCGGCAGCTCTCAAGGACATAGACCAGTGCAGCCACCTTTTCGTAATATTCTGGCTGCACATGGCGGACAGGGAGAGGCTCTCTGCCACACCGCCACATGACGGAAAAGAGCACGGCGTCTTCGCCACCCGCTCTCCCAACCGCCCCAATCCCCTGGCTCTGGATGTTGTGGAGCTGGTTGGTGTGGAGGGAGAAAGGCTGAAGGTCAGGGGCATGGATGCCCTGGACGGCTCCATCCTTCTGGACATCAAGCCCTACTCGGCGGGAATCGACTGCTTCCCTCAGGCCAGGATCGCCTGGCAGGAGAAGGAAGGGAGAAAGGCTGAAGCCTGATTTTGATCATCGTGGGGGTGAATATCGATGGAGGGCGCCAGCAGAGCATCTGAGCTGATGAAGAGGGCAGCCGGACATGAAATGAATTCCCGTCCGGTCAATTCCGCCTCAATCTTCGGTCTGCTCTGCCGCATCCTCCCGGCCGGCTCTCTCAACTATCTCATCGCAGCCGCGGCCATACTCTCCCTGAACTTCGTCCTGCCCAGGCTCATGCCAGGCGACCCCCTGCGCGCCATATACGGAGATGAGGCGCTGGTAGCCATGACCCCGGAGATGGAGGCCGAAATCATCCGCCAGTTCTCCCTGGACAGGCCGTGGTGGGATCAGCTTATAGCATATGCAGCCGGCCTGCTGAATGGCGATCTCGGCTTCTCTTACTACTACCGCGAGCCTGTATCCCAGGTCATATTGGGCGCCCTGCCCTGGACCATGCTCCTGGCCGGCCTGGCCCTGGTCATCGCCACGGCCGTCGGGGTCATCCTCGGGATAGAGTCGGGATACCGCAGAGGTTCCCGCTTTGACCGCAGCCTGGTCGCCGGCCTGATGCTAATTGGAGGCTTTCCCGACTTCTTCATAGGCATCCTCATGCTCCTCATATTCGCGGTTACATTTAGCGTCCTGCCACTCTCAGGAGCAGAGTCTGCCTACGCCGGGTACAGTGGCCTCTCCCGCCTGCTGGATATACTCAAGCACCTGGCCCTCCCCCTGGCCTCTATGGTTCTGGTACAACTGGGAGGTACCTTCCTTCTCACCAGAAACACCGTTGTCACATTGATGGGCGAGCCCTTCATACTCGCAGCCAGGGCCAAAGGCTGCACTGAGAGGCTCATAAAGTACGGCCACGCGGGCAGGAACACCCTGCTGCCGGTCACCACCGCCACAGGCATGCGTATCCCCTATCTGCTTACAGGCGCCCTCTTTATCGAGGTCATCTTCTCCTACCCTGGCGTTGGCATGCTGCTGAACTGCTCCATCTCTGCCCGCGACTACCCCCTCATCCAGGGAATACTCCTCCTGCTCACAATGACAGTCCTGACCGCCAACTTCGCAGTAGACCTGCTCTACATGAGGCTTGATCCGAGGGTCGAATAATGCACATTAACATACTGCGGGCCGTCTCCCGCGACCCCCTGGCGAGGCTGGGCGTATTCATGCTCTCCTCAATCATCCTCCTGGCCCTCTTTGCACCCTGGCTCTGCTCACCCTCTCCCCATGACTACACAGGCAGGATCTTCCTGCCTCCCTGCGGGGCTCATCCTCTGGGAACAGACTCCATGGGCCAGGACATCTGGGCCCGGCTGCTCTGGGGGGGCCGTACATCGCTGCTTGTGGCCGGAGCGGTGGCAGCCCTATCAGCCTCTGTGAGCCTGCTGGTGGGATCCACGGCTGCCCTTTACGGGGGCATGTACGAGCAATTTTGGATGCGGGTGGTCGATGCCATGACCGCCATCCCCTCCATCATAGTGATGATACTGGTGTCGGCGTATCTGCGCCCCAGCCTCCTGCTGCTCATCCTTCTCATCTCCGCCTTCTCCTGGCCGGGAGGAGCCAGGATAATCCGCTCTCAGGTCCTGTCCCTGAGGCAGAGGATGCATATCAATGCCGCCCTGACCTTCGGAGCCGGCAAATGGCATATCCTAAAAGCCCATATAATTCCAGACCTTCTCCCCATCATATTCGCTCTGATGATGCAGGACGCAAGAAGGGCGGTATTCATGGAGGCGGGGCTTGCGTTCCTGGGGATTTCGGATGCCGGGCTGATCAGCTGGGGAAAGATGATGCACCAGGCACTGGCCTTCACCTACCTGGATGTCTGGCAGTGGTGGCTTCTTCCAGCCGGACTGGCCCTGTCAGCCACACTGGTCTCCATCAGCCTCCTCTCCTTCAGCCTGGAGACGGCCATGGACCCAAGGCTGAGGGCTGGCACCTCAGGAGAATTGGGCATTCAAAAAGAGAGCATGGCATAGCGAGGATGGAATGACGCTCACCATAAGGAACCTTCGGGTTTCAGCGGCTTTTTTGGAACCTGGCCTGGCGAAAAGGGAGAGGCCTGAGATATTGTGCGGAGTTGAGATGAGCCTGGAACGCGGCTGCTGCCTGGCCCTGATTGGCGAGTCCGGTGCAGGAAAGAGCACACTTGGGCTTTCCATAATGGGCCTCTTTCCGGGGTCCGCCTCAGGAGAGATCATCTTCCAGGGAAGGAATATGCTCAGGCTATCCCAGGAGAAGCTACGGCAAATGCGGGGCCGGGATATGGCCATGGTCTTTCAGAATGTGGAGGGCGCGCTGGATCCAGTGCAGCGCATAGCCGATCAGGTGGCAGAGGCGGCGGCAGTGCACAGGAGCATATCCTCTCGAGCGGCCGGGTCCATGGCCCTGCAGCACCTGCTCTCCATGGGCCTCAGCGAGGACAAGGCCCGGCTCTATCCCCATCAAATTAGCGGCGGAGAGAAGCAGAGGGCGCTCATAGCCATGGCCACCATCAACGATCCGGATCTCCTCATCTTAGACGAGCCCACTGCATCTCTGGATGCCCTGACCAAGTCGGATATCACGAGAAGGCTGGCCTCATGTATCTCCGGACGCATCTGCATACTGATAACCCATGACCTTTCCCTGGCGCGGGCGCTGGCTGACAGGATGGCGGTGCTCTACTCCGGGCGGATCATGGAGATGGGTGCGGCAAAGGATCTGCTGGAAAATCCCCTCCATCCCTACACTCGCGGCCTGGTTCGATCCTATCCGGATATGACCGTCACCAAAGACCTGCAGGGCATTGCCGGCAGGATGGAGCAGAGCGTGCCGGGCTGCCCCTTCCACAGGCGGTGCACCCAGAAAATCGAAGTCTGCAGCCGGGAGGTCCCCAATCCCCGGCGGATAGAGAGGGGGGACAGGGTTCTGGCCTGCCACAGGGGGGGCATAATTCCTCTGCTGGAGGTCAGGGGCCTGAGTGTATCCTACGGTTCCAGCCCCATCCTGCAGGATATCAACCTCACCCTTTACGAGGGAGAGACGGTGGCTGTTGTGGGAGAGAGCGGCTCAGGCAAGAGCACCCTGGCCAGGGCGATCATGGGCCTCTGCCGGCCGGCGCGGGGCTCTATCATCCTGGAGGGCCGGCATGTGCAGAGCTGGGATGGAGACTTTTACAGCCGGGTGCAGATGGTATTTCAAAACCCCGGGGAGTCGGTCAGCCATCGCATGAATGTGCTGGAGGCGGTCTCTGAGCCGCTGGTAGTGCAGAGGAGGGGCAGATCCGGGGAGATGCTGCCTCTGGCAAGAGGGGCACTCCGCCAGGCGGAGCTTCCCTGTGACGATGATTTTCTCAAGAGGTATCCGCATGAGCTATCCGGAGGCGAGGTGCAGAGGGTGGCCATTGCCAGGGCCCTGGTCCTCCGCCCGAGGCTCCTTCTGGCCGATGAGCCTACATCGGCTCTCGATCCCAGCGTTCAGGCAAAGATACTCAAGCTTCTCATGAGCCTGCAGGAGAGGATGGGCCTTGGCCTGCTATTCATCACCCACGACATTGCCGTTGCCAGGAAGATCAGCGACCGCATAGCTGTAATGAGAAAGGGCCGAATTGTGGAGGAGGGCCCAGCTCCCGACGTCCTGCTAAATCCCCGGCATTCCTATACCAGAAGGCTCGTCGAGAGCGCCTCCGCCTGCGGGAGAGATGGCCTGCATCTGTACAAGCATTTTCAAACGCTGCCTGTGGCCTCTACCGGCTCCTGCCAGGAGGCCTGCCAGGCAGGGTACATACCTGCGACCGGGCGCAGTCCTACTGCCACGGAAACTATAGCCAGGTAGCTTGCAGGATTGATCTCCAGAAGCATGGCGATCTACTGCTTCCGCTTTGAATTTTTATACTATTAGCACGTGGAGGAGAAGCAACACCGCCCCCAAAAAACCTGTTACGGCAATCGCTGTCTCAGTATTTATTTCTGGATTATGCACGGCCGGCTCCCTAAGCATATCTAGGATAAATAATTTTCCAGGGCAAAAGGCGCAATATCCAGGACCGTAAGAGCGACGACGGCTGCCATCCAGTAGAGAGGCTTCTTATAGTACCAGGCTCTCCTGCCGCGGGCATAGATGTAGGCGATATAGGGAAGGAGCGGCACAAAGGAGATGACCGGATTCGGCTGCACATGGAGAAGATATGTGAATATATAGCCCTGGCAGAGAAGACAGATGACCGTCACCAGGCCGACCTTGGCTTGGTTATTGATTCTCATGGCTTTTGCTCTTCCGTACCTGATTAAATAGCCTTTCATGCGCCCCACCTCTGCAGTTCATGCTCTTATCTTTAAAAGGGAGCAAAGATCGGAGAGGGGCATGGCATTGAGCAGGTCATGGCTCTCCAGCCAGGCCCGCCGGCCTACGTTCACACCGTACTTCATTGTCGTAAGCTGCTCGATGTCGTGGGCATCGGAGTTGATGGCCATCTTCACGCCGGCCTCCTTTGCTGCTCTGGCATTTACATCGCTCAGATCCAGGCGGCTGGGGTAGGCGTTGATCTCCATGGCGGTGCCCGTCCTGGCAGCCGCCTCGAATACCGCCTGCAGATCGATGTCATAGGGCTCACGCTGGCCTATGATCCTGCCTGTTGGGTGGGCGATGATGTCCACATTCTCGTTTTCTATGGCCGAGACCAGCCGGCCGGTCAGAGCCCTCTCACTCTGCTGCTGGGCCATGTGAACCGAGGCCACCACCACATCGCACTCGGCGAGGAGGTCGTCAGGGTAGTCCAGCTTTCCGTCTGCCTTGATGTCCACCTCAGCCCCCATGAGGATGGTGATGCCCTCTAGCTCCTCGTTGGCGGCGTCAACTGCCTGCATCTTTTGCATGAGTCTCTCCGGGGATAGGCCTCCGGCGATGCCAACTGAGGGGGAGTGGTCGCAGACGGCGATGTATTCGTAGCCGAGCCCGCGCGCGGCACGGGCCAGATCCAGCAGGCTTGCCATGCCGTCCGACCAGTTGCTGTGCACATGCAGGTCGCCGCGAATGTCCCCGACGGCCACAAGCTCCGGAAGCCGTCCATGCATCGCCGCCTCGATCTCGCCCCGGTCCTCCCTCATCTCCGGGGGGATGTAGGCCAGCCCCAGGGCGGAGTAGACGTCCTCCTCGCGGTCGAAGAACAGCTCCCTGCCGTCTGAGAGCCTGGTGAGGGAGTACTCGCTCAGGGAGTAGCCCCGGTCGAGGGCGATCTGGCGCAGCCTGACGTTGTGCTCCTTGGAGCCGGTGAAGTACTGCAGGACGGTGCCGAAGGACCGGTGCTCGACGATCCGCAGGTCCACCTGTATGGTGTCCCTGACTACGACGCTGGCCTTGGTGGGCCCCCTGGCCAGCACCTCCTCGACCAGGGGCATTCTCACAAAGGCGGCCACGATCTCCTCAGGGCGGCTGGCGGTGGCCAGGATGTCTATGTCCCCCACCGTCTCCTTGGCCCTGCGGAATGATCCGGCGGCGGTGATGTGCTCGATGCCCTCCAGCCCCTGCAGATAGCTCATGATCTGCTGCACTGCCGGCTCGGCGGCGCTGTAGAGGATTCTGGTGCTGCGTTTTTTGTACCTCTCAATGGCCCTGAGGATGTTGCCTTCCCTGGTTGGGCCCATGCGGGGAAGCCTTCTGATGCGGTGCTCCCTGGCAGCCGCCTCCAGGTCGTCGAGGCTGGATACTCCGAGCTTCTCGTGAAGCATGGCGATCGTCTTGGGGCCGAGGCCGGAGATCTGGAGGAGCTGGGCTAGGCCCGGAGGGGTTTTGGCCAGCAGCTCCTGATGGGCCTGTATCTGTCCGGTCTGCAAGTACTCCTCGACCTTGGCGGCGATGGCCTTTCCCACGCCGGGGATGGCCTCCAGCCTCCCCTCCTGGCAGACTTTGACGATGTCCTCCTGTAGGGACTCGATGGCCCGGGCAGCTTTGCTGTAGGCGATTATCTTGAAGCGGTTCTCAGCCTGCAGCTCCAGCAGCTCTGCCATCTCGTACAGGACTGCTGCAACCTCGCGATTTTTCACGGAGGACAATTGTGTGGACGTGGTAGTAAAAGGCTTCTGTAAGGAGGGGAGATGGTCAGGATTTTAGGGGTGGTAGTTTAGCCGTCTTGAGAGAAATGCTGGGTGCGCTTCGAAATGATAAAGGATCATCGATTCATGAGCGAATCATGACGGGACTGGCAATCTGTGGCAAAATGGGCTAAACAGCCTGCAAATGCTAACCACAAAGCCTGCCAGCTAAACACATACCAGTGTTGTGTAAGCCAAGCCCGCCGCTGTTAAATACCGCTAACCCTAATTATCATTCATGAAAGCAGGTTTCATCGGTCTCGGACACCTGGGACAGGCCATGGCAGGAAGGCTTGTCTCCCAGGGCGTGGATTTGATACTGTGGAACAGGACCACAAAGAAGGCTGCCGACTTCGCAAAAGAGCATGGCTGCCGGGTGGCGGAGACCCCTTCCACCCTGGCGGCGGACTCCTCCGTCATCATACTCAACCTATTCGACAGCTCTGCAGTGAAATCTGTTCTGGCCGGGCCGGGCGGCCTTTTGGAGGGCGATCTCGCTGGCCGCCTGCTCATCGACACCACCACCAACCACTTCAGGGATGTCCTTGAGTTTCACAGGATCGTCTCCTCCCGCGGCGGCCTGTACCTGGAGGCTCCCGTCCTGGGATCTGTGGTTCCAGCCTCGCGGGGGGAGCTCACAGTGCTGGCATCAGGCGAGGAGACTGCATTCGAAATGGCTCTACCCTATCTGCAAAATCTGGCCACCAATATATTCTACCTCCAGGAGCCGGCCCTGGCGAGCAGGATGAAGCTTGTCAACAACCTGGTGCTCGGATCGTTCATGGCCACAATTGCCGAGGCAGTGGCCTTCGGAGAGGCGGCAGGGCTGGACAGGGATCGGGTCCTGGAGATCCTGGCCAGCGGTGCCGGCAATTCCGGGGTCCTGAATGCCAAGAGGGAGAAGCTGGCCTGCCAGGACTTCTCCCCCCACTTTCAGTCATCGCTGATCTACAAGGATATGCATTACCTGCAGGACCTGGCCTATGATCTGAAGAGGCCGCTTTTCATGGGCTCGGCTGTCAAGGAGCTATATGGAATGACATACGCCAGGGGCGAGGAGAAGCTGGACTTCTCGGCGATCTACACCGTGCTCAAGGATCTGCAGCGCCGGCAATGAGACGTCCTTCCATCCTTTGTGCGTGTGCAAGGAGGGACATTCAGGCGGAAATGAAGCAGCAAAGAGCCATCCTGAGAAGAGGCCTACCTCCGGGCGGCCCCGGCGAGCTTCTTGCAGCTTTCATTCTTGTGCCTCAGGTAGCTCTCATATCCCATCCTGGAGAGGCTGTCCGCCTCTTCGTTCTCCTTGCGCGGCACCCATACGAAGCTGACGTCCCTTCCCTCCAGCATCCTCCTGATCACAGGCACGTACCTCTTGGACGTGGCTGAAGAGATCCGATACTCGCCCTTCATCTGCTTGATCACAAGCTCTGAGTCGCCTTTGATGACAATACCGTCCTCGATCCCCTCATCGATCAGCCACTGCACCGCTGCCTTCAGCCCCTCGTATTCGGCCACGTTATTGGTCATGCCCCGGCCCTCCCCCACGCTGCCGAAGCCTCTCCAGATCGGCTCGCCATCCCGGTAGATGGCGTAGCCGTAAGCAGCCACGCCCCCCGGATTTTTGGGATAGCAGAGGCCGTCAAAGTGAATTGTGATCATAGCAGGTTATTTTATTAGGCTCTGATATAAAACTTTTCAAATCGCGTTTCTAATCGTTATGGAATAGATTTAAACCCAGGCAGGTGGCAAACACGGTAGCCAATTGAAAGAAAGGTATTCGAGATCATGAAGGTCGCTGTCATTGGAGGAGGCATAGCAGGCGCAGAGCTGATCCGGGTTGCCTCGCCCTGCCCCCTGGAGTTCACGCTGATAGAGCCCAAGAAGCAGGTGGAGATGCAGGCCCTCTACCCGGAATACCTAGGAGGCGTCGCCCGGCTGCAGGAGCTGTCCGCACCCCTCAAGCCCTTCTGCGATAGGGTTGGGGCCAATTACATTCAGGAGAGGGCGCTGCACATCGAGGGCAGCACAGTCATCTGCGAGAGGTCTGAGGTCGACTTCGACCACGCGGTCATAGCCACAGGGGCCGCCCAGAACTACTTCGGCATCCAGGGCGTGGAGAACACATTCTCCATAAACACACTGGAGGAGACGAAAAGGGCGCGGCGCTTCGTAGAGGATCACTACCCGGAGAGGATCATGATCCTGGGGTCGGGCCTCACTGGAGTGGAGGCGGCATCCATTCTGGCGGAGAGCCTGGACGCCAGCATTTACATCGTCGAGGCCAGGGAGAGGGTACTGCCCCAGTTCTCCCCTCATACATCGGAGCTGGTGGAAAAAGCCCTCTCCAAGAAAGGGGTGAACATCCTCACATCCACCCAGGTGGCTGAGGTCAAGAAGGATTGCATCATGTTCACAGACAGCACTTGCCTGGACTGCGACATGGCCATCTGGACGGCAGGCATCAAGCCCTCGGAATTCATAGAGCGGCTGGACATGCCCAAGAAGAACGGCTGGCTGCTGGTCGATCCCTATCTCAATGCCAAAGGGAACATCTTTGCCATCGGCGACTGCGCCTGGATAGAGATCAATGGCCGTATGGCCACCAAGACCGGACTTGAGGCTGAGCGCCAGGCCAAGTACCTGGCCCGGCACTTCAGGAACATGATCAGGGGCCGGCCCTTTGAGAAGTACTCGGTGCGGGCCAGCACTGACAGCCAGGTGGCTCTAATCTCGCTGGGAGCAGAATGCGCCGTGGGTGTTGTTGGCAAGACCTGCATCGGGGTGCCGACCAGGCTGATCTACTCTCTGAAGAGCTGGATTGACAAGTCATTTATAAAGAGATTTAAATAGAGAGTCTTTTGGCGTATTTCACTCCATTTCTTCCTCCAATACAGCAAACGCCGCGGAAAATCCCGAACCCAGCCGAACGAGGCCGCCTATTGCTGCCGCCTCAAGCATCTCTTCTCTCGTGGCTCCAGCTGATATTGCTGCTTTCCTGTGAAATTTTACGCATGAGTCGCAGGGAATGGCCACAGCACATGCCAGTGCGATAAGTGCCTTTTCTTTCGATGACAGAGCACCGCTTTTCATGATCTCGCTTCTCAGGCTGGCGAAGGCGGAGTTGACGCCTCCGCCCAATGCCTCTCCAAACCGGACAGGCCTCGACCTCTCTTCAACCATATATAGCAAGCCTCCTGTGAACTATACACCCCTGAAGGGCGGAGCTTCTCACCTCACTGCCAAGGCTTGCATCACAGGCTTGTGATGCAGAGGCTTTGGCTCTATGGGCGCAATGGGTTGTTCCAGCCGTGCGATAAGTATGTTCCTGGATGCATTGCAGTCTGGATCACATTGGATTATAAAAGTCAAAAAGATAATCTTCTCCGAGCATCTATTAGATCCTATGAGATTCATCCATGCCATTACAATCGTTATTCTTGCATTGATGCCATTTGCACAATGTCAGCATACTGCGGAAGAATGGTTTAACAAAGGGAATGATTTCTATGGCCAGGGCAAATATGACGAGGCCATCAATGCTTTTAACGAATCGATAAAGATCAATCCAAACCTCATGGGGACCTGGAACAATAAAGGCGCTGCCCTAGCTCGCCAGTACAGGTACGATGAGGCTATCAAAGCACTGGATGAAGCCATCAGAATCGAGCCGAACTATGCTGGCGCATGGAATAATAAAGGCGCCGTTCTTACTAGCCAGGGTAATTACAATAAGGCCATCAAGTCTTTCGATGAGGCCATCAGGCTTAATACGAACTATTCCAAGGCCTGGAACAATAAAGGCATTGTTCTTGGCAAACAAGGTCTCTACGACGAGGCCATAAAAGCTTTAGATGAATCCATCTGGCTAAATCCTAACTATGCCGAATTTTGGAGCAACAAAGGCTTTTTCCTCGGCAAACAAGGCAGTTATGACGGTGCAATCACGGCTTTAGACCAGGCGATCAAACTCAATCCCAGATATGTTAATGCCTGGAATAACAAAGGCCTCGTATTACAATCGCTCGGTCGAAGCATTGAAGCCAATGATGCATTCTACAGAGCCAGAGAGCTCTGGAATGCGACTGCTCTCCGCGCTGAAGGGGAATAGTGCCTTGCTATCGCCATGGCCTTCCATGACAGCCATCACACATGGAACCAGCTCCAATCCCCGAACAAGAAGGTATCTTGTATTTCCCGAGCATCCCATCAAGTACATATACTATATCAGATCCCGACATATCGCCAGACGATAGTCGAAGTAGGTAGCATGGAAGATAAGATAGACCCAGAGATCAGGCGGGTGTTACTCAAGTTTGTCGTGCTGAAGACCATTAAAGATCGTCCTACACATGGCTATGAAATCATCCACCATATAAAGGAGATCACCGGAGGCCGATGGACGCCAAGCGCCGGTTCGATATACCCTATACTGGAGAGGCTGGAGACGAACGGGCACATCAAGAGCGAGGAGATCGAGCGCAAAAGAGTATACACAATCACACCTAAGGGAGTGAATGCGCTGGATCAGATGATTCAGAAGAAGATGGATTTCATAAGGGAGACGGCTATAGTTATCAACAAAGTGACCGATGAAGATGCCGGGACGAAAAAAACCGATTGCCGGAGCCAGGAATTACAGTGAGGTCCCGGTGGCTGTATGGAGGAATAAGAAAACGATACCGAAAGGCAACACTGCGGCTGAAAAAGGCGGTGATAAGAATAATGCAGATGAGGCTACGCCCAAAAGGGGCATCTCTTACAAATGGGTTGCGTTATCGAATGTGACTCTTGCTTCGTTAATGGGCACGATCAACGGCAGCATTATATTGATCTCGCTACCGGCCATATTCAAGGGCATTCAAATTGATCCCATGGCCCCGGACTCGTTTCAGTATTTACTGTGGATCCTTATGGGCTACGGACTGGTTACGGCGACACTCCTTTTGAGCATAGGCCGGCTATCAGATATTTATGGCCGGGTGAAGCTGTTCCAGATGGGCTTCCTGATCTTCACAATAGGCTCGATACTGCTGTACTTAACGCCTGGAACTGGCAATACTGCCGCTCTGGAACTGACCATCTTCAGGCTGATACAGGCGGTGGGAGGGGCATTCACCATGGCCAACGGCCCGGCCATCATCACAGATTCTTTCCAGACTAACGAGAGGGGTAAGGCCCTTGGTATCAACATGGTCGCGGTCATGTCTGGCCAGTTCATAGGCCTCATCCTCGGAGGCATTTTAGCCGCCTACCACTGGCGCTATGTGTTCCTAGTCAGCGTGCCCTTTGCGATCATAGGGACGGCCTGGTCCTATTGGAAGCTTGAAGAGCTATCGATACCGGTGGCTAAGACGGGTATTGACTATATAGGCAACCTCGTCTTTATCGGCGGCCTCACATCGCTGCTCATAGGCATTACTTACGGGCTCATGCCGTACGGTAGCGATTCCATGGGCTGGGGTAACCCATGGGTGATTTCGACAGTCATCATCGGTATCGTACTGCTGATGGCCTTCCCGTTCATCGAAACTCGCGTGAAGTACCCGATGTTCCGCATCGATTTATTCAAAATCAGGGCATTTGCGTACGCCAACCTTGCCAGCACGATATCAGCCATCGCAAGGGGCGGTGTCATGTTCATGCTGATCCTGCTTTTGCAAGGGATCTGGCTTCCCCTCCACGGTTATGCATATGCCGATACTCCATTCTGGGCTGGCATCTACATGCTGCCCATGACATTCGGCTTCGTCCTGATGGGGCCGATATCCGGCATGCTTTCGGATAATTACGGGCCTCGATGGATCGCCACCGGTGGCATGACGCTGGTCACATTGTGCTTCATCGGCCTAGCTACGCTCAACTTTGACTTTGAATACTGGCAGCTTGGCGTCCTCTTATTCCTCATGGGCTGCGGCAGCGGCATGTTCGCTTCGCCCAATAGCTCATCGATCATGAACTCCGTGCCTCCCCAGGATAGAGGTGTCGCTTCGGGTATGATGTCCACGTTGATGAACTCGGCGAATACGGCGAGCATGGCCATATTTTTCACCATTGTGATCGTCGGCATCCAGGACGCGTTTCCCGGTGCCGTCTCTAACTCACTGGCCGGCCTTGGCTCAGAACATATAGCACCGCTTGCAGCAACACTCGGCTCCATCCCGCCAACCGGTGCGCTATTCTCGGCGTTCCTGGGATACAACCCGATGGATGCTATCCTCGGCTCCCTGCCACAGTCAATGCTCAGCACCATACCCCAAAACGTCGTTGCAATACTGGAGAGCCATGACTGGTTCCCGAGGACTCTGGCAGATGCATTCATGCCTTCGCTGCGGTTGTCGTTCATCATAGGAGCTGTGCTCTCGGGCGTCTCTGCAGTTCTATCGGCAATGCGTGGCGAAAGATACCTGCATGAGAGCCATGGCAGCGGCGCCGGCGTAATAAAAACCGCTCCCATGGTGCTGGAGAAGCAGAAGCTGTGAAGTGGACGAAAGGTTATGCATGAGAGCAAGCCGGTTATTAGCGAACTATCAGGACGGGATGCCTCGAGTTTCGAACCACTTTTTCCGCCACGCTTCCCAACAGGAACTTTTCCAGGCCGGTTTTGCCGATGCTGCCCAATACTATTACATCTACCATTCTCTCTTCTGCAATCTTCAATATCTCGCTGGAGGGATTCCCCTCGACAACCATCCGTTTGCTCCTGATGCCGTACGCCTTTGCCAGCTCATCCACTTCAAGCGTTGCCTTTTCGCCAGCCTCCCTGATGCTTGTAAAAAAATTATCGATGACATTCGGGCTGGCTCCTCCAAATGGCGGAATGAGAGCTGCAGAAGACACATAGCCGATATCTACAACATAGACGATAATGGCCTGTCCGCCAGAGAGCCTGGCAAGCTCGATGCCGGCCTTTGCCGCCTTCTTGCTATAAATTGACCCATCGGTTGCAATAAGAATGCGCTCAAACACAGTTTATTTTTTGCTGTTTGAGATGATAATTATTTTGGTTATTGAGCGATGAATTGGAGTGGACCCGCCGAGGTTTGGCGAGACGAACTGGCCCAGAATCGCAAAAGAGCATTCAGAGACAATGGCAACAGATACAAGTACGTGGTCAGAGTTGATGATCTGGAGAGATCGCCGGGCTGGGTTCATGCTGAAAAATGATATTGTAAATATAAAATGAATGGTGAAGCTTGTCATAAAGGGAGAAAGCCGGATGGTATGCCATTTTCAAGCCAATAAGATAAATGAGACGGGCGATATCTATGCCCGGCGCTATGCAATTCTCGCTGCCGTTATGCTGGGAAGCATCATGGGCCCTCTTGACGCCAGCATAGTCAATATAATTCTTCCTACGATCACTCAATTCTTCGGCACAGACATAGCCACAGCCCAGTGGGTTCCAATGGTATACCTACTGACCATTAGCAGCCTCCTCCTGTTATACGGTCGTCTGGGAGATATTCTGGGATACAAAAAGATATACCTATGCGGTATTGCCGGTTTTACCGTTGCCTCTGCTCTATGCACCCTCTCCCCCACTATCTACTGGCTTATTCTGTTTCGAGCCATCCAGGGACTTGCTGCTGGAATGATGATGTCGATGCCATTCGCCCTCATAACTGCGTCCTTCCCTCCGGCAGAACGGGGCAAGGCCCTGGGCATAAATGCAATAAGCGTCTCAGCAGGCCTGGCCATAGGCCCAACTCTCGGCGGGCTTATCGCCTCTCTATCAAGCTGGCGATACTGCTTCCTGATTAACATGCCGATTGGCATTATAGGGTTCCTGTACGCTAATTATATTATCCCTCAGTTGAAAGGGCAGCCTGGCAAAATAGATATGTCGGGGGCGATAATCGGTTTTATTTCATTATTTTTCTTTCTTCTTTCGGTCAACAGCTTCCAAAATTTAGGCTCGTATCGGATATCTTTTATTATGCTATCAATTGCAGTTCTGGCCGGCATCAGCTTTCTGGTGATGGAGAGTAAGAATACGGATCCGCTGGTCGACCTGGATCTTTTCCGAAATGCAACTTTTTCCTTTGCAAATGCCAGTGCTCTTCTAAATTTCATGTCTCAATATGTGATGGTTTTCCTTACACCCTTCTACTTGCAAAGACTGCTACTCTACGCTCCGAATGAGGTGGGTATGGTCATGAGCGCATTTCCGCTGGCGGTTATGGCGGTCGCCCCTCTGAGTGGTTTTCTCTCTGACCGGATAGGCACACGGACTCTGGCATGCCTGGGCGCTGCAATATGCGCTCTCTCCCTGTTTCTTATGAGCCTATTGCCGGCTTCTGTCGCATCTTCTGATGTTGTCTGGAGGCTGGCTCTCTTCGGCCTGGGCACAGGCATATTTCAATCTCCAAATAACAGCGCTGTGATGGGGTGCGCGCCGAGATCTCAGCTCGGCATAGCTTCAGGGATACTGGCGACAGTGCGAAATATTGGCATGGCGCTGGGGATTGCCATCGGCGGCGCTGTCCTGTATGCTTATGTTCCCTTTGAGGTACTTCAGGATGCGGTCATCGGGGGCCCGGACGCCACAGCATTTCTATCAGGATTGAAATATGCTTATATATCGGGTGGGATACTAACCGGCCTCGCTGCCGTCACATCTCTTATCAGAGGCGACGAAGAGGGGGAGAATCCTGTGCAAAAAAACACACGAGCTGCCCGCTGAGAGAATGTTTCTGCTCTTCAATTATTGGGGGGAACGAGAGGCGAAACCGCGTCGTGACAGGGTCCTGAACCCTGCGCAGTCCACGGTTCGACGAAAACCCCACCGCCCACGAAGTTGGGCAGTATGCCCTGGATGCGCATTCCGATAAAATCTCCGATCATGTTCAGTCAATCGAGCAGAGGCCGGGGGCCGGGCAGTTGGGCGTGAGCTTATAGACGCTGCCGCCTAAATTGACAGCCACATGGCCGCCGTCCGGCTTTGCATCGAAGTTATGGGTTGCCAGATAGAAGGCCAGCTCCTCCGCATTCATGCGGGCATCTTCGAAGGCGGATATTGTGGACCTCAAATCGGATATCGATGCATTCGACGCGCTGACAGCCGGGACGGCCAGCACGATCTCAAGCGATACAATGCATATTGCGCTTAATTCCTTCCAGGCCATAGCTGCATATGAGCGCTTCGGGCTTATCATAGCGTACGACATATCCCTGTTAAAACTCCAGCAGGCTTCTCTGCACCGGCCTATACAGAAGCCGCGCCCCCCCTCGCCACTCTCCTGCAGGCGTCGTGATCCTGCCCTCCATCTCAGCCACCGCCCCGGCCAGAGTTGAGAAGCGCCGGGGAGCGGAGTTCATGGCCTTCCTCGCCACCTCTCGCACCACCCACACCCCCAGCGGCGCCCAGTAGGCAGGAGAGATCTCCCGCACAGCCAGCACTGCAGCCTGCCGGCCCAACCTCGCCAGCCCCTCCAGCGCCGCCAGCCTGGCGGCATAGTAGCCGCCTGCCAGCGAGCTGTAGCCCCTCTTTGGCCTCGAATCCTCCGAGTCCCCGCCGATGAATCCCTCCCCGGACCAGACAGACTGCGCCATCCAGATCTCCACCAGCTCGTATGCATAGGGCCTCGGCAGGAGCAGGATCTCGAAGTGGTTTCCAAGGCCCTGCCCCGAATAAAGATAGTAATCGTTCACCAGCGGCAGTTCCAGTATGCGCTCCTTGAGCTGTCCGCCTATCATGTCGTCCGATGCTGTGATCGACCAGCGGGTGGGAACAAGCCGCCTCTTTCTGCCCAAAAGCCCCATTGAGAGCAGGCGGGAGATGTGATCGGCCGATATGCCTGAGGAGTACAGCTCGGCCACTGCCTCCGCCGCCCCGGCATCCCTGTCCTCAGCCAGCTGATCCACCCTGCGGGGTATGACCGGATTGGTTGTGATCTGCACGGCCTTCAGCTCAGCCGATGGCCCGGATGGGGAGAGGACTCCGTCAAAATGCATGCGGCTTTTGGGAGGCCTCTCGAACATCACCTCCGCCCCCACTGGCCCCTCAGAGAGGGCGATCTGCCGGCAGGCCTCCAGCAGCCTTCCCCCGGCCGCCGCATCAGCCTCCTTCACAGAGAGGCGGGCAGCCGAGCGGACCAGACCGGCACGCGAGGCTATGATCTCTCCTATGTCCATGCCGAGAGAGGGATGGACGGGAGCGCCGCCGGCCGGCAGCATGGGCCCGGCTGCCACAAGCGGATAGCCGTGCCTGCCCACAAAGACCTCCGGAGGCGACAGCCCCTCCAGGCTCCTGCCTATGCGGGGAAGGGCCGCAGCCTCCTCCAGCCGGCGGAGAATGGGGCAGACAGGCCGGCCGCACAGCCCCCGGCCCTTGCATTTGACACATCTCATCAACATCGTAGCAAGTAGCTTATAGGATATATTCGCTATTACCCGCAGATGATCGACCTTTTTCCGAAAGGAGGGGGGGCGGAGGTGCTCATCCCGGCCATCGCCCAGGACGCCAGAAGCGGTGAGGTGCTCATGCTGGCCTATATGAACGAAGAGGCCCTGAAGAAGACCAGGGAGACGGGCCGGGCCCACTACTGGTCGCGCTCGCGAAAGAAGCTATGGCTGAAGGGAGAGTCCTCCGGTCACTTTCAAAGGGTCAAAGAGATCAGAATCGACTGCGACCAGGATGCAGTGCTTCTTCTCATCGAGCAGGAGGGAGGGGCATGCCACACCGGCTACAGGTCATGCTTCTATCGCACCATTGAGGGCGACGTCGTCGGCGAGAAGGTCTTCGACCCCGGAGACGTCTACAAATGAGCGAACGGTACCAGCTCTACAGCAGCCCCCTGCTCAGGGCATCTGCCGAGGTTGTGCAGCACCGTGTGAGGATCGGTGCCTCAGGCCTTCTGGCGTGCCTGCCCCCCATTCGCTCCGCCCTGCAGATGTTCGACTGCCAGATGCCTGCCTATTTCGACTCGAAGAGGCTGTGCCTCTCCACCTGGATTCCTCCCGTGCCCAGCCTGGCCTTTGACAGGCTGGCACAAAGCCGCGTTCGCGGTCTCTTAGGCCTGCGCACCCCGGACCAGGTCACGATCTCCATCACAGAGGAGTGCCCCAACCACTGCTCCCACTGCGCACTGCCGAACTCCGGAAGGAAGCTCCGCCTCTCCCCCCAGACGGTTAAAGACATCATCGGCCAGGTCCTGGACATGGGTGCCACCCTGGTCATATTCGACGGGGGCGAGCCGGCGCTCTACCCCGGACTGCCGGAGCTGGTGGCATCCGTGGGCGAGAGGGCGGTCGCCACTCTGTTCACCTCAGGCGCGGGCTTTACAGCAGAGCTCGCCCGGCAACTGAAGGAGGCGGGGCTTTACGCAGTGAACGTGAGCCTGGACAGCCCTCTTCCAGAAGAGCATGATGCCATGCGCGGCAGAAAGGGGGTATTTGGGGAGGCCATGCAGGCAGCCCGGCTGGCCCGGCAGGCCGGCCTTCTGGTAGACATCTATGTGGTCCTGCGCAGGGAGAACATTGTCCATCTACAGCGCTTTCACGAACTGGCTGCGCAGGCGGGCGCGCACGAGCTGACCCTCTTTGAGGTGGTCGCCACCGGCCGCTGGTCTGAGAGAGAGGGCATCGCCCTCCGGCCGGAGGATCACCGCCTGCTGGACGGCTTTGTGATGGATGCAGGCACGCGCCCGCCTCGCATCTTCTCAGTTCCTGAGGCATACCGCCACTTCGGCTGCTTTGCCGCCACCAGCTGGATGCATATCTCCCCGGGGGGCGACGTCTATCCCTGCTCCTGCTATCCGCAGTCCTGGGGAAGCATATTCGACAGGCCCATCCGCGAGATCTGGCGAGAGATGAGAGCATTTCCCTTCAAAAAAAGCAAAATATGCCCCATGCGAAAATAAGGCGTTTTTATCCCTGATTTGGGCAATATTGTCCATAGATGCGGAGCCTAAATGGCCCGAAAAATCAAAATAGATCTTTATAGCACACTCCAATCAATAGATCTATATAGGACATTAATCATGAACAATTTTGATCGAACTATGGATCTGACACCTGTTCAAAGGGATATATTAACCGCATTGATCAACATACACCGCGTGGAAGGAAGAGCCGTCAAGGGCGAGGAGATTGCCGAGCTGATCGACCGCAATCCCGGCACCATCAGAAACCAGATGCAATCGCTCAAAGCCCTGAACCTGGTGGAGGGCGTACCCGGCCCCAAGGGGGGGTACAAGGCCACGGGTTCCGCCTATGAGGCACTCAACATAGAGGTCACGGGAGAGGTGGTGACAGTACCTGTCATCAGGAACGGCGTCGTGGTAGAGGGCGCTACAGCCAGCGAGATAGTATTCAATAAGGTCATGCACTCCCATCAGTGCGACGGAGTGGTCCGCGTCATAGGCAACATCAGGGACTTCAACGTGGGAGATGAGATCGAAGTCGGTCCGACTCCGGTCAACAAGCTGTACATCCGCGGCAAGATGACTGGCAGAGACGACACCATGAGCCGGCTGATACTTCATATCACAGAGATGATATCTGTGCCCAAGGTCCCCATCAAGGGGATCGCCCGCCGGGCCCAGCGGATCCCTCCAAACGCCTCACTACAGGAAGCGGCGCGCATTCTGGTGCACAACGGCGTCTCCGAGGCGCTTGTGGACGACAGCTCACCTGGACTGATCAATCTGGCTGACATCGCCCGTGCCGTCGCGGACGGCAGGAACGGCCAGGAGGCCCGCGAGATCATGAACCGCGGCTTTTTGACAATCGACTCAGAGGAGCCCATATACGAGGCCATCAAGATGCTGGGCAGGACCGGTGCCAATCAACTGGTGGTCTCCGAGCAGGGTGCACTCTGGGGCATCGTCTCCGCCTCGGACCTGATAAGGACCCTCACCCCTGACTGATCTCGGTTCCGGTGTGCCCGCCCAGGGCACCCTTTTTCAAATTCTCTATTTTGCTTCCAAGCACTATAGCCGTGGGAATCCGGCTTCTCTCGATGATCTTGGCAGCCAGGGGATCGATGGGAGAGCGCGAGCCGGCCTTCATCTCCATCTGGCTTGCGAACGCTGCCAGAGCCTGATGCGTCATACTGGGCAGCTTCCTCGCTGATGGGTCACTCTCCGGATCGGCGGTGTAGACGCCATCCACGGATGTGGGGATGATGAGCCTGTCGGCATGGACATACTCCGCCAGCAGAGCGGCCACGGCGTCGGTGGTCTGGCCTGGGGAGACGCCGCCCATGACCACAACCCTTCCGGGCCCGGCCAGCCGGGCAGCCAGGGCATAACTGCCGGGGATCTCCTGGGGTGCGGCATCGCCCAGAGCAGCGACGAGCAGAGCCGAGTTGAGCTTTGTCGCACCAATGCCGATCATGTCGCAGAACATCTCGCTGGCGCCGAGCGCCCTCGCCTTTTCGATGTACTCGCGTGCGATCCTGCCCCCGCCCACAACCACGAAGATCTGGTGCTCCTCCGCAAGCTCCTTGAGAGCCAGGGCATACTCGGAAAGGCTCCGGGCATCGCGGCCGGCTATCACTGAGCCTCCCAGGGAATAGACTAGTATCATGAGGGAGGGGCTATTCAGGAAGACTGTAAAAAGGTTGGCGGGATGGCTGAGGCCGGCAGGGAGACAGGCCGGGTGAGATGGATGCTGTATATGCGATTTATAAAAAAGAGAGAGGTTTAGATCCTGTCCAAAGCCTCGACGATCTTGGCGAAGATGGCCTTGATGTCGCCCACGCCTAGCACAGTGGCCACGATTCCCCTCTTGTTGTAGTAGTCTATGAGGGGCTGAGTCTGGGCATGGTAGGCCTGCAGCCTCTGCTTGACTGTCTCCTCGGTGTCATCAGCCCTCTGGTAGAGGTCGCCTCCGCAGGCATCGCACTTGCCTGCCACCTTGGGCGGGTTGAACTGGACGTGATATGTGGCTCCGCACTTGCACATCCTCCTTCCCGTGACCCTCTTGATAAGCTCAGCATCGGGAACATCGATGTTCAGGACGACATCGATCTTCTGTCCGAGGGCTGGAAGGATCTTATCAAGTGCCTCTGCCTGGGGGATGGTTCTCGGATAGCCGTCCAGCATCCAGCCGCCCTTTACGTCATCCTTGGCCAGCCTGTCTTTGATGATATCGATGAGCAGGCTGTCAGGAACGAGCTTGCCGGCCTCCATGAACTTCTTGGCCTCAACGCCCAGGGGCGTACCATTGCGAACATTCTCGCGCAGGATGTCCCCGGTTGAGATATGCACTACCTTATACTTATCGGCGATCATCTTGGCCTGTGTGCCTTTGCCGGATCCCGGCGGACCGAGCAGAATAATATCCATTCCATATCCTCCTATACCCTTGTCAGAGCAGCTTTTGCCGCTTATGAGCGGGAGATGATACAATGGCATACTTTAAAAAACCTTTTCTGTGTCCCTGAAGTTGGGCGCGGTTGATTTCAAACGATTAGAGAGACTGCACTCATGACAGCGCCGGAGAGGACGGGTATGGAGAAGTTGTCATCCAGGCTCCAGTCGCCCACGATCAGGGCCACGCAGTCTGCGACCGTAGACGCTGCCGCCCCCGCCAGGGTGATTGCCGGTGAAAGCCCGGTTATGGCTGAAGAGATGGAGGCGATCAAAAGGCAGGCGAGGAGCGTGACGGCTACCACTGGCATGGGCTTGACCCGCCGGCGGCCTCTCTGCCCAGGATCGCCACGCACATCGGAATGCTTTATGATCGAGCCGGCCAGGCCGGAGGCCGTGTCGCCGAGCGATAGGAAGAGAACGGCAGTGATGGCTATCGAGGGAGTGAAGAATAGCACAGTAAAGAGGCAGCCTGCCATGTAATATATGTAACCGGCCACGCGGGTTTCCTCCTGCTCCCGCGTCTCCGGCAGCCTGACCTTCCCCTTGAGCCGCAGCGCCTCCAGCACTAGAGAGGCAGCCAGCACCACGGCGATGGCCGCTGCCGTTATCGTCCGGCCGAAGAGGATGATGCCGGCTGGAACGGACAGCCCTGTGAGGTGGATGGCCTTTCGCCTCATCTCCCTGGCCAGCCGGCCCCTCCAATCGGAAATAAGCTCGGGCATGCCGCTCTCCTTCTAACTCAATCTTTTTTACCGCTCTTTTCTGGCTGCTGCCGGAATTACGCCTGCATCCTGAAAATTTAGGATGCCTGAGAGCAGCGCCGCAAGCTTGTCCGCCACCTGCCAGCGGGGCACCTTGACCTGCTCCATGGAGTCACGATCGCGGATGGTGACGGTCCCCTCCTCCAGTGTCTCATAGTCCACTGTAACAGCGAAGGGCGTGCCTATCTCGTCGTTGCGCCTGTACCTCCTGCCGATCGAGCCTGATGTATCGTAGTCGACGCGCATGCCCCGGCCCCGCAGCTCCAGAAGTATGGCCTGAGCAGGGCCTGTCAGCTCCTTTCTGTCCATGAGAGGCAGGACAGCTACCTCTACGGGGGCCACGGCCGGCTTTAAGCGGAGCACCGAACGCGTCTCGCCATCCACCATGTCCTCGTAGTAGGAGTGATCGAGTACAGCGTATAGGATCCTGTCAATGCCGAAGGAGGGCTCTATGACATGGGGGACGATCTCCTCGCCCCGGATCTCCACATCGACGGTCTCGAATGTGAAGAGCGACGGATCTATCTGAAGGCGCTCTCCATCCACCACAACAGTCACAGCCTTGCCTGAGCCCAGCTCCTCTGCTGATAGGGCCTTGAGCGCCTCGCCCACCGCCCTAGCCCTGGCCTTGAACCTGGGGCCGAGGGCCTTGAAGTCAGGCTTTACCACCAGACGGCTCTTCTTCACCGGCTGGTCGTAGTGCACGAAGACGCTCAGATTGACGCCGCTTACCCTGGAATGGGCCTTGAGGTCGTAATCGGTTCTGTCGGCTACGCCCACGATCTCAATCCAGCCCAGCCGGTCCAGGAGGACCTCGGCATCCCAGCAGTCTGCAGCATAATGGGCCATCTCATCTGCCTTGTGCTGACGGAATCGCAGTCGATCCGGGGATACTCCCACCGCCAGGAGGAACTGATATGTTCGGGCCACATAATAGGCCAGGGCCTGGTGGGCTACAACGCCCCTCTCCACAGCCTCGCCGAAGGTCATCTCCTCCTCTTCGCCCTTCTCTTGTGCCGCCTGTGAGTAGAACTTCATACTGATATCCGCCACCTCTGAGAAGAGGGGGTGGCTCTTGTCGCGGGGGTCGATGAATATCTCAGCCTCTGCCTGTGTGAACTCCCGCAGCCGGATCACGCCCTGGCGGGGGGAGATCTCATTGCGGAAGGACTTGCCTATCTGCACCGCGGCAAAGGGCAGGCTGTCGCGGAAGTAGCGCAGCAGGCGGGGGAAGTTGATGAACATGCCCTGGGCGGTCTCCGGGCGGAGGTAGCCTGCCATCCTGTTGCCGGGGCCGATCGCAGTCTTGAACATGAGATTGAACTCGTAGACCTCAGAGAGCTCTCCCCCGCACTCCGGACAGCCGATATCGTTATCCCGGATGCACTGATAGATCTGCTCATTGCTGAGGGCGTCAGGCACTTCCACGATGTGCTTGATGAGATGGTCCGCCCGGTAGATCTCCTTGCACTCCTTGCAGCTTGTGAGCGGATCTGAGAAGCCGCTCAGGTGGCCGGATGCCTCGTAGATCTCCTCCACGCCGATGGTGGGTGTCTCGATCTCTGCAAAGCCCTCTGCTATGACGAAGTACTGCCGCCAGATATCTTCAATGCGCCTCTTCAGGGGCGCGCCCAGTGGGCCGTAATCGTAAAATCCTGCCGCTCCGCCGTAAAGCTCAAAGGCCGGCCAGAGAAAGCCGCGCCTTCTGGCGAGTTCGTTTACCAGCTCATTCTTATCCATGCCAATCCTCGCTACCGGTCAAAAGCACCGGGGGTGATTTAACCTTTGTTATGAGACGGATTCCTCCCTGGCGGCAGAGATGAAGAGATCGCAATCTATTTGCAAAACTGCCGCATTTGGATGTAGAAAAGAGGTGGCCGGACTGGTTGGATCTCAGCAGCAGGCTGAGAAGACAAGAAGCAGCCCGAAGGCGGCCGCAACGCTGCAAAGAAGGATCAGATCTCTGTATTTATTTTGCATCAAACCCTTCAGCCCGGACCATATGTAGCATGCGGCTTCATCCCCGTCTCCCGTCTTCCCTGTTACACTCATCCCTGGCATGATCCATACTCAGGCATCCTGCCTTTAAGTATGTATTTTTCATATTGAGGTTTTATCAAATCCAGGGATTGCGATTTATCTCATATGAGGGCCATGTAGGCTTTGTGTAGCCATAATTTAGAAATATTCTTACAGAAATATTTCCTTTTGGATGTATTGAAATGGAGAGCCGGCAAACATAGAGGCCTCAGGCCGGAGGCCGCCGAGACTTCACTGCGCACAAAAAAAATTGACAAAAAAGGAGGGAAGGTAGCAAGGCCCTACTCGATCTTGACCTCCTTGCCCCGTCTCTTCTCCTTCTTGTCCAGCTCCAGTGTCAGGACCCCGTTCTTGTAGGAGGCCCGGGCGCTGTCCGAGTCCACTGGGGAGTCGAGGTAGATCATCTTGTAGAACTTCTTCTCGTCGTCGGTCTTGATCTCCACGCTATCCTCGGCTACATCCAGCTTCACCTTGTCCTTGTCCACGCCTGGAAGCTCAACGAAGATGCGGTACTTGTCCTTCTCGCTCATGACGTCGACTAAAGGCTCTCTGCCCTGTGCAGGTTCAATGCCCCGGTAGGATGGCTTGATATTGCCGAACTCCCTGAAGATCGGCTCCTTTCCTGGCTCAGCGGTGTAGCTGAAGCCGTAGACAAACGGACCGTATCTGCGGCTGATACCACTAGGAGTAACCTCTTCGCGCACGAAGGACTTGAACTCGGTGGGCATGCTCTCTTCAAACCTCTTGATCATCTCCTCAAAGGGCTCCTTGAACATGCTCTCTTCGAACTTCTCCTTCCTCTCGAAGGGAAATCCCTTGGCAAAGCTCTCAAATATGTCGAATATGGATGGATATCTCTTGTCCCACATTTTGTCTCACCTCATGATTACTTTTCCATACTAACCTTAGGATAGTAATAGGATATAAATTTTTGCCTCAAATGATGGCATGTGATATGGCAAAATTCAATAGCCATGAAGGAGCAATACTTTATGTGAATTTATGACCGAAAACCTGGTTCAATTTGAGGCAGAGATCGTCAGCCTGACGGAGATCCGCTTCAGGGTGATCTGGCCCCAATCCGAGGGACCCTGGGTTGAAGGGGCAATGGAGGACCTCATAGTCCATTTTACACATGCCGGCTGGACGGCCTACAATATGAGATGTGCCCTGTCCATCGCCCTCCACAGCAAAGATGAGAGCCTGGGACGCTCCATATCTGACCTCTTGAACAGGATCATATCTTCCATGGGAGCCGCACAGATGGCTGATATCCGCCTCTCAGCAGGGGCTATGGCCGAGCTGAAGAGAGATCACATCGATCCATGATGCAGAGAAATGCATTAAAGTAGCCCGGCCAGGATTCGAACCTAGGTGGGGAGGTCCAGAGCCTCCTGTGATTGACCGCTACACTACCGGGCTTCGCCACATACCTTACAGCAGGTAGTTATTAATCTATCGATCGGCCCTTCCCTCTGCCGCCGGGCAGGATAGCAAAACGATCCTTGTGCCGCCCTGCCTGCGTGCGCCTTTTTCGCCCACCTTTGAAGCGAATGAGGGCAGATCACCCCCGCTGATGCGCAGCTCTTCCAGCGGCCCCGAGTACTCCTTTCCTTTGAGAAAGACATCAACCGGAGCCAGAGGGAAACTCAAGGCAGCCGTCTTGTAATGCATGGGCACGGCAATGGATGGCTGGAGCGCCTCTATCACTTTATCCGCGCCGGCTGCATCGATGGTATAGACCCCGCCCACAGGAACGAAGAGCAGGTCCACCCGTCCAATATCCCCGACCTGGGCCTTGCTCAATTCATGCCCGAGATCGCCCAGGTGGCAGACCCTCACTCCGTCCATCTCGAAGCAAAATATGGTGTTCCTGCCGCGACGACCACCTCTCTCTGAGTCGTGATAGGATCTGATTCCGAAAATGTTCATCCCATTGCTTATGAACTGGCCGTCCTCCATGATGACGTCGGCAGACTCTCCCGCAGCCCGCGCATTGTTGTGGTCCTCATGGTCATGGCTGATGGTCACAATGTCAGCTTCGACATGGGGCATATCGTAGCCGACCATCTCCTTATAAAACGGGTCCATGAGGATGACAAGCCCCTCTTCGCCCGTCAAAAGAAAACAGCTATGTCCTAGCCACTTGACTATCATAATAATATCTATGGATTTTTTACTAAAAATCTCCTTCGATCGGACGTCGATCGAACGACCAACAGGCTAGTCTATACGGGCGTCTATCACGGCATGGACCACGCCAGGAGAAAATTTCTTGACCCGAATACAACTGAGTATCTCCGCCCTCCGGCCAAGGGCAGCCGCCCCCTCTTCGACCTCTCTTACCGCAGCCTGCGGATATAGCCAGGAGGGCACGGTCTGGTGGTAGTGGAGTACGCCGCCCGGCCGCAGTGCAGAGATGCCCTTCTCCAGATACCTGTCTGTCACCTCTACCATGCCCATCACCACCCTGTCCGCGACCCCATCAGGCGTCACATTCGCGCAGTTCCCCAGGACCGGCTCGACTATATCCTGCACCCGGTTAGCACTGATATTCTTGCATAGATAGTGATAGGCATTGGGATTCAGCTCGATGGCCACGATCCTCTCCGGACGGGATAGGACCGCCATGGGAATGGTGAAGTAGCCGATGCCTGCAAACATGTCCACCACCGTCTCCCCTCTGCCCAGCCGGCCCATCCTCATCCGCTCCCTGAGGTTTCCCGGCGAGAACATGACACGTGCGGCATCCAGATGAAAGAGAACTCCGTTCTCCCTGTGAACAGTCTCAGTGCGGCTTCCGGCAAGGATTCTGCGCCGGGGCTCCCGCAGGGGGCCGAAGATTCCATCATCTGCTAAAACCGTGCAGCAGCGGGGATAGCAGTCCAGAAGGGCCCGGGCGATTCGCGCCTCGTGCACCGCTAAAAGGGGGTGGATGCGTACCACGATCACCTCGCCCAAAAGAAACCACCCGCGCGGCAGAAGGAGGAGAAGATCTTGGGGGATCTCACCCTTCAGGGCCCGGGCCAGAGAGGGAGGGCTTCGATAGTAGGCAGGCGACCTCTGTTGCACCATCTCCCAGCCGGAAAGAGGCCTGGTGAGTGGGATCTCCACATGGCCCTCCGCCTTTATCGCCTTTCGGCCTCTATCCAGTGCGCCCTCCGAGGCGATGGCCTTCAGAGCGAGAGACGCATCCTCCCGGCGGACCTTTGCCGCCCATAGACCCTCACTGCCCCTTCCTGGAGTAGCTCTGTTCAAACTTTACCTCTTTTTCGGTAAGGTTAAGCTTCAGTATCAGAGTATCATTCTTGCGGGTGACGAGATAGTCATCTTCGTGAACCAGGAGGCTGGTATCATAGCCGGAGGGAGTTGAAAAGGCGAGGCCGATGGGAACAGACGTCCAGCTGCCATTCAAATATATTTTTATGCTGGCATCGCTGCTGGAGTTCATGCGCACCACAGTATTCTCCCCATGAGAGATCGTAACGATGCCACCTCTGGCGCTGATGCTACGGTCGATGTCCGGCGGCAGAGTCATCTCCATATCATTGGCAATCTTCTCGTTGTTGACTATCTCCAGGGCCAGATAGCTATCGTTGGTGGTGTTGGAGAGGTATGCGGAGTACTCGACGAAGACAGGGGGCACAGCCAGCGGTGCGGGCTGATTGGCGAATAGCCATATGGCCGCAGCCAGCAGCAGGACGAGGCCCAGAGCGGCCAGCATCTTCGGCTGCATTCCGGGCAGCCTTTTCGCCGGGGCATCGGCGCCAAAGGTGGCAGGTTTCTTCTCAGGTGGGGATGGCGCCCTTTCCGGCTCTGCCCTGCGTGCTGGCTCCTCTTGACGCGGACCGGCCATATCGGCAAAGACCTCAGAGGGGGGAGGCGGGATGGATGGCGCATTCTGCGGCTGCGAGGGCATCTGGCCGGATGGCGCAGGAGCGGCGGCCTGTGCCGAGACCTGCGTCACCTTATCTGCTCCCAGGCCGGATGGCTGCTCGGGCAGATCGATATTCGCCTCATCCATATCTAGAGAGGCTGCCTCATCATTCTCCGCCATGGTGCGGCCCTCCACGGGCAGTGGAGTCTTTCTGCGGGTGGGAAGAACCACGCTCCCCTCCTCGAAGTTCAAAATGAGATCTGTATAGGTGCCTGTGACATCCACAAACTTAAGTGCGCGAGGAACGAGGTAGGAGACTCCGGAGATCTTGACCTCTTCGAAGAACTCGGTGTTCTTCATCAAGCGGTCTTTGAAGGCGTAAACCGCTCCGCTCTCCATCTTGGCATCGATCTCGCTGAGGCTGGGGAAGCGGTCCTCCAGTGCAGCCAGCTCCTTTGTGGCAGCCACATAGGCCTCAAAGAACACCCGGCTCATGCGGTTGAGCCTGTTTGTGTAGCGCCTATCGAAGAGGAAGGAGAAGCTATCTCCTTTGAGCTGCAAGCTCTCTTCTCGCGAATGCCTCCAGGCAGAGAAAGAGACGTCCATCAGAGGAGCATATCTCGGAGCCAAATAAGTATTTTATGTATGGCCAAGGCCTCATATCAATCTCGTATGACAGGTATCTTTAAATTCGCCAGGCTGAAGATAGCCTTTTGATGAAGCATTTGCAGCTCGTGCATATCCTTATGCTCGCATCAATCGGGCTAATGATCTGGCCAGCGGCGGCTGAGCTTACCGCCTACCAGAGCCTGCCATCTTCGGCCAATGTGGGCCAGATGGTGATGGTGACGGTCAGCCTGACCTACAACGGACAAAGTCCGACTGAGGCAGAGGTAACTCCCCGACTGCCTCCTGGCGTCGTCGCGAATAGCGGAAGTCAGAGAATTGAACTATATCCGGGAGTCACTCAGCAGCTCAGCTATGCCTTTACATCACAGCAGAGCGGCAGCTACATCATAGTCTCTGATATCTCCTGGATGGATGGCGGAAACTGGCGAAGCCTCAGCCTGGAAGCACCCTTTACTGCAATAGCCACTGCCCCGCCGCAGGGTAGCGCAACCGGTGCTGAACAGAACGGCGGCATCAGCAATCCTCAGGGGCCACCCGCTGCACCCGCGATAGGGCCACTGCCTGGCGACTACCCACATGCCAATGATACAGAGCGAGGGAGCGAAGATATGCCTGGGGGAGAGATGCCAGCAGATGCCCCGCATGACGGACCAGAAGGCGGGGGATTCGATCCCCACAAAGGTCCGTAATTCATCTATTTTTGTCAATTCCCAAATCCCGGCGGGTAAAGAGCGCCTGCAGAGTGAGGCCTCGTTCTTCTATGGCCTGCCTTCCTCCCTCCTCCCGGTCCAGTATGGCCAGAGCCTGCACCGGCCGGTAGCCGGCGGCAGATAAGCGATCTGCGGCCTTTAAAAGCGAGGCTCCAGACGTGACCACATCCTCCACCACCGCCACCATGGCACCCTTCTCCAGGGCCGGGCCCTCCACATAGCTCATGGTTCCGTGCTTCTTTGGCTCCTTTCTGACTATGAGGGCGGACAGATCCCTCTTCTCGATGTGGCTCAATAATGATATCGACGACACTATGGGATCGGCCCCGAGGGTCAGACCGCCCACTGCAGACACATCCGCCCGGATCATGTCCAGCATCAGCCGGGCGGTCAGATAAGCGCCCTCGGCGCTCAAAGTCACGCGCTTGCAGTCCATGTAGTAGTCGCTGGCCCTGCCTGAGGATAGGATGACCGGCCTGATCTCCAGCGACTTCTCCCTGAGCAGCTCCAAAAGCCTTTCTTTGTCATTCAATCTAAATCGCCCCTCATTTCAGGTGAGACTTGTCCGCGACCGATGATAACTCTGCCGCAATGAATCTGCCTCATCATTCCCTCCCCCCTCCTGCCGCCCTTACATCCGCCAGCAGGCCTATGTCGGTTCCGTCCAGCAGATAGATGCGGGCGGCCTCAATGTCTGCCATGGCCAGCAGCGGGCCGCGTATATCCTCCACAGGCTCGTTGAGGGGCAGGCCGCCGCAGAGGGGATTGAAGGCAGGGGCGACTACGATCTCCGTCCGGGCGGAAAAGCCGTAATGCTCCTCTACCGCCTCTCCCCGCAGACGGGCCCTGGCCCAGACCGGGCTAGTCGGGCTATGCCCCAGACGGTCAACAAGCCGGACCGCCGGGTGCAGGTGCGCCGCCACAAGGCTCTTCGCGCGCATGACCCTTTCGTCAGGCCATGTGTGGCCGTGAAAGTAGCCCACTCCGTCCAGAACAAAGCCGGAGGAGGGGCGCATGCGCACTCCTGGCGGGGCGAGGTCTGCGAGGTCGCCGTCGTGATTGCCGGGCACAACGTCAACCTTTACCTTCCCTGCTATGCGGCTCAAGAAATCCGGAACCTCCCGCCTCTCCTGCCAGCTCGTCCTGGGCACATTGTGCTTGACGTCCCCTAAGAGCAACAGCCGGTCCGGCCTGATCTCATCCAAACAGCCCAGAAGCCTCTCCAGCATCTTGCCGGTCTGGCTTGGTACGGAGACCCCCTCAAGCCACAGCTCGTGCTCGATGCCTATGTGGAGGTCGGCGGCCACGAGAACTCTCTGCTCTCCCTCTGCCAGGAGAAGGGGCGCACCGAAAATCGGCAATAACTGCATGGCAGTAGAAGGTCACAGGCCCTTGAGCCCTGCTAAAAGCTCCTCCAGGCTCCCGGCTATGGCCAGGCAGGAGCATTCTATCATGAGGTTGACACGGGAGGACTCAGCCTCTCCCGCCCGACGCAGGTCAGTCCTCAGGCCAAATACCCTCTTGCCGGCTCCAAAGAAATAGCCGATCTCCCAGGCTGTTCCATCGTCCACCTGAGGGCCGTCGAGAATGGCCACCATGAGGTCTGCCTCCTTGAGGGCATCCAGATTGGCCTGAAATATCTGCTGCGGCCCGGCCCGGCATGGGGAGAGCTCATGGGGCCAGATGACGCGCACGCCGTCCAGCCGGTCCTCCAGAAACGACTTTACGCGCCCACCCCAGGCAATCTCACCCCTGGAGAAGAGAGGACCGGAGAGGTATATCCTGCGAACCGCAGACATCACAGAGCACCATCACACAGTTCAGGCAACACACTTATCCGCCCGTCCTCGTCTCAGGCTGCAGAGGCCTCCTTGAGCCTGGCCCTGACGAAGTCCCTCTCAAGGCTGGAGAGGAACCAGCCTACCTTGGGGCCCTGCCGGTCGCCGAGAAAGGCCAGATATATGGCCTGGAAGAACTTCCTGGAGTCCAGGCCCTCCTGCGCTGCCACTGCGTAGACTGTATCGTGGATCTCGGCAGCCGTCTTGTCTCCTATCTGGTCTGCCAGTATGCCCAGGGCCCGGCGCTCCTGTGGCGTGAGGTTCTTGACAGCAGACGGAAGGCTCTCCTGCACCTGGAACTTGACATAGGCTGGGGCATACTTGTCCAGCCACGTCTGCACATTTCTGGCCCGGCTTATTATCTCATCCCGGCGGGTGAGAACATCGTAGCCCGACCTCTTCAGGGCTGCGAAGAGGCGCTCATCGTCGCCGCGGGCGATCTGCACAGCTGTGACCATGTGGCGGAACGGGATTTCGAATGGGCCGCTATTGTTGATATTGGATAGCTCTATGGCCCTTTCATCCCCCTTTCTCTGGTCGTACTCGTCCACTAGGCTGAGCAGCGGTAGGGAGGGATCGAACTCGATGTGCTTCTCAGGCTTGTTCCTGATGATCAGGTAGCGGAGAACCTCAGGAGGCACCACGTCCAGCATCTCCTCGATTGTGACAACGATTCCAGTGGAGCTGTGCATGGCACCAACACCCTTGAGGTGGATCCACTCGTATACAATGGGGAATGGGGCAGGGTAATTGTATATCTCCTCGCTGATCCTCTTGCCCGTGTCATATGAGCCGCCGGCTGTGGCGTGGTCCTTGCCGAAGGGCTCAACTGTCACATTGAATATGGGCCAGCGGGCAGGCCAGTCCACCCTCCAGACCAGCTTCCCCCCGCCGCAGATGGAGACTGTTCCCTCCGAGCCGCAGTAGCAGGCATAGTCCACAGTCCCGGCATCAATGTCAAAGCCGGTGACGCGCGTAGTGTTCATCCGCCCGCAGGCCTGGCAGATGGGATCAAAGGGGCTCCAGCCATCGGGAACATCTCTGCCTGATACCTCCTTGAGTATGCGGGCTATGTCATCCTTTCGAGAGAGGGCGGTCCGGATGGCATCAACGTATTCTCCTTCCTTGTAGAGCTGGTCGGCCCTGTAGATCTCCGGCCTGATGCCCAGCCGCTCCATGCTCCTGAGGAATGGATTTAGAAAGTGGTCGGCGTAGCTGGCGCAGCAGCCCATGGGGCAGGGTATCTCCGAGAGCGGCTTTCCGATGTGCTCCTTGAAGCACTCAGGGAGGAACGGGTAGAGCCTTCTCAGCCGGTCGTATGTATCGGCGATGTAGATGAGACGGGCCTCCACGCCTCTGTCCAGCAGGGCGCGGTAGACGGCCTCCGCAGTCATGACCTCGCGCATATTTCCGAGATGCACGGGGCCGGATGGGGTGATGCCCGTGGCTATGGTGTGAGGGCCGCTCTTCTCCAGCCTCTCAGCGATGACGTCAGCCCAGTGAATAGACATAGCGGCAATTCGATGCTGGAAGGGGATATTAATGTTGTTGTCGTATTTTATAGGAGAGATTCTTAAGCCAGGAGAGCCATCTCCTAACTCAGAATGCCGCCCATCCTCCGCCCCACGCTCGACGAGTACTTCATGGAGATCGCCACTGTTGTAGCCAAGCGCTCCACGTGCCTG
>Ga0116145_1000634_pt1 | contig 39797 bp, 37 predicted proteins | sample AD_JPNHG1_MetaG_FD_89747 | JGI IMG/M metagenome (GOLD analysis project Ga0116145, IMG submission 89747) | Active sludge microbial communities of municipal wastewater-treating anaerobic digesters from Japan - AD_JPNHG1_MetaG | ecosystem: Engineered > Bioreactor > Anaerobic > Digestate | place... | reverse complement strand
TTTTCTATGAATCTGCTGAACTTTGAATATCCGTATGTCTTTACGCTGAATTCAGGTATCTTTGTGCAGAGCTGTTTTTTCAGCTCGCCAAGATTATACCCCTTGCTGCCATTTGTCCTGACTATAGCCTCAAGCGTATCCTCTATCCTCTGAAGATCAGTCTTGTCAGACTTCTGCGACACGAGGATGCTGCTGCCCACCTGTCTGAAGCTCAGGCAGTCAAAGTCCTTGAGAAACTGCGAGAACTTGGAATATCCATAGTTTCTCACATCGAAGTCCGGATAGCGTCCCTGAAGGCGGCTTCCCAGCTCACCGATATTTATTTCCTCCTGGAGATTGGCATTCTCTGCGATTATGCGGATGATAGCAGATTCAAGAGTCTGCATCTCCACCTTGTCATTATCATCTCCGGTGCCCTGAGTTTCCTCCTCAGCAATTACCTCCAGATACTTGAAGGCATTGCAGGCGGTACTGAAAGGCTTAGGAGTTTTCTTCTCTCCCATGCCGATAACGTGCATTCCGGATTCTCTCAGCCTTATAGCAAGCCTTGTGAAATCGCTGTCACTGGACACCAGACAGAAACCGTCAACATTATGGGAATAGAGGATATCCATCGCATCTATTATCATTGCCGAGTCAGTGGCGTTCTTTCCGGTGGTGTAGCTGTACTGCTGTACCGGAGTTATAGCGTTGTCCAGCGCCATGTTTTTCCAGCCTGCAAGATTTGGCCTTGTCCAGTCGCCGTACACTCTTTTATATGTAACTACACCGTAGTTCGACACCTCATCCAGAATGTATCTTGTGTATTTTGCAGCAACATTATCAGCGTCGATAAGCACTGCATACCGCATTTCTTTTTCCATATCTTCACCTCATCAGCCTGTTCCGACATTTTTATATTGCTTAATCTCCGTAGGATGAATACTTGCTTTTTTCTTTGCCGATAAACGATGTATATCCATCATCCTCCCAGATTATCCTGTCCTTTTCATTATCAGTGCAGCATATGCTCTTCTCATACGTGAAAAATCCTGTGCGGCGCAGAGTAACTATGCCCGGTATCTTCGTGTCCGTAAAGTCATTACTAAGATCTGCGTCATAATAATAGATCATATGCTCACCGTCAGGGCTTTTAAGCTTCTTAATGGTAACCAGATCCTTCTTATTGTCGATCGTAACATAAGAAACAAAAGCAGTTGCAATACCAAATATAATAATGCCGGCTATACAGAGCCCTTTTCCACGCTCGCCATAACCTACCTTCCCTGCAAGTGAAAGAATACATATCACAAGCAGCAGAAGCGGTACCAGAACAGCAAACACAGGCACCAATATCATCTCCGGCACAGAACCTATGGCAAAAACCTTGTCATCCCCATTAGAATCCATAGCGATCGCTGCCCCCAGCGAAACCGCAGCAAGCACCCCTAATACGATCTTTGTGATCTTCACCTCATTATCCTCCATATCATTTTATTATATGAGCAGTTATTATAGTATAGCTGCCTGCATTGACTGTGATCCGGATATTTTCCAGCTCACAGTAATAGTTCTTTCCTTTTCTGTATACAGCCGACCTCTCATCAGTTATAACTCCCATACAGTAAGCAACTGCATCCGGGCAAGTCAGCCCGAGATTCTTCTTTATACGCTCAGTACCCATATCAGTGGTATGCAGCCTGTCTATCTGTGACAGGAGAGCTGTTTTATCGTCCATATCTTCCCCCAGGTCATATAACAAAAAATCCCGAAACAAATGCTTCGGGATTTATTATACCAAGGTTGCTACCCCAGTACTATGGAGCGGATTACGAGGCTCGAACTCGCTACCTCCACCTTGGCAAGGTGGCGCTCTACCAGATGAGCTAAATCCGCATTTTAACTGAACAAGTGGATCACAGAAGACTGATCGTCTTTCGATCCGTCCCCTGCAAAATCTGCACCTGATCTTGGTGCTTCCGGTCGGAATCGAACCAACGACACGGGGATTTTCAGTCCCCTGCTCTACCGACTGAGCTACAGAAGCATGATGGCGACCCCGAACAGATTCGAACTGTCGACCTCCTGCGTGACAGGCAGGCGTTCTAACCAACTGAACTACGAGGCCAATGTGGTGGGGACTACAGGGCTCGAACCTGTGACCCTCTGCTTGTAAGGCAGATGCTCTCCCAGCTGAGCTAAACCCCCACAGCTTTCCATCGTTTTTGTCGTCTTGTCCCTGACGACGATAATAATTATATCACAGCTTTTTTGATTTGTCAAGCATTTTTTGAAAAAAATTTCAGATTTTTTTATTTTTGCTCTGAAACGGCGAAATACAGGGATATCCCGACAGGCGAACAGGATATCCCACATATCATCCTATGATGTCCTTGTTAAAGAGCCTCATAACGTCCATTTTCAGAGGCAGGTTCCTTGGATCCTTCAGCTCCGGATCAGCCGCAAGCAGCTCCCGTGCGCAGTTCTGCGCCTTGTTCATCAGCTCCATATTGCAGGCAATATCTGCAATTTTAAGGGGCGGAAGTCCATGCTGAGCGCTGCCGAAGAAGTCTCCCGGTCCACGCATCTTCAGATCCTCCTCAGATATTCTGAAGCCGTCAGTGGTGGATGACATTATCTTCATCCGCTTAACGCAGTCATCAGATGTATTATCCGTAATGAGTATACACGAGCTCTCATACTGTCCACGTCCCACACGTCCCCTGAGCTGATGGAGCTGTGAAAGTCCGAAGCGTTCAGCGTTCTCGATGACCATTACTGCCGCATTGGGCACATCTACCCCTACCTCAACAACAGTGGTGCAGATAAGCACCTGTATCTCACCGTCACGAAATTTCTTCATAGTGCGGTCTTTTTCTGCCGCAGACATTTTTCCGTGGAGAAGAGCTGTGGTATAGCCTTTCAGGTCGCCTGCCGCCGCATTTTCCGCATAACTCTTCACTGCAAAGAGCTCGCTCTCGCTTTCCTCTATCATAGGGCAGACCACGTAAGCCTGCCTGCCTTCGTCAAGGCGCTGACGGACAAATCCGAAGGCTCTGCTTCGGAGCTTGCCTGTTACCGCATAGGTACTCACCGGCTTTCGTCCGGCCGGGAGCTGGGTTATTGCGGAGATATCAAGATCTCCATATATAATAAGTGCAAGCGTGCGTGGGATAGGAGTTGCAGACATTACCAGCTTGTGAGGAGAGTCCCCTTTTTCTGCCAGAGCTGCTCTCTGCGCCACGCCGAAACGGTGCTGCTCATCAGTTATGACCAGTGCAAGGTTCTTGTACTCAACGTCCTTCTGTATTATCGCATGGGTGCCGACTATGACATTTACCTCTCCGGAGGCTATCTGTTCACGGAGAGCAGCCTTTTTCTTTGCAGTCACCGAACCCGTCAGCAGGCACACCTTAACGCCGAAGGGCTCAAGGAATCCGGAGAGAGTATTATAATGCTGAGCAGCAAGTATCTCTGTGGGAGCCATAAGTGCAGACTGAACTCCGTTTTTTGCGGCAAAATAGCAGGCTGCCGCCGCCGCTGCGGTCTTTCCGCTGCCCACATCTCCCTGCAATAGGCGGTTCATGGGCACATCCCGGCAAAGATCGCCTACTATCTCAGCCACAGCCTTCTTCTGGTCGCCGGTGAGTTCAAAGGGCAGTCCCTCTGTAAAGGGCTGAACACTTATGCTGCTGTCCATTTTATATGCGGTATTCTTCCTGCTCCTTGTTTTCATAAGTGACATACCGAGCTGCAATTTCAGAAGCTCATCGAAAGCGAGCCTGCGCCTTGCGGTCTCAGCTGCCATATCACCGGAGGGAAAATGGATATTTTCCAGAGCCTCCTCCAGCGGACACAGCTCATATCTGCGGAGTATCTCCGGCGGAAGAGTCTCAAAGGGCTCCTTTTGCATGATATCAAGAGCCTGCCGCATACTGTTCCTGACCATATTCACAGAAAGCCCCTGTGTAAGATGATACACCGGCTGTATGAGCACATCCTGATCAGCACTTATATATACCGGAGAGCTTATCTCCTTCCGCAGATAGCTGCCTGTAACTTTTCCGTACATATAATAAGTACCGCCCTCTTTAAGAGCCTGAAAGTAGTATACATTGTTATACACAACGATCAGTATGTCATTTATGCCGTCAGAAGCAGCCGCCTTGCATATGACAAGTCCGCCTCTCACTCTCTGTGGAGGGAGCTTTCTGAACACGGTGATCTTCAGCACATTATAATCATTAAGCACAGCCTGAGCCACCGGCACATGAGCACGGAAATCCAGATATGCCCTCGGGATATGGTATATCAGCTCATATGGTGAATTAATGCCCAGCTTACGGTATTTTTCTCCTCTGGCCTTACCCACGCCCTTAAGGTATTCTATCTCAGAAAACAGATTTGCAGCCATAGATCATCCTCCGCATAACATAAACAAAGGGCGGCACAAGTCCGCCCAAAGATCCAGTATTAAATAAAAAGTTTTCTCGCTTATCTCTGCTCACAGATGAGCTTGATAGCGGTTCTTTCCTCGCCGTCTATCTGGATATTTGCGAATGCAGGGATACAGATAAGATCTATGCCGATTGGAGCAAGATATCCTCTTGCAATAGCAATAGCCTTAACAGCCTGGTTAGCAGCGCCTGCTCCTACAGCCTGCACTTCTACAGCCTTCTGTTCTCTGATCACTCCGGCGATAGCTCCTGCAACTGAATTTGGTGAAGAATGCGATGAAACTTTTAATATCTCCATGATATGACCCTCCTGTTAGTGGATTTTTGTACAAATAATATTGGATCTGCCAAGCAGTCTATCAGTACACTTATATTATAACCTATAATCAGGAAAATTTCAAGTGGTTGAACACATTTTTGGTAATTATCTTACAATTATTCTTTCAATTTTGTGCGATTTGCCGCTTTTTTCATCAAATTCTGCTATAACTCCGCATAAAAAGCAATCACCGGAAGCCTCCTTGAATCTGACAGGCATATGAAATCTGAAACGTTCTACTGCCGGCTGTATCTCCACGCCCAGGCAGGAATATTCAGGGCCGGTCATGCCAACATCGGTGATATAGGCCGTTCCGCCCTCAAGTATCGCCTCGTCAGCAGTCTGGACATGAGTGTGAGTGCCGAAAACGCCGGCAACTCTTCCGGCGAGGTGGTAGCCCATGGCCTTCTTCTCGGAAGTCGCCTCCGCATGGAAGTCCACGAATATATTCTTCTGATCCGTATTTTCAAGGATGCTGTCGATCTTGGTGAAGGGATTGTCCAGCGGATCCATGAAAGCAGTACCCATAAGGTTCACTATCGTTACGGAGTACGCACCCATATCAAGGGTGCAGACGCCCCGGCCTATACATCCGTCTTCGGGGTAGTTAGCAGGGCGGACTATATAGTCCTCCTCGTATATATCGAGAGCCTCCCTTCGGCGGAAAGCATGATTGCCGGTGGTTATGATATCCGCTCCGGCAGATATGATCATATCCATTGAATACCTTGTTATGCCGTTGCCCTGTGCAGAATTTTCTCCGTTGACAACAGTGACGTCAATGTCGTATTGTTTCTTTATAAGTCCCAGCTTTGCCGTAAGGAAGTCGCAGCCCGCCTTTCCCACAACATCGCCGATAAACAGTAATCTTTTCAAGCTATTTCCATCCTTTTAAATATTTGAGAAAGTATATTGTCAGAAGTTAATATTTCGTTTCCGGCAAAAGCTCTGTACCCGGAGCAGCCCTTTCAGCCAAGCCCCAGCAGCTTCTCCGCATTCCGGAAGAATATCTGCTCCTTCTCATCCTGTGACAAGGGCAGTCTTTCAATGAGAGCGATCTCGTTTGCCGGATCATCCCAGGGACAATCGCTGCCGAAAAGCACACGCTCCGCCCCCTGCTTACGGATAAGTCTGAGCATCGTATCATCATCGATATATCTTCCGGTAACACCTGTATCGAACCACAGGTTGCTGTATTTTCCTGCAAGATATTTTTCAGCGTCATCCCAAAGCATAAGTCCGCCCATGTGAGCGGCAACTATCTTCAGCTCCGGGAACGCACCGGCAAGTGCCGCAAAGCTCCGTGGAGTCGCTCTTATCTCACCTTCGGCATAAGGATCCGCTCCGCCGTGGAACAGTGCGATGAGCCCCAGTTCAGACATTGCTTCATACACCGGGAACATCCTTTCATCATCCGGAGAAAAGCGCTGATATTCCGGATGAAATTTCACGCCACGCAGCCCCAGCTCCTTTATCCGGCGCACTTCCTCAGCCTTATCCTCTGCATCAGGATGTACAGAGCCGAAACAGATGATCCCGCTCCCGTTGGTATCAGCAGCCCAGTTATTGATATCGGTCTGCTGTGAAGGCTTAGTTGCTATGGGCAGGACAACAGCCGAGGATATCCCTCTTTCCGCCATAGCTCTTTTAAGATCCCTTACAGTGCCGTCTGTAAAAGGAGTGATCCCGCTTATGCCTGAAAGTCTGGACATTGCCCTCTCGGCAAGGCTGTCCGTAAAAGCGTGTGTATGAAAATCTATATACCGCATCATCACTCCATTACGTGTTCGAGAGCATAGCTGTATATCGTCTGCACATGGTCATCGCAAAGGGAGTAGTATATAGTCTTTCCGTCCCTGCGTGAGCTGACGAGCCTTGCCTGCTTCAGCACTCTGAGCTGATGCGAGATGGCTGACTGAGTCATGCCCAGCAGCCTTGCGATATCACATACACAGAGCTCACTGCGGCAGAGCGCTGATATTATCCTGAGCCTTGTGGGATCACCGAATATCTTGAGCAGCTCAGCAGCCTCAGCAAGCAGTGCCTCATCCGGCAGCTCAGCCGAAACCTTTGCAACAATATCCTCGTGGATACCGCCGTCTCCGCAAATATGTCCTTCCATGTGATTACCTCCTTTATCTGAAAAAAACAATCCCTAAATATATGATGCCTGCCGATATGACAAGACTCAATGCAAGTCCAAGCATACAGGTAGTTGCAGCAAATCTGTCAAACACCTTTCCCGAGGCTGTGTGGAGAAAAACCATACACCGTTTTCCCTCCCGGTACATGATACTGGGCTCACTGGGAAAAACGCAGGGATACTCCCTGCCGCCGGCCTCGTAGTATGCACAGCGGAAACGCTGTCCCTCCGGCTTGTCAACTCTGAGGAAGACCGCTTCCGTTCTGTGTGAACGCAGCAGTCTGCCGGCAAAAAAGATGAAAAGTATGGTCATAGCAAATATGATGAATGCAACAAGTCCAACGGCTCCCATTATCATTACGTCCGCACTGACGCCAAGTACAATGCAAAGCACGATCACGACCGCAAGCACAGCAAAAAATTCCATACTCTCACCTGCTTTCAATATAATAAGTATATTATCTGATATTATACCACAATCTTATCCTTTCGTCAAATAAAAAATTCCCGTCAGGCGCAGAAAAGAGCCTGAAAGCAGCAGATCTCCTGTCAGATTAGACAAAATGCAGTCATATTAATTAAAAAAACATTACATTCCGGAAACTTTTTTAATTTTTACTTGAAAACCGCAGAACAGGGTGATATAATAGTACAGTAAAATGAGAATAACCGACCTGCGGCAGGTCATGCCATGAAAGGAAACTAAAATGAAAAAGAAACTTATAGCAATTCTGTCAGCTTGTCTCGTACTCTCTTCCGCTCTTATCTCATGCGGAAATGATGGCGACGATGACAGCTCCTCAAAGAAAAAGAACAAGTCAAGCCTCTCCGAGAGCGATCCCAAGTACAATGAGAACGACGATGAGGATGAGACCACAACAGAAGAAGGCACAACCGAATCGACCACCGAAGAGGTAACAGAGTCTGTTGAGCCAACTACCGAAAAGGCCACCTCCGGCAGCGGAAACGGCGGCAGCACTAATTACTCAGACGGTATGCCCATCGTTACCCGTGATGAGGCTCCGGATCCGGCTGGCGGAGATATCAAGGGTATGTGGGGCGGCTTTGAATCCGATGGCGCTGATGCTATGCTCGCCTTTGAAGACGGCGGCAAGGGTGCTCTCTACGTTGATATGTCAACCGTAATGTACTTCAAGTCAGACCGTTCTCTCTGAATGGACGGCATCACCATGGGAAAGAACTCCGTATCCTACGACGGAACAACTATAACAGTAAAAATGGACGCTGATTCTCTCGGCATCGATCAGTCAGCTCTCGACGAGCTTGACGAAGATACAGCAGCTATGTTCACTCAGCCCATACTGGTGCTCACAAGAACAGGCAGCGCTGATTCCTCCACACTGGACGGTGAATACAAGTTCACCGGCGGAATATTCAGCGACCAGCTTACTCAGAGCATGATGGAAGACGCCGAAGGTATGGACAAGGATTCCCTCAGAGCTATCATCAAGGGCGAGAAAATGCTCATGAAGTTCGCTGACGTCATGAACTATACCACCAGCGGTACAAAGCTCACTGTAAACAGCGACAATCCGATCTTCAAGAAGGAATTCAACGAGTCAAGTGTTGAATATACAGTTGACGGCGACACTCTCTATCTCTTCGATGATGAGGATGAAAACAAGGTCGCAAAGCTCGATCGCTACACATTCTGATCTCAGGCACATAATACCACGTTGTTTACCCAAAGACAGCAATGGCTTCCAGGGGTGAAATATATACATAAATTTTTAAGGAGTAAAAACACATGAAAAAATTAACAGCATTATTTATGGGATGCATTATGATCACAGGCGCTTTCGCATCATGCGGCAAGGACAGCGGCGACAGCAGCAGCAAGAAGGAAAATGATCCCGTTGCAGGCAAGTGGCTCCTGAAGGATGAAGATGACAGCTATGCCATGACAATGAATTTTGACAGCGGCAAGGTGAAGGTTGAGATGGACTTCAGTGACGAGATCCACTTCAAGGATAAGAACATCATCATCGAAGGTGAAGACTACGGTGCTGACGGAGTAAAGTTTGAGGACAACAAGCTCACAGCAAGCATCAACGGCATGGACGTCCTCTCAATGACACGTACCGAAGGCGAAGGAGATTCCTTCGACGGCACATACACTGATCTCGGCGGTCTTTTCTTTGATTCCATGAGCGAAGAGGGCGTTGAAGCATCTGTAAAGGTAGAAGGCGAGAGCTTCCTTATAAACTACGATAATTTCTGTGAATACACTATCGAAGGCGACGAAACTATGATCCTCAAGAATCCTCCTAAGTCTTTCCTCGCAGAAGGTGAAGAGGATGAGGCTAAGATGACATTCAAGGTGGACGGAGATAACCTCTCACTCACATCATCAGACGGCGAAGTAAGTGAATTCACAAAGGTAAAATAATCCGGAGGTGTATTTATAAATGGACGGCGTCCCGGACGGCAGTTCAAACAGTATAACTCCCCGACGAAGATATAAAACGGAGGGGACAGCATGACGAAAAAGATAATAATACTCATCGTGATACTCGCTGTATACGGCCTTCTCGAACTTACGGAGGCCGCAGTAGTGGATATCAACGACAATAAGCTGGAAAAGCTTGCCGGCAGCGGTGATAAGCGTGCAGTAAGGCTGCGAAAGATAATAAAGAGACCAGGCCGCTTCCTCGGCTCAGTCCGCACAGCCGCTGCAGCAGCAGCTTTCATGGCAGCTTCTCTTTCAGCAGTATTCTTCTGCGGAAAAGTCTCTGCTCTTATAGACAGGACAGGCGCAGACCTCTCCTGCGGTGCTCTTGCCGCTGTTGCCGCAGCTCTCATCTCATTCATAGCAGTGATAATAGTTCTGACCATCGGAAGGCTCGTCCCCCGTGGACTTGCTGCGAAGGATCCGGAAAAGACTGCGCTCCGCCTAAGCGGATTTGTGGGCTTTATAACAGCAGTTTTCTCTCCACTGTCAGGCTTTATGAGCCTGACCTCAAACGGTATACTCAGACTTATGGGAATAGATCCCCATGCAGCCGATAACACCGTCACAGAGGAGGAGATCCTGATGATGTCCGATGCCGGTGCAGAAAAAGGCACTATAGATGAGGACGAAAACAGGATAATAAAGAATATCTTTGCTTTTGACGATCTCACCGCCGAACAGGTATGCACTCACAGACCTGATGTATCCGTGCTCTGGAATGAGGACAGCACCGACGTCTGGGAAGAGACCATCCACCGCACAAGACATTCATTCCTGCCGATATGCGGCGAAAATGTGGATGACGTAATAGGAGTTCTTGACGCAAAGGACTACTTCCGTCTGGACGATAAGAGCCGTGAGAATATCATGGCAAATGCAGTCAGCGAGCCCTGCTTCGTTCACGAGAATATGAAGGCAGACCGCCTTTTTGAACAGATGAAGCAGAAGGGCGCAGATCACTTTGCAGTGGTAGTTGACGAATACGGCGGCATGACCGGTATAATAACAATAACCGACCTTGTAGAGGAGCTTGTTGGCGACTTTGCTGATGATGAATCGGATGAGCCCTCCGCAAGACTTGAAAAGCTTGAGGATGATCTATGGAGCATCCCCGGCATCACATCCCTCAGCGAGGTCAGCGAGGAGCTGGATATGGAGCTCCCTGCCGAAAAATATGATACCTTCGGCGGATACGTCGTGGCAGAGCTGGGACATATCCCCAAAAACGGCAGCCAGGAAACACTGGAAGCCGATGGGCTCAGCATAGAGGTGCTTGAAGTTAAACATCACCGCATCGAGCTTTGCAGAGTAAGAGTGCTCCACAAAGCCGAAACAGCCGACACCGATGAAGATTGATAAGGGACGCAATATTGCGTCCCTTTAAATTTTTATGAAATTTTCGCAATACTCTTGTAAAAGCCCGAAAACTATGATATAATTACTAAGATAGCGGTCGTATACCGCCGAAACAATCAATAAAGGAGTGATCCTATGGTAGGCTTTGAAAATCATATCGGTAAAATATCTGTCTCTGAGAATTATCTCACAGAGATCGTAAAACACGCAGTAACAGACTGTTTTGGTGTCGCTGACGTATGCAGTGTGAACACCTTCCATTCAGCCGCATCTGCACTTACATTCGGCAGAGCTTATAAGAAGCAGAAGGGCGTTGCTATCCGCACCGATAAAAACGGCGGCCTCATAATTGATCTCCATATTAAGATGACCTACGGCACAAACATCACTGCCGCTGTCAGCAGCATCATCCACAAGGTGACATTCGCCGTGGAGGAAGCTGTTGCGATAGACGTACACAAGGTCAACGTTTTTGTTGACGAAATGACCGCATAAATATACGGATAAATCAAATATCTGCTCCGCAGGCACTGACGGGGCGAATACGAATTGGAGGCTTTTGCTGTGATAAACGGTTCTATGCTGAGAGACGCCATAATTTCGGCTGCGATAACCATAAATAACAGAAAACGTGAAGTAGACGAGCTCAATGTCTACCCTGTCCCGGACGGCGATACCGGTACAAATATGTCCATGACCATCGGCAATTCTATTGCCGAGCTCAGAAGGCTCGATGATAAGGTAACTGCATCTGACGTTGCTTCTACCGCCGCTTCTGCATTTCTCAGAGGCGCAAGGGGAAATTCGGGAGTTATCCTCTCCCTTATCTTCCGTGGCATAGCCAAGGGACTTGCAGGCTGTGAGGAAGCCGGCTGCGACAATTTCGCAGAAGCTCTCCAGCTGGGCGTTGATGCTGCATACAAGGCTGTTATGAAGCCTGTTGAGGGTACTATCCTCACAGTTGTAAAGGCAGCGGCAGCAAAAGCCAAGGAGTCTGCACTGTCCACAAGCGATGACGTGCTCTTCTGGCACGATGTCTGTGACGAGGCTGAGAATATGCTGGCACAGACCACAGAAATGCTCCCTCAGCTCAAAAAAGCAGGCGTAGTTGACGCAGGTGGAAAGGGGCTTGTTATAATCTTCCGTGCAATGACTAACGTATTTGAAGGCGGAAAGATCGCTGTTCCCGAGGAGATCAATACTCAGGAGGTAACTGTTGATTCCTTCAGCACAGCTGTAAGCGAATATGATGAAGAGATCAATTACACCTACTGCACTGAGTTCATGGTGGAAAAGAAGGATAACTGTCCTGACGTGTTCATGCTCAGGGCTTACCTCGAAACTATAGGTGACTGCGTTGTTGTAGTTGATGACGACGAGATCATTAAGGTCCACGTTCATACTGATAATCCCGGAAACGCCCTCCAGAAGGCGCTTGAATTCGGACGCTTCATCAATGATCCCCGTCCGAAGATAGAGAATATGCGTATCCAGCACGAGAATAAGGTCAAGGAAGCAAAGGCTGCCGAGGAAGAGGGATTCACTCCCGCAGAGCCCGAGAAGGAGTTCGGCTTCGTTGCCGTTGCAGCAGGCCACGGACTTGAAGCAATGTTCAAGGATCTGGGCGCTGATATCGTTGTAAAGGGCGGACGGACAATGAACCCCTCCACAGACGATATCCTCAAGGCAATACTTAAAACTCCTGCAAAGACAGTATTCGTGCTCCCGAACAACAAGAATATAATCATGGCCGCAGAGCAGGCTGTCAAGCTCACTGACCGCAAGGTATGTGTGCTCCAGACAAGAACTATCCCACAGGGTATATCAGCTATGCTGGCATTTGATGAATCCGAGGATCTGGCTGAGAACAGGCTGAATATGACAAAGGCGTTCGAGAAGGTATCCACCGGCCTCATAACCTTTGCCGCAAGGGATTCCGAATTTGAAGGCCACTCCATAAAGGAAGGTGAGATACTTGCTCTCGACAACGGCAAGCTCTCCTTCACTGAAAAAGACATCAACAAGGCTACCTACAAGCTTACAAAGAAGCTTGCAAAAGGCGATGTCAGCTACGTTACACTGATACACGGCGCTGACGTTACCGAGGAGAATGCCGAGGAGCTCCGCAAGTTCATGCAGGGCAAATTCGGCGACAAGCTTGAGGTCATGCTGGTAAACGGCGGACAGCCTGTATACTACTACATAATCTCAGTTGAATGACATCTGCGGAGACTGCTGCGATAACGGCAGTCTCTTTTGATAAACGGTATCCGGAAGGAGAGAAAAAGATGACTATAAACAGAAGATTCCTGGCTGCTATCATTGCACTTTCCGCTGCCATGACCTTTACATTCTCATGCAGCAGCAAAAAAATCAGCTCAGAAGCCCCTGCCCCTACAGATGAGTGGAAGGGCGAGGACGATATCGCTTTAGACAGCAGCGTAATTAATGACCTCGGCCTCACCAAGACCTCCAAGGGCGCAGATCCTGATATGACTATCACCTGGCTGGCAGACTATGACCTGAACCCCAGCGGAAACAATGACCGTTCCGTTGCCCTTTCAATATTCGAGGACTACTACGGCGGCCAGATAAACTACGTCCACACCAGTGTGGAGGATAAATTCACTACACTTGCCGCTATGATAAATGCCGGCGACACGGTGGATATGTTCCCGTATGAATGGAGCGCTGTGCCAAGCGGTGTCCTCAGAGATCAGTATCAGCCGCTCGATCCATACTTTGAATCGATGGAAATGGATTCCGACCTCTGGGCAGATATGTCCGATGTTATCGATATGTTCTCATATAACGGCCAGCATTACGTCGTACCATACTCCATATCCGATCCCCTCATCATAACCTACAGCAGAAAAATGATGCAGGAGGAAGGCCTTGACGATCCCTATGAGCTCTATAAGTCCGGCAAATGGGACTGGGATTCATTTATGAGCATGATGGAAAAATTCAAGGCAAATCAGCCCGAAGGACAGAACAGATACGGCATCAACGGCTGGTTCGGTCAGGCTATAATACAGTCCACAGGCCATACTGTCGTAAACTATGACAACGGCCGCTTCACCAACAATATCAACGATCCCGAAATAGAGAAGGCTGAGATACTCATGCAGGAGATCGCCCAGAAGCAGCTCTACCGCAGCGATTGGGTAGGACATTTCCCGGAGGATCGCTCCACCCTCTTCTTTGCAATGGGGGACTGGGCGCTGGGAAGCTCAAATGCTTACAACGAGGGCATGGATCTTATGACAGTGCCATTCCCGAAGGCTCCATCCGCTGACAAGTACTACCTCAGCTGCAATTACGGTGCAAGGATGCTGGTGAAGAACTCCGCTCACGGTCAGGCAGTTGCAAACTACATAAAGTGCGAGAGACTTGCCGCAACAGAGCCTGTATTCAGGGACGCTGCCAAGGAAAAGGCTCTGATCGAGGACCGATCAGCCTCCGGCGTTCTCAGGAGCGCAGTAACAGAAGAGCAGTACGACGCTGTGCAGTCCTATATGGATCCTACAGTTACCAGCCCTGTGTTCGATTTCGGATACGGCATGGGAGATAACATGAACGGCAGCGGCGACTATACTTTCAGCACAAGAGGAGTTATGGACAACATAACAAAGACTCTTCTTGAAGGCAGTGAAGAGGTCGATTCCTGGGCAAAGCTCCGTGATTCTCTCACAGGCATCATCGATAAGGAAATAGCTCAGTACAACAGTTAAAATATGATCCCGGAAGCGTCTGAAAGCACTTTTCCGGGATCTTTTTTTCACATCAAATGAGAGTTCACACCCTCATAAACGTCCAATAAAAGGGCAGATCCACCTCTATCCGGACATCATATCCCACAAATGGCCGGTATGATAATTGTGCATTGCTACAAAAATCTATATATACTGTGATCTGGCACCGCTGTTCCGGGACTTTGAATACGGCGGTATACAGCGAAATACTACAGTATATCCGGTATATCTGCCGTTTGGTCCGCTAAAAAAAGCACTTGCAGAAAAAAACAGTTTATGGTATAATGTTATGTGTACATTTGTATCCTGCGGAAGCCGTTTTTTCGCCGGATACCACATAATACAAGGACACAGTTTCCTGAAAAACAAGGAGAATAGTATGAAAAAAGTTGTTATTATCGGCGCAGGACCGGCTGGTCTTACTGCTGCATATGAACTTCTGAAAGACGGCTCAGGAGAATACGAGGTAACAGTCCTCGAAGAGACAAACGCTATCGGCGGTATCTCAAAGACCGTTAATTATAAAGGCAACCGCATGGATATGGGCGGACACCGTTTCTTCTCAAAAATGCCGGAAGTAAACGAGTGGTGGAGCAATATGCTCCCGCTTCAGGGCTCACCTTCAAAAGATGATATCATGCTCAAGAGAAGAGTCCGCATCCAGAAGGGCGGCCCTAACCCTGAAAAGGAAAGCAGAGTAATGCTTATGAGAAGAAGAGTATCCCGTATCCTCTTCAACGACAAGTTCTATGATTACCCTGTATCCCTCAAGCCTGAGACTATCAAGAACTTTGGCTTCCTCACCACTATGAAGGTGGGCTTCAGCTACCTTGCAGCAGTTGTTCACAAGCGTCCTGAGACAAACCTTGAGAACTTCTATATCAACTGCTTCGGCAAGCAGCTCTACTCAATGTTCTTCGAGTACTACACAGAGAACCTCTGGGGACGCCACCCCAGTGAGATAGACGCTTCATGGGGAGCTCAGCGTACAAAGGGCCTCTCTATCGTAGGCATCATCAAGGACTTCTTCGGCAAGCTCTTCAAGGTAAAGAACCGTAAGGTAAATACTTCACTTATCGAAGAGTTCAAGTACCCTAAGCTCGGCCCCGGTCAGCTCTGGGAAGTTACTGCTGACGAGATCAAGAAGCTGGGCGGTACTATCATCATGGAAGCTCCTGTAAAGAAGCTCCACAAGGATGAAAATCAGCACCTCACAGGTGTTACATACATCAAGGATGGCCAGGAGATCCAGCTTGACGGCGATTACATCATCTCCTCAATGCCTGTAAAGGATCTCGTTGCAGGTATGAACGACGTTCCCGAACATGAGGCTCAGATCGCAGCAGGTCTCCCCTACCGTGATTATATGACTCTCGGCGTTCTCGTTCCCAAGCTCAACCTCAAGAACAAGACCACAATGAAAACAGTGGGCAATATCGTGCCTGACTGCTGGGTATACGTTCAGGACAGACGTGTTAAAATGGGACGTTTCCAGATATACAACAACTGGTCTCCTTACATGGTAAAAGACCTCAAGAACACAGTATGGCTTGGCCTTGAGTACTTCGTTACAGAGGGCGATGAGTACTGGAACATGAGCGAGGAGGAATTCTCCAAGTTCTGTGCAAATGAAATGGTAAAGCTGGGACTTATCAGCAGCACTTCAGACGTTCTCGATACCCACATGGAAAAGGTAAAGAAGGCTTATCCTGCTTACTTCGATACATACGAGGAAATGGATACCCTTATCGCTTACCTCAGCAAGATCGACAACCTCTACTGCGTAGGACGTAACGGCCAGCACCGCTATAATAACCTGGATCACTCCATGGCTACTTCATTTGAGGCTGTAAAGAACATCAAGTCCGGTACAACCGACAAGTCAAATATCTGGAGCGTTAATACCGAGAAGGAATACCACGAGGAGAAGAACAAGTAATGGCAAATTCTCAGCTTCAGGAAGTTGAGGATATACTCCGTGAAAAGAAATTCGGAAAGCTTTTTTCCGGAGATACTGAAAACACCTATATCCAGTTCTTCCGCTATCTCTTCGTAGGAGGTCTCGCTACAGTAGTTGACTGGGGCGTTTCCTTCCTCCTGTTCAAGTATGTTTTCCAGGAGCATTATGCAGTCGCAGCGAATTCAATATCCTTCGTTGCAGGTCTGATAGTAAACTATGTTATCAGCACATTCTGGATATTCCGCAATTCCAAGGTCGAATCCAAGCTCATGGAATTTCTGGGATTTGCCGCTATAGGTCTCGTAGGACTGTTGATGACGATAGGCATAACAAAGCTCTTCGAGATATGGCTGGCTGACAAGACAAGTCTCTTCCAGATACTGGCAAAGATCGTCTCTACCGCCGCAGCATTCTTCTGGAATTTCTTTGCAAGAAAGATACTCCTTTTCTCAAAGAAGGAAGCCTGACACCAGCAACGATCTGATAACGATCAACAATGGGAGGTCTTTAAGACCTCCCTAAAAATTACAATACACAAGAAAGGATCTTTTTATGTCTGATAAGAAGAAAAAAAATCAGAAAAGTTCCGATAAGGTCAGCGAAGCTGCCAAGGCTGTAAAGGATACAGCCAAGGAGGCTGTCACGGAAAATGAGGCTGCTGAAATAGCAGAAACATCTTCCGGGGCCGCTGAAGGAACAGCTAATGCTGCCGCAGAGGCAGCTACTGAGACAAAAAGCTCAGACAAGGGATCTGCTCCTGCCGCAGAAGCTCCGGCAGAGGAAGCTCCCGCCACATTCCTGGAAAAAGCAATAGCGCTGAAAAACAGATACGGCAAAAAAGCTTTCACAGTGGCTACCTATGCTGCTTCTATCGGTATTTTCGCATACGTTGTATACTTTATGGTATACTTCATAACCGTTGCATACAAGAAGGAATTCCACTCCGACTGTACCGACACTATCCTCTGGGCAAATGCCTCTATCGAGGGCGGTGCCGTATACGATAAGGACTTCGGCTATGCCTGCTTCCTTCCATTCGGTATAAACGTCATCATGCAGCCCCTCATAGGGATCTTCGGATTGTCGATGAAAGCCCATATCTGGGGAATGATGAGCTACTTCATACTGCTGACAGTGTTCTTCATGCTCATGCTGAGAGAAATGCACTGGGATATCCGTGCGATATGCCTCGGCACTTCTGTAATGCTGGCAATGACTACCTCCTCTGAAAAGCTCAGAGAGATATTCTGGCAGCACACCATCTACTATTCACTGGGACTTCTCTTCATCGTTATCGGTATGTTCCTCTATTTCAGGCTTATGAACCTGAGCGAAAAGCTGAAAACGCTGAAGCCTGACACCACAAAGGGCAAGATAACCTTCCTGCGCTGTATGATAATCTTCATCATACTTTCAGTGTTCATAATGTTCACTGCTACAGACGGAATCTCCGCGCTTTCTATCTTCGCTGTTCCGCTTGCCGGAGCTATACTTGCCGAGCACTTCGCTGACACCTCAAATAAGCTCATAAGCAAAAAGAGCCTTATCACTGTTGCTACCAGCGGTATCTTCGGATATATGATAATCCTCGGCGGCAAGATAAACAAGCACTGGGCAGGCGACCTTGTAGCCGGCTATCAGGATGCAAACTCCATTTACTCACCTATGGGCACATGGACAGATCATACCCACTCCTTCCCCCTTGCATGGCTCAGGCTCAACGGCATAAAGGATATGGGCGTTACCGGTGAAAAGCTCAACGAGAAGGACGGTATAATCAACCTTATCTATATTGCTGCTGCTCTTATGCTCATGGTACTTCCGATAGTTGCTACATTCTTCTATCCGAAGTTCAAAAAGGCTAAGGACGGACGTATGCTCAGACTGTTCGTATGGATGCACTGGGCTTCATCCGGTATAGTTGTTCTCGGATATATTGTCGGAGTTATTTCCGGTGCTGACTGGAGAATCACTCCTGTTATCGGTACCTCCCTCTTCCTGTCCATACTCTTCGTACACTGGGCGATAAAGAACAAATCATCCGCTTCCCGTGTAGTCTCAGTTCTTGCGATACCGATAATCCTCGTATCTATGCAGAACATAAAGAATATCAAGGAAATGCCGAGAGACGGCTATAAGGACAACAACCTCTTCGGCCTTGAAGAGTTCCTGGAAGATTCCGATCTCTCCTACGGCTACGCTACATTCTGGAACGCTAACGCTATAACCATTATCTCTGACTCAAAGGTAAAGGTACGTGACGTAAATATCGACCAGAACGGCGTTACAAAGAGAATATACCAGTCATCAGAAAACTGGTATAAGGATCAGGAAGATCAGGATGATTACTTCCTGCTGGTTTCTCCTCCGGAGTACCAGGTACTCTCTGATATCCAGAGCCCGCTGTTCTATGAAGCTCAGGATATCAAATCCGTATTCGTAAACAATACCGAATACCACGTATTCATATTCGATCACAATATCATACCTCAGTGGTAATAGCTCATCGCCGACTAATGTAAGCCCTACAGTTTGGCTTTTTCTGCGTAATAACTTTTGTAGGGGACGCCGCCCTCGGCGTCCCGAAGCAGTTTTTCTGCCATTCTCAAAAGAGCCCCTTTTAAAAGGGGCTCTTTTCTTGTATAAATGTCCAATTAAGTCCGGGCGCAAAATGTGCGCCCATTCTTAATTAATTGTACAAGACAAAATTAGCACTCTCACGTTGAGAGTGCTAATTTTCATTATACCGTCACAGTCCTTTGATTTGCCTTTCATATTCCGGCAGTATCATGTAAACAATGAAACGAAAGGGATGATACCGTTGGAAAGTGTATATATCAAAGAAAAACGCATAAAATGAATATATATTTTACTGGAGGTATGACTTATGATGTATGGACTTACACCCTTTGGAAGGAATTTCGATCTCTTCAACATTTTCAATGACATGGACAAGGATTATTTCGGAGGCGCTATGCCAATGAATTCCTGCCGCACAGATATCAAGGACGAAGGAGATAAATACGTTATGGAATCCGAGCTCCCCGGCTTTGAAAAAGAGGATATAAAGCTTGACCTCAACGGCTCCTGCCTTGTGATATCTGCTGAGCATAAAACCGAAAACAGCGAGAAGGACGACAAGGGCAACTATATCCGCCGTGAAAGAAGCTATGGCTCTTATAAGAGGAGCTTCGATATCCCGGATGTGGACGTTGAAAAGATCAATGCCGAATATAAAAACGGCATCCTCACCATCGATCTCCCTAAAAAACAGCCCGAAGCTCCTGTCGCTAAAAGGCTTGAGATCAAATAATGCGAAAAGAACTCTTTGACTAATATATTAACGTGATGCTTAGATAGAATGTTTACGGCAGTTATTGAGGAAAACCCTTTTGAAAAAGGGTTCTTCCTCAAACTCCTTTCCTAAAACTTTCAGTTTTGATTTTTCCCCATATAGGGCGCAACCCATGTATAAAAACATGGGCTTTTTTATTTGCAAGCGCTCTATATGGGGAAAAATAAGATTAAAAGTCTTTGGAAAGGGGGTCGGGGAAGAACCTTTCCTCAGAAAGGTTTTCCCCGAGTAATTGCCATATACTTCAATCTAAGCATCACGCTAAGCGCAGGAGTATTTACTCATCATTACGGTCTGAGTACATTACAGCAAGCGGAATGAAGAGGAAAGGCTCGTTGTAGTTGACCTTACAGAGGAAGCATTTGGACTCATCACCGTAAATGGCATATAAAACGTTATCGCTCATATTGTCTGAAAGATAAAGAATATCCTGCATTTCATTAAGGAGCTGATCGCCGTTCATATCTGATGCAATGGAGTATATACATGGTTCTGAGCCATCAACATATGTCAGGTAGTCCGCTTCAAGGTCTGAACAATAGCTTGGGGTGTCGATAACAGCGCCAAGGCCTTCATTTCTGAAGCTTCCGCCCAGATAGTATATCTCCTCCGCATCCTCCGGCGAGATCGTTCTGACAGTGCGGTCTGTAATGGTAGTGAAGAGGGTATGGCCGTTTGACCTGTCAACGACAAGAGAGGATATCCTGTTGTAAAGGTCGGGATCCATTGTTTCCTGAATGTGAGTATTGAAATCCTTATCGCCGTAGTTCTTGAAACATTCTTCTGTTGCAGCTTTTATCTTCTCAAGGTCGCTTTTAAGGCCGTCAGAGTCATTGTTGTCAGCGCCTGAGTTTCCGCTGCTGCCAGTATGAGTATTACCGCTGTTATCCGGGGCAGAAGTGGCAGCGGCTGTGGTGGATTCGGTTGATCCTGCTTCGCTCGTTCCTGATGTAGTCGGTTCGGTAGTGTCAGCAGAAGTAGTGGCTTCTGTGGTCTCCTCCTCGCCTGTGGAAGATTCAGCGGAGCTTTCTGTGAAGGCTTCTGTTGTCTCAGATGCGGAGCTGCTCTTGTCCTCCGAACTGTCTTTGCTGCCGCAGCCGGAAACTGCTCCAAGCAGCAAAGCGCTGCATATGATAAGTGACACGAATTTTTTCATAGTATTTCTCCTTTTGCATTTTATACTGGATATAGGCTGAAGAAAGGCTCCTCAGAAGAGGAGCCTTGGATATGTTTATCCTGAATCACTCTGTAACCATTACTCTTACCTGAGCTTCCTTGGTAGGATCAGAAGCAGAGCGTACAGTTATATAACACTCACCGGGAGCCACACCTGTGATGTGACCATAAGAGTCAACAGTAGCGACCTTATCGTTATCAGATGACCAGCGCTCGTCGTCCTCAGTAGTACCATCCGGGTATTCTTCGATCCATGCTGTGTCAGTTTCGCCTACAGCAAGCGCATAGGTATACTTCTTCATCTTGAAGTCGCCTGTCTGTGAAGCGGCAGTAGTAGATTCTGCTGTGATCGGTTCGGTAACGATCGTCGGAACAGTTGTCACAATCGGCGCAGTAGTTGTAACTATATTTGTATTTGAATTTGAAGAGCCCTTGCTCTTCTTGCTGTCCTTTGAACAGCCTTTAGCTATAGCTATGATTATCAGGAGCACTATCAGCGCAATGACGCAGAGTGCTGCAAGCTGTCTTTTTCTGGCAGTTTCTTTTGAGATCCGTTTTCTTGGTCTGTGGGAGTAATTGTTGTCCATTTTTTTCGATCCCTTCATATATAATTGTAAAAGCGATTGCTCCCGGAGCCGTAAACGCCTGACATTTAAGCTTACGGAGCAACAAAAAACACCTTATAAATATTATAACACAGCAGTTTTAATTTGTCACGTATTTTTACAGTTATCCTGCAAATTTCTCGCAGTTTAACATATTGAAGCCTTGTTTTTTGTCGGTTTTCACAAATGAATGCAGAAAAAACTGGTTTTTGTGAATAATCAGAAGATGATGAAGAAAGAATTGCTGCGAGACGCCGAGGGCGGCGTCCCCTACAAAATTAATACGCAGAAGCCAGACTGTAAGGGCGGAGATTCGCCGCCCGTTCAATTATATGTATTGATTCTGCCTTTTCTAAAAAAATAAGGCGGACCTCCAAAGGTCCGCCTTTAACTTTTATATTGCATTTTTTGCACTGCCGTCTAAATTTTCTCCCGTAAGCGAAAGCAGAGTATCGGTTCCGCAGAGAGTGAGCGAGTTTACGAGCGGCAGTGTGAAAGGGTGCAGCGTCACGCTGCTTAATACATACCGCCTGCTGGCATTGCAGGAGCAGCAGGAGCGTCTTCCTTGATATCAGCAACCAGGCTCTCTGTTGTGAGCACCATAGCTGCAACGGAAGCAGCGTTCTGGAGTGCGGAGCGTGTTACCTTAGTAGGATCAACGATTCCGGCAGGGATCATATCTGTATATACCTCATTGTAAGCATCGAAGCCGTAGCCTGCCTTACGTGAGCGGATGATCTTGTCAACGATAACGCTTCCCTCAAGGCCAGCGTTCTCAGCGATCTGACGAACAGGAGCCTCAAGAGCCTTGAGGATGATCTTTGCACCTGTCTTCTCGTCGCCTTCGAGACCGTTGATGATCTTTGATACAGCAGGGATAGCATTGATGAATGCTGTACCGCCGCCTGCAACGATACCCTCTTCAACAGCAGCCTTTGTAGCAGCGAGAGCGTCCTCGATACGGAGCTTCTTCTCCTTCATTTCAACTTCTGTAGCAGCACCTACCTTGATAACTGCAACACCGCCAGCCAGCTTAGCAAGTCTTTCCTGGAGCTTCTCACGGTCAAAGTCAGAGGTTGTAGTCTCTATAGCAGCTCTGATCTGTGAAACTCTTGACTTGATAGCGTCCTTGTCGCCGGCGCCGTCAACGATGATAGTGTTCTCCTTCTGGATAACTACCTGCTTAGCCTGACCGAGCTGTTCGATAGAAGTCTCGCTGAGCTCAAGACCAAGCTCGGAGGAGATGACCTCGCCGCCTGTGAGAACAGCGATATCCTTGAGCATTTCCTTGCGTCTGTCACCGAATCCGGGAGCCTTTACAGCAGCTACCTTGAATGTGCCGCGGAGGTTGTTGAGTATGATAGTTGTAAGAGCCTCGCCCTCAACGTCCTCAGCAATGATAACGAGCTTCTTGCCCATTTTTACGATCTGCTCGAGGAGTGGGAGGATCTCCTGGATAGATGAGATCTTCTTGTCTGTGATGAGGATGTAAGCGTCATCATATATAGCTTCCATCTTATCTGCATCTGTTACCATATAAGGTGAAATGTATCCACGGTCGAACTGCATACCCTCAACGACTTCGCTGTATGTCTCAGCAGTCTTGCTCTCTTCGATAGTGATAACGCCGTCAGCAGTTACCTTCTCCATAGCCTCAGCGATGAGCTTACCAACGTTCTCGTCAGCAGAAGAAACAGTGCCGACTCTTGCGATATCCTCAGAGCCTGTAACAGCCTTTGAGTTAGCGATGATAGTCTCAACAGCAGTATCAACAGCCTTTGAGATACCCTTCTTGAGGATCATCGGATTAGCGCCTGCTGCGATATTCTTCATACCCTCACGGACGATTGTCTGAGCGAGGAGTGTAGCTGTAGTTGTACCGTCGCCGGCAGCATCGTTTGTCTTTGTAGCAACTTCCTTTACGAGCTGAGCGCCCATATTCTCGAAAGCGTCCTCAAGCTCGATGTCCTTAGCGATAGTAACACCGTCGTTTGTGATGAGGGGAGCACCGAACTTCTTGTCGAGAACCACATTTCTGCCCTTAGGTCCCATTGTGATCCTTACTGTATCAGCAAGCTTGTCAATGCCTGCCTGAAGAGCTTTTCTTGCGTCTTCGCCGTACTTTATATCCTTAGCCATGATAATTACTCCTTTATATCAATAATTGAGATCAACGAATTCGGGATTTAGAATTCCGAATTATTTTACGATTGCGAGAATGTCTTCCATTCTTACGATGATGTACTCTTCGCCTTCAAGCTTTACGTTTGTGCCTGAATACTTTGATATGAGGACCTTGTCGCCCTTCTTTACTTCCATTTTAACGTCAGATGTTCCGGGACCTACTTCAACGACCTCAGCGACCTCCGGCTTTTCCTTAGCCGAGCCTGAGAGGATGATACCGCTCTTTGTGGTCTCTTCTGCCTCTACCATTTTTACAACAACTCTGTCCTGTAAAGGTTTGATAGTCATGATATATACCTCCTGAAAAATAATAATTAGCAAATTAAGTTTAGCACTCTCTTTCTTTGAGTGCTAAGTATATTTTACCACCTTTTTACAATAAATCAAGCCTTTTCTGCAAGCTTTCACAAATTTTGGAATTATGCACAATAAGTTGAAAGGAGTGTTGAAAAGTCAAAACGCTGTTAAATCTCCCTCACATACCTTGATACGCCTCATAACGGTATCAGGCTTACGGCAGCCGTAACGAAGCCCGTAGTAATTTTATTTCATTTTTTGTTTAATTTTTATTGACAATATCTTCAATTTGCGTTATAATAAAAATAACATTCTATTAATAAAGAGAATGTGCTTAAAGGATGAATAATTAGGAAATGAGGTTTGTTCAAAATGGCTATAGATAAGAGTTTAAAAGTACTGATCGTTGATGATGACAAGAATATATGCGACCTCCTCAGACTCTATCTCGAAAAGGACGGCTACGGCGTTATCCTTTCACATGACGGTGAAGAGGCTGTAGTAAAATTCAACGCCCTGAAGCCTGATATGGTACTTCTTGATATCATGCTCCCCGGTATGGACGGCTGGCAGGTATGCCGTGAGATCAGAAAGAAGTCCAATGTGCCGATAATCATGATAACCGCTAAGGGCGAGACCATCGACAAGGTCATCGGTCTTGAACTGGGTGCTGACGACTATATCGTAAAGCCTTTTGATGCAAAGGAAGTTATCGCCCGTATCAATGCCGTTACACGCCGTGTAGGCACTGGTGCTGCCGAGCCGGAAGTGAAGGAAGTTCACTATGACAAGCTCTCTGTCAACATGACTCGCTATGAGCTCAAGGTCAACGGCAAGACTATCGATACTCCTCCTAAGGAGCTGGAGCTCCTTTTCTACCTTGCCTCAAATCCCAACAGAGTATATACCCGTGATCAGCTTCTTGACGAGGTATGGGGATTTGAATACTACGGCGATTCACGTACTATCGATGTACACATAAAGCGTCTCCGTGAAAAGCTTGAGGGAATTTCCGATAAATGGGCTCTCAAGACAGTATGGGGCGTAGGATATAAATTCGAGGCCGACGAAGAAGAATGACAGCCTGCCGCATAGTCCCGCAGGCGGCTTCTTGCTGACTCTAAATCAACTTCAGGGGACAGCAGTCCCCTGTTTTTATACCGAGGTGAAATGCTTTGAACTATAAAGACAGTTCCTATTACCACTCGTTCAGATACTCTATGTTCGCCATTCTCCTTGCGCTCCTCTTTGTGGGAGTCATCTCTGTGACAATGATAACAAGAGTTTATAAGAACAACGAACTGAAGAAACTGAAGAATACCGGAGATCTGTTCATTTCCTGCCTGGAGGACGAATATCAGGCTACAGGCAGCTTTGATAATGACAGGATAAAGCGCCTCCATTTCAGATTCACCACAGAGAACAAGATGAAGATATACGTCTATAATAAGGCAGGAGAGAGCATCCTTTCCTCCGCTGACTATGACGGCAATAAATACGTGAACGATACTATCGACCGTATGCGTGTGGATAATTCCGAAGAAGATGTCCCGGATATATCAAGCAGCATAAAAGAAACTATCGACGGCAAAAAGCATCACTACCTTGCTCTTGACTCCGCTTCATTCTCAAAGAATCAGCCCTGCTTCCTCTACGGAGCCCGTGCCTTCCTCAGCAAGAACGGTGATATAGCTCCGGATAAGGTCTACATCGTCTTTGGAAAAAAGACTGATGACATGAATAGTTTTATGCTGAAATCTGCTCTGATATACATTGCATTTGCTCTTGTGGCACTTTATCTTGCGTTTATCATACTCAGGAAGAAGGTCAGAAAGCAGGCGGCATATGAGTTCGATTTCCTGAAAGTATGCGAGATGTACGCCAAGGGAGATTTCTCAGAAAAGATCAGGGATGACGAGGATGGTATCCCAAAGGAGATAGCCGGCTATGTCAATGCTCTTGCCTCTGATGTTGAAAACAGCGAGCAGACCTCAAAGACCTTCATTGCCAATGTTTCCCACGAGCTCCGCACTCCTATGACAACTATCAGCGGTTTTGTTTCAGGCATACTTGACGGCACTATCCCCAAGTCAAGGCAGAATGAATATCTGGTTCTCGTTTCAAATGAGATGCAGAGACTGAGGATACTTATCTCCTCCATGCTGAATATGACAAGATATGAGTCAGGCACCCTTACTCCTAATTTCAAGGAGACTAATCTTACCGACCTTGTTGTAAAGACAGTGCTCATGTTTGAAAAGAAGATCGATGATAAGCGCCTTGAGGTAGAAGGACTTGACAGCGACAGACTGATCGCAGTAGTCGATCCTGACCTGATGCAGCAGGTAATATATAATATTGTTGAGAATGCCGTAAAATTCGTGAACGAGGGCGGAACTCTCTCATTCTCCTTTGAAAAGGTTGACGGCATAAATACAGTTGCAATAAGAAATACCGGCGAAGGTCTTACTGAAGAAGAGATCCAGCAGGTATTCGACAGATTCTATAAGACAGATTCATCCCGCGGCAAGGATGCTACCGGACTTGGTATCGGACTTTCCATTTCCAGGAAGATAGTTCATCTCCATAAGGGACATATCGTCGTAAAAAGCGTTTACGGCGAATATACTGAGTTCCAGATACAGATACCTGAGCTCAGCGAAAAGAAACGTCTGTCCGATAGGAAGAATCAGGAGAAAAACGAACCCGAAAAAAAGGAACCTGAAGCCAAGGATCAGCTTCAGTAACAGAAAGGATAATTTATGGACGAAAGAGAAGGCTTTGAGAACGAAAATACTCAGGATAACAGCTCCTACGAGCAATCCTCCTATACCCCGAAGCATGAGAAGGAGTCAACTCCTCCTCCGCCTCAGGGCTACAATAACCCCTTTAACAACGCCCCTCAGTACGGTCAGGGACAGAATTTCCAGCGTCCTGGCTATGGCCAGCCGCAAAGACCATACGGATACGGCAATATGATGCCTCCGCCGCCGCCACAGTATGGCGGACCGCAGCAGTACGGCGGATACAACAATCAGCCTCCGAGACGCTATGACGATTTCATGTATGAGCCTATAGGCTTTGAGGAACTGGAACGCAGCCGGATGCAGCAGACTGCTGAAACCGAAAAGAAGAAGCGCAGCAGAGGTGAAGCAGCAGCTATCATACTCTTCCTGATACTTATACTCGGATCGCTGGCTCTGGCTGTATTCGGTATCGTCCACGATATTTTGAACAGCAAGGACGCTATCGATAAGCTTGTGGATGCAAAACAGATAGTGCTTTACCGTGAATCAAAGCCGGAGGGCGCTAATGATCCTGAGAACTTCAAGGACGAAAACGGAAAGTATACCACCGAGGGTATCGCTGAGCTGGTAAGGCCGTCTATAGTTGAGATATATACCTATGAGAACGCTATCTCCGCCAGAAATGCTGACGAGCTCGGCACAGGTTCAGGCATAGTGCTTTCAAAGGACGGATATATCGTTACAAATGCCCATGTGCTCAGGGAGGACGGATATCATACCGTTAACACCCTTGACGGCAATGTATATCCCGCAAAGATAATCGGCAGAGATATCAAGACTGACATAGCTGTTATAAAAGTCGATGGCGTCGAGCTTCAGCCGGCAACACTTGGCGATTCCGATGAGACTATCGTAGGTGAGCAGGTGATCGCTATAGGAAATCCTGCCAATCTTTCCAGCACTGTTACTGACGGTATCGTGTCAGCAGTAAACCGTAAGATAAGAAGCGGCGACGGAACCGGCTTTGAAATGGACTGCATCCAGACCAATGCTGATATTAGCCCCGGAAACTCCGGCGGTGCCCTTGTAAATATGTACGGCCAGGTCATCGGAATAACCTCTTCAAAATACGTAAACTCATCCTTTGAGGGACTTGGATTTGCTATAACTATTAACGAGGCCGTACCGATAATGGAACAGCTCATCCATGACGGATATGTCAGCGGACGCTTCCGCATCGGTATCACACTTATAGATATGTCCAGCCAGACCAAGATCGATGCTATTGAAGAGGAACTCAAATTTGAGCTGCCTGAGGATTTCAGCGGTATCTATATCGACTCTATCAGCGATGACGCCGATATCAAGAACACCGCCCTCAAGGAAGGCGATTTCATTACAGAAGTCAACGGCAAGGCTGTCAGAACTTACAACGAGTTCTATGACACTATCAGCAGCCAGTACGGCGCAGGCGATACAGTACCGGCTACCTGTGCCCATGTTGATAAGGACGGAAAGATATCATATTATGATATCAAGTTCAAACTCATGGAGGATACCTCCGGTAACTATTAAAAACTTATCCCCGAAGTGGTAAAACATCACTTCGGGGATTATTTTATTATATAGTGCCGGAGACGGCAGGAAACAGAAGGTCAGAGCCCTTCCTGAGAAGCCGATCCGGGATGACTGCCTTATAATTTATCACAGTACTTTTGGTGGTCATAGTCCATATAGCGAAGCTCCTTGGAGCCGTCAGAGTTGAACACGAGATCAATTTCCTCTGCGTAAATATTATGTGCATCTAATGAGAATAATACTTCTTCTTTATAAACATATATGCCCATGATCCTGGTCGTTGCCATAAGTTCCTCTTCGGTAAGGCCTTCTGTTATAAAATCCGGCTTGAACAGAAAATAGTCTGCCACGATCTTCTTTACTTCGTTGTCTGTTCTGTCTCTGTCGGAGATATACTTCTCCAGTGTTTTGTATTCTGGGGAGGATTCAGGATATTCCGGAGTATCTGCGTAAAAGAATATGTCAATGTTTTTTTCATATTCTCTTCCTTCGGTATACCAGCCTTTTATTTCGCCTTCATAGCCTTTTTCACAATCTGCAACGTCATAAAGGAATTTGCAATACGGCGAATCAAAGTAAATACGGTCATCTTTTTTCTCTTCGGTTTTTTCTTTGGGTTTTTTTGAGAATAATCTGCTGAAAAGTCCCATAGTTGTCTTGCTCCTTTTTGTTATATAGTTATCCTCATTATTATACATTAGTCAGCAGGTTATGTCAATATATCCGCAGATAAGTGTCATGGCATCAGAATTATTCTCATGTATCTCATGCACACAATTATTTACCTGTTTATCTTCAATTTGATTAAAAATAAAATATATGTTCAGAGCTATTGACAAAACAGAACTTTAGTTCTATAATAGTAATCACAAGGAATCGAACATTTGTTCAGCTACCGCAAAATTTCTCCCTTAAACTATCCGAAATAATTCACACCAGAGTTCAACCGGCACGGATGGCATCGTATATAAAGCGATATCTAGGCATTTCCGGCCGGCTGCGACGTAATACTGCCTGAAAGGGGGACATATGATGAGGGAACTTATCAGAAACTATGAGCATAGCCGGGAACTGGCTGCGGAACGCATACATCAGCTAACAAAGGAACGGAATATGCTCAGAAAAAACGGAGACACCACACGTATACAAGAGCTTGATCTTGAACGGAGGATACGCCTGCTCTATACTGAGCAGGGCGAGCTTGCCGGGATAGTGGAACATCTTACCGGCTATGCAAGGAGAGTGGAAGAACGTGGCAATACGTGAAAGCTACTCCGATTCATTCTCAGGCGAGGCTGATAAGGGCATAAGGAACATACTGGGCTATGACGGCGATGAGCTGCCGGCGCAGAGACTGAGAAAAGTTCTGTTAAAAGTAATAAATAATGAGCTTACACCGAGACAAAAGGAAATAATTATGCTATACTATTTTAAGGGGATGGATACCGTAAAGATAGCCGAAAGGCTGGGTATCTCCCAGCAGGCAGTATCAGCGGCAATGCGCCGGGGAAGGCTCCGTATCTTCCGGATACTGCAATACTATATATAAAAAAGCCGGAGACGGCAGGCATTGGAATACAGAGAGCATACCCGGGATGCATTCCGGACGGACGCTCTGCTACGGCCTGACCGACTAAGATCGAGGAATAAAAATGAATACACCTATCTATGACTATATAAAAAAATATGCAGTCTCAGGAACTGTCAGAGGCCATATGCCCGGCCATAAGGGCAGGGCGCCTGTAGCCGGACTTGAAGCACTTTACAGATGTGATATCACTGAGATTTGCGGTGCAGACAGCCTGTTTGAAGCTGACGGGATAATCGCAGAGAGCGAGAAAAATATGTCCTCGCTTTACGGAACTGCCGCAACAGCCTATTCTGCCGCAGGTTCTACTCTGTGCATACAGGCTATGCTGGCAATAATGAAAAATGAGGGCAGGCGTGTCATCGCACTGAGGAACGTTCACAGAGCCTTCCTGAACGCCACAGCTCTCCTTGATATGGATGTGGAATGGTCTATACCGGACTATAACGGCGGTATCCTTTCCGGCAGGGCTGATATGAAGGATATAGAAAGACTGCTTGCCGCAGACGAGCGTCCGGCCTGTGTATATGTTACATCTCCGGACTACACCGGCGTTATTGCAGACATACCGGCGCTGAGCAGACTTTGCAGAAAGTACGGGGCAAAACTTATCGTGGATAACGCTCACGGTCCTCATCTGGCGTTCATGCCTGAAAATATCCACCCCATTGCTCTCGGAGCAGATATGTGCTGTGATTCGGCACATAAAATGCTGCCGGCTCTTACCGGAGCGGCAATGCTGCACACATCCCGCAGTGAATATGCCCCTCTGCTGAAACAGGCTATGGGACTTTTCGCAAGCACCAGTCCCTCCTATCCGGTGATGATGTCGCTGGATATATGCAACAGGTATATTGCCGAGAGCATAAGAAGTGATATATCAGTAAATCTTGAAAGGCTGGCTGCCTTCCGTGAAAAATTCAGCGGAGATATCCTGTTCAGCGGAGATGATCCCTTCCATGTGACTATAAGAGCGGCAGAAAGCGGATATAACGGCATCGACTTTGCTCAGAAGCTCCGTGAGAACGGCACGGAATGCGAATATGCCGACCATGACACAGTGATACTGCTGATGGCTCCTTTCAGTACGGATGAGGACTTTGCCGGACTTTCTGCGGCTGTTTTGGCGACTGTCAGGAAGTCAGAGAAAACAGCTCCGGCAAAAGCTGCTTTTGCGCCGAAGCTGCCTGAAAAGGCTATGAGCATAAGAGAAGCAGTATTTGCTCAGTCGGAGGTCATACCTGTTGAACAGGCGGAGGGCCGTATCTGCGGAGCGGTGCTGGTACCCTGTCCGCCTGCCATACCCATTGCCGCAAGCGGTGAGGTAATAAACCGGGAATGTATAAATATTTTCAAAAGGTATGGAATTGAAAGCGTAAGTGTGGTAAAATAGTAATCAGTGAAAACGTAACTTTTCCCATGAAGGTAAATACGATGAACGATAAAATTTTTGGAAATCAACAATTGCTCTCCACTATGGAGGCTATGGCGGAAAGCGGAAGGACTGCCCATTCCCTTATACTCTACGGCGAAAAGGGCAGCGGCAGAAGAACTATTGCCGCTTATTATGCCAAGCTGATAATGTGCAGGGATAAAAAAGACGGCAAGCCCTGCGGAGTGTGCAGTGCCTGCCGTACAATAGCTGACGGAGCAAATCCGGATGTGATATACCCTCAGCGCAGCGGAAAGCTGGGAGGCTACTCTGTAGAGACTGTGGCTTCTATGGCTGCTGATGCCTTTGTTAAGCCCAATAACAGCAGCGGTGCAAAGGTATACATTTTCACGGATTGTGATAATTTCGATATACGTCCGCAGAACAAGCTGCTCAAGCTTATAGAAGAGCCGCCGGATTATGCATTCTTTATATTTACTGCAAAGTCCAAATCAGCTTTCCTCGCAACGATCATCTCACGCTGCGTCTGCTTCGGAGTGTCTCCCTGTACCGAGGAGGAGGCAAGGGAAGCCCTTGAACTGAAAGGCGCTGCACCTGATGATATAAACAGGGCTGTAAGCTGCTTCCACGGCAATATAGGCAGGTGCCTTGACTATATCAATGATGAGAGCCTTCGCAGCAGGGTGGATTTGACAAAATCCCTTGCAGATAGTATAATAAGAAGAGATGAATACAGTCTTAATTCCGTTATATTCCCCGCAAGCCGTGACAGGAACGAGGGCGTGGAGATACTCTCGATGCTCGACCTGCTGGTGCGTGATGCAGCCGTGCTGGGCAAGGATGCTTCCGCACAGGCCATAGGCTGCTGCAAGGAGGCCGCACAAAGGCTTTCAGAGCAGATAACTGCCTATCAGGCTGCAAGGATGCATATGCATATAGAAAAAGCCAGAAGGGCTATTGACTGCAATGTGAGTATGCCGCTGGTCCTGGCTTCACTGTGTGCGGATATAATGGATACCTGATAATTGCATAGTATAAAGGAGCATTTATGAAAGAAATAGTCGGCGTGCGCTTTAAAAGCGTAGGAAAAATATACTACTTCTCACCGGGAGATATCCAGGCCAATGTGGGAGATCATGCCATTGTTGAAACAGTAAGAGGTGTGGAGTGCGGCGAAGTAGTCATTGCCAACAGACAGATAGAGGACAATGAGATAAGCTCTCCTCTCAAGCCTATAATAAGGATAGCTACTCCGGCAGACCTCAAGACCGTTGAGCGCAATAAGGAGCGTGAGAAGGAAGCCTTCGCTGTATGCGAGGAAAAGATCGCTTTCCGCAAGCTTAAGATGAGCCTTGTTGACGTTGAGTGTACCTTTGATAACAACAAGCTGCTGTTCTACTTCACGGCTGAGAACCGTGTAGATTTCCGTGAGCTGGTAAAAGATCTGGCAGCAGTGTTCCGCACACGTATCGAGCTCCGCCAGATAGGCGTGAGAGATGAGGCAAAGATCCTTGGCGGTCTGGGCATATGCGGAAGAGAATTCTGCTGTAAGGGATATATGGGCGACTTCCAGCCCGTTTCAATAAAAATGGCAAAAGAGCAGGGACTTTCACTGAATCCCACAAAGATCTCAGGTACCTGCGGAAGACTTATGTGCTGTCTGAAAAACGAGCAGAACGTTTATGAGGAACTGCTGAAGATAACTCCTAAGGTAGGAGCAATCGTAGTTACTCCCGACGGCGACAAGGGTAAGGTCGAGGACGTAAACCTTATCACAGGCAAGCTCAGGGTTAAAACCGAAAAGTCTGAGGTTCCTGCTACCCTTGACAGGAGCGAGGTAAAGCTCCTTAAGGACGGTAATATAAGAGTGAACAAGGATGAGCTGAAGGCTCTGAAAAACCTTGAGGATCAGTAATGCAGCCAAAGGTGAATTACGGGAGAATGCTGGACGAGAAGCTTGCAGAGCTTGAACGCTCCGGCGAGAAGCCTTCCCTTCTGCTCCATGCCTGCTGTGCACCGTGCAGCAGCCATACCCTTACATATATCGCTGAGAGATTCAGGATAACCCTCTATTTCTATAACCCCAATATTGCTCCGGAAGAGGAGTACAAATTCCGATGTGAGGAGCTGAAAAGGCTCGTCAGGGAAATGGGACTGGATATAGAAGTGCTGGAGGGAAAATATGATCCTGCGCCGTTCTACGAGCTGGCAAAGGGACTGGAGGAGCTTCCCGAAAGAGGAGAGCGCTGCCGGAAATGTATTGAGCACCGCCTGCGTATATCTGCATTGAAGGCAAAGGAGCTGGGCTGCGATTACTTCACTACTACACTGACGATAAGCCCCCATAAGGACTGCACTTTTATAAACGAGTGCGGCGGACGTATCGCAGAGGAGTACGGTGTGCCGTATCTCTTTTCGGATTTCAAAAAGCATGACGGATATAAACATTCCATTGAGCTTTCAAAGCAGTATAATTTGTACCGCCAGAATTACTGCGGCTGCGTATACAGCCGTATGGCGAGAGAAAAGGAGCAGTAATGGGAAAAGAGTTAAAGACCAACGCAATGCGTTTCCTTGATAAAAGCAAGATAGACTATACAGTACAGACCTATGAGTGCGAGGAGTTTATCGACGGTATACATACTGCCGAAAAGCTAGGACAGCCTCTGGATGAGACCTTCAAGACACTTATCGCTCACGGCAAGACCGGGAATTATTATTGCTTCCTGCTGCCGGTGGCTCTGGAGCTTGACCTGAAAAAAGCAGCTAAGAGCGTGGGCGAAAAGTCGGTGGAGCTGCTCCATGTTAAGGACATAACCAAGGTCACAGGCTATGTCCGTGGAGGCTGTACTCCTATCGGCATGAAAAAGCAGTTCATGACTGTGATACATAATACTGCCGAGGCAATGCCGCTGTTCTATATAAGCGGAGGCCGCATAGGTACGCAGATAAGACTCTCTCCACAGGAGCTCGTGAAAGCGATCCGTGGCAAGTTTGAGGATATAATAATGTGAAAAAGTCAGATCTCACATGATATCAATTATGGGCGCACAATGTGCGCCCATACGATTTTCTGTGTATTTGCTTTTGTATGAGATGCCACCTCGGCATCCCATTACATTTTTCGGAATTAAAAAACTCCTCCGTTTCCGGAGGAGCTTTTTATCAGTTACCGAGGGCTTTTTCCAGCCACACATTTGCGATATCAAGAGCCTCGTAAAGGCCGCATTCCTTCTCGGTATTCTTCACGAAAGCCTTCATCGGATCCTCAGCCTTTGTAGCCATCTGGATAACTCTCACCTTTTTTGCTGACTTATCATCGTTGGTAGCAACGATCTGTATCCAGATAACAAAAGGATCAGACATATATCCATAATAGAGCTCATTGCCCTTTCTTACCAGCGGGTATCCCTTATACATAAAAAACTTGTCATTCATAGTAGTCCTCCGTTTCCGGAGCAGCATATCCATCAGATGCGCTCCTCATCATTTCCATGTGGTAACGAAATCTTCATTTGTATCGAGTCTTGCAATATTATCAACAAGAGTCTGAGCATATGATTTTACACCATAAAATTTCGGGCTGCCGTCAAAAACGATAAGCGTCTTCATAGCTGAATAGTCATAGAATTCCACTGTATGCTTCTCATTGAGATAACAGTCGTTATACTCTATAGATACCATCGGCTTACCTGAAGGTATCTCAGCGTCAAGAGCAAATTCCTCACCGTTTGATTGTACGAGGAAGGAATAAAGACGTCTGTAGCGCTCAGAGTCAATGAGCTTGCCGTTTCGTGTAACATCGAAGTCGTCAGAATCGCCTTTTGTACGAACCATACTCTCATCCTTCGGAGTTATCTTGAACTCCTCCCTGCGGCCGTCAGCAGTCTCATACACCATACTGTCAATGTTCCATACCTGACTGGTCAAGATAAGTCTTGAAGCAATATCTATCGGCATTACATTTATCCACGGCACAAGGCTCTCTGATACGGAATAGATCACATTTCCGCCCTCGAACATAACATTTGTCCTGCGGTCAGTCTCATCATCTTCCTGAGTATATACCTTACTGAAGAGCATAACATAGGGCTCGTCAGCGCCGTCGCACTTCATTGTCACACGGCAGTACGGATCATCAAGGCCTGCGTTCTTTATATCATCATCAGTGCAGTGTACCGCATAGACAGTATCGGCAGTAAATCCGAACATACCGTTTGTAACGCTTTCAGAACGCTCAACTGCAAGATAAGCGTGTACCGGCTCGATAAGCTCATGCTTTGCGGAAGAGCCGCCTGCATTTGCATCGTCGCTGTTCTTGCCGTATTCTATTACTATGTTGTAATCAATATCGTCACGCTCGATAACAAGGCTTCTCACTATAGGATCACTATCGTCAGCTGACTTTTCAAGCATCTGGCAATCTATGAAATCATCAGGATTCTTATAGTAATTAGCCAGCTTGGAATCGCTTACGGTATATACTGTATCATTTCCGTCGATCTTGAAGTAGGTCTGTCCGGGAGATGCAGGATTTTTTATACCGATAAAATATTTCCTTACGACACCGTCCTCGTATGTCATTTCGGCAGTTATCGCCGGAGCATCAAGGCCGAATTTTGAAAGGTCCTTGCAGTTCTCTTCGATAACTGATGCGGCAGTAACGCCGTTGATATTATTTACAAGAGTGCCTACAAGAGACATATCCATTCTGATATCCTCATAGCCCTTTATAGTGTAATTCATTACCGGGTTTCCGGCTTCATCTGTTTTTGTTTCATCATATCCGACCTGGATAACACTGAACTGACCGTTCTCGTTGGTGATATCGACAGTCTTTACAGTGCCCTGAGCCGGATGCATATGCCAGTCATTATCATCTGGCGGTATCTGATCGGGAGTTATAGGCTGAGCTGTGCTGTCCTCAACGAGAACGATGCCCTCGCCGTAAACTCTTGTAGTGCTCTCCTCGGTGAACTCTGATGAGGAGGAGCTGTCTTTATCCGAATTATCGGTAAGCTTGAGGGCGGCAAGTCCACCGCCGAGAACGACGAGGACTGCGCCAAGACCGATGATACCCTTGAGCTGTTTATTCATCGATTTCTTCTCCTTATCAGAACAACTAAGCCTATAATGGCAACTATAGCAGGTATTGCTACAAGAATATAGATTATACCCTTGTCCTCCTTTGGAGTAGGAGCTATAACAGCGTGCTGAAGTGACTTTTCAGGGATCACCACGCCTGTCTCCTTGCCTGTCATTGTGTTGAGTGTGTTCAGGAGAACATTTGCATTGTTATAGGTGCTGGACTGAACGATAAAGCTGTTTTCAAACATTACAGGGCTGCTCACTACGAGGAGATTGCTTCTGTATACATCGAACTGTTCTCCGTGTTCCTTTGTAGATTTTACAACTACATTTCTATCAGTTATCTCATTTGATTCCGGATCAGCATCCTCGGAAAGCAGCTTGTAAGGAGCAGTGTTGGGAGCTTTAAGAACTTCCTTAACAACGCACTCGCTGTTCTTCTTCACCACTGTGATCTCTCTTGCTAAAGGAGCAACGATCGGTAAGCTCTTGTTCGGGATAGCTCCCACAGATTCCTCATCAGAAATATTGAGAGTGATATCCTCAATAGCTCCGCCTATTCCGTTAGGCTGTGCAATAGTCCATGGCTCAATGCGGATCTTCCAGTCCTCAAGGAACTCGTCGATATTGGTAAGATTTGTAATACTTACATCGGGAACATAGAGTATATTCTTGCCGTACTTCTCATCGTTGTACATAAAGTCACTCAGCTTCTCGATAAGTGCAGCGCTGAAATCGTACTGCGGCATTGGTATAACTACCAGATCATACAGCTCTGTATCCAACTCATCATTGACTATATCGAAAGAAGTGCAGTCATATCCGTTCTTTGCAAGGATCTCATCTCTGAGTGTATTTACATTGTCCTCGTAAACATCTCTGTAGAGACTCTGACCGTTCATCTTGTCTGCAAAGGCTACCTTTACGATATGTGAATCGGTCACATTCATGATCTGTGATGTGATGATGCTCTCGCCGGCGAATACCAGAGTGAGCTGTCGATTCTGAGCGGCAGCAGCATCGGCTGTTATCATAGTCTGGATCTCAGTTGTACCAAGCACTCTTACACTTTCACCGGAGTAAAAAACAATGCTGTTCTTTGTGATATCTCCGTTGTAGTATTTCTTATACTTTGAGATGGCATCAGGATCTGTGTTGAGGTTTACGTACTTTACAGTTACATTGCCCTTACCGCTTCCCTGTCTGGAGTACATCTCGTACTTGTCAAGGATAGTCGGTATCATATCATAAGGAAATTCGAGGGGCTCCGGTGTTATTCCGGCCATACGGTAGTAGAGCTGATATTCATATTCAGCCTGCTTCGACATCTCATCAAAATCTGTACGAGGCATTGTAACGAGTATCTCAACATCCTGATCAAGGTTCTTGAGGACGTCTATTGTCTCGTCACTGAGCTCGTATCTGTTATCTCCTGTGAGGTCGAGCTTCATCGGACGACGCTTCTCCATGACCGCAGCCATAACGTTGAGCACGATAACTATTGCACAGACGATGGCGATGGTTACGAGAGACATCGTACCGTATTTCATTTTCTTAAGTGCGCCGGAGTCGTTTTTCTCCGGCTGATTACTTGTTTTGATATCGTCAGTATCAGTTTTCTTCATGCTTATCATACCTTCCTTTCATAGAGTCATCAAGCCCAGCGCTTTTTCTCTAAAACCTTCACGGTAAAGAAGTTGAAGAGAAAAACTATGCTAAGGAAGAACAATACGCTTGAGAGGCTGAATATGCCTCTTGTAAATTCCGTATATCTGGATCTCATTGAAAGATGAGAGAGGAACTCCATTATCTTCTCTCTTGTGCTTATCTTAAGATTCTTGCTTATGAAGGAATTGCTGTTGAGCTTTTCAAGGGCAGAATCGTCAAAAGCGTAGAGCACCAGGAAGAAGAAGACTGATACTACCGCAGAGGCCATCTGGTTCTCTGTAAGAGAGGAGATGAATACTCCGATAGCAATGAATGCTGCTCCGAGGATCAGCATTGCGAAGTAGTTGCCCAGGAGCGAAGACCATACCATATCCTTGCTGAGGTATCTGAGTATGAGTGCGTATATGAAGATAACGCTCTCAGCAATAACAAAGAGTGTGAAGGCCGCAAAGAACTTTCCGAGGACTATTTCCCATAGGCTTATCGGCGCAGTGAGGAGTCCCTGATCTGTGCGGTTCTTTTTCTCTTCGCTAAGAAGTCTCATGGTCAGTACAGGTATCAGGAATATCACCACTATGAACATTGATACGAACATAGGTGATATATCTCCGAGGCCTGATTTTATAACATCGTTATAGAAGAAATATCCCGAAGCGATATAGAAAACTGTCAGGAAAACATATCCTATTCCCGATGTAAAGAACGAACCCATTTCTCGTCTGTATATAGTGCCCATTATTCCTCGTCTCCTTTCTCATCCTGAGCCTCTCCGGCAGCTTCTTCAGCAGCCTCCCGGGCGGCCTGTTCAGCTGCCTCAGCCTCTTCCTCAGTCATAAGGTTTATCCTTACCTTAGGCTTTTTTCCCTTGGCAGCAACACCTTTTTCAGATTCATCATGGCCGAAGCCTTCGCCCATGGTGATCTTGAGGAATATATCCTCAAGGGTGAGGTCTGAGAGCTGGAGCATGAGGATATTCCAGCCGTTATCGAAACAGAGCTTGTTTATATCTCTGCGGACGTCAGTCTTTCCGTCTGTTTCCACATCGTAGTCGTATATGCCTTTTTCACGCTCCATATCAGCACGGACATACTTTACACCGCTTATATTTCTCAGAGCAGTGACGATCTGTTCCTTTTCAGCTCTTGAGTGATCGGGACCTTCGATACGAAGTGTCATCTTATGCTCGTTTGTGATATTCCTTGCGATCTCATCGGCAGTACCGTCAGCAGCAACAACGCCCTTGTTGATGATGATGATCCTGTCGCATACAGCCTGTATCTCAGGAAGTATATGAGAGGAAAGGATAACTGTATGTCTCTTGCCCAGCTTTTTTATGAGGGAGCGTATCTCTATGATCTGATTAGGATCAAGTCCTACTGTAGGCTCATCGAGGATAAGCACGGGAGGATTGTTTATAAGAGCCTGAGCAAGGCCGACTCTCTGCTTGTATCCTTTTGAGAGGTTCTTGATAAGTCTCTTTCTGACGTCACTTATCTTGCAGAGGTTGCAGACATCATTGAGATGAGCCTTGCGTGGCAGCTTGCATTTCTTGAGATCGAAAACAAAGTTGAGATAAGCGTCAACGGTCATATCCACATAAAGCGGCGGTATCTCCGGAAGATAGCCTATGCTTGCCTTTGCCTTCTTAGGCTCTTCAAGCACATCCACGCCGTTTA
>Ga0116145_1000630_pt1 | contig 39876 bp, 39 predicted proteins | sample AD_JPNHG1_MetaG_FD_89747 | JGI IMG/M metagenome (GOLD analysis project Ga0116145, IMG submission 89747) | Active sludge microbial communities of municipal wastewater-treating anaerobic digesters from Japan - AD_JPNHG1_MetaG | ecosystem: Engineered > Bioreactor > Anaerobic > Digestate | place... | reverse complement strand
CTGCGGTGCAGTCAACCCGGAAGTGACGCTGAAATCATTCGGTCTCCTCTAATCGATTCCCGGCAGGAATTGATCCTTCCTCCCCCTTGTCTTTCATCTGTTCCAGCCCTTTTATATGATTATTAGTCCCCAATATTTTTGGTCATTCTCCAGACGGTTCACCTCGCCTTCGCAGCAGGAATGAGGGATATTATGGAAAACCGCTTCCGCCATGCCTGGGACAGGGAATACACGCGAAGGGGGCGCATCTTCGGAAGAATCACACAGGATTATCCCGAAATTCTGCCTGGTGAACGTTTCCTTGACGTCGGGTGCGGGGACTGCAGGGCATTTCGTGCACTTGCTCTGGCAGGGGGAACCGGTCTCTCCGCGATCTCTGTCGGTTTGGATCATTCCCGCCCAGCACTCTCTATCTGCCGTCCTCTCGTCTCCCGGATGGATAACATGCATCTTGTCTGCGCCGATGCAACATTGATGCCATTTCCCGATGAAACGTTTGACACAGTTTTCCTTATCCACGTTCTCGGCCATGCCTTGCTGGATGACCGGAAACGGATGGCACGCGAGGCTGCCCGTGTCGTCAGGCGGGACGGCAGGATCTACGTCCGTGTCTTTTCCCTGTCCGATTTCAGGGCCGGAGAGGGAATAGAAGTGGAGCAGGGCACATACATCCGGAAAACAGGAATCTGCACCCATTTCTTCTCTCCAGGAGAAATCCGTGACCTTTTTTCCCCTAACGAGCCCGTTTTTCTGGATACTGCCTCCTGGACGATGGGGACCGGAAACAAAAAACTGTATAGGGAGGAGATCCATGGAATGTTTTTGGCAGGAAAGAGGAAGTGATGGGGAACCTTCCCCCATGTAAAAAGACTCCTCTCACTGACATTTTTTCCATGAAATCTTATAGGTGCCTTTAATACTCTCACGGTTGAATTTTTCTGGCTGTCCGGGCCCGTGGTCTAGTCGGTCATGACGTCGCCCTTACACGGCGGAGGTCGCCGGTTCGAATCCGGCCGGGCCCATTTCCGCTTTAGCACCGGGAAAGCCGGACGGACTGCCAAAAATTATTTAAATCTGCACCTGCGGCACCCCCGTCCCCGGAGGCATGGTTTTTACCTTCCCTTATGCGATCTCTGTCAGACAGCCCGCATCCCTGCTTGTAGGGATGGTGTCGGGCAGTTTCCGGGAAGGACTCTTAAATATCGATTATTTTTTAGTATTTTCTCATTTTGAGAAATTATATCAATTTTTAAGAGACAGATTGTTATTATTGTTCCGATTGAAAATTCCGTTTCAGAATGTCTGACGCATGCCAAAATAGACCTGAAAAATCCACTTTCGACCATGGCATTTATATACAAGGAGGTAAAATGGATTTTTTGGTGCACCGTTCAGCGGGCGACGCCTGCCTGAAAAAGCACTATACAATCAAGGTGGCATCAATATAGGCAGTACTCCAGGCTTTGGAAGTGGCGACGCTTCCCGGTACACCAGAATGAGATATCACATTGTGATAAAAAAAGTATCGGATCGCATCGGGAGGCACAAACCCGGTGCCTCCCTCAAACAATTGATACTCGTTTTCTTTCCTTAAAAACCCAAAAAAAGAATAAATTTGAAACCTTTGCGCCCGGTCCCACACGCTTTCATGCCTTCCTCGTTATCTCAAGGAGCGTGATGGTTGCCTCGAGATCGTGGCCAGCGAGGGGATGGTTCTGGTCGACGGTTGTCGTCTCCGGAGATATATTCGTGAATGTATAGTAAACGACCCTGTTATCATTCAGTTTATACCTGTACATGACGCCGTTAAGGCCTGGAAATTCAATCTGCGTAAAAGTGCCATTCTTTTCCAGGTCATCCAGGATCTTCTTAAGGAGGGGGGTGCTGACTGTCCCCACCATTTTTTCGTCACGCTGCCCATACCCAAGTTCCGGCGGGATGATGACGGTTTTCGTCTCTCCCGGCTTCATTCCCACGATTGCCTGATCAAAGCCCCTGATCATGACACCGGAACCGAGAACAAATTCGAGGGGCGTGCTGTTCTCGTTGCTCTCGAAGGGTTCTCCTCCGGGGAATGCCATCCGGTACGTGACCCTGACCGTGTCCCCTATTGCAGCTCCCTGCGAGGTTCCAGGCTGGATTGTCGTGCACCCTGTGACAATAATGCATGCGATGACAGCAATGCTCAGCGCCGGAACCAAAAACCGTTCCTTACCTCTCGAATTTTGTTTTTGTCCAGATGCCATCATGGAAAAAAGGTGTGTTGCTGCCCGGCAATAACCCCTCCGGAACTCTTTTGCAACCCCTCCCGCAATGGAGGGATTTGATTCCAAAAAAACCCATATCCCGTGCCTGAATAGAATTCTATTTAATATCACAGCTTCTACATTTTCCAGCAGCAGGATAACAATCCCGCTTCGGGGCGAAATTCATGACGGAAAACGAGTACAAGGTAGCCGATGTCGGTGGCAAGAAGGTCCAATGGGACCCTGAACAGCTTCGCAAGATACGGGAACATCCATGCTTTTCGGAAAAAGCCTGCCATGCTTTCGGGCGCTGCCATTTACCTGTTGCTCCCCGGTGCAACATCCAGTGCAATTATTGTATCAGGGACTTCGACTGTGTCAACGAGAGCCGCCCCGGTGTGACTACCAAGGTCCTTTCCCCCCGTGAAGCCGTCGAGATGGTCAGGAAAGCTATCGAAAAGTATCCATACATCAAGGTCATCGGTATTGCCGGACCGGGAGAGCCCCTCGCAAACGAGGAGACCTTCGAGACCCTCCGACTCCTGCACGAGGAGTTTCCCAACGTCATCAAGTGCATCAGTACGAACGGGCTCCTCCTCCCGGACAAGATCGACCTTCTCCATAAATACGACGTTGGAAATATCACTGTCACACTCAATGCTATCGACCCCGATATCGGGGCAAAAATCTACCAGTTCGTTGATTACAAAGGAAAACGGTACGAGGGGAGGGAGGGAGCGGAAATCCTCCTCAAAAACCAGCTCGAGGGGATTCGGATGGCCGTGGAACGCAAGATGATTGTGAAAGTCAACACGGTCTATATACCAGGAATTAACGAGGACCATATCCCTGAAATAGCAAAAAAAGTCGGAGAGATGGGGGTTTACACTTTCAACGTCATCCCGCTGATTGCCCAGTACCGTTTTTCGCATATTGCCCCTCCCACACCGGAGATGAAACGAAAGATGCAGGACGACTGTGCCAAATATGTCCGCCAGATGCGGCACTGCCAGCGGTGCAGGGCCGATGCAATCGGGAGGCTCGGGCAGGACGTGCAGTCATGCCTTTACTCCGAATAGGGAAAGGCATTTTTCTTTTTTGGCAGGAATTCAAGGGATAATTGATTTTTTCAGGAATTTTCCTGAATACATTGTTTCCTGCCTTTTCCCTGCCCGCATTCTCTGGATCCATTGCAAAGCGTCACGAATCCAGAATTTTTTAATGGGTTTTAAAGACCCCTTTGAGATACATTATCCTTCCCGGTTCGTGAAAAAGGTACTATCATTAAGTATCCCGGTTTGCGGCGAGGATCTCATCGAGAAACGAGATAAGTGGTGAGAGGGCCTCCGGGACGCCGGTTGTCTCTGTCTTGATAGTCCGGTTTCCAAAGACCAGCGCATAGGAGAAATAGTCTGCGCCCTGCGATGGTGCCGGGTATGTCCCGTTCAGACCGGAGGCCTCGACGTCGCGGATGAGTCTCTTCAACCTCTCCATGTTTTCCTGGTCGAGGGTGAATGCACCTGATTTCTGGCGGGTCTGGTAGACAACCCCCCCGTCACTGTATATCACCATCCGGTCAGAAAATCCTGCTATACCACCTGTACGCGAATAATCCATGAGGAGCGCGGGTGGTTCAGTAACGGGTCCCCTGGGCCCGCGCTCATCCGTGCAGCCGGCAGAGAGAGCCAGGGCAAGAGTCAGTATGCAGAGGATTACAAGCGGGGCAAAAATATCGCCGGGTGCATGGAACCGCAGTGAGATCGACCTCATAATGATTACTGCCTTCCAGTTCTACTTTTTCTTCCGCTTGCGATATATCCTTATCCTTCCCAACGTGAACCCATCCAATCAGGACGGGAACATGAGGGGGATCGCAGAAATTGGCAATGAAGAAAGGATTGAGGAGTTGTGGTTTTAAAAAGACCCGGCCTTTTCCTTTCAGATTACAAGCACGTCGCCTGCACCGCCCTTCTGGTCCTTTTTCCCGGGTGCGACCTCTTCGATGGTCCGGACGAGGGAATCGACCTTTGGGTTTGAGAACAGTTCGCGGAACGCAGAGAGCTCTGTCGCGTTCATGATCATGACCCCCTTCTTCTTCATGGGAGTGCCCTTCTGGTTGACCGGGTTGATCTCGATGGCGAGTGAAGGGGGTCGTGTCCTGGTACCAGGGAGTTTGATGATAGAAACCCCGTTCAGGGAAGTGTTTTTCCTTTCCCAATCCTCCCCGGTCTCGAGGAATGCCCGCAGGACTTCATTTAGTTCCATAGTGTACCTATCAGCGGGCCGTTGTAAAAAAAACCTGTGGTATGAAATGTGTCGTGTCAGCGGTTTCCCACCCTTCCCCCTCCGGCATACTGATATCCCAGCAGACTGTATGAATTCTGGGATTTGCCCCGCTATGCCATCCGTTATTCTCGCAAAGGACCAGCCCTTCGACCTCGATCTCTCCCTCTCGTGCGGGCAGGTGTTTGGCTGGGAGAGGGAGGAGACGGCATGGAGGGGGATTGTTGGTCAAAAACTGATTCGAATCGTCCAGAAGGGAGACCGGCTTTCCTTTTCCGGTGCAGACACCGGGTTTATCCGGTATTACTTCGCCCTCGATGTCGACCTCCCGGAGATACTCTCATCCATTGACCGGGATCCGGTGATCCATTACGCTGTCTCCAGCTGTTCCGGCCTGCGGATCATCCGGCAGCCCCCCTGGGAATGCCTTGCCTCCTTCATCTGCGCAACATATTCGAACATCCCCGGGATCAGGAAAAGAGTGCATCTCCTGTGCCAAAACCTGGGTGCTCCTCTTTCTCCGGAATATCCCGGATTATTCTCATTTCCCTCGCCAACAGCTATTGCAGGAGCGGAAACGTGCATGCTCAGCGGCTGCAGCCTCGGGTACAGGGCTGGATATCTCAGGGAGACTGCCCGGGTTCTCGCGGCAGACACGGGATGGGAGGAGAGGATCGATGCACTTTCCTTCCCCAAAGCACGGGCGAACCTTCTCAGACTCAAAGGCGTCGGAAAAAAGGTTGCAGACTGCGTGCTCCTCTTTGCATTCGGAAAGTGGGAATCCTTTCCTGTTGATGTCTGGATAGAGAGGATCATGACCCGCTGCTACCCGGAATGCAGGGATCTTCGGACTTACGACAAGATCAGCGACTTTGGGCGGGCATACTTCGGAAAATACGCAGGATATGCACAGGAATACCTCTATTGCTGCAGGACTGTCCTTGCGGGACGGGTTGATGCGGGGAAAGGGAGAGGAGGGGGTTCAAACCTCTACGTCCCGGATTCCCAGCCCGAGAGGTAACTCTTCTGTAACTCGGTCAACTTGTCGATGGAGAGGCCAAGCGAAGCAAGTTTCCTTTCTGCGACTGTTTCATCAATTTCGGGGGGAACCTCGTGGACGCCGGGGTTCATTGTCCGGCCCTGCCGGGCAATGTGGAGTGCACAGAGTGCCTGCAGGGAGAAGCTCAGGTCCATCACCTCGATGGGATGCCCCATCCCTTTCGGAACGGCGAGATTGACGAGGCGCCCTTCCGCAAGGACATGGATGTCCTTTCCATCTACCGTATAGGTATCGATACCGTCCCGCCGGGTGACTGCAGTCGCGTTCTTCTCGAGCCACCCGATATCAATCTCCACGTTGAAGTGCCCTGCGTTTGCAAGGACCACACCTGACTTCATGCGCGCAAAGTGAGGTTCCGCAATGACTGACGTGTTCCCTGTTGCCGTGATGAATATCTCCCCGGCCCCTGCCGCCTCCTCCATGGGCATGACGGAAAACCCGTCCATGTAAGCCTCCAGAGCCCTCCTCGGGTCGACCTCGGTCACGATCACCCTTGCCCCGAGGCCATGCAGTTTGCGTGCCAGTCCACGGCCACAGAACCCGTAACCGGCAACGACAACGACCTTTCCGGCCACGAGCATGTTCGTCGTGAGCATGATGCCGGCAATGGCACTCTCACCTGTTCCATGGACGTTGTCAAAGTGGCGTTTCATGGGAGTGTCATTGACGGCTATCACGGGAAACGCGAGTTTTCCTTCGCGGGCCATCGCCCGCAACCTGTGAACGCCGGTCGTCGTCTCCTCACAGCCACCCACGACGTGGGGAAGGAGATCTCTTCGCACGGTATGGAGCCTGTGGATAAGATCCATGCCATCGTCGATGACGACCTGAGGGTGCGAATCAAGTACCCTGTCGATAGCAGCATAGTATTCACCGGCTGTGACTCCCCTCCGGGCATAGCAGTGGACACCCGGTACCTCATCCAAGGCACGCGCTACGTCATCCTGCGTGCTGAGAGGGTTACAACCCGTGATATGCACGTCTGCTCCCCCTGCTGCGAGTGTTTCCACGAGGCATGCTGTCTTGGCCTCCACGTGGAGTGCCATACCAATGCGGATTCCCTTCAGCGGCTTATTTTGCTGGAACTCTCCTCTGATCGAGGCGAGGACCGGCATGTACTGCCGTGCCCACGCGATCTTCTTTTTCCCTGTCTCCATGGCAACACATCCCGGCCCGGGACAGCCTCTGTGTCCCCGGCATTCCCTTATGGGATCAACCTGCAACTGACTTAAAACCCGGCGTAATCACCGTGCACAAGCATGATAATCCATCCCATCGGATCATCTCTCATGACTCTGACCCGCCGGATTATCCCCTGCCTTGATCTCAAGGATGGTAGAGTGGTTAAGGGAACGCATTTCGTGGGCCTCCGCGATGCCGGCGACCCGGTTGCACTTGCCCAGCGTTACAACGAACAGGGAGCGGACGAGGTCGTCTTCCTGGACATCGCCGCATCCGTCGAGGCCCGCGGTACGATCCTCGACGTCATCACACGCGCTGCAGACCAGCTCTTCCTTCCCCTCACCGTCGGAGGAGGTATCCGGTCGGTAGACGACATCCAGCAGATTCTCCGGGCCGGCGCAGACAAGGTGAGCATCAACACGAGCGCCGTCAACGACCCCACTCTCATCAACAGGGGAGCCGATAAGTTCGGGACACAGTGTATCGTTCTTGCTGAAGACGTCCGGCGTAATTTCACGCCTAACCCTGATGCAACAATGGTCGCGCTCCCGGATGGCAGGGAATGCTGGTACGAGGTTGTGACCTATGGCGGGAGCCGCCCGACAGGAATCGATGCTGTCCGGTGGGCCATCGAGGCAGAGGAAAGGGGTGCCGGTGAGATCCTTCTGACCAGCATGGAGACTGATGGAACGAAAAACGGGTTCGATATCCCCATTACTGCAGCGATCTCTGACGCAGTCGGCATCCCGGTGATCGCGAGCGGAGGAGTGGGAACCCTTGAACACTTCTACGAGGGGTTCGCGCTGGGCAGGGCGGATGCCTGCCTTGCGGCCAGCGTCTTCCATTACGGGGAGATGACCGTCCGGCAGGTCAAGGAGTACCTTGCTGCCCGGGGTATCCCGGTACGGCTGTAAGGTCAATTTCAACGGCCGCAACGGGATGCTCGAGCTCCCACGCGTTCAGGACGGCAGGGTGTATTTCTCCAAAGACACCCACGGTTTTTCCCCCGCTGACGAGATTCCCCCGGCGCCCCGGAATAAACGCCGGGTCGTCCGATTCCTCTACCGAAACCGCGACGTCAAGTTCCCGGCAGAGTGCATCCGCGACGGCATATGCTTCCGAGAAGTCAGCGGCTGCATGGGTGCTGACGCAGGCTGCCCTCGGATAGGTCTGCGTTCCCCCGACAACGTCACCCACGGCATAGAGCCGCTGGGGGAGTTCCCGGTGCCTGTTGAGCTGGCACATCTCCAGGAGGAGAGGGAGAAGATCGGTCCGGACAACGGTCTGTTCCTCCGAGATGGGATGCATCACCCGGAGGACCGAGTCCTTAAGCGGCCTCTGCATCTTCGTTGCAAGAACTCTCTCGTTCGTGAGGGTGAACGGGAGAACTTCCTGGTACCCGAGTCCGGACATAACCTCCCTTGCAACGGCATAGATCGCCATCACGGGATGGGGTGCCCCGACGGTGAATGTCCGTGGCATTTCCGCATCGAAGGTACCGTATCCGTATGCAATTGCTGCGTCCTCGAAGATGTCCCAGTCATGCATGATATCTGCCCTGTAGCAGGGAATCAGGACCCTGACGTGGGATACCCCGGCTGGTCCGGCGCCGTACCGCATCTTCTCCAGCAGTGATGAGAGCGCCGTGGAGTCGAGTGGTACACCAAGCAGGGCTGATGCATCGTCTGAACTCACAATCCTCTCCGAGGGTGCGAGGGAGGGGCACTCCCTCCCCCCGATTGTGACACTCTGGACCGTTGCACCGGTATCGGCAAGGGCTGTACAAATAATATTGACTGCGGTTGCAACAGCACGCTCGTCTGTTCCGGTTGTATCGAGAAGGAGGTTTCTTGTTTCCTGCGTGACACGTGTGAGTTCCCCGTTTATGATGGGCGGGAAGGAGAGCACCCTGTCCCTGGCATCGACGATCAGGGGGTACCGGGGGAAATCACTGACGATGTGGGCATAGGCCCTTCCTTTCGGGTGTTCGTCCAGAATCTGGTCGAGTGTCATCTCACGGTCAAAGTCCAGCGGGACGAATGCATGTGACTTTTCGGCGGCCATGTACCGGAACGGAGGGGTTACCGCGTCCAGGTCATGGATGCCGATGGCAACCTTGCTCCGGCCCCTTCCGACTGCCCAGTGAAGTGCCTCCTGCAGCCCCATGAGGGACAGGATGGATTCCTCGTCGAGCTTGACATTCCTGATGACCGCAGAGCCGAGGTATGGCCTGATCGTCGCAAGACCGGGGTCGACAGAGAATTCTATCCCGGACGGCGTGACGCTGTAGCGGGGAAGCCCTGTCTCTATCCCGAGATATCCCCTCATTGCACGGGCAACACCCTCGACAGAGAAAAGGTCAGGGCGGCTTGGGAAGAACTCAACGTCCACATGGTCTTCTTCGACCCGTTCTATATCCGAACCTATCATGGGGAGGTTTGCAAGGATGGTTTCCCTGTCGGTACCGACCAGTTTCTCCAGGTACCGGTAGTAAAGCCTGATTACCGGCATTTCTGACCCCCCACACCTGTATCCGGCCCGTGCAGCCAGGAAGGGGTCTCCCGGACCCACCCGATATCGCTCTTGTACAGGAGCCGGAGGTCAGAGAGTCCCAGCCGGAGCATTGCGATGCGGCTCACGCCGAGACCCCACGCGAGGACGGGATGGGTAATTCCAAACGGGGCCGTAACCTCCTGGCGGAAGATACCCGCACCCCCCATTTCCACCCAGCCAAGAGACGGGACAAAGACTTCCGGTTCAACGCTCGGTTCCGTATACGGGAAGTAGCCCGGGCGGAAACGGACGCCGGGAAATCCCATCCGTTGGTAAAACTCCTTTAAAAACCCGAGAAGATGGCGGAAGGTCACATCCCTGTCCATCACGATACCCTCGAGCTGCTCGAACTCGGGCAGGTGAGTGGGATCGATTGCCTCACGACGGTACACCCGGTTGATGCAGAATGCTTTTACCGGCGGTTCCGGGTGTGTCGCGAGGTGCTGGATGGAAAGGCACGTTGTATGGGTGCGGAGAACGCATTGTTCGGCCTTCTCGCGTGACCACCGGCCCCCCCACCCCGTCGATGATGTGTTTCCCCCAAAGAGGTGCATATCCCTCACGCGTTCATATCCTTCCGGCAGGGGCAACGTCTCTTTCAGGTAGAACGTGTCCTGCATCTCGCGAGCGGGGTGGTCCTGTGGCTGGAAGAGGGCATCGAAATTCCAGAACGCGGACTGGACAATACCCCCGTAAATCTCTGTGAATCCCATGCACAGAAGGATTTGCCGCATCTCCTCGATCACGCGCTGGTACGGGTGAATCTTTCCCGGGTATACCTTTCTGGGAGGGGCCTTCAGGCTGTACTTCCGTAGCTTCAGGCCCTTCCACGAACCGGAGACTATCTGCTCCCGGGTCAGTGTTCCGGCCTCTTCTGACATGTCGAGGCCGCGACGTGCCCAGTCGAGACCTTCCGGCGTCACGGAGATCCTGTACCGGGTTTCCAGGTTCTCGGTAACGAGGTTCCTCCTTCGCAGCTCTGCAAGGCCCGGTCCACCCCGCGAAAGATCCCGGAGTGCCAGTTCGTCTTCTCCCGGAGCATCCTTCCCCGTTTTTTCCACCATACCCCCGCGGACAACGACCCAGCCCTTCCTCTTCATCTGTCCGATTCCGATCCGGGCAAGGGGGTGACGGGTGAGTTCCTGTACAGGTATCTTTTCGTTAAAACTTCCGAGGAGCTGCCGTTCGGGAAGCCCTTCGCTTGCATACCGCTGTCCCTCTTCCGTGAGGGAATATGTCGTTTTTACTTCTTTTTCCACCCTGCAGAGCCCGCGATCCGCAAGCAGGTAAGCATACTGGATGACTGATTCGGGGGATACACCCATTTCTGCCGCAAGTGCTGAAGGATCTGCTGTTTTTACCTTCTCGAGGAGCACGAGGAGTCTCTTTTCATTCGGGGAGAGATCCATCTCATTCCACCTTCACCATGTGTGCTGATGCTTCCATCTTTTCCCGGAAATCATGGATGAAGGCAAGCACACGTTCAGTTGTTTCTTTCTTGCATTGTCCGCACATCAGTTCGCCTCCCCGGCAGCGCCGGTGAATTTCAGCCAGTTCAGCGTCGTCATCCACCATGTGGAAGAGGTTGAGGAGGAATACCGGGCACTTTTCGGGTTCACCCCCCAGTTCTTTCTGCTCGGCGAGTGTCGCCCGCCCACCTGTAAAAGCTCCCATCACTTTCTTCCTTACCACGTCGTCAGGCTCGGAGAACGTGATCGTGCTCTCGGGTATGCTGCTTGACATCTTCCCGCCCTGGAGACCGGGGATGAACCTGTGGTACGTTGAAGACGGCGTATAGAACCCGTAGCCGCCATGGGCTATCTCTATCTTCCTGACCTCGGCACTCACTTCTGCACAGCCTGCGCGGGGAATGTCAACGTGACCCTGGTATTTCCGGGAGCCCGGGAACTTCCGGTGCACCTCGGCAAGGGCTTCTTCGGGTGCATTCTTTGACCTGACGCTGATGTAGCCATCCCTTTCCTCGACTGTGAACATCCGGAGCTTGTGGGCTATTCCCCTTGTCAGGCGGATGTGCGGATCCTGATCGATACCCACCGGGACCAGTGTCGGCGCCGGATAACTGTCCACCTGAGGGAAGAGGATGTCGGCAACCTGCGTGATCACGCTCTCCGCGTGTGCAAGGGAGGTCTCGTCCGAAAACCCGTATATTGCCTGGAGTTCGGAGAAGTTCACCCTCGTTGCAGCTTCAAAGGCAAGGTCCTTGAGGGCGTTGTTCCTGCTCTGAAAATAGGTACGTCCCCTGTATCCCAGGGCAAAGAGGCACTGGAGATACTCCTTACCAAAATGCTCGCATTGTTGCCATGAAATGTCCCTGACAGCATGAGCTTCCCTGTCGGCAATGGTAATGTACCCCGAACCGCCCTGCTGCACGTGCCATACCACTTCCTTCATGACCATGAGGTGACCGAGGTGAGGGTGACCCGATGGCATGAACCCCGTCAGGATATGGAAGGGCCTTTTGTCCCTGATGGCCTCGGCAATGACCCTGTAGTCCCGGTGACCGACCACCACACCGCGGGAGATAAACGACGGAACCTTTGGGAGTATTCCTTCGATGGTGCTTATATGTTCGATTCCAAAGAGAGAGAAGAGTTTCTCGATATCATCTGTCTGCTGGGAGGACCAGGGGTTTATCGGTGTTTCCATTATCTTCCTGCCCTAGAGCTTGATGCGGGCAAATTCCACGTAGCGGATTCCCCCGTTATGTATGCATGCAAACAACATCTTCTTTTTGACACTGTGGGCCAGACGGACAGACCTGGATATGCTGCTCATGGGAAGCGCGGCGCCGCCGGGAAGTGCCTGGACGAGCATCTCGGAATGGATCTTCCTCCCGGTGTAAACCCTGAAGTGGTGCCCGAACTTGTATCCCGTCCTTGGGACGAGTCCTTTCTTCCTGAGATCTTCGTAGACTTCCATTTTTTCAGGGAACTCAACATCGGATTCCCGGGCGGTCCTGGCGAAGGTGTCCGGATCCATCCCTGCACCTTCGCCCGTGAGCACAAGGTTTCCTGACTTAAGCAGGCATAGGATTTCAAGAGGAGAAAGTACGAGCCTGTCCGAGTCCAGCTGCATCCCCCAGCCACCCGGGCATCGTGACCCTTCTGTGTGGACGATTGCATTCCTTCCGACAAGTTCTCCTACCAGGTGCGGCACCGTTCCACCTGCCATTCCACCCTCCGGAACCTGTATCTTCACCTCGTAATAGGTAAGTTCGTTCTCATCGTCGACTGCAGCAAGTACATGCTGTTTCCGGATGTTCCGGGAGGCGGTGACTTCTTCGATGACCTTTTGAAAGACGATGAGGTCCCTTTCCGAAACGACTGATATGCTGTACTGGGAGGGTCCCCTGCCGGGCTTCTGGCCGCGGCGGAAAACCCTGAAGTCGTGGGGCCCTGTCTGGACAGCATACCCGCGTTCGCGGATGTCACGATAAACCAGGAAGGAACGCATGAAGTTCGGGCGGGCCGCAAAAAGTGCGAGCAGGCTGTCGAATGTGTGGCCGGGAACCTCGATTCGGCCGCGATGGAGGAGGTAGAGCGCTTCCTCGGGAGCGAGCCGGAGCCCGTCCCTCTCCGGCCGGCCATATCCGCTCTGCTCGTAGAGGCTCTTTCCCTCCGCTCCCAGGCGGACATGTTCACCGTCGAAAGTGGCTTTCACGCATGTACCAATGGGCTTGGTGCACTCTTAATATCATGCGGCGAAAACCGGGAACCGCAGGGGGGAACGAGTATGAATGCCACAGATTGTTTATCCCGCAAGTTCCCTGACCTTTGCGATATTACCGCGGTCATCTCTGCGATCGTCAACCGGGGTCTCGCAAATCAAAGGTCGTTTCCGGAAGAAGTCAGTATGGAGCATGAGAGAAAAGCCTTCCTCGCCGATCGAGCCAAGGCCGATGTGCTCGTGGCGGTCGAGGCCCGACCCTCTCTCTCCGCGGGAATCGTTGAGATGAATGAGGCGGACGAGGGGGTGCCCGATGACCTCGTCCAGCGTGGCAAGAGTCTCCTCGATCCCTTCCGGCGACCGAAGCTCGTATCCTGCCCCAAATGCATGGCAGGTATCGAAACAGACTCCCACATGCGAAGGATACTCAATGCCATCGAGAACTGCCCTGATGTCCTCAAAAGTGCTTCCAACGCTGTTTTTTTCCCCTGCCGTGTTCTCGAGGAGGAGCATGACCCCGGGAGGTGCACCGGAAAGGGCGCTGTTTATCGCTTCAACAACCCTTCCTCTCCCGGGATCAGCCCCCTCCCCGAGGTGATGGCCGAGGTGTGTGACAAGGAAGGGAATGGAGAGCTGTCCGCATCGTTGAAGCTCGGCAGAGAGGGCTGCACAGGACTTTTCGTAAATATCCTCCTTCGGGCTTGCAAGGTTCGGCAGGTAGGGCATGTGGTCAAAGACAGGTTTGATCCCTGACATGGCAAGGGCTGATCGGAATGCTTCTGCTTCTTCCACAGGAATCTCCTTATACTTCCAGCCTCTCGGGTTCCTCGAGAATATCTGGAAAGTGTCACAGGAGATTGCCTGTGCCCGTCCCACCGACTGTGCAATCGATCCTGCTATCGATATGTGAACACCGACCCTGACCACCTTACAACACCTGCCTTATCTCCTGGCTGGAACCAGACTTTTAAAAAAATATCAGGGCCCGAACGGAAAAACCCTCTCGTCTGAAGGATGAGAGGGATCGCAAGGATGGGAAAAAAGGTTAGCCTCTTTGGAGGTTACTTGCAGGGAAGGACCACTTCGGGGGATCAGGGCTGTTTCCCGGCAAGAACGGTATTTATTTCATCGAGGACGATGTCCTTGTCAAAGGGCTTGATAATGAATCCGGATGCCCCTTTCCTGACAGCCTCCCTGACGGTATACTCCTGGTGGTCACCCGTGCAGATGACGACGCTCGTCTTCGGGCTCACCTTCTTGATCTCCTCGAGGGTCTGGATACCTTTCATCTGGGGCATGATGAGATCAAGGATGACGAGATCGGGGGCAGTCTCCCTGACCTTCTCGATTGCTTCGATTCCGTTTGCCGCTTCCCCGACGATCTCGTGCCCTCCTCCGGTAAGGAACCGGGCCAGAAGGAACCGCGCCATCTCCGAGTCATCGACGAGGAGGATTCTCCCCATATGCATCATTTGCAATTATTGAACGCAGTATATATAAAATACCCATACGCCCCTGTTTGAAGAAAACAAGGGGGGGAACTCATCATGCCCGGTTCATGGACTCCAGTTCCAGGATGACGTGATCCCCAAACTCTGTTGTTGTTGCATTCCCGCCAAGGTCCCGCGTCCGAATTCCCTGCGCAAGGACCCGCCCGATTGCTTCCTCGATCCGCTGCGCGGATACAGGGTCGCGGGCACTGTAAGAGAGGAGCATGCCGGCACTCCGGAGTGCCGCAATGGGATTTGCTACATTTTTTCCGGCAATGTCGGGGGCGCTCCCGTGAACGGGCTCGAATAGCGCGTGCTGGTCGCCGATGTTACCGCTTGGTAATACACCGAGGCCGCCCACGAGGAAGGCAGCAACATCGGAGATGATGTCACCGAACATGTTCTCGGTCAGGATGACGTCGTACCTCTCGGGGTGCTGGAGGACGTCGAGGCAAAGTGCATCGATGTAGCACTCACGGAAAGGCACACCGGCCTTCCGGGCCTCTGCGATGCAGATGTCCCTGAAGAAGGCATCTGCCTTGAGAACATTTGCCTTGTGGCCGATGGTGAGCTCCCTGCGTTTTTTTACGAGACGGCACGCACATCGTGCGATCCGCTCGCTCCCCCTCCGCGTGATGCAGCGGACCGTGCACGCCGAGTCCTCTTCGATCTTCTCCACGCCGGAGTAGAGTCCCTCGGTGTTCTCCCTGACGATGATGATATCAAAACCTTTCCCAAAGACAGGTCTGAGGTTTGCATAGAGGTCGAGAGTCTTCCTGATCTGAACGATGACGCTGCGGTATCCCGGGTCAGGAGGCGTGGTGATCGCACCAAAAAGGATTGCATCTGCAGAGGAGAGGTCTTCCATGTCCTGTGACGTTATTGCCTCGCCGCAGCGCTGCCACTTCCCGAACCCCACGTCCACGGAGTAAAACTCGAAATCCGGGCGAAGGACCTCGAGAGCCCGTTTTGCAACCGGGATGACCTCATGGCCGATCCCGTCTCCTTCAACGACTGCAATTCTCATCCTTCCCCTTTCCCCCGCACAAGGCTTATAACCGCCCTGTATATCTCCGCAGGCCCGGCACCCCAGTGAACAACGATCCCATTCTTTCCATTAACCATCCGTAATCCTTCCCTCTCCTTCCTGCAGCAACGCGTGATGAAAAGTTCCTCCCTGACCAGCCGCAGGGGACATATATCGATGATCTCGATACCTTCGCCATAACACTCCCGTACGAGTTGCGACCCGGTCAGGCAACCGGCGACTTTCTCGTGCCGGGAGACGGGGTCCGCGTCAAGTGTCCGCGAAAAACCTGCTGCCCGGCAGGGGAAAACGTCAGCATCGACCTGCGAAATATCCCGGAGGGTGTGGATGAAGGCAATATCGAGTTCTCCGAACATCCCCGCCTCCTCGAGTTCGCGGATGGTCGAAGAGAGGCTCGGGCGCGGCGGGACGATATCGTATACATGGATTTTCAGGAACGCCGCCGGATCGGGGTCAAGGACGAATGTCATGTGCTCGTCGTGCCCGGTAAAAACGGTGCATCTCTTGCCGCTTTCGAGTGCAAGCTCAACGAGGCGTGCCCTGTTATGGATTTGGACGCGCCGGGGATACACCATCACCTCCTCCGGAACCGCAAGGACGCGTGTCTCCAGCACGGGTCGCATCATGCCGGTCGCGAGGGGATCTGTTGTGACCTCAAGGAGTTCCATACCCCCGTTTGTCTCCCGGAGGAGGAATTTCGTGAGGAAATACACCTTCTCACCGCAGGGACTGTCTCCCGCATGACCGACAACCTTGCACTCCCGCGGGAAGATCACCTTTTCTTCCTCCAGTATTCCACCAGGCCACCTGCGGAGAGAATCCCGAGCATCCGCGGGGAAAGGGGGCGTGCGAAGAATACCCGGTCCCCTATTTCTATTCTCCCGGAAGCGGGATCTGCAACGACTTTTTTCCCCTCCATGCAGGGACATTCACACTCCATCACCGGAAGCCCGGTATTGATGGCATTTCGGAAGAATATCCTCGCAAATGAGGGTGCAATCACGCACCGGACTCCCGCTTCCCGGAGTGCTATCGCTGCCTGCTCTCGCGATGAGCCACAACCAAAATTTTTCCCCGCAACGATGACAGCCCCGCGAAGGCGGGAAGCCAGGGCCGGATCCATGTCCTCGAAGACGTGTGTCGCCCATACCGAACGGTCCTTCGTACGCAGGTACCGCCCTGCGATGATGATGTCGGTGTCGATGTCAGCCCCAAGGCAGACAGCAGGTCCCTCTACCTTCACCGCGGCACCTCCGGGACTGCAAGGGCTCCTGCGAGTGCGCTTGCAGCAGCGGTTGCAGGTGAGGCAAGGTAGATCTCCCCACCGACACCCATGCGGTTCCGGAAGTTCCGGTTTGCCGTCGAGAGGCATACCTCTCCCTCGCCGAGGACGCCCTGGTGGGCACCAAGACACGGCCCGCAGCCAGGCGGCAGGATGGTGCACCCTGCCTCGATCAGCCAGGAAAGGACCCCCGTCGCAGATGCACGGGCAAGGACGCGCCGGGAGGCAGGTGCAACAAGGGTGCGGACCCTGACCTTTTTTCCCCGGACAATCCGGGCAAACCGCTCCAGATCACCATACCTGCCATTCGTGCACGTCCCGACAAAGACCTGGTCGAGCGGGAGACCCGCCAGATCCCCGACGGGCCGGACTGTATCGACCCGGGGCGGTACTGCCACGACCGGGACGATGTCCGAGATGTCGATCTCCAGTCTCTGCGGGTATGAACTTTCATCGGGAACCTGCGGGCTGACGGAATGCCCATAGTCCCCAAGGTATGCACACGTCGTCCCGTCGGCGTAGAAAAGGCCGGCCTTTGCCCCTGTCTCCACCGCAAGATTCGAGAGTGTCATGCGGGACTCCATGGAGAGTGACTGCACACCGTCCCCCACGAACTCGAGGGCCTTGTACGTGGCCCCGTCCATGGAAAGGCGGCTGACATATGTGAGGGCAAGGTCTTTGGCCTCTGCCGGCTCCTTCAGAGAGCCGGAGAGAAAGATCGCGATTGTCTCCGGAACGCGGAACCACGTGCCACCGTCTGCCCATATGGCAGCCATGTCGGTTGCACCAACTCCTGTCGCAAATGCCCCGAACGCACCGAGCGTGCATGTATGCGAGTCTGCACCCACAACGATCTCGTCAGGCAGTACAATCCCTTCTCCCATGACCTGGTGGCAGATTCCCTCGCCTATGTCCGTGAAGGGAAGTCCCCCGTCCCGGGCAAACCTGCGCAGTTCCGCCTGGAGTCCTGCTGTCACCGAGTTATTTGCAGGGACGATATGGTCAAAGAGAACGTATGTCCGGTCCCTTCGGGCGATTCTTTCTGCCTGCATGGCTTGATAAGCCTCGAGGGTGAGGACACCCGTGCCGTCGTGGACGTAACACCTGTCGACCCTGCAGTCCACGTAACTTCCTGCCGGTGCCCCGAGGATACGTTCCGAGAGCGTGGTCACAGCGGTGGACCCCCCATGACCATCTTGATCAGGTCGATCAGGGTCTCGTCCGTGAGCTCGACCTTCTTTTCCCCCCTGTCCTTGACGAGCTCGAGGACGCGGCAGAGATCCTTTTCCGGGAGAGAGTACCCGAGCCGTGCAACCTCGTGCTCGAGTGCTTTCTTCCCGGTATGCTTTCCGAGCGTGAACTTCCGGGTCGCGCCCACGAGTCCCGGCGGGAAATACTCGTACGTGGACGGGTCCTCCAGAATCGCGGCGATATGGATGCCGCTTTCATGGCGGAATGCATGCTCGCCCACGACAGGTTTGAGCTTGTCGACCGGAATCCCCGAGTACTGCGCGACCATGGCCGAGAGTGTCGTGAGGTGCGAGAGGTCGTAGCGCCTGATTTTTCCCTTCATGTACAGGGCGACAAGGACTTCCTCGAGGGCAGCATTCCCTGCCCGTTCGCCGATGCCGTTGACCGTTGTGTGGAGCTGAAATGCGCCTGCCTGGGCGGCTGCAATCGTGTTTGCCGTGGCCATTCCCATGTCGTTGTGGCAGTGGGCACAGAGTGGCTTTTTCACTGCCCTGACTATCTTTCTCATCATCCTGTACATTTCCAAGGGAGAAAGGGCTCCCACGGTATCGGCAAACGAGAGGAGGTCTGCACCATGTTCCTCTCCCTGCCTGTAGACCTCGAGCAGGAAGGGCAGATCAGTCCTCGAGGCGTCCTCTGCGGCGAACCGGACCTGGAGACCGTGGTCGCGTGTATAGTCCACCATCTCGAGGGCATCGGCGAGGACTTTTTCCCGCGGGGCGTGGAACTTGTGGCGGACGTGGAGCTCTGACGTGGGGATGAAGATGCTCACCATATCAACACCTGCGTCGATGGCCGCATCGACGTCTCCCTTCCGCGCCCGGGCCAGGCAGCAGATACGTGCATCGAGATCCAGCGCCGCTACGCTGCTTACGCACCTCTTCTCGTAACTCGAGGTGGCCGGGAACCCTGCCTCGATCACCTCCACGCCAATCTGGTCGAGGACCTCGGCGATCCTGACCTTCTCCTCGCAGGTAAAAGAGACCCCCGGGGTCTGTTCACCGTCGCGAAGAGTCACATCACAGATTTCTATATGCCACGATTTCATGGTCCTGCCCCTCCGGGCATTCCCCCCTGATTACAATGACTCCCGGCCGCTGCGCAGTCCGGAAGAGTTCGCGGAGCCTCCCGATCTCCGATGCATCGGTATAGTGTGGTCGTGCCCATTCCAGGTACGGGTCGATGGGTATCGAAGCCTGCTTTCCCGTCATTGCAGCACAGCGGTTGTCCAGCACGACGCAGAGGAGGGGGATCCTCTTTTCGTATACATCGATGAGGGCATTGATGCCGCTGTGGAGAAGTGCGTAGTCTCCCGTGAGTGCGAATCCCGTGCTCCGTGCTGCCACCGCGATCGAAGACCCCATACCGTAACTTGCCACGCCGACACGGTATGGCGGGTTCATAGCCATGACGACGCATCCCGCATCGCACACGGGTCTCAACCCCTCTTCCTTCATGAGAGCGATTACCGGCCAAAAGGGACAGTCCCGGCAGAATGTCCGGTAGTAACCCCTGCTTTCGAGAGTCTCGGGTTCTTCTTCCGCAGGGTCGGGTAAAAACCGGTGGCGGCAATGATCCCCTGCAAAAGGAAGACCCTCCTCCCTGATCTCGGTGTACTGACCGAGAATACTTGGAGGCGGGAATACCGTCACGACCCGCGTTTCACCGGGGCGTGGCCCTATTCCGGCCGCACCCCCCTGCCATGTGTTGAGTGGTGAATGGAGCGCCCATTCCTGCATCCGGGCAAAGAGCCGGCGCGATGCAGTCACTCTTCCGTGCATGGTATAACTCCTGTCCGAAAGGCTGCCCTTCTTATCCCGGCGGGGAACCGGGTCGCCCGTCGCCTCTGCTTCAAGGAGCGCCGGAGTGACCCGCAGCATGGCAACCCGTGAGAACTCCTCTGAAGCTTCAAGAGCGGCTTCGACTGCACTGAAGCAGCTCTCCGGGCCCGGTTCGAGCACGGGGATCTCTGCCAGTTCACCGATGATACGGGTATCCTGGGACGTCTGGGAACCCGCCGCTGCCGGGTCGTCGCCCGCGACCAGGAGGACACCTCCGATGAGACCCTGTGCAGTCGCCTGTACGAGCGGGTCAACGCATGCGTTGACACCGACGTTCTTGACAATCAGTGCTGCGCGTTTCCCTGACAGGGAGTCACCGAGTGCATATTCCAGGCCGGTCTTCTCGTTGACGACCATTTCCGCGTTGCACCGGGTGGCAAGCCCGGTAATGGGATACCCGGGAACGGTGTACCTCCTGTCCGTTGCAGTGAGAATTGCGCGGGCAAGTGCTTCTTCTCCTTTCATGAATCGTCCCTCCCGGGTACGAGATCGCATCCTGTGCAGGCCGCACACATCGAGACAGCCTCCCGCGGGTCGAGGCCGGCGTCCCGGAGTGTGTCCGAATGCACCCTGAAGAGGGCAAGGAGCCGTTCTTGTGAGGGTCGGGGGAGATTCCTGCATGCCGCTGCGGGAGTGAGTGGCCGGACGACAGGGATGACACCCATGCCGGCCAGTCTCCTGATGCACGATACAGCCTCCCCGTCTGTTTCTCCAAGCCCGATAATGATGTTGGAAAAGACGTGGTTTTTCCCGAAGAGAGGGACGGATCGCGAGAGGGCGTCCCAGATGGCATCCCGTGAGAGCTCCGGGCACATCTCCTCAAAGAGGTTGTCTGTTGCCGTTTCCACGTTGAATTTTACCTCCGTGACACCAAGTGAATGGAGGCGCTCCGGTGTCCTTTCCGTGGGGTAGATCGATACGCCGATGGGAAGCGAAAACTGCTGCCGAAGCTGCCTGACTACCTCAAGGACATACCGCTCTTCCTCCTCAACTGACCCGATAACTCCACTTGTGAGGGAGATGGCATCAACGCGGTCTGCAACCTGCCTGACCAATTCCACGATTTCTCTCACGGACTTCCTCTCCATGGGATTCCCGGGCACGCCGCAGTAACGGCACGAGAAGATGCACCCGCTGCTTACCGTCAGGTACGCCTGGCGCGGGCAATGGAGAGCAACCTCCTCGAGCCTCCCCCTGACCTCCCGGCCCCTGTACTCGAGCACGGCTCTCCCTTCGCCGGTGTGGGTGATCAGGACCGGACTTTCCGAATCAAGCGAGAGCCGGACCCTCTTTCCTTCCAGGGAGAAGAAGACAGATCCCGGGCCGCCTGCTCCGGGGCCTGCTGCCGAGCGGGAAACGTATTTCCCGGCAGGTTCGCCTGCAAGACGTGCCGTTCCGACGGAGAGGAGATCTGCCTTCAATTCTTTCCATCGCACAGTCTCAGCGCCTCCTTGTAGCGGGTATAGAAGGGGATGGATGCTGCAGCGCCGATGAGACCCCTGCCCCTCATGATGAACTCGAGGCCATCCCTTCCGAGGGCATCGAGCCTCTCGCGGCTGACCTCTCCCCGCTTGACGGCCCAGCCAAACTCCCCGAGGAGCGGGCCCGGGTCAAAACCCCGGAAAACGGCCATGCCCGTCTCCGAAGAGAGCGTATGGGTGGCAAGCAGCCTTTGGAAGGCGGATACCAGGCGGTCGGGGTTACGCGATGCAAACTCGCAGACAACTGAAACGCAGTTTTTTGTCCTATAGGGGACCGGAAAGAGCTGCACGATCGTGTGGGAGAGGTATCGTGAGTCCTCGTCCTGGACTGCACGGGCGATGTTGTGGCAGAGAGTCCACGTGGCCCCCTCCTGCGGTGTATCCGTATCGTCAACACCGATGAGGACACGTTCCCTGCGGGGCAGCCAGACCGTAGCCCCTGCTTTTTTACCCCCGCCTGAGGGGTCAGCGCGTGACCTGATGACTCCCCCTGCAAGGGAACGACAGCCTGAAGCCCCGACACCCCCGCCGCCAAGACCCACGTACGATATTGCAATCTCGTCTCCCTCAACTGATACTCCTGATATCCCGGCAGGAAAACGGGAACCGACAAGGTCCAGGTCGACAGTCCCCGGTTCAAGGATGTATCGCGTACTCGATCCCACGGTGCGCACGGACCGGACAAGGGGACTCTTGGCATAGTGTTCCTGGACCCACATGGCACCTCCCGTGCACTCAAAGAATTCCACGAGTTCGACCTGTCTGCCCTCCTTGTCCGTTACAGCCACGATCTCGGGGTACCGGATGATGTAGGGGTCCTCGAGGAGGGGGACGTCCCTTCCCGTCAACGCAGCACCTCCACGATCCGAAAAGGAGAGATGGTCCCCGTCATTTTGTCACCGAAAATTTCGTGAACAAAATATCCGGCAATGAGGTATTTATATGGTTCGATCCTTTCCCATAAAGGCGGGACCTGGGGATTATCCCTCATCCCGCCACGGAAATGGGCTTTAAGAATGAGGACCCGGTTTTTCCGGGAGAAGATACCCCCTGCATGATGGACGGGACACGGCTCCTCGGATACGGGATAGCGAAGAAAGAAAAAGATCAGAGGATTTTATGGAGTTCAATCTTGTAGGGACCGAGGTTTCCGCCAAAGTTCCCTGCACTGATGAACTTCACGCCGGGTACCCTGACTGCGGCCTTTATACCCTTGGCCATAGCTTCCGCAACCACCTTCTCGTCAAGGCCATCGATGACGATCTCGTAGACCGCATTGACTCCGGCAGGGACCTTACTGTCCGGAACCTTGTCCCTTATCGTGGGACAGTACTTCTCGTTCGTGCTCGCAGGCATGAACTTGTACTTGTTTGAGCCCACCTTCGAGCCGCTTGCGACGATTCCGCCCGGGAAACTCGTTATAACCCCGCGGACCCGGGCAATGGCATCCGAGGCTGCCTGTGCACCCATGAGGGCTGCCATCTGGTTCTCGCCCATCACAAAGAAGTTACCACCGGCAACGCCCTTCACGATGCCAAACTCTTCTTCACCCACGTACTCCCCTTCCATGATGGGTATGACCCAGCATTTCCTGCCACCGACCTCCTTCTGGTACTCGTATCCATCACCGAAGAAGTGGAGTTTGACAGGTATCTTTTCCTCTGTATTCAGGAGACCGTTGAAGACGGCCGTGGTAGGTGATGTCAGGACGCACTCTGCAAGGCGTTCCACGACCTGCTCCTTTAACTTCTTTTTCCCTGCGCAGATGAGAATGGCGACACCGGGGCGCCCGTCCGGCGTCTCGTCAGGGGAGAGTTCGCACTCGATTCCTGCCTCGCAGGGGCATCCGATCGCCGATGTCGCAAATCCTGTTGCCTCGGTGGCAGCCTTCCTTGCCCATTCGAGGGTTGCTGCGGTGATGATGACGCGGGCAATCCATGTCGGAAATGCCTCTGCATACGTGTCGTCAATGGTTACTCCGTTCAATTGCATGCAAGTATTCTCCTTTCGTGAAGGGGTACCATGATGATTGCAGAAGAAATTTTCGAAATACTTGTCCCCCACCGGCATCAGCCGTGGTATCCCATTAGCTGTTTGAGGATCACGGGAAGATGCCCCGGATTCATGATCGGAATTAAAGTTTCTTTACCAATGGTAATTGTCTAAATAAGGATTTTTATTTGATTTTCTTGTCAGACGGGAATGGAAAAAACGCAGCAATTTTCCGGGTTTTTTTATACACATTATATTAACATATTGTTTTTGTTAACTTTTACATTTTTACATTAAATACTCGCTGCTTGCACGTCCTTTCGGAAAAATCAGACAGGTTTATCTATATACGTTAACCATTGTTTTTTTAGTCGATTTTTCAATCGATTGAAAGCTGGTGCGTGAAAAAGAATGGCATTTGCATTGCACGTGAACATGGACCGGTGTACCGGCTGTAACAACTGTGTGGTGGCATGCCCTGTTGATGCACTCGAACTCTTCACCGTGGATCCGGCGACCAATGAAAAGATCTACAAGGTGAGGCATGGCAAGGCAATGGTTCTTGATTTCAAGCAGGAACTGTGTGCCGGCTGTGGCGTGTGCGTTGAAGCCTGCCCGCACGATGTGATACGGCTGGCAGGCCGTGGAGCAGTGCCCAGTGAGGCCAAGGTATGAACGTGTGACTACAGGAGATTCGTGAGGATACCAAATGACACTGTTTCCAAAATTCAAGAAGATCCGGGATGGCATGAACGTCATCTGCGAACAGCGGCTCCTCCAGCAGGTCAACAACCTGGTGCTCAACTCCGAGGTATGCACCGGGTGTGGAATCTGCGTCGAAGCCTGCCCTGAAGAAGCAATCGCACTCGGGCTCGTGGGTGCCACCCGGAGGGGAGCTGTCGGGTATGCATCCCCCGTCGACATCGATGAGGTCAAGTGCTCCTACTGTGGCGTATGCGTTGTCATGTGCCCGTTCAACGCCCTGACCCTCAAGATCGATGGCGAGGAGCGCCTTCCCATCGTCGAAAAGGACGGGTTCCCGCAGTATGACATGGTTGCAGACATCGACGATGAAAAATGCGTCAGGTGCACAATCTGTGACGAGGTGTGCCCCCGCGAGGCAATCATCCGCGACGTTCCCGTCTACGAGGGTGCAAAGGAGGATGGAAAGGAGCGCCAGGAGGCCCTCAAGAGCAAGACCACCTTCAAGGTTGACGATGAGAAATGCACGCTCTGTGGCATTTGCGGCGCCGTGTGCCCGGCAATCACCGTCAAGCACAAGCCCTTCACAGCCGAGACCGGAAAGGTCGAGGGCGAAGTCGTCTGGGACGAGACCCGCTGCGATGCATGCAAGGTTTGTGTCGAGCTCTGCCCGGAGGAATGCATCACCGTCGAACGCGAGGTCATCGAGGGTAAGAAGCTCCCCGGCCAGGTGGACATCGACCAGAAGATGTGCTGCACCTGCACCTGGTGTTCCCGCAACTGCCCGACCGAGGCCATTACCGTCGAGAAGCTCTTCGAGGGTGATATCGAGTTCTTCCCGGAGAAGTGCCCCGGCGGCTGTTCCACGTGCGTCGAGGTCTGCCCTGCAAACGCAATCTACCTGCCCACACCTGTCAAGGCCAGCGAGATGAAGGGCAAGGTCGAGCCAACCATTGCCGTAAACAAGGACTATTGCATCCTGTGCGGTGCCTGCGTGAACGCCTGTCCCGGCGAGGACATCATCAGGCTGCACCGGACAGGTATCCGGATAAAGGGCAAGGAGACCGACCTCTTCAAGAAGATCAAGGAGAAGCTCTGCACCCCGCGGACCTCGAAAGTGAAAGAGGAGACCCCCGGAAGTGTCCAGCTCAAGATGATGGAGAAGGCGTGAGGTACCATACATGGCCAGAACAAAAGGATACCCCGAACCACTCGAGAAGAAATTGAGGGATACCCGCCTCTACGAGGAGGATACAAACCCCCAGTTCACGAAGACAGTCGAGAAGATCTCGATGACCATCCCGCACATGTGTTACCAGTGCGGGACATGCACGGCGTCCTGCCCCTCTGCACCACGCAGCTCGTACCGCATCCGGAAGTTCGTCCGGCGTGCACTCCTCGGGCTGGAAGAGGAAGCACTCACCGACCCGGACCTCTGGCTCTGCACAACCTGCTACAGCTGCACCGACCGCTGCCCGCGGGACATCGCCCCGACGGACGTCATCATGGCCATGCGGAACCTTGCATTCAAGAGGGACATCATACCGGTGAACTTCCTCAAGACCGTGCAGGCCATCTATACGACAGGCCACGGTGTTCCCAATAACGACGTGAACCGTGCTGCCCGGAAGAAACTGGGACTTCACCCTGAACCCCCGACAACGCACCGTTTTGCACAGTACATCAAGGGAATCCAGTACATCCTTGATTACTTTGAACTGAAGAAGAATGCCGACCGGATTGTCAAAGAGAGGGAGGGATGAGAGCCCATGCGTGAATATGCATTTTTCCTTGGCTGCATTGCTCCCAACCGGTACCCCGGCGCGGAGGCCGCATCCTACAAGACCGCCGAGAGACTCGGAATCAAGCTCCTCGATCTCGAGGGGGCCAGCTGCTGCCCTGCTCCCGGAGCATTCGGGTCTATCGACCTGAATGTCTGGTATGCCATGGCTGCCCGGAACCTCGTGCTCGCCGAGCAGATGAAAAAGGACATTGCCCTGATCTGCAACGGGTGCTACAAGTCCATCTGGGAGGTCAACCATAAGCTCAAGCACAACAAAGAACTCCGTGACGGTGTCAACGAGGTCCTCAAGGGTATCGACATGGAGTTCAAGGGGACCATCGATGTATGGCACCTCGCCGAGCTCTTCTATGACCCTAATATCGTTGGTGTTGACAAGATCCGCGACAGCGTGAAGGTTCCTCTCACCGGGACGCGGATTGCCGTCCACTACGGGTGTCACCTGATGAAACCCCGCAAAGAAAGGCACTTTGGAACGACCGAACACCCCACCTGGCTCGAGGAGATGGTCGCGGCCCTCGGCGCAGAACCGGTCGAATACAGAAACAAGATGCTCTGCTGCGGAGCCGGGGGTGGCGTCCGCGGGTACGACCTCGTGCACTCCCTCGACATCACCAACGAGAAGATGATCAACCTCAGGGAGGCCGGTGTCGATGCCCTTACCGAGGTCTGCCCGTTCTGCCAGCTCCAGTTCGATCGCGGGCAGATCGAGATGGAGGAGAAGTTCGGGGTCAAATACAACCTGCCGGTGCTCCACTACTGTGAACTGCTGGGCCTCGCCCAGGGAATGACACCCCAGGAACTTGCCCTCGACCTGCATGCAATCAGCTGCGAGCCATTCTTGAAGAAGGTGCTCTGAAGGGAGGTGGAAAATGGCTGAAAAGAAAACCAGGAAAGAGCCTGCTGCAAAGAAGGACACCAAGAAGGCTGTATCGAAGGCCACACACGCACCCGCACCCGCTGCCACATCCCCCGATAAAGATCTCGGAAAAGGGGCACGGATAGGTGTCTACATCTGTCACTGCGGGACAAATATTGCCGGGTCCGTGGACATCCTTGCCGTCCAGGAATATGCAAAGACTCTCCCGAACGTGGCACACGTGGACAACTACCAGTACATGTGTTCCACTCCGGGACAGAAGAAAATCGAGCAAGACATCAAGGAACACAAGCTCACCGGTATCGTGGTTGCCGCATGCTCCCCCCGTCTCCACGAGCCCACGTTCAGGACTGCCACGAAGACGGGTGGACTCAACCCGTTCCGGTTCGAGATGGCAAACATCCGCGAGCAGGGCTCCTGGGTTCACATGCATGACCGCGAGGGTGCAACCGCAAAGGCAAAGGATGCCATCCGGATTGCTGTCGCCAAGGCCGCACTCCTCCAGGACCTCGTCCCCAAGAGCGTGCCCGTGACGAAGGCTGCCCTCGTCGTTGGTGCGGGAGTTGCCGGAATGCAGGCAGCACTTGATCTAGCCAATGCCGGTATCAAGACCTACCTCGTCGAGAAGTCCCCGACAATCGGCGGCCGCATGTCCCAGCTGGACAAGACATTCCCGACGCTCGACTGTTCCCAGTGCATTCTGACGCCCAAGATGGTGGACGTCGGCAGGAACCCGAACATCGAGCTGATGACATACTCCGAGATCGAGGAGGTCGAGGGATACATCGGGAACTTCGACGTGACCATCCGGAAGAAGGCACGCGGTGTCCTGACACCGGCAGAGGCCGAGGCACGGGGAATCGTGGGCGGTGGCTGCAACGGGTGCGGCGACTGTGACACAGTCTGCCCTGTTATCAAGCCGAACCCCTTCGAGATGGGGATGAAACCCCGGAAAGCCATCTATATCTACCACCCCCAGGTCGTGCCCCTCATCTATACCGTGGACTTCGACAGCTGCGTGAAATGCGGCCTGTGCGTCGAGGCATGCGGTGAGAAGAAAGCAATCGATCTCGAGATGAAGGACGAACTCGTCAAGGTCAAGGTCGGTACAGCCATCCTTGCACTCGGGTACGACATCTTCCCCATCGAGAAGAAGGAAGAATGGGGATACAAGAAGTACGAAAACGTTGTTACGAGCCTCGAATTCGAGCGGCTCATCTGTGCGTCGGGTCCCACCGGAGGACACCTGGTCCGGCCAAGCGACGGCAAGACCCCAAAGAAGGTTGCTTTCCTGCTCTGTGCAGGGTCCCGTGACAATACGGGAGTGGGCAAGCCCTACTGTTCGCGGTTCTGCTGCATGTACTCCCTCAAGCATGCCCACCAGATCATCGAGAAGATACCTGGCTGCCAGCCCTACATCTTCTACATGGACATACGGTCCTTCGGGAAGATGTACGAGGAGTTCTACTACCGCATCCAGGACGAGGGCGCCAAGTTCATCCGCGGCCGTGTCTCCAACGTCCTCGAGGATCCGGTTACCAAGAACCTGTACGTCATGGCAGACGACACGCTCCTTGACCGCCCCATGAAACTCGAGGTCGACATGGTCGTTCTCGCGGCAGCAGTGCAGCCCTCGGCGGATACTGACAGGACGCGCAAGCTCTTTGGTGTTTCCTGCTCTCTCGATGGCTGGCTGCTCGAGGCACACCCGAAGCTGAACCCCTGCGGGACGACGACGGCCGGTGTCTTCCTCGCCGGCGTGTGCCAGGGGCCAAAGGATATCCCGGACACCGTCGCTTCTGCCGAAGGTGCCGCGTCCGCGGCAAGTATCCCGATTCACATGGGCGAGGTCGAGCTCGAGCCATACTTTGCCCAGTGCATCGAGGAGAAGTGTGCTGGCTGCGGGATGTGCGTGAACCTCTGCCCGTACCAGGCACTCTCCCTCGTCGAGAAGGAAGGCAGGAAGGTCATGCAGGTCACCGAGGCCAAGTGCAAGGGTTGCGGTACCTGCGGAGGGTTCTGCCCCGGCGGCGCCATCTGGATGCAGCACTTTGCGACGCCCCAGATCGTGGCCCAGATAGATGCGTTCCTCCTCGGAGGTGAACAGTGATGGCCGAGCAGGAGTGGAAACCGAAGATCCTCGGCATCATCTGCAACTGGTGTTCGTACGCGGGGGCGGATCTTGCGGGCAGTGCCCGTACCCAGTACCCTCCCGACATCCGCATTATCCGGGTCATGTGCACCGGCAGGATCGACCCTCTCTTCATCATGAAGGCATTCGTGGACGGGGCCGACGGCGTTCTCGTCTCCGGCTGCCACTTCGGTGACTGCCACTACCTTGAAGGGAACTACAAGGCGGCAAAGAGGATGTTCATATTAAAGAGCCTGCTCCGGAACATCGGGCTCGAAGACAAGCGGCTGCGCATGACATTTGTCTCTGCATCCGAGGGAGCCAAGTGGGCCGTGGTGGTAAAGGACGTTGTCGATACCATCACGAACCTTGGCCCCAGCCCGCTGAAAGAGATCGGGCGCTGATTCCCGGGGGATCTACCTTGGCCAAACTGAAACTGAACCTGATTACGGGCCGCACCATCCACCAGGGTGTGGCCATGGAAGGCGGCAAGGAGAAAGACGCCTACACCAAAGCCTGCGGGATCATCGAGATGGACCCATCGGACCTGAAGAAACTGGGCATCTGGAAAGGGACGAACGTCCGGGTCACGAGCGAGTGGGGCAGCGTGGTTGTCAAGGCCGTGGAGGCCACCCAGGGGCCCCACCCGGGCCTTGCCTACATCCCCATGGGTCCCTGGGCAAACTCGGTCGTCAACCCGAAGACCTACTCTACCGGGATGCCTACCTTTAAGGGCGTCCCGATTGAAGTAGAACCTGCAATAAACGAGCCGGTTCTCAGTTCCATCCAGCTCGTCCAGAAGAAATGCAGGGGTGAGGCCTGATGTCCAAGTCTGTGACTGACGTTATCTGTCCGTTCTGCGGAACCCTGTGCGATGACCTCGAGGTTATTGTCTCAGATGATGGAAAGAAGATAGAAGATATTTACAATGCCTGTGCCATCGGGGCCGAGAAGTTCATGCATGCCCAGGCACCCGAAAGGGTCAAGAGGCCCCGGATGCAGCAGCCAGACGGCACTTACAAGGAAGTCTCGTACGACGAGGCCGTGGAGTACACTGCTCAGATGCTGTTCAATGCCAGGAAGCCCCTCATGTACGGCTGGAGCTCCACGAGCTGCGAAGCACAGAGCGTCGGGCACGAGATTGCCGAGAAAGTCGGGGCGATCGTTGACAACACCGCCACCGTCTGCCATGGCACAACCCTTATAGCGGTCCAGGACGTTGGAATCCCCAGCTGCACGCTCGGTGAGATAAAGAACCGGGCAGACCGTATCATATTCTGGGGCTGCAACCCCTGCCATGCCCACCCCCGGCACCAGTCCCGTTACTCCGTGTTCCCCCGCGGGTTCTTCACCAACAAGGGGCATATGAACCGGAAAGTGATCGTTGTCGACCCACGGGTCACGGACACGGCCAAGCTTGCCGATTACCACTACCAGGTCGAGCAGGGCCGTGACTACGAGCTCCTCTCTGCTTTCCGCGTGGCACTCCGGAACGAGCCGCTCCCCGAGACGGTCGCAGGCATCCCGCGGGAGAAGATCATCGAGGGTGCCGAGGTGATGAAGAGCGGGCGCTTCGGGATCATCTTCTTCGGCATGGGAGTCACCCAGTCGCTCTCCAAGAACCACAACATCGACAATGCCATCATGCTCACGAAGGACCTCAACGAGTTCACGAAGTTCAGCATCATGGCAATGCGGGGCCACTACAACGTCACAGGGTCGGGACAGGTCCTTGGATGGCAGTTCGGGTACCCGTTCTCCGTTGATCTGTCCCGCGGCTTCGCCCGGTACAACCCGGGAGAGACCAGTTCCAACGATCTCCTCCGCAGGGGCGAGGTCGACGCCGTCTTCGTCCTCGGGAGTGATCCGGGAGCCCATTTCCCGATCAGCTCGGTGAAGAAGATAGCCGAGCTCCCCTCTGTCTGCGTTGACCCCCATATCACCCCGACGTCGGAGATATCCAAGCTCCACGTCCCTGTAGCGTTCGTGGGGGTCGAGGTCGGCGGCAACTGCTATCGCATGGACAACGTCCCGATAGAGGCCCGGAAAGTCGTTGACCCGCCCGAGGGAGTTCTCACCGACGTGGAGTTCCTCACCCGCGTGAACGCCCGGCTCGACCAGCTGATGGGAGGAAAATAGATGGCAGAGTACATCATCAAGAACGGCTTTGTCTTTGACCCCACCCAGGGGATCAAGGGGGACAAGGCTGACATTGCAGTCAAAGACGGCAAGATCGTCAAATCAACGGAAGTCTCCTCCAAAGCAAAGACGATTGATGCAAGTGGCAAGACCGTGATGGCTGGTGCGGTTGAGATTCATGCCCATATCGCGGGACCGAAGGTCAACGAGGGCAGGAACTACAGGCCCGAAGACAAGCTCTTCACCTACAGGCCCAAGAGTGCCAGCAGCCGCATGGCCGGTGGATTCTCGATTCCGACCACTTTCAAGACGGGATACGAGTATGCCCGCATGGGGTATACGACGGCCATGGAAGCTGCGATGCCCCCCCTCTACGCACGGCATGTCCACGAGGAAATCAAGGATACGCCTATCATCGACGAAGGGGCATACCCGGTCTTTGGGAACAACTGGTTCGTTCTCGAGTACCTGAAGAACAAAGAGATTGAGAACACCTGCGCCTATATCTCCTGGCTCCTCGAGGCCACGAAGGGATATGCCGTGAAGGTCGTGAATCCCGGCGGGACGGAAGCCTGGGGCTGGGGCCTCAACTGCCTCACCATCGATGACCCCGTCCCGTACTTCGACATCACCCCGCGGGAGATAGTGACTGGCCTGATCGAGGCAAACGAGGCCCTTGGTCTGCCGCACTCGGTGCACATTCACCAGAACAGCCTCGGGAACCCGGGCAACTACACAGTGACCCTCGATACCCTGAAACTTGCCGAGGGGTTCAAGGCAAAGAACAAGTTCGGGCGTGAGCAGGTCCTGCATTCCACGCACCTCCAGTTCCACTCCTATGGTGGGGACAGCTGGGCGAACTTCGAGTCCAAGTCCAAGGAGGTGATGGACTACGTCAACAAGCAGAAGAACATCACCGTTGACACCGGCTGCGTGACGCTGGACGAGACCACGACGATGACCGCCGACGGGCCGTTCGAGCACCACCTGACCGAGTTGAACCACCTCAAGTGGGCAAACGTTGACGTTGAACTCGAGACAGCGGCAGGAATCGTGCCCTACATCTACAGCCCGGACATCAAGGTCTGCGAGATCCAGTGGGCAATAGGGCTCGAGCTGGCACTCATGGCAAAGGACCCCATGCGCTGCTTCATCACGACGGACCACCCGAACGCAGGGCCGTTCACACGGTACCCGCGTATCATCAAGTGGCTGATGAGTGCCGAGGCACGCAAGAAGCAGATCGAGTCCTTCAAGCACAGCGCGAAGATGGTCGAGGCTACGCACATCGCAGGGATCGACCGCGAACTCTCCCTCTACGAGATCGCCCAGATGACCCGTGCAGGCCCGGCCAAGGCGCTCGGTCTCTCCCGCCAGTACGGCGGTCTTGCGCCCGGCATGGACGCAGATATCGTCGTCTATGATTTCAACCCGGAGAAACCGCACAAGCCGGAAGACATCGAGAAGGCATTCTCGGCTGCTGCCTACGTCATGAAGACCGGTGTTCCGGTCGTCATCAACGGCGAAATCGTGAGCAACGGGAACAAGAGGACGCTCTGGGTCAAGGCAAAGGTCAACGAGAACCCGCAGGTCATGCGGGACATCAGGGACAAGTTCCTGCGGTACTACAGCGTGACGCAGGCAAACTACGATGTGTCCTCGCACTTTGTCCCGAACCCCCACGTGATCGAGGTCGATGCGACGCACTGAGGTGGATGGATGGAGACTGTAACAATCACAATGAAGAACCAGCCCAAACTCTACCTCGAGGCTGACAACATCTCCCCGGACAAGTTTGCCGGGAAGAAGGCCTCCGAGATCGCGGCACTCCATGCCTACGAGGGACGTGAACAGACGACCCTGGGCAAGTACTTCGAGATCGCCGGGGAAGGAGGGGCAACCGCCGCAGAAACCCGTATTGTCGTGAAGGGCGACGTGAGCCGTGTCAAGTACATCGGCATGAAGATGTCGGCAGGCGAGGTGCTCGTCGAGCAGAGCCCGGACATGTACACCGGCGCCTGGATGCAGGGCGGAAAACTCGTCGTCAAGGGAAACGTCGATTCCTTTGCAGGCATCGGCATGAAGGGCGGCGAGTTCCTCATCGAGGGTAATGCCGGGGATTACCTTGGTGCTGCATACCGCGGTGACTGGCGGGGCATGCAGGGCGGCCTCATCCGCGTCAAGGGCAATGCAGGGAGTGACATCGGGTACTTCATGAACGGCGGGACCATCATCGTCCATGGAAATTCCGACGTGCACGTGGGCACCCACATGGAGGGCGGCAGGATCATCATCAAGGGCAATGCCCCGAGCAAGGTGGGCGGCCAGATGGTCGGCGGTGAGATCTTCGTCTATGGAACCATCGACGTGATGATGCCGGGCTTCAAGTACGTGCAGGACGAGGAAGTCGAGGTCGACGGGGAGAAAGCCCTCTTTGCCCTGTACCACGGTGATACCGGCGAGAGGCACCCCAAGAGAAAGGGTCAAATCGTGTACGGCAAGTTATACCTCAAGATCTAAACTTTTTTTTCACAGAGCGCACATAGTTTTCAGACGATTATTAAATTAATGGAATATAAAATAATACTTATTTTTATTTTTGTGTTAATACCTTAAAAAGGAAAAGATAAAAACGGTGTAATATTTGAACTTTTCCCAAAAAATGGGCTATTATTCATTTATTTTTATATTTTTAAATTCCAGAATTAAATCAGAAACCTTTTATGGAGATAGTCAGTATAGTAGATTGTCCCGTGAGGGGACGTGCAGTAGTGACCTACATTCAACATCAGTGTTCATTATAGCGTATGCCATCGTTCAGTTAAAGTAGCGTATCGAAGCACAGAACTCTTCAAAAGAGGATAAATTATGGCGAAATACAAAGACACCTGTGATTTATACGACGACAATGGGAAGCTGCTCAAGAGCGGGGTCAGCCTCGACAAGATCAGCCCCCTGAACAATGAGGGAATCCTCAAGATCATTGACCTCACCAAGAGGACTGTCGCCGTCAACATTGCCGGGATTGACAATGCCCTCAAGACCGGAGCAATGGGAGGAAAGAACAACCAGATCCTTGGCAGGGCAATCAAGTGTGACTGCGTCAAGGATGTAGACGCACTTTCCGAGAAGATTGCCGAATATGTCTCCGTTTCCAAGGGTGACGACACCAAGATTACCAAGGTCGGCGGAGGCAAGATGCTCCTCGTCGAGGTCCCGAGCGCACGCCTGAAGGCAGCAGCAACCTACGATGCTGCCACAACAGCCGTTGCAGCAGCCACCACACTGGCACTCGTCGAGCAGTACAAAGTCGGCATGTGGGATGCCCCCTACGTCAAGTCCGCAGTCTGGGGTTCGTACCCGGTCACAATGGACATGGCGGGCGGAAATATCATCTCTGTGCTCTCCATTCCCCAGAACAACGAGGGTCTTGGCTATGCACTCCGGAACATCCCGGCCAACCACGTGGCCATGATGACACACCGGAATGCCATGCAGACCGCAGCCCTCTCCTGCACCTACGAGCAGGCCGGAGAGTTCGAGATGGGAATGGCAATCGGTCCCTTTGAGCGCGCCCAGCTCCTTGCATACGCATTCCAGGGCCTGAATGCCAACAACCTCGTCTATGACCTCGTCAAGGCAAACGGCAAGACAGGAACGATTGGTACTGTCGTCCAGAGCCTTGTTGAGAGGGCCATCGAGGACAAGGTCATCAAGCCGGGCAAGAAGGGCAAGAGCGGGTACATCTTCTACGAGACAAAGGACCCGATGCTGTGGAATGCCTATGCCTGCGCCGGGACGATGGCCGCGACCATGGTCAACTGTGGTGCCGGACGGTTCGCCCAGGCAGTATCATCCGTGCTGCTCTACTTCAACGACCTGCTCGAGCACGAGACCGGACTCACCAGTGCCGACTACGGACGTGTCATGGGAACTGCCGTCGGGTTCTCCTTCTTCAGCCACTCGATCTACGGTGGTGGAGGCCCCGGTGTGTTCAACGGCAACCACGTCGTGACGAGGCACGCTGCCGGTGTCGCTGTCCCGTGCGTATGCGTCGCCTGTGCGCTTGATGCAGGTACCCAGATGTTCGGCCCCGAGCAGACCTCGAAGGTCTACCAGGACACATTCGGGCAGCTGGATGTCTTCAAGAAACCAATCCAGTCCATTGCGAAGGCAGTATAAATCCAGTCGATAGAATGACAGACGCCATATATCCTCAGGTCAGGATAGTGACTGAACGTCTCATGAACCCCGAGACAGTCGAGCGCGTAATGAACCTGATCATTGGCACCGGGGGGGTCCGGAGGGTCATCCTGAATGGCCCCCGCCTCCCTCCCACCGTCCCCTATGGTCCCGCAAAGGGTCTTCCCAATCCAACAGAATACCGGAAGAAGATCAAAATCGGGGACCAGGACGTCCAGCTGGAAGTGCATGTCGGGAACATTGTGCTTGAACTCGAGAACAGGGACTTTATCCCTGCCATCCGGGAAGCCTGCGAGAAGGGTATCACGAAATTTTCGTGGTACCTGCAGGAAGGCCGGTTCATGAAGACTGCACCGTCACTCGTGGATTATGCTAAGTACGGACCGGATGCAGACAGAGATATCATCGGTCTCACCGAACCGGGGAAGTCCGGGCTTGTCATTCTCCAGGGAACGAAGTAACATGCCGATGGGACGCGTCACCCAGGTCGTCGACTGCAGAGAGACCATGGGTATGGGAAAAGGTGGCGGGATCGCCCAGAGAGGGACGATCTCCGAGTGCCGCTACCCCGATGTCATCGTGGTGGGTATGTCCCCCGGGAGACGCCACGTGACAAAACCCGTGTGCGACATCACCTCTGCACTCCGACAGCAGGGTGTCGAGTACAGCATCAGCACGCTCGTCCTCAATGCCGGTTCAGGCGTGCCACCCGATGCGGCAAACATCGGTGGCGCAGTCCTTGGGGCATACTTCGGCCTGACAGAGAAGGAGATTGGTCAGATAGAGAAACACCGCGTCGCCATCCTCCACCATGGGAACGTCCGTTCCCACGTGGTCCACAAGGTCCGTTTCATCCTGCAGGCCTGTGATATTAAGGCGGTTGTGGTGTCCCAGGCACCGGTCGACTTCGAGGACTTTGCAAAGGAAGGTGTCAAAACCGCCCTCGTGATGCCCCCCCCCGACAGGGTGAAGACAAAGGGGACCGTGATGGCAATCGTGAGCGGGGTGACCCGGGGACAGACACCGACCCGGGAGAAGATGGCAGAAGTCATTCATGCAGTATTGCGGTTGATCAAAAACTAGGAGTGATAAAAAAATGGCTTACAAACCACAGTTTGGGCCCGGAACCTCCACCGTCGCCGAGAACAGGCGCAGGGTGATGGACCCCACCAAGAAACTGGAGAAGGTCCGGGACATCTCTGATGAGGACATTGTATTGATCATGGGACACAGGGCCCCTGGTGCAGCCTACCCGACTTCGCACCCGCCGCTCACCGAGCAGCAGGAGCCGGACTGCCCCATCAGGAAACTGGTGACACCGCTCGAAGGTGCCAAGCACGGGGACCGCATCCGGTACATCCAGTTTGCTGACTCCATGTACAATGGCCCCTGCCAGCCCTACCTGAGGTCCTATATCGCCTCGTACAGGTACCGCGGTGTCGACCCGGGAACACTCTCCGGTCGCCAGATCGTGGAGTGCCGCGAGCGTGACCTCGAGAAGCTGGCCAAGGAACTTGTGGCCACCGAGATCTTCGACCCGGCCCGCACCGGTATCCGTGGTGCAACCGTGCACGGCCACTCCCTCCGTCTCTCCGAGGACGGGATGATGTTCGACATGCTCCAGAGGTGCATTCTCGACAAAAAGGCAGGAGTGGTCAAGTACGTGAAGAACCAGATCGGTGAGCCGCTGGACAAGGAAGTCAAGGTCGGCAAGCCCATGGACGAGAAGTGGCTCAAGCAGCACAGCACCATCTTCCACTCGCTCGTCGGAGTACCCTTCCGGTCTGACCAGGAGTATATCGAATACGTCCAGAGGGTACACGCCCTGAGGACAAAATACGGCTTCATGCCGACGGAGTGATACCCATGGCAAAGAAGATTGAGAGAACCCAGAAGCTCTTCCTGAAGGCCCTCAAGAACAAGTTCGCAGAGGACCCCCAGAGCACAACAACTGTATACCAGAGGATCGGTCTCAAGCAGTCCCCCAGGAAGATGGAGTTCGTCAAGGCTGGAAAGACTGCGGAGATGGCCCGTGGTATCTCCATGTATGACCCCGTCCGGTGCCACCTCGGTGGTATCCCGCTCGGGCAGCGCCAGCTGATGACCTACGAGGTCTCCGGGACTGGCGTGTTCGTCGAGGGTGACGACCTGCACTTCGTCAACAACGCTGCCATGCAGCAGATGTGGGACGACATCCGCAGGACGATCATCGTCAACATGGATCTTGCCCACCAGACCCTGCAGAAGAGGCTGGGCAAGGAAGTGACCCCCGAGACCATCAACGAGTACCTCCACGTGGTCAACCACGCGATGCCCGGTGCCGCCGTGGTCCAGGAGCACATGGTCGAGACCCACCCCGGCCTCGTCGACGACTGTTACCTCAAGGTCTTCACCGGGGACGACGAGATGGTTGATGACCTGGAGCCCCAGTTCGTGATCAACATCGAGAAGCTCTTCCCGGCCAAGCAGGCTGCCCAGCTGAAGGCTGCCGTCGGCAAGTCCATGTGGCAGGCCATTCACATCCCGACCATCGTCTCGAGGACCTGTGATGGTGGGACCACATCCCGCTGGTCTGCGATGCAGCTCGGCATGTCCTTCATCGGTGCCTACCGCATGTGCGCCGGTGAGGCGGCGACCGCTGACCTTGCATTCGCAGCAAAGCACGCCGGTGTCATCCAGATGGGTGAGATCCTGCCTGCACGCCGTGCCCGTGGCCCGAACGAGCCCGGTGGCATCAAGTTCGGACACTTTGCCGACATGGTCCAGACGGACAGGAAGTACCCGAACGACCCCGCACGCGCCTCCCTCGAGGTCGTGGGTGCAGGGACGATGCTCTTTGACCAGATCTGGCTCGGGTCCTACATGTCCGGCGGTGTCGGGTTCACGCAGTACGCAACTGCCGCCTACACCGACAACATCCTCGATGACTATACCTACTACGGTATGGACTACATCAAGCAGAAATACAAAGTCGACTGGCAGAACCCGAACGAGAAGGACAAGGTCAAGCCGACCCAGGACATCGTCAACGACATCGCAACGGAGGTCACCCTCTACGGCATGGAGCAGTACGAGCACTTCCCGACTGCACTCGAGGACCACTTCGGCGGTTCCCAGCGTGCGTCGGTCCTTGCTGCTGCATCCGGTCTCACGACCGCAATTGCCACAGGGAACTCCAATGCCGGACTGAACGGCTGGTACCTGTCCATGCTCCTGCACAAGGAGGGCTGGTCACGGCTCGGCTTCTACGGATACGACCTGCAGGACCAGTGCGGTTCCGCAAACACCGAGTCCATCCGTGCAGACGAGGGTTGTGTCGGAGAGCTCCGCGGGCCCAACTACCCGAACTACGCGATGAACGTCGGTCACCAGGGAGAGTACGCGGCAATCTGCGGTGCAGCACACTACACCCGCGGCGATGCCTGGACACTCAACCCGCTGATCAAGATCACGTTCGCCGACCCCTCGCTCAAGTTCGACTTCGCCGAGCCCAGGCGCGAGTTCGCCCGTGGTGCAATCCGCGAGTACATGCCCGCCGGAGAGCGCTCCCTCATCATCCCCGCACGGTAAAGCCCAAAGAATACCCCCTTCTTTTTTTTAAAATTCTGATCCTGGAACGGAACCTTCAGGGACTCATGGGAATATTCCCCTGATAAGAGAACAATTTAATTTGATTTAACTAAAATTATAGTTCACAAAGTGCCGGTAAAACCTTTTTTTTGCCGATTCCGCCGTGATAATCGCGTATATAAGCAAATATTTCGAAACCTTTAACTCTTCCATCATCGACTGTTAGATGAACCACAAAGGGTTTGTACTCGATGTGAGTGGCAATGCTGATTGAACACTCTCGTGCACTCTTCTACGCACGCAGGGAGGAGGCTAAATGGAAAGTATTGCGTTTGGCATTGGAATAACTGCATTGGCAGGAGCTCTTGCCACTGTAGCCGGTGCAGCGGAGAACACTGAATCTGATATCGGGTCGCAGGGTGACCCGAACTCCCAGGTTCAGCTGGCTCCGCAGATGGGGTATATCCACCGCATCTTCAACAAGGCTATCGCCGGTGAACCGCCGGCGTACGGCCTGTGGGTTGCACTCGGTGCCGGTCTTGCCTGGGCATTCATGGCAATGCAGGTCAACCCGATACTCGCTATCGTGCTCGGCAGTGCCCTTGCCGTATTCGTGCAGGGCGTGTATGCAACAACCGCATACCTGGGCAGGATTGCGAGCCTGTCGAAGTTTGGTCAGCCCGTCTTCATCGACGTGCTGAAGTCGATGACCACGGTCACCATGGCCCACGCATTCGTGGCCATATTCACGACCGTGACCATCTGTCATCTGATCAACGCCGCACTCGGTCACCCCTTCCCACTGCCCCTGCTCGGGCTCGTGTGGGGTATCGCCCTCGGCGCAGCCGGTTCTGCGACCGGAAACCCGTTCTACGGGAAGGAGCGTCAGTACCAGACCCAGAAGTTCGGGGCTGGCGTCCCCATCGCAGCGTCAGGAAACATCGTCCGCTATGCAGAGGCCGGGGAGAGGAACTCCCTTGATAACGGCTGGTTCTCGGCAAAGCTGGGTGGACCGGCTTCCGGGCTCTGCTTCGGACTGATCGTGTTCCTCGAG